>Ga0206971_10019_pt2 | contig 32419 bp, 21 predicted proteins | sample Alteio_BWOrgHeat_85_FD_152917 | JGI IMG/M metagenome (GOLD analysis project Ga0206971, IMG submission 152917) | Enriched cells from forest soil in Barre Woods Harvard Forest LTER site, Petersham, Massachusetts, United States -... | ecosystem: Environmental > Terrestrial > Soil > Temperate forest >...
CTGATATTCCTTTTAAAACGATATGAAAAAAATAGCCGTTGTGTACTCAGTCTTAAGCTTTGTGGTGGTAGCAGCTTTTGGGCAGGTAAACAGCGGCTTACTAACTACCCTATCGGCAGTAGCCGGTATGCGCGACAGGGTGCCTATTGAAAAAGTTTATTTGCAATTAGATAAACCTTATTATTCCATAGGCGATACCCTTCGCTTTAAAGCCTATTTATTGAAGGGTGATCTTTTAAAAGCATCAACCAGGAGCGGGATATTATATGTTGAACTTGACGATGAAAGCAACAGAGTGGCTAAACGTATCATGGTGCCGTTATCATCAGGCATTGGCTGGGGCGATATAGCTTTGGACGACAATAATACAACCCAGGGCAGCTATACCATAAGAGCCTGTACCAACTGGATGTTAAATTTTGGTGAAGACTACATTTTTAAAAAGAGTATCTATATTGCACCCGTCGATGGTGGGACCACCCTGGTAAAGGGCGATTTTAAACTGGAGGACCATGCAGGTAAAGACAAGATAAATGCCTCTGTATATTTAACCGATCTGACCGGTAAACCGTCGCGGCTAAAGGATTACCAGCTCCGGATATTTTCGGGCTATAAATCGTTGTTTAAAGATGTTGTTAATACGGGCATGGACGGAGTTATGCGTTTTAATTTCGACCTGGCTGATAAAACACCCGTTCGTAATTTAAATATCCAGGTACAAGCGGTGCGCAAGGGATTAGATTCTAACATATTTGTTATCCCGGTAGCTATAAATCGCCCAGAAAACACCGACATACAGTTTATGCCCGAGGGCGGCAATTTAGTAGCCGGCATCCCGGTCAAGATAGGTTTTAAAGCAATTAGTGAGGATGGTAAAGGGTTAGAAATAACCGGGAAAGTATACGACAGCAAACAGCGGGAAGTGACCACATTCCGGTCAACGCATAAAGGTATGGGCACTTTTGACCTGGTACCACAAGCGGGGCAAACCTACATGGCCAAGGTTGTTTTGCCGGGCAACATGGTTAAAAACTATCCGCTACCAGTAGTAAACACATCAGGAACAGCAATAAAAATAATAGCTAAAGGAACAGATTCACTGGAAGTAACACTTAGCACGTCGAATCCCCTGCCAATAGCTACCGGGAGCAAAAGCCCCGTTACCAACTATTACCTGGTAGCACAAACAAGGGGGTTGATATGCTATTCGTCAGTTGTGATCTTTAATGGGCCGGTTATAAAAAAAACTGTACCAAAAAATCTCTTCCCGACAGGAATAGCACATTTTACCTTGCTTAATAACCTGAACCAGCCATTAAATGAGCGAATAGTTTTTATTGATCATGATGATAACCTGCACGTAAGCATAACGGCAGACAAACCAAAATATACCATTCGCGATAGCATAGCCATTAATATAGCCGTAAAAGACAAAGACGGCAAACCTGTGAGGGGTAATTTCTCGCTGGCTGTAACGGATGCTTCACAAGTAAGGGCCGACAGTACAGGTAACAATATAATCAGTAACCTGTTGCTTACTTCTGACCTGAAAGGCACCGTAGAAGAACCGGGTTATTACTTTAACGCCCCTACGCCACAAAAGCTAACCGAGCTGGACAACTTGCTTTTAACCCAGGGTTGGATAGGCTACGATTGGAAAGCTATTTTTAACCCCGTTATACAGCCGCTGCAACATTTAACAGAACCCGGGTTTGAAGTGCAGGGCAGGTTGACCAATGTTTTTAACAATCCATTAAAAAATGCAGCCGTTGCCTTATTACAAAAAGAACCGATGGTAACTATGGAAACCTCCACTGATAATGAAGGTCGGTTTGTATTTAAAGGAAAAAATATATTCCCCACGGATTCTGCTTTTTATTTGGTACAGGCAAAAAATAACAAGGGCGAGGATAAAAATTTTGATGTGGGAATTGAGGTGGAAGAGTTTAAACCCCCGATATATTCACTAAATAACGACCGAATGCTCCCCTGGTATTTTAACAGCGATACTATCCTGTTAAATAATACGGGCACCAAAATGACGCAACTAAAAGCCGAAGCAGAATATATGGGCGAAGGCCATATGCTGAAGGAGGTAAACATAAGGGCGACGAAGATCGTCCCTGGCTCACATAATTTAAACGGGCCTGGCGGTGCTGACGTAATATTTAATGAGAAGGAAATGAATGCCGACAAAAATATAACGCTATATGACCTGTTAAAGCAAAAGTTTAAAGATTTTCATAAAATTGAGCGCAACGGACATGTAAGCTATTATTTGGATTATGGCATAAACCATATTTTCGGCCTTAGGATAGATGGCGTATACACGGCATCACTACGCCTTCCGCAAGAGTTGTTTATGGAAGGGCTTAAAGCCTCGGATATTAAGGGTATTGAACTCATGATGACAGGTACCTGGGGCATGGCGTATGCGCTCGGTATGAATTGGCTACCAGTGCCTCCGCCATATAGAACAGGTATGATTTTTATTGAAATAACAACTTACTCCGGCCATGGCGCTTTTATAAAGAACACACCCGGCAGGTTTATTTACAGGCCCGTTGACTATTTTGCTCCCAAACAGTTTTACAGCCCCAAATACACCGTTAAAAACCGTAATATTGCTATGGGTACCGACCTGCGCTCAACTATTTACTGGGTACCTAATTTAATAACCGATAAAGACGGCAAGGCCACCGTTTCCTTTTACAGTGCCGATATGCCTGCCGATTATACCCTTACTTTGGAAGGCACGGATATGAATGGGAGTTTTGGTTATAGCAGGCAAAAAATAAAGGTAGTATCAACAACAACCGCGGCGAAATGAAAAGGATAGCTGCTATATATAGCGTATTAATCTTACTATCAGCCACCACTTTTGGCCAGGTAAACAGCGGCTTACTAACTACCCTATCGGCAGTAGCCGGTATGCGCGACAGGTTCCCGGTTGAAAAACTGTATTTGCAACTGGATAAACCTTATTATTCTTTAGGCGATACCTTACGCTTTAAAGCTTATTTGCTGAACGGTGATTTTTTAAAGCCCTCCTTAAAAAGCGGCATCCTGTATGTTGAACTGGATGACGCGGCTAACAAAATGGCCATTCGGATGTCGGTGCCGCTGGTATCGGGCATCGGCTGGGGCAATATGGCGCTGGCTGAAAAGGACATACCCGAAGGCAGCTATACCCTGCGGGCCTATACCAACTGGATGCTCAATTTCGGGGAAGACTATATTTTTAAAAAGACCATTTATATCTCCCCGGTAAACGGCGGGTCAACCCTGGTAAAGGCAGGTTTTAAGCTGGAGAGCGGGGCCGATAAAGATAAGGTAACAGCAGCCATACAACTCAGCAGTTTGAACGGGCAGCCCCTGCGGCTGAAAGATATGAAGCTGCGGGTAAACGCGGGCAATAAAACCTTATTCAGGGATAAAGCCAATACAGGCATGGACGGTACCATGCGCCTTAACTTCGACCTACCTGATAAAACGGCGATAAAGAATTTAGCCATCATAGCGCAGCAAACCGGAAAGGGAACAGATACCGCGACGTTAACCATCCCCGTAACCTTGAACAGGGTAGAAAAAACCGATGTACAATTTATGCCCGAAGGCGGTAATATGGTAAGTGGCATTGCCACAAAAATTGGTTTCAAAGCCATAAGCGAAGACGGAAAGGGAACAGAAGTAACCGGGAAGATAGTTAACAGCAAACAGCAGGAAGTGGCCGCATTTGCCTCTACCCATAAAGGCATGGGCAGTTTTGAGCTGACGCCACAGGCAGGCGAAATTTATACGGCGAAAGTTAACGCGCCAAACAATACCCTTATTAACTATGCTTTACCGGCGGTTAATGCAACTGGTACAGCATTAAAGATAGTCCCCAAAGGCAATGATTCATTAGAAGTAACGATAACCGCGACAGCAGACCTGTTGAATGCTTCAGCAAATTACTACCTTATTGGTGAGACAAGGGGGTTGGTTTGTTATACGGCATTGATCAGTTTTAAAAACCAGGTGATAAAGAAAGTTGTGGCTAAAGACCTTTTCCCGGCAGGCATAGCGCATTTTACTTTGCTGAACAGCGCTAACCAGGCACTGAATGAGCGGATAGTTTATATTGCCCATAATGAAACCCTGCATATCAACCTGACAGCAAGCCAGCCCAATTATGCCTTACGTGACAGTATCGCGGTAAGTGTACAGGTAAAGAATAAGGATGGCAAACCCGTTCGCGGCAGTTTCTCGCTGGCAGTCACTGATGATGCGCAGGTAAGTACTGACAGCCTGAACAATAATATTACCAGTTATTTATTGCTGACCTCCGATCTGAAAGGAAATATAGAAGAGCCCGGCTGGTATTTCCAGAAGGATACGCCCGAACAATTAACTGCGCTTGATAATTTATTGCTAACCCAGGGTTGGGTAGGATATGATTGGAAAGCCATTTTTAATCCCATTATACAGCAACCTAAATATAGGGCAGAACCGGAGTTTGTAATACAAGGAAAAGTGACCAATATTTTTAATAAACCGCTAAAACAAACCGGGGTAACCTTATTACAAAAACAGCCATCCTTTGCAATGGAAACCCAAACCGATAATGAAGGAAGATTTATATTTAGGGACAAAAACCTGTTCCCTACCGATACGGCTTACTATTTAATACAAGCAAAGAACAAAAGAGAAGAGACTTCAAATGTTGGGGTAGATTTAGATGAATTTATTCCGCCAATATTTGCCACCCCCAAACAAAGGCTGCTACCCTGGTATTTTAATAGTGATACAACCTTGTTAAATAATGCGGCTACCAAAATGGCCCAGCTTAAAGCCGAAGCAGCGTATAGAGGCGAAGGGCAAATGCTGAAAGAGGTGGTTATTAAAGAGAAGAAGATCATTCCCGGTTCGCATAACATGCGCCCCGATTTGGACTTTCTTGTACTTGACGAAACGGTCATGAACGCCGCAAAAAAATTGACTTTAGCTGAAGTATTAAAAAAACAGTTTAAGGGGTTCTATAGAGGGCCTACTTTTGGAAACAGGCCACCCCGCTATTTTATAAATACTGATAATGTTTTTTTGCAAATTGATGCTACGCCGGTGTTCCCGCCGGATTTATATATGGACTACATTACCGCAGAGGATATCAGGGGCATTGAGTTCATACAGGGGGTTAGCTACGTGCATGTAATTGTAACCACTTATTCAGACAAGGGGAAATATTTAAAGCATATAGCCGGCAGGTATGTGTATAAACCCGTACCGCTAAGTTTACCCAAACAGTTTTACAGCCCCAAATACACCGCTAAAAACCGTAATATTGCTATGGGTACCGACCTGCGCTCAACTATTTATTGGGTACCTAATTTAATAACCGATAAAGATGGTAAAGCCACTGTTTCCTTTTACAGCGCCGATATGCCCACGGATTATACCCTTATTCTGGAAGGCACCGATATGAACGGGAGTTTTGGCTATAGCAGGCAAAAAATTAAGGTGGCGGTAAAGCGATAATAATTTAAGTACGATTTTTTAATACGCTGTTGTAAAACAGGATATTATCAGCCGCTATTTTATTGATATCAAAAAGTGCTTTAACTTTTTCATTCCCTTCTTTAGCCAATTTTACACAAATGTCCGGGTTGTTAAGTAAGTATAAAATAGCATCGGCTATTTGTGCTGTATCATCAGGATCTATTAATAATCCATCTATATGATCAGTTATCAACTCGGGGCCCGATGTCCGGTTTGAGTTGATCACCGCCGTACCACATGCCATAGCTTCTAATGGCGCTAACGCGAAAGCTTCGGCATACGATGGGAATATAGCCACTGCCGAACTACCTAAATATTCATACAGTTTTTTGGTCGCAACATGCCCCATAAATGTTACTGTCTTTTTTGCGTCGGCCGATAAGCATTCAACAACTCTTTTTTTATCTCCCTTACCTAATACTAATAACCTGGCTTGCGGCATAGTTTTATTTACAACATTCCAGGCTTTGGCTAATTGATAGATACCTTTTTTTGTTGTGAGCGTACCCGTAAAAATCACCTGGAGAGGGTCCTTATTAACTAATGGTGATAGTGTTGTATCAATGCCATTATGTAAAACTTCTATTTTATGCGGGTACGAAAGGCATATCGCGCTTTTATCTGCAGTATATTTACTTGCACTCGCTACAGCAGCGGCCTGGTTTAAAATGGTTTGTTCCATTTTAACAATATGCGACGGCACGGGTTTATTGGCTTCGGCGGCAAAATAAGTAATGGAGCCATTCATCTTTATCACCACAGGAACCGACAATTGCGGAAAGGGGATATAAGTTTTGCAGAACCTCACATAATCATTATAATCGGGCATTTCAATAAGTTCAATTTTATGCTCGCTGATTATTTTTTCAAGTTGGCGCTTATATAGGAGCAGACTTTTTTTTATATCCCGCTCCATTAACCCTGTATCCTTTAATACCCGGTTGTATATTCTAAATGGCAAAGATTGATCGGTTAGCCATTTAGCGTCAAATTCCCTCCTGAAACGGTATACTTTTACGCCCTCATCTTCAAATTCATCATCGCCGCCATATCCGGGGCTATATAACCCTGCTGCAATTACGTTATGCCCCAACCTAACCATTGCCCGTGCCAATAATTGTACAGACGTACCTATACCGCCATGCCGACCGGGAGGATATTCATCGCATAGGTATAGTATATTCATTGGGATAAAAACGTTTTAAAATCGTAAAAATGCTGCCTGTTTACCAACCTCGATAATACTGCGGCCAACAGGTATAAAACAATAGCTGCAAGCATTTGCATTAAATAATGTACCGGCAAGTTAATGGCGATAAAATAAGCGGCAATTGCTATTATGCCAAACAACAAAACGGGGCGAAGAGGAACAACCATAATATGCTTGCCAACCAGCCGGTAATATAAAATACCCTGCAATAAATTTGTAACGAAAAAAGCGATAGCGGCGCCCAACCCGTTAAATTTTGAAATTAAAACCAGGTTCAATATAATATTTGTTGCCGCGCAAATTATAGTGATGGAAGCAACCGACTTGTACTTTTTCGCGCTGAAACTTATAGACCAAAGCAGGTTAATAATAAACTGCAGCGGTATACCTAACGACAGTATTAAAAACTGTAACGCGTTTGATTCGCCATACTTTCCATTGGTGATCAGCATGAGCAAAGGTGCCCATAAAATATTGAGTGCTAAAGGTATCAGCATTGCAAAAAACAGCTCGATAGTATAAAATGAATTGATATGCTGTTGAAGTTCTGTTCCGGGTTTATGGCCGGCCAGCATATAGCGGGCCAGGCGCGGTAATATAATGGGCCCTATAATTATTACCGGCAATTTAGCCAACTCATAAGCGCGGTAGGCAAAGCTATAATCGGCCAGTACCATATTGGTGGCCATTATGCCCAATAATATCCAGTCTATCCTCGATAAGCTCATATCAAAAATAACCGACAGGTATTGTGCTGACGATTCTTTTAACAACTTCAGGTAGGCCTTAAAATGTATTTTAAAGCTAAAAGTGGTTGTTGCTATAACATAGTAAAGCAGGCCGCATAACTCGAACGCTGCTGCGCAAATGAGAATAATTATAACCGTATATATATCCAGCCGGTTGTGTTGCAACAGCACATAAGCAGCCGCTATTTTACCCATATTACTGGTTACAGCAATTATGCCGTATGGCGTAAATTTTTCTTTGGCGTTTAAAAATTGTTTTAAAGGGGTGCCTATATAAATTAAACCCTGCGCTATAAAAAACCAGGGTAACAGGCGATAAACGATCACTGTGTTTTTAATAACACTGTTTAGTATTAATAAAACTAAAACAGTAAGTAAAAACCCGGCTACCGAATGCGCCAGGAACGCGGTTGCTGCCCAGTCTGATCGTTGTGAGGCAGCTATTCTTCTTACTACAACCTGTTCCAATCCAAAACCTAAAAGGGTGGTAATAAACAGGCATACCGCGTTCATCCAGCTTATTGCCCCAAAATCATTCTTGGTTAAATAAATGGAGATGTAATAGAAAAAAACACTGCTCAATACTTGTACGGCAATTGCCTGTAAACCCGATGAGAAAAACTTTATTACCAGTTTATTTTTAAGCAACGCAATAGTTTTGAATGGTTATCAAAAATAATTTAAAAATACCATCGTAGCTCATTATCGTATAATTTAATAAATAAAATAAATATTCACCCCCCCCCATTTTTTCTTTCGGGAGTATTTAGAGTGTACAATTGGGGTGTACAAAGTTAATCAAACCAACCTCTACCTATTGGCAATGAAAAAAACGGGGCTCTTCTACAAAAACAAATCTGTTTTCCCCGTTTTTTTATTGCTTTTTTTGGCTGTTAGGACAAATGCGAACCTTCAAATAAATAATATTTCATCCCATCCCCCCCCGTTTTTCGCTATCAGCGTATTTAGTATATAAACCAATACTGATATTCCTTTTAAAACGATATGAAAAAAATAGCCGTTGTGTACTCAGTCTTAAGCTTTGTGGTGGTAGCAGCTTTTGGGCAGGTAAACAGCGGCTTACTAACTACCCTGTCGGCAGTAGCCGGTATGCGCGACAGGTTCCCGGTCGAAAAGCTGTATTTGCAGTTGGATAAACCCTATTATACATCAGGCGATACCCTGCGCTTTAAAGCCTGGTTGCTGAACGGCGATTTTTTAAAGCCCTCCTTAAAAAGCGGCATCCTGTATATTGAGCTGGATGACGCAGCAAACAAAATGGCACTACGGATGTCGGTGCCGCTGGTATCGGGCATAGGGTGGGGTAATATGGCGCTGGTTGAAAAGGACATACCCGAAGGCAGCTATACCCTGAGGGCCTATACCAACTGGATGCTCAATTTTGGTGAAGATTATATTTTTAAAAAGAATATTTATATATCATCGGTAAACAGCGGCGCAACCCTGGTAAAGGGGGCTTATAAACTGGAAAGCGGAGCAGATAAAACCAACGTAACCGCGGCCCTACAGCTTACCGGCTTGAACGGCGAGCCATTACGGCTGAAGGATATGCGGCTCCGGGTATCACGGGGGTATGGCTGGCTATTTAATGATAAATTAAATACCGGTATGGATGGCACCCTGCACTTAAGTTTTAACCTAGCCGATAAAACAGCGCTGAACAAATTAACCATACAGGTACAAAATGCTGGAAAGGGGGCTGATACTGCGACGATGCTTATACCCGTAATATTGAACCGGCCCGAAAAAACCGATGTGCAGTTCATGCCCGAAGGCGGTAATTTGGTAAGCGGCATCCCAACAAAAGTTGGCTTTAAAGCAGTTAGCGAGGATGGGCAAAGTATTGAAATAACCGGGAAGGTATTTAACAGCAAGCAGCAGGAAGTAGCGGCGTTCAAATCAACCCACAAAGGGATGGGCAGTTTTGAGTTGACACCACAACCAGGCGAAACTTATACGGCGAAAGTTAACGCGCCAAACAATACAACTATCAGCTACCCGTTACCGGCGGTTAACCCGGCAGGTACATCATTAAAGATACTTCCCAAAGGCAACGACTCATTGGAAGTAACACTAACCGCAACAGCAGACCTGTTGAATGCTTCAGCAAATTACTACCTCATCGGTGAGACAAGGGGATTGGTTTGTTATACGGCATTGATCAGTTTTAAAGGAACAATTATAAGAAAGACAATCGCCAAAGACCTGTTCCCATCGGGCATAGCACATTTCACTTTGCTGAACAGCGCTAACCAGGCGCTGAATGAACGGATAGTTTATATCGCTCATAATGAAAACCTGCATATTAGCCTAACAACAAGCAAGCCTGATTATACCCTACGCGACAGTATAGCGGTTGCCATAGCAGTAAAAAATAAGGATGGCAAACCCGTTCGCGGCAATTTCTCGCTGGCAGTAACCGACGACGCACAGGTCAATACCGATAGTTTGAACAATAATATGATCAGTAATTTATTGCTGACCTCCGACCTTAAAGGAAATGTGGAGGAACCGGCCTGGTATTTCCAAAAGGAGACACCCGAACGTACAACAGCCCTTGATAATTTACTGCTAACCCAGGGCTGGGTGGGTTATGACTGGAAAGCCATTTTTAATCCCATCATACAACAACCCCAATACCGGGCGGAACCGGAGTTTGTGGTGCAGGGAAAATTGACCAATATGCTAAATAAACCGCTAAAACAAACGAGGGTATCGCTGTTACAAAAACGGCCTCTAGTTACAAAAGATGTGCTGACCGATGATGAAGGACGCTTTGTATTTAAAGGACGTGACGTGTTCCCATCAGATTCGGCTTTTTATATGGTGGAAGCAAAGAGTAAAAGCGGCGAAAATAAGGGCTTTAACGTTGGCGTTGAAGTAGACGAACCTGTGTTTCCCGCATTTGCTATGCCGAAACAACGGCAATTACCCTGGTATTTTAACAGCGATACCACCTTGTTGCGTAATGCAGGCACAAAAATAGCAGAGCTAAAGGCCGAAGCGGATTATAGGGGCGAAGGGCACATACTTAAAGAAGTGGTTATTAAAGCGCAGAAGATCATTCCGGATTCTCATAACCTAAATGGCCCCGGCGGGGCAGATATTATAGTGGACGAAAAGGACATGAACAAAGCAAAAAACATGAGTATGTTTGAATTGCTGCACCAAAAGTTTCCGGATTTTCATAAAGTACAGGTCGGTCCAGGTATTAGCTATTATCCTGATTACCATGGTAATTACATTTATGATATTGTGATCGATGGCCTTTTTATATCAAAATACGAGATACCCCAGGACCTGTACATGGAAGGGCTTAAAGCATCGGATATTAAAGGCATCGAGTTCATGACTACCGGCCAGTTTGCCATGTCGTACGCTAATGCTTATGTGTGGTTACCCATACCGCCGCCGTTTATACCCGGTATGGTTTGGCTGGAAGTAACCACCTATTCGGGCCATGGGGCTTATATAAAGAATACACCCGGCAGGTTTATTTACAGGCCCCTGCCAATGAGTTTACCCAAACAGTTTTACAGCCCCAAATACACCGCTAAAAACCGTAATATGGCTATGGGCACCGATCTGCGCTCAACTATCTATTGGCATCCTAACTTAATTACTGACAAAGACGGCAAGGCAAGCGTTTCCTTTTACAGCGCCGATATGCCCGCGGATTATACCCTTATTTTGGAAGGTACTGATTTGAATGGAAGCTTTGGTTATAGCAGGCAAAAAATTAAAGTAACATCAACAACAGCCGCGAAATGAAAAAAATAGTTTTTATATACACAGCACTAAGTTTGTTAGCTGCCACCACCTTCGGGCAGGTAAACAGTGGCTTGTTAACTACCATTTCGGCTATAGCCGGGATGCGCGACAGGTTCCCGATAGAGAAGCTGCACCTACAGCTCGATAAACCTTATTATGCCCTGGGCGATACCATCCGCTTTAAAGCTTATTTGCTCAATGCCGATTTTTTAAAGCCGTCCATCCGCAGCGGCCTGCTATATGTGGAAATGGATGCCGCCGACGGTAAAATGGTGAAACGTATTATGGTGCCTCTTATCCAGGGCCTGGGCTGGGGCGATATGGCCCTGGTGGATAAGGATTTTCCCGAAGGCAGCTATACCCTGCGGGCCTATACCAACTGGATGCTCAACTTCGGCGATGATTATGTGTTTAAAAAGAACCTCTATATATCGGCCCTGAGCGGCTCTACCCTGGTGAAAGCAAATTTCAAACTGCAAACCGGGTCGGAGAAGGATAAGGTGAATGCCAGCCTGCTGTTGTTCGGGCTGGATAAAAGCCCCTTCCGACTCAAAGATATGCAGTTAGAGGTACTGAACGGGAAGCATAGCTTATTGAAAGATAAGGCCACTACCGGCATTGACGGCAGCCTGCAGTTTAGCTTTGATGCCGATAAAACCGCGGTGAGGGATCTGTCCATTACCGCGCAGGAAATACGCAAAACGCCGGATGAAACGCCGCCGCTTATTATCCCCGTACTGCTTAACCGCGCAGAGAACACCGATGTGCAGTTCATGCCCGAGGGCGGCAATATGATAGCGGGCCTGCCCGTTAGGGTCGGTTTTAAAGCCTTGAGCGAGGACGGGCGTGGAACGGAAGTAAGCGGCAAGGTACTGAACAGCAAACAGCAGGAAGTAGCTGTCTTTGGCTCATCCCATAAAGGCATGGGCAGTTTTGAATTGGTGCCGCAGGCCGGGGAGGTTTATTCGGCTAAAGTGGTTCTGGCCGGGGGATTGGTTAAAACTTACCCGCTGCCCGCGGTGAGTACATCAGGCACTGCCCTGCGCGTAACGCCCAAAGGCAACGATTCGCTTGAAATAACCTTAAGTGCTACCCCCGACCTGTTAGGGGCGGCAACCTACTACCTTTTCGGCGAAACAAGGGGGCTGGTATGCTATACGGCTGCGATCAGTTTTAAGAGAGGGGTGGTTAAAAAAACAGTGGATAAAGGTTCATTCCCTACCGGGATAGCCCACTTTACGTTATTTAACCAAACCAACCAGCCGGTTAATGAACGGATAGTTTATATTGCCCATAATGATAATTTGCGGATAAGTATAACGCCTGATAAGGATAATTACGGCATCCGCGACAGCATGGCTGTGGCCCTGTCAGTAAAAGACGCGGCGGGCAAACCGGTGCGGGGATCGTTCTCCGTGGCGGTAACCGATGACAGCCAGGTGCGGGCCGACAGCCTGGGCAATAACCTCGTGAGCGATATGCTGCTTACTTCCGACCTGAAAGGGACCGTGGAGGAGCCGGGCTGGTATTTCGAAAGCACTAACGCCGAACATACAGCTGCCCTTGATAATTTACTATTAACCCAGGGCTGGATAGGTTATGACTGGAAAGCTATATTCAACCCCGTTGCCGCGCAGCCCCAGTTCCCGGCCGAATTGAAGTTTTTGGTGGAGGGCCGCGTAACCAACGTGTTTAATAAAGGGGTGGAAAAATCGCAGGTGCTGCTTTTTTCAGGAAAACCCCAAATGATGAAGCAAACCGAGACGGATAAGGACGGCAAGTTTGCCTTTAACGACCTATTCCCCGTTGATACCGCGCAGTTTAAAATACAAGCCCGCAACAAGGCCGGGAAAAGCTTTAATGTGGGTATAGAGATACTCAACCAGTTCAAGCCGCCCGTTTTCACCGCCAATGGTTCGGTGATGCCCTGGTATGTGAATACGGATAACATTTTGTTGAACAATTCGGCCATTAAAGCACGGCAGCAGCAAGCCAGGGCAGACCTGGTGGGCGAAGGGCACATGCTTAAAGAAGTGGTCATCAACGAAAAGAAATCGGTAAAGGGATCAAAAAATCTGAACGGGCCGGGGCAGGCCGACCAGGTGATGGATGAACAGGATATGCTGAACGCGGGCAAGATGACCCTGGAGGAATTATTGGTAAAAAACGTGCGGGGGTTTATGCCCAAAGGCGGGATGTGGTCGCCCTGCCCCAGTTGCGACGGTAGTACGCCGCCGATGGGTTATCCAAAGACAAGCAAAAGCCTGCTCACCAGTTATACACTCAATAATAAGATGGTCCATTTTGTATTTGACGGGGTAGATGTGAATACCCTTTATGATGGCAGCCACCTGGGGCCCTGGGCCGACCTGGGGCAGAGCAAAAAGGACCCTGCCCAGGACCGCTATAATTTCCTGAAGGGCTACCTGGATTATTTTTCGGCCGAGGATGTTAAAGGTATCGAGGTCATGTATAATGCACAATTTAGCGCTATTTATACCGGTTTGGGGTTTTCGGCTGACGAGAATATGAATTACGGCAGTAATTTGGCTTTTATTGAGATCACTACCCGCGCGGGCAAGGGGCCAAGCATGAAAGCTACGCCGGGAACCTACCTGTATAAACCGCTTGCCTTTAGCGTATCCAAACAGTTTTACCGGCCCCGGTATACCTATCGGAACAAAATGGCCGACAGGGGCACTGACCTGCGTTCCACCATCCACTGGGCGCCGCAGGTGGTTACCGATAAGGACGGCAGGGCGACCGTTTCTTTTTTCAGCGCCGATAAACCGGCCGATTATACCATAACCGTTGAAGGCACCGATCTGCAGGGCAACCTGGGCTATGCGCGGGGGAAGGCCGCGGTAAACGCGGTATCAGGTGCCAGCACCATCAACAATGTGAAGCCATCCATCCTTTCGGCAATAACACGCGCGCAGGACAGGATAGGGGTTGAGAAACTGTATATGCAGTTGGATAAGCCTTATTATACCATAGGCGATACCCTGCGTTTTAAAGGTTACCTGGTGGATGGAAGTTTTCTATCGCCATCAACAAAGAGCGGGTTAATGTATGTGGAACTGGATGATGTGGTAGGGAGAATGATAAAGCGCATTATGGCGCCGGTATTATCAGGCTCGGCCTGGGGAAATATCCCTTTGGATGAAAAGGAAATACCCGAGGGCAGCTACACACTCAGGGCCTATACCAACTGGATGCTCAATTTTGGGGAAACCTATATTTTTAAAAAGAACATTTCTATCTCCGCTGTAAATGGCGGCTCAACCCTGGTAAAGGCCGCTTTTAAACTGGAAAATGGCGTAGATAAAGATAAGGTAACCACAGCCGTGCTGCTTACCGGGTTAAACGGGGAGCCATTGCGATTAAAGGATATGAAGTTACGTGTAAAAGCAGGTAGTAAAACACTGTTCAGAGATAAGGCTAATACTGCCATGGACGGCACCCTGCACCTCAACTTTGACCTGGCCGATAAAACAGAGACAAGTAAGTTAACTATGCAGCTGCAAAATACAGGCAAGGGGGCTGATACGGCAACACTGACCATACCTATTTTATTGAACAGGCCCGAAAAAACCGATGTACAGTACTTGCCCGAGGGCGGGAATTTGGTAGCAGGTATCTCAACAAAAGTTGGATTTAAAGCGATAAGCGAGGATGGTATGGGTGCGGAAATAACCGGAAAGATAGTTAACAGCAAGCAACAGGAAGTGGCGCGGTTTCAAACCACCCATAAAGGGATGGGTGTGTTTGAACTGACACCCCAGGCTGGCGAAACTTATACCGCGAAAGTTAACGCGCCAAATAACACCATTATCAGTTATAATTTACCGCCAATAAATGCCGCAGGGACAACATTAAAGATAACAACAAAAGGAAAAGACTCACTTGAAGCAACCATAAGCGCCTCATCTGCACTGCTTAATGGCACTGAAAATTATTACCTCATAGGCCAGGTAAGGGGCGTAGTTTATTACGGCGCAATGATCAGTTTTAAAGGTATCCCGATAAAAAAAGTTATCGCCAAAGGCGTGTTTCCGGCAGGCATAGCGCATTTCACCTTATTGAATAATACCAATCAAACGCTGAACGAAAGGATGGTTTATATTGGCCATGATAACCTGCAAGTAAGCCTGGCGGCGAGTAAATCAAGCTATTCAACCAGGGACAATATAGCCGTAAATGTAATGGTAAAGGATAAGGACGGCAAACCGGTTCAGGGCAATTTCTCGCTGGCCGTTACCGATGGCGCGCAGGTGAGCGCCGACAGCACCAGCAATATCATGACAAACCTGCTGCTCACTTCGGACCTGAAAGGAAACGTAGAAGACCCGGGCTGGTATTTCGAAAGTGAAATGGCTGATCGTGTAACTGCCTTAGATAACCTGATGCTAACCCAAGGTTGGACAGGTTACGACTGGAAAGTTATTTTTAACCCGGGCGTTCAGCAACCCCAATACCGGGCGGAACCAGAATTTGTAGTGCAGGGTAAAGTGACTGATGTATTTAATAAACCGATAAAAAAAACAAGTGTAACATTGCTGCAAAAGCAACCTTTATTGATAATGGATGCGCAGACCAATGATGAAGGGCGTTTTATATTTAAAGGCAAAAATTTGTTCCCTACCGATACTGCGTATTATTTAATACAAGCCAAAAACAAAAGCGGCAATACCTTTAATGTAGGTGTGGATGTGGACGAAATTACCCCTCCTGCATTTGCCCTGGCCAAACAGCGGTTGCTGCCCTGGTATTTTAACAGCGATACCACCCTACTGAATAATGCCGCTACAAAGATGGCACAGCTAAAGGCGGAAGCCGATTATAGGGGTGAAGGGCATATGCTAAAGGAGGTGGTTATTAAAGAAAAGAAGATCATCCCTGATTCTCACAATCGGAACGGCCCCGGCGAGGCGGATATTATAATGGATGAAAAGGAAATGAACGAAGCAAAAAAAATGACTTTATATGAGTTGCTGTTACATAAATTCCCAAACTTTCATAAAGGACCTGTTACAGCAGAAACGCAATATTATTTAAATAACCGGCATGTTGCCTTTGTAATTGATGGAGTTTATATTAAAGGCGCACACATTGACGGTGAATTTGAGGTGCCTATTCCTGTTGACCTATATATGGACTTTCTTACAGCAGAGGATATTAAAGGCATTGAGATTATGCGTTCAGCTCAGTATGCCATGGCCTATGATCCGAATTTTATATCGAAAGAAGCGCATGGTCTCGATAAAAATGTTCCTACATTCCTTGAAATAACCACCTATTCGGGGCATGGCGCGTTTTTAAAGCATATACCCGGCCGGTATGTTTATAAACCTATACCCTTTAGTTCGCCTAAGGAATTTTACAGCCCGAAATACACGGTTAATAATCGCAGCATAGCCGTGGGCACTGACCTGCGCTCAACCATCCATTGGGAGCCTAACATAATTACCGGTAAGGATGGCAAAGCAACTGTTTCCTTTTACAGCGCCGATATGCCCGCGGATTATACCCTTATTTTGGAAGGCACCGATATGAACGGGGGTTTTGGTTATAGCAGGCAAAAGATAAAGGTGGTGAAATGAGATAGAAGGAATTAAAAAAATTGTCATTTCGAACGAGGAACGAGAGAGAAAACTTATACACCTTGCAAAGCGGACCAGGCAGCGTGTATAAGTTTTCTCCCGTTGGTCGAAATTGTAAAGGTTTAATAATTCGAGGACAAAATCGGCTGTTTAATTTTTAATGTTTAAGGTGACCATATCGATAGGTTTTTTACCACCTATGCCTTGATGTGGCCGTTCATGATTGTAATAATATAAATATTGACTTAATTCATCCTTTAATTCTTCCAGTGAATCAAAATCTGTTTCGTGGATGAGGTCCTCCTGTAATGTTCGCCAAAATCGCTCAACCTTTCCGTTGGTTTGAGGCCGGTAAGGCCGGGTATAACGACGCTTGATGCCCACTTCTATTAACATTCTTTCAAAAGGATGATTATGTTTTTGCTGACTTTGCGCCGTTCCAAACTCGGGGCCATTATCTGCAATGATCTCCTCGAACTCAATGCCATATTGTTTGCGGAAGACGCTTATACACCTCATTGTAGAGAACATGGTAGTTAAAGCGGTAATATCTTCGTTCACTTCTGCCCACGCCAGGCGGGAATAGTCATCCAGTAAGCATAGCAGGTAAAGCTTTTTATTTTGCCCTCTGATAACGTTTTTACTTAAGTGGTGGCAATCAATATGTCCTAACTGACCCATGCGTTCTTTAATGATCTTACGCTTGTTTTGTTTCATCTGTGGCGTTAAGCGGTTCTTGCCATAACGCTTTAAGATGTTATATATGCCGGAGGCAGATGGGGTAAATTTACCTAATTTTTGCTTAAGGATGTCTACGATTTCGAGCTTGCTATTACCCAGTTCCCTTTGTTCGAGTACCTTGTTCTCAATAAAACGTATTGGGCGGCGGGTACGGTATTTGGGACCTCGCTTGCCTGGCAAAAGGTCGCTTTCTTTACCTGATTGCTTAAAGCGGTTATAATACTTTAAAAAACTTCGCCTGTCGGTATCGTGGGCTGTATAAAAATCTTTCGCCAACTTGAAGCTAGGATGCTCTTTGGCTTTCACAAGTTCGTATTCTCGGATGAGAAAGCGATATTTGTCTAAGTAGTTCCGGGCAAGGGTTAAATCGTTCGTATTGTTTCGCATAACTTTTTAGCTTTGTTGTGTAAAGCTAATTCTGTTACCGAATTATCTGACTTTTACAGAAATGACAATTTTCTTATTTAACTACATCGCCCATTCGTTACGTAAGTTACCTGGCTGTTTATCAAATATAATTTAACTGCAAAGGTTAAATAGTTAAAATAAAACCCGTTTTACCCTTTCAAAAGGCAACCAAATTGCTGTTTAAATCGTATCCTTGTAGTAGGATCAACGATCCCGCGACACACCTCAAACCGATATATTTAAGGAATGAACAATACGTTAGCCGGTTTAAATTTTAAAAAATTAAAAGGCTATGCCGACTGGAAACTGCTGTTGTTCCTGCTCTTGTTTTTAAATGTAAAGCTGGCTGTAAAAATCCCGGCTATTGTTATCATTTATATACTGCAGTTCGATTTTAAATTCGGTTTTAAACTAAAAAATTCGCGGCTGCCGCTATTTTACCTGCTGGTTATGGTTATACCTTTTATTGACCTGCTGCTAAACAAAAGTTACCACAACCCTAATTACCTGTTGGTTTTTTTAACCGGTATGGTCTTTTGGCTGCTGTGTATACTAGCAATTCACCAGGTTAAATTATTTACCGAAAAAAATGAGCCGGAGGTTATTCACCGTACCATCCTTATTTTTTTCATCATAAATGCGGTGGTTTCGCTGTTAAACATGGCTGTTATTATCGGCGAGATCAGGGATCTTAACCCTTACACCTACCAGGGCCAGTATCAAAAATATTTTATAGGCACCGGCGATTATATAAAAGGGCTCACCTTTGACACCTCTACAACCAATGCTATATTAAACGCTTTTGGGGTTATTTATTTTTTGATACGCAAAAACGCGGTAATGCAGCTGGTTTGCATGGCCACTATGTTGCTCACCGCCAGTAATACTACTAATATCCTGTTAATATTGATACTTGCCGGTTTGTTTGTATTTAACAGCACCAGGGAGCAGAAAAGCATGATAGCGGTTTGCCTGGTGATGCTGATTGTGTTTATGGCGAAAATATCGCCGCAAAATAACCGGTATGTTATGGAAACATTTGAAAGTGTGTTCCATAAAGGGGCATTGAATAAACCCGTTATAATTTTACACCCAATACCGCTTACTGAAAAGCCCGACAGCACACTCAATCCCGAAGAAAAAAAACAAAAAACAGCCATGCTTTACCTGGATAGTGTAGAGAAAGCAAAAAAAAACCTGCCGGTACCGATGGCGGGCCATTTGGGGCAGCCCATGCTGATCGGGGAATCAGGCAGAATACTTATTCCGAAACCTGATATTAATTCGGCGACTTATCAAAATATAAAAACCACACCTTTAGCGCAAAAACCGTTAGTGGCTTTTATTAACAGTAATAAAACCACCCTGCCTATTTCGGGACAATCCCGTTATAATACAAACCTGCCGGGAAAGGTTGTGGGAGCATTACAAACCGTAAATTTTTTAAAGCAGCATCCCGCCAAAATTTTAACAGGCGATGGCATGGGTAACTTCTCGTCGAAGCTGGCATTCAGGGTAACCGGGTTGGGCATGAGTGGCGGTTATCCCGCAAAACACATCTATATCAATCCTGATTTCGAGGTTAACCATCTCGATCTTTATTTAAACTTTTTCAGCAAACGGGCAGGATACCACTCGCTGATCAACAGCCCGTTTTCGGTATACGATCAGCTCCTGGCCGAATATGGCCTGTTGGGCCTGCTTGTATTATTTGCCGGGTATTTAGGCTTTTTTGCCAAACACTATAAAACGCTCACCTACGGATTACCTATATTAGCACTTACAGCCGCCATGCTTTTTTTTGATTACTGGTTTGAGCAGCTATCAGTACTGGTGTTTTTTGAATTGATACTTTTGCTGAACATTAAAGAAACTGCTGTTAATTATGCATAACGATCCGAAAATAACTGTTTTAATGCCCGCCTATAACGCGGGCAGTTATATAGCGGAAGCCATTGCCTCTGTATTGAAACAGTCGTTTACTGATTTTGAGCTATTGATCGTTAACGACGGATCAACGGATGATACTGTGCAGGTTATTAATTCGTTTAATGATAAACGCATTGTTTTGATCAGCCAGGAAAACAAAGGGATTGCAGCCGCTTTAAATGTTGGTTTAAAGGCAGCGCGCGCGCCATACATCGCCCGTTTTGACGCGGATGATGTATGCTACCCGAACAGGCTGAAAATGCAGTATGAGTTTATTACTACTTATCCCGAATACAGTGTTATAGGCTCGGCTGCCGATTATATGGATGTTAAGGGCCATTTTATTTTTACGTATCACCCCGAGGCGCATCTAAATGAGGAGATACAGCAGTTAAACTATACCGTTTGTCCGTTTATTCATTCCAGCGTATTCTATAAAAAAGAGATCATCACCAATAACGGCGGGTATAATGAACATGCTTATACTTTTGAGGACCATTTTTTATGGGTTAATATTTTAAAGCATGAAAAGGCCTGTAACTTATCGCTGCCACTTATTAAGGTAAGGCTTAATCCCAACTCCATAACTATTGATGAAAAATGGCGTACGCGCCAATTCAGGGATATTAAATACACTACCTTGAAAACACGCAGCATTAGCGCAGCCGAAGGAAACAAATTGCTGGAGATAGGCCAAAAACAACATTCGCCAAAAATAAGGGAAGGGGCATACTATGCTTTATTGGCGAAAAAATTTTTATGGAACAACTACCAGCCTGCAAAGGCCCGTGAAAATTTAAAAGCGGTATTGCAACTAAACCGGTTCGACTGGAAAAGTTACGCCTTGTTCGCGCTGACGTTTATGCCGGAAAATTTCCTGCTGAAATTATATACTATCATGAAATGAATATGCTGATCAGGTTTTTAAATAAAATAATATCTAAGTGGAAGGGCCATGATTATAAAATAGATCATAGAGTGCCGCTTTATTATATCATGTTATTGGTATGGAGCAGGCTGGTAATGCTGGTAAACGGTTATTTAAGCGGCGTAAGCAATAAGGGCATATTTTTTTTATCGGTAAAAGCTACACTAAAGGCCCGGTCGAAATTTAAAGTGGGGCGCTCAGTAACCATTGCCAGGGGTTGCTATATTGACGCGCTTTCTGAAAAGGGAATATGGTTTGGCAACAATGTATCGGCAGGGATAAATACAAGGATAGAAGGTACGGGCCACCTTCAATTATTGGGCAAAGGAATGCGTGTTGGTAACAACGTAGGCTTAGGTTACGACAGCTTTTACGGCTGCGCGGGTGGTATTGAAATTGGCGATGATACCATTATAGGCAATTACGTAAGCTTTCACTCAGAAAATCATGTGTTTGATAGTTTACAAACCCCAATAAGGCTGCAGGGTGTAAGCCATAAAGGGATAACGATAGGTAAGAATTGCTGGATAGGCGCCAAAGCCACTATATTGGACGGCGTTATATTGGAAGATGGCTGCATTATAGCGGCAGGCGCTGTTGTAAAAGCCGGCGTGTACGGGGCCAATAGTGTTTATGGCGGGGTGCCAGCAAAACTGATCAGGTATAGGGAAGAGGAGGAATTATATGGTGCAGGCTAAAACAATAAAACTATTTGTTGATGCCCACTCGTTCGACAAAGAGTACCAGGGCACGCAAACTTTTATCAGGGAGTTGTATGGCGGTTTAATGAGCACGCACCCCGAACTGGATATATATTGGGGTACCGCCAACGCGGGCCGTCTGCGGGCTGCTTTGCCCTTAATAAAGCCTGAAAATATATTGCCGTATAAAAACAACAAAGGTGGAGTGAGCCGTTTTTTGTTTGATATACCCTTCTACCTAAAAAAATATCGTTTTGATTTTGCCCACTTTCAATATTTAGCGCCCCGGCAGCAAGGTAATTGCCGTTATATAGTTACCCTGCACGATGTGCTTTTTAATAATTTCCCCGCCGATTTCTCCTATACCTATCGCGCCAGCCGTAATTTCCTGTTTGGTAAAAGCATTAAAAACGCGGCCATTAAAACAACGGTATCGCCCTACTCGCGGCAGTGTATTGCCGATGATTATAAAATAGCTGCCGATACCATCCACGTTATACCGAATGGGGTGAGCCATACGTTTAATCAATTCCATCAAAATAAAGAGGAAGCGGCAAAAACTGTGAAAGAGAAATTCGGGATCGAAAATTTTATCCTGTATGTAAGCCGGGTAGAACCCCGCAAGAACCATGCGTTGCTGTTAGAGAAGTACATTGAACTGGATCTATACAAACAGGGTATCGCCCTGGTATTTATCGGTATAGAATCAATGCCTGTTGCCCGGCTGCAAAACGCTATCCAGGGCCTTAATGAGGATGAGCGCGCCTTGTTTTTTTGGTTAAACGACATCAGCCAGGCCGACCTTTCTGCTTTTTATACCGCCTGCCGCTTATTTGTTTACCCCTCAAAAGCCGAAGGATTTGGCATTCCACCGCTTGAAGCGGCTATTTGCGGCGCGCCTGTTTTATGCTCATCGGCCACCGCTATGAGCAGCTTTACTTTTTTTGAACCCTACACTTTTGATCCGGAAAATGAGGAAGAATTTGAACAAAAACTTTTAAACCTCGTAAACAACCCACCGGCAGCCGCATTTTTAAACCACGTTGCCGGGCAAGTGGGAGAAAAATATCAATGGAAACAAAGCGGTGAAATTTTTTATAATCTTTTATTAGCCGATAAAGCATCATGAAATTAAAAATAGCCATATTAGGTACCCGGGGTATCCCAAACCATTACGGTGGTTTCGAACATATATCAGAGTATGTTTCCGTAGGTTTAGCCAAACGGGGGCATTCGGTAACCGTTTATAATTCGCACAATCACCCTTATCCCGGCAATAACTGGAACGGCGTAAACATCATCCATTGTTATGATCCGGAATATTTAATTGGCCCGGCGGGCCAGTTTGTGTATGACCTGAACTGCATACGTGATGCCCGCGGCAGAAAATTTGATGTTATTTTAATTATGGGTTACACCAGCAGTTCGGTTTGGGGTTGGCTATATCCCGGCCAAAGCGCCATCATCACCAATATGGACGGGCTGGAATGGAAACGCTCAAAATATTCAAAGCCGGTTCAAAAATTTTTAAAATATGCCGAAAAACTGGCTGTAAAGCATAGCAAGTATTATGTATCCGACTCCATGGTCATTAAATCATACCTGGCCCGGAAATACGATATTGACAGCCAGTACATACCTTATGGTGCCGACCTGCTTTCGAAGCAGGAAAGAGAGCAGTTATATCCTGAAGAAGCCTTAAATGAAGACTACTTTTTGCTGATGGCAAGAATGGAACCTGAAAACAATATCGAAACCATTTTAGAGGGGTATAATAACAGTAACTCGGCCAAACCTTTCAAAGTATTGGGTGATACCGGCAATCGTTTTGGAAAATTTATTACACATAAATTTCAAAATGACAGCCGTATACAATTCAAAGGGTCAATTTTTGATACAGCAAAAGTGCGCGCCTTACAAAACAACTCGTACCTGTATTTTCACGGGCATAGCGTTGGCGGTACCAATCCGTCGCTTTTAGAGGCAATGGCCAGCGAGGCATTGATAGCGGCGCATAATAACCCATTTAACCAGGCTGTATTAAGTACAGACGCCTTTTATTTTTCGAACCCTGCCGATGTAAAGCAACTGGTTGAAACTGTGCAAAGGTGCGAAACCGAAAAAACAATGGTGAATAATAACCTGCATAAAATAAAGCACCTGTTTAGCTGGGAAAGCGTGGTTGACAGGTATGAAGAATTTGCCTTAGAGTGCTATCTTAACCATACTAATGAAAGAATTATTTCTGCCTACAGATAGCCTGGCTAACAAGATCGGTTATTATCATTTAATGCTGTTTATGGCCAGTTTACCATTTGACCGTTTTTACAGCCATATCCTATTAATAAGCTTTATTATACATACGTTAATTCAGCTAAATACAAAAAAAAATAAACCAATTTTAACAGCACGAAACTTAATATTACAGTCGGTTTTTTTTGTAACACTGCTAAGTACCCTATATACCGTAAACCGGCCCGAAGCTTTTAATGAATGGGGAAAGCAAATTACTATATTGCTGTTTCCGGTGCTGTTTTGTTTATCACCGTTTGACATAAAAAAATACCGCCCTCAATTATTACTGGCCTTTTCGCTGGTATGCACGGCAACAATATTCTACCTGTATTTGAATGCCTTGTATACTATCAGGTATTATCAATTACCTTATTCTTCTATTTTTTCGAAGGCATTTACCAATCAGAATTTTTCGGAACCGATAGCTATACACGCTACATTTTTTTCCTTGCAGGTTGCCCTGGCGCTGGTATGTATCCTGTCAGTACTGATAAAAGAGCGTTCCGGCTATTTGCGGCTTTTTTATGTCCTGTGCGCCTGTATACTTTTAGGCGGCCTTATCCAGCTATCTTCAAAATCAGTATTTATAGCCTTGTTGTTTATTATTAACCTGGCGGTTCCGTTTTTTTTATTGCAGCGTGGCAAACGGCTTAAATTTATATTGATCACATCAACCGCGTCGGTTTTAATTATTGCAGGCATATTTACGCTGAGCAGTTTAAGAACACGTTATATCACCGACTTAAAATATGACCTGTCGCCCACATCCACCAATGAAACATTCGACTCGCGCCTGGACCGGTGGAACACGGCCGCGGAACTAATTAAACAATCGCCGCTTATCGGCCATGGCGCAGGCTCGGAGCTTGGCTTGCTGCACGAAAGGTTTTTTATTAAAAAATATTATAACTCGTTCCTAAACAATCTGAATGCCCATAATGAATATTTGAGCTTTTTAGTTAAATCGGGGGTAATTGGGTTATTGATCTACCTGAGCACACTGGCATTTGGTTTTAAACAAGCCCTTGAACGCAAAGACCTGCTGTTTTTTACATTTATGGCGCTGGTGGCCTTCGTCTCTTTTTCAGAAAACCTGCTTGATGTAGATAAAGGTATCTTGTTTTACGCGTTTTTCTTTTCATTCTTTATGTTTTCAGGAGAGAGGGAAACTTACGAAGTTTCAAAAACTTCGTAAGTTTTTATATGATCTACAGCGCTTCGCGTATCTTATCGGCAGTAGCCCTGAATTGTTCGGGAGTAAATTTCAATTTGGAGTTGGCAAAGTTCATGTCGCTCATTGTATTTATGGGGATAAGGTGAATATGTGCATGGGGCACTTCCAACCCCATAACAGTTACGCCAATTCTGTTGCACGGAATAGCTTTTTTCATCCCGGCGGCAACTATTTTAGCAAATAATAGCAATCCCGTATAGGTTTCATCATCCAGGGCGAACAGATCGTCCACCTCCTTTTTGGGGATAACCAGCAAATGTCCCTCTTTCAAAGGGGCAATATCCAAAAAGGCCAAAAACTCATTAGTTTCGGCCACCTTATACGCTGGGATATCGCCGGTGATTATTTTTGAGAAAATACTTGGCATTTTAATGAGTGATTTAGTGAATGAGCGATTGAGTGAATGAAGAAATGAGTTTAGAATAAAAAACATTCACTCATTCAAAATTCACTCAGTAATAACCTATCTGCTTACCTCCAGTATCTCAAATTCCATTTTTCCTGCGGGTACGGTAATTTCGGCTATTTCACCTACTTTTTTACCTAACAAACCTTTTGCTATTGGCGATGCTACTGATATTTTACCTTTTGTCATGTCCGCTTCGCTTTCGGCTACCAGCTGGTAACTCATAGTTGCGCCATTGCTTACATTTTTTATCTTAACAATAGATAATGCCAGCACTTTAGATGCATCCAATTTTGATTCATCCAGCAGGCGCGCGTTGGCCAGCGTTTCCTGCATCTGCGATATTTTAGCTTCATGTAAACCCTGCGCCTCTTTAGCGGCGTCATATTCGGCGTTTTCAGACAGGTCGCCCTTATCGCGTGCCTCGGCTATTGCTTTTGATATATTGGCACGGCCCGATGTTTTTAATTCCTGTAATTCCTGTTTTAATTTTTCTAAACCTTCTTTGGTAAAATATGCTACCTCTGCCATAACTCACAAATTAATTTTATTGATGATTCAATTGGTTGTCAAAAAAACCGTCCTTCCTGGTTTAAGAAAGGACGTAATGACTTTAAAAACAAACAAGACTATGCAGGTGTGCCTGTATAGTCTTGTTTGATGTAGAACGAAGATAAGATATTTATAGTTTAATTTCCAAATTTTTGTTGCAGTAAAAGATTAGAGATTAGTTCACAACGGGATAGTGCTGTTTTATATTTCACCTGTTCAAATCTAATCTTTAATCTTCAATCTCTACTCTTTATCAACCAAACGCAGCTTCGCCGCCATTACCTCGCTTATTTTTCGGTACGAGTCAAACGTCCATCCGGCAACATGAGGGGTCAATATAACTTTGCCCGATTGGCGCAACTCCTCAAACCATTCCTGCTCTGCCAATGCCGGAAATTTCTCTGTCTCCAGCACATCAAGCCCGGCTCCTAATATTTTGCCTTGTTTTATAGCATTCAGTATGGCCCTTACCTCGGCCACCTTACCGCGTGATGTATTGATGAAAAATATAGGTTTTTTAAAGTGGAACAGGTATTCCTCATTCACCAGCCCCTTTGTTTCGGCAGTTAACGGGATATGCAGGCTAAGCACATCGCTGTGCTTAACAATTTCTTCCATGCTTACCTCGCGGGCATACTGGTCGGTAAAACCGGTTTTATATTTATCGTAAGCGATAACATTCACCTCAAAACCCGACAATTTTTTGGCAAAGCTTTTACCCATAAAACCATAGCCAATTATGCCTATGGTTTTGCCCTTGAGCTCATAGCTGCGGTTAGCTTCGCGGTTCCATTCGCTTGCCCGTATTTGGGCATCAGCGATAGTAAAATGGTGCATCAGGGCCAGCAATAAACCAACGGCATGTTCGCCCACCGCGTCCATATTGCCTTCGGAGGCGTTGATCAATATTATATTTTTTTCTTTCGCGTACGCCTCATCAATATTATCCATCCCCGCTCCTGCCCGGCAAACAAAGCGCAGGTTTTTACCGGCATCCATAACCTGCCGGTCAACATTAAATTTTGAGCGGATAACCAGCCCGGCATAATTACCTATAATTTGCATTGCGCCATCCAGTTTTATTAATGGCTGATAATCGCATACATACCCCAGGGCTTCCGCCTGTTCTATAAAAATGGGGTGGATATCGTCGGCGATGAGGATTTTGTTGTTCAAATTCATTTATTTATAATGTATAATACTTATCTATTCGCTGTGATCTGCTTAGTAATTTTCACAAAATCACCCACACTCAACCTTTCGGCGCGCAGGTCAAGCAATGCCTCTCCTGTCATTTTTTCTTTGTTTATCAATGATGACAAGGCATTACGCAAAGTTTTTCTCCGCTGGTTAAACCCGGCTTTTACCACCTGCCAAAACAGCTTCTCGTCGCAGTCTAAATGTTCAATGGTGTTGCGCGTTAACCGTATTACAGCTGATAATACCTTCGGTGGCGGACTAAATACTCCCGCTTTTACGGTAAACAAATATTCCACCTTATAGTAAGCCTGCAAAAATACGCTGAGTATGCCGTATTCCTTACTCCCCGGCTTAGCGGCGCAGCGTTCGGCAACTTCTTTTTGGAACATACCTACCACCTCCACCACCTGCTGCCTATTATCCAACACTTTAAAAAGTATTTGTGAAGATATATTATACGGGAAATTACCGATGATACCCAATGGCCCGTTAAACACGGCGGCAAAATCCATCTCCAAAAAATCGGCATTAATGAGCCTTGTACCCAGTTTTGGGTATTTTTTTTGCAAAAACTCAAACGATTCAGTATCAATATCGATCAAATGAACTTCGTACTCCGTTTTCTCCAATAAAATATCCGACAAAATCCCCATTCCCGGCCCAACTTCCAATACCTGGCTGTACTTATTTTCGGGGCGCAGGCTGTCAACTATCTTTGTGGCTATGTTTTTATCGGTCAAAAAGTGTTGGCCTAAATGTTTTTTTGCCCGTACTAATGTCATTATTAATCTATTATTTGAGCAAATTAAGTCATATTTGTGCTTTAATCAGGAAGTTTGAGCCTAAAATCTTTTCTTTGCACTTGTAAGCTAATGACTGAAAGCAAAAAGCTGAAAGCAAAACCTAAGATCAAACCAAATAAATAATCGGTGTAATCATAAATTAATCGGTGTAATCACCAAAAAATATGAAACTAAAAGTAGGTATAAGTATAGGCGATGTAAACGGCATCGGGTTAGAGATCATCATCAAAACCCTGGCCGACCCTATGATCTATAATTATTGCATTCCTATTGTTTATGGCCATACCAAAGTGGCCTCATTTTACCGACGCTTAACCGAGGTTCAGGAACTTAATTTTAACGTGATCGACCATCCGTCAAAAGCCCAGCCCAAAAGGGCGAATATGATAAATTGCTGGGAAGAAGATGTAAGGATAGAACCCGGCACACCTGACAAAGAAGTTGGTAAATATGCCTTTACCTCATTAGAAAGAGCCACTGCCGACCTGATAAACGGCGATATTGATGCGCTGGTTACCGCCCCCATAAATAAAGATACTATACAAAGTGAAAACTTTAACTTCCCCGGTCATACCGAGTATTTGCAGGACAAAGACGGCGCTGCCGAATCATTAATGTTTTTGGTAAGCGATACGTTACGTGTTGGTGTAGTTACCGGGCATATACCGGTTACTGCTGTGCCCAAAAGCATCACTACCGAAAAGGTATTAGCCAAATTAAAGCTAATGAATGCCAGTTTGCGCGATGATTTTTGGATACAGAAACCCAAAATAGCCGTATTGGGGTTAAACCCACATGCGAGCGATAACGGCCTGATAGGTGATGAGGAACAAACTACCATCATCCCTGCCATTGAAGAAGCAAGGGTGAACGATATACTGGCCTTTGGCCCTTATGCCGCCGACGGCTTTTTTGCCAATGGCACTTATTTGCAGTTTGATGCTGTGCTGGCCATGTATCACGACCAGGGGCTGATACCGTTTAAACAAATAGCTTTTGAATCGGGGGTTAACTTTACAGCGGGATTAAAATTTGTACGTACCTCGCCCGATCATGGTACGGCTTATGATATTGCCGGCAAGAACCTGGCATCCGAAATATCATTCCGCGAAGCTATATTTACTGCCCTGCATATAGCCCGGCACCGTATAGAAAGCGCTGAATTGAATGAAAACCCGCTACTGTTTACCAAACTGAGCCGGGACAGGGACTAAGTATTCCACACACGAATTTCACAAATGTTAATATAAAAGCCTCGTTAAAAGGCTTTTTTTGTTTGTTATTCATTATATTTGGTTAACACCGATCACCCTTTATTTAGCCGCGTTATGAGAAAAGTTTCAGATATACTTACCCGCAAGGGAGGAGGCGTAATTGCCATAGATGCCAATACTTCTGTTTTAGATGCGTTACGGCTGATGGCCGAAAAAAATATCGGCTCTGTTATCGTTACCGAAGAGGGGGAGTATGTTGGCCTGGTAACCGAAAGGGATTATGCCCGGAAGGTGGTCCTGGAAGGGCGGTCGTCCGATCATACCACCGTACGCGAGATTATGAGCACCGGCCTGCCCCGCATACTTCCTGCCAGCTCCATTGAAACTTGTATGCATATAATGAGCGAAACCAATTTACGCTACCTGCCTGTTTTTAGTAACGACAGGCTATCCGGCATTATCTCTATCAATGATGTGGTTACCGAAACCATCCTGTTTCACGAGGATACCATTGAGCATTTGAAGAGTTATATACAGTCGTAAATTAAAGGTGATTTGGCCAAAATACTGCTACCCAAACATTTTTGCGTATCTTGCCCAACATCAATAAAGCAGAGTGACATTCCACGATTTTAAATTTAACGAACACCTAACAGAAGGCATTATAAGCATGGGGTACACCACCCCTACCCCCATACAGGCCATGGCCATCCCGGTAATTTTACAGGGCAAGGATCTGATAGCCTGCGCACAAACCGGTACGGGTAAAACTGCTTCATTTTTACTGCCGGTATTAGAACACATCAGCCACACCAATAAACATCAAACCAGTACATTAATTTTAACGCCTACACGCGAGCTTGCCCAGCAAATAGATCAGCAGGTTGAAGGATTGGCTTATTTTACCGGTATAAGCTCCATCGCGGTTTTCGGCGGCGGAGACGGCCATGTATATGAGCAGCAGCGCCGGGGTATACAAAATAATGTAAATATTATAGTAGCTACGCCCGGCAGGCTGATAGCCCACCTTACATCGGGCGTATTAAAGTTGAACCACATCAGTCATTTGATACTGGATGAGGCCGACCGGATGCTGGATATGGGTTTCCAGGACGATATTATGCGTATAATAAGTTATTTGCCTAAAGAGCGGCAAACCTTATTATTTTCGGCCACCATGCCGGGACGCATACGTACGCTGGCTAAATCGGTATTGAAAGACCCTGAGCAAATTAATATTGCCTTATCGCAGCCGGCAGTTGGTATTGACCAACAGATATACCGCCTGCATGATCAGCAAAAAACGCCCCTGCTGCAACATTTGTTAAAGGATGGTAACTTTACAAGCACGCTGATATTTGCATCAAGGAAAGAGATCGTAAAGGCCTTAAATAAAGAATTAAAGGCCGTACATATTAAAGCCGAAGCCTTTCACTCCGACCTGGAGCAAAAGGAGCGCGAAGAGATCCTTTTAAGATTTAAAAACAGGCAGCTACCCGTTATTATTGGTACCGATGCCCTTTCGCGCGGTATTGATGTGGAGGGTATTGACCTGGTAATAAATTACGATGTACCGGGTGATGCCGAAGATTATATCCACCGCATTGGCCGTACCGCCAGGGCCGCAACCACCGGCACCGCCATTACCTTTGTTAACCACCGCGATGAGCGCAGGTTAAAAAGCATTGAAGAATTGATAGATAAAAAAATAACCCAGCACCCGTTACCCGGGCATTTAACCAGCATAGCTGAAGTACGGCAAGAAGCCCGGCCTAACCAAAACAGGAACAACAGGGGCAAAAAAAGGGTTTGGAAGAAATAGGGCAACCTCAATCATGCGTCATTGCGAGGAACGAAGCAATACCTGCTCAGGACAGTCAATAAGATAAATTATTTTTCGATAGAACGTTTCAGAGAGCATTTCTCTTGTTGATTTGCGGACGTAGAGATTGCTTCGTTCCTCGCAATGACGCGTTGTTTTGGATGCTTTTTACCCAAACAGATCAATGCTCAAATACCTGTCGCCCCGGTCGCAGCAAATAAATACGATGGTGCCTTCTTTTAGTTCTGTGGCCAGCTTTATGGCTGCGGCTAAGGCGCCGCCGCTACTCATACCGGCGAAAACACCTTCCTGTTTAGCCAGTTTGCGGGTCATTGCAACAGCTTCTTCTTCTGATATATCCATTACCCTGTCAACCCGCTTAGGATCGAATATTTTTGGCAGGTAAGCTTCGGGCCACCGCCTTATGCCGGGTATGGATGAACCTTCTGTTGGCTGGCAGCCTACTATTTGTATAGCCGGATTTACTTCCTTTAAAAATTTAGAGCAACCCATTATGGTACCCGTGGTGCCCATTGAGCTTACAAAATGGGTAATTTGTTGTTCGGTATCGCGCCATATTTCGGGGCCGGTGGTTTTGTAATGGGCCAGGTAATTATCAGGGTTGGCAAACTGGTTCAGGATAAAGTAACCATCGTTCGCGGCTTTTTCTTCGGCATAATCGCGGCAGCGTTCAATACCATCAAGCAAGGTAACTTTAGCGCCGAACGCTTCCATAGCCAGTGTACGTTCACGGGTAGAGTTTGACGGCAATGCCAGTTCTATATCCAGTCCATATACACAGGCTATCATGGCTAAGGCTATGCCCGTATTGCCACTGGTAGCCTCAATGAGTTTGGCGCCGGGTTTAATATCGCCGCGCTCCAGGGCACTCCTTATCATGTTCAAAGCCGGACGGTCCTTCACACTTCCGCCGGGGTTATTGCCCTCCAGTTTACCAAACAGCCGCACATTGGGGTTAGGGTTAAGCCGCTTGATCTCCACCATAGGTGTATTTCCTATAAGGTCAATTACTCCTGCCATATTATTTTATCTTTTTTAAAACTTTTATGGTTGGATCATGATAAACCGTTGAATTAGGCGCAACACTTTGCGTGAGCCAAACATTACCACCTATAATGCTATCATGCCCTATAATGGTTTCACCGCCTAATATGGTCGCGCCCGAATAGATCACCACATTATCTTCAACCGTTGGATGGCGTTTTATATGGGCCAGGTTTTTGGCAACGCTCAACGCGCCCAAAGTAACACCCTGGTACAGCTTTACATGCTT
>Ga0206971_10092_pt1 | contig 32163 bp, 23 predicted proteins | sample Alteio_BWOrgHeat_85_FD_152917 | JGI IMG/M metagenome (GOLD analysis project Ga0206971, IMG submission 152917) | Enriched cells from forest soil in Barre Woods Harvard Forest LTER site, Petersham, Massachusetts, United States -... | ecosystem: Environmental > Terrestrial > Soil > Temperate forest >...
CGTTCACTTTTCCAAACTTGAAACCGGCAGCTCTAAACTCGTGGCGTATGCAGAGGCCCCAGCTTTTCCGAAGGTGGAAAAGCGAGTGTCGGATGTGGTGGACAGCTCGGCGTCTAAGGTTGCAACTAAGGCCCGTCAGGACATCGACGACATGCTCGCGGAAGACAATGCCATCGGGCACATCATGATTGGCAAGAGGAAGGTTATCGAGTTTCCCGGCAGACGCCGCGCTGCTCAGGAGAGGATCGGGCCAGTTCGCAGAGCGACTTCCATTGAGGGACAAATATTTTCCATCGGTGGAAAAGATGAAACCATTAACGTCCATCTCAAGAGTCGAGGGGAAGAAGTTAAGGCAGAAGTATCCGTTGATCTTGCCCGCCAACTGGCCCCATTTTTTCTTGGCCATAAAGTGCGCCTGTTCGGAGAGGGAGACTGGTATCGGACGGACGGGAAATGGGTGCGTGTAAACTTTTTCGCCTCTCATTGGGAAAAACTATCGGGTGATCGAATTCAGGAATCCATCGCGTCCATCCAGAATCTTTTCTCCAGCGTAAAACCAGACGAACATTGGGCCGCCATTGCGGAATTGGGGCGCGAGTGATTGTTGTCCTCGATACCACGGCTTGCTCCTTGATATTCATCCCAGGGGCCGTCTCCAGTAAACGCCACGGCAAAAAGCCAATTAGGCACGCTAAAGAGCGGCTCGAAGCGATGATTGAAAGAGTAGCGGAAAGCGATGGGCTGATTATTATCCCCACCCCGGTATTGAGCGAAGTAATCGTAAAGAACCTCGACCATGTTGATGACTTGCTGAAAGTAATAAGGACTTCAGAGTGGTTTCGAGTCGATTCTTTCGATTCAGCGGCGGCAGTTGAATTAGCCACCAGGACCGCTCAGGCGATTAAAAATGGCGACAAGCGGGAAGGCTTGCAAGCTGACTGGACTAAAGTAAAATTCGACCGACAGATAGTCGCCATAGCGCTAGTCAACGGCGCATCTGAAATCATTTCTGATGATAGCGACATAACGTCGATAGGACAGCGGTGGGGAATAACGGTAACCAGCGTTGAGGCATTACCTCGGCCCAAAGAATTGATTCCGCCGCCGCTACTGGCACATCTGGAGGACGAGCCAAATGAAGAAGAAGCCCCTAACTCTGCACCCGCTAAACTTTCAGGAGGCGGTTACGGACATATTGAAGATTCCGCCAGCCCCGAAACAACCAAAGCCGGAGAAAAAGAAGAGACTATCGACATTTAAGAAAGCGGCGGAAAAATAAAAGGGCCACACGGCCATCAAGGTGGTCAAGACCCATTCAGCCGCGCAGCCCCCTACGAACAAGTCGGGAAATCCCTACTCAATCGCAGTTCCTTCGCGTCAATAGTTTATCAAAGCTTTTACCCCCGGCGGGACTCCAACCCGCGACCTGTCCATGCGAAGGAACTGCTCTATGCATCTGAGCTACGGGGGTGACTACAGCATACGTCGGGCTAAATTAACTCGCAACTTGCACATTTGCGGGAAGGTCGGAAACAGGGCGTCGGTGGATGTTATTGGACGCATAGGAAAATTATTTTTCCCTTAAAATCAACACCGTAAGACAACCTCATTCATCGCCCCCTCCCCCAAAAGGAAACACCAAACCATTTTTGACTGGTGCCCGCTAAACCGACTGCGCCTTTGCAACTGAAGGGGTCGGGAAAAATAGCGGCGATAGCGCCTTCTCGCTGACCTGCTCGATACTAACGGCTAACACACCGTCAAACGACGGCCCCACTGCGCCATCTTCCGTTATGATGAACTCCGCAATTAACTTCTCATCCAACAGGACTTTAACGCCGTCGAGGCGCAAGCAAACGTTTTCTCTCGCTCGCAGACTTTCGGAGTACGGCGACCATGCGATGTGCATCATGCCATTTCTCCCATCTCCGGCCCGTTGGCAAGTGGCTTCGCCATGCACACCGTAACGATTTGTGTAACTCCTTACCGCAGCACGCACGCTAGCCAACAGCCACTCCCATTGAATAGGAACCTGAGAATTCAGCTTGGCTTCACGAGTCCACTTCTTCTCTACCCAGTCCATTTCAGGAATCATTATAATGCCATATTACGCCAAAGTAGTCTACGGTGCAAAGTGGAAAGATACAGCGTGATACGATACCTCCCGGCTATGAACTCGCCGACTCCATGCGGGCTGTCCGAAAAGATCCGTGAAGAGGCGATACCGATATGGGACGAACTGGTCAAGGCAGGCTGGACCTTTGGCACTATCCATTGGGAAAGGGAACGGGAACGGAAACTGGAATTCAGCGCCAAATCTCCACGCGGAGTGAGGGTTTACATATCGTGTGAGGAAGACGCGCTCCCCGGAAAACTGCAAGGTCTTCTCGATTCAAGATGACCCGATAGACAAGTCTATCCCCTAAACTGCGGTATGGATTCTGCTAACCCCTTGTTTTCATCGCAGGGTTTGTCAGGTATACAATTCCGAAAATTTTGAGTGTTCAAAGCCCTTTCTGGTGTTTCACTTGACGCGATTTCGATGTGCGGCAGGCGCGGTGAAGGGGCAAGCTCCAAGGTATGCTTTGGCCGGTGCCGAATTTCTCTGACATTCCTGTGGTAACGGCTCCCCAGCGTGAAGACAAGGGCGAGTCGTCCGCTGTGGAGTTTGCCGAAACCAGGATTGGATTCGTTCCCGATGACAAGCAGCGCATCGTACTCGAATCGAAGGCAAAGCGCGGGATTCTGAATTGCTCCCGGCAGTGGGGGAAATCGTCGGTGGCGGCGGTGAAGGCTGTGTACACGGCTGCCAGCGAACCAGACCGCCTGGTGATTGTGGCGAGCCGGTCGGAGCGGCAGAGCGCTGAGTTTTTGCGGAAGGCCGCGGGGTTTGTACGGCGCATGGACATTGATCCGCGCGGAGACGGAGACAACGAACACTCCATCCTGTTTCCAAACGGGAGCCGGATTGTCGGGCTGCCGCAGACGGAGGCGACGGTGCGCGGGTTCTCAGCAGCGTCGCTGGTGGTGATTGACGAAGCATCGCGAGTCAGCGATGAGATGTATAAAGCCCTGCGGCCAATGCTGGCGACGTCCGATGGGGATTTGTGGGTATTGAGCACGCCGTTCGGACAGCGCGGTTTCTTTTACGACATCTGGGCGAATGGAGGGCCGGCGTGGGAGCGGGTCAGCGTGGCGGCTACGGAGTGCCCGCGGATCGGCGTCGCGTTTCTGGAAGAGGAAAAGCAGGCGATGGGCGCGGAGTGGTTCGAGCAGGAATATATGTGCCGGTTCGTGGATCAGGGAACGGAGTGGATCCGGCGCGCGGTGGCGGAAGAGGCGCTGATCGATTGCGAGCCGCTGCGGTTGTGACGGAGGAAGAGAAATGATTTCCATCGGAGTGGATCTGGGACAGAGGCGCGACCCTTCTGCGATTGCCGTGATTGAGAAGGTGGAGTGGATCGCCGGCCAGTTTCATACGAGGCCGCAGATCATGGGCGGGCAGCCGCATCACGGCGGATACGACCTGCGGCAAGGCGAGATGGTGGTGCGGCACCTGGAGCGCGTGCCGCTGGGGACGCCTTACTCGCAGGTTGTGAAGCGCGTGGCCGAGATGACGCGGCATCCGTCTCTGGGCAACGTACGCCGGACGCTGACTGTGGACGCCACTGGTGTGGGATCACCGGTAGTGGAGATGCTGCGCGCGCAACGGCCGGCCTGCGAAATGACGCCGATGGTGATCACCGGCGGGAACGCCGCGCGGCGCGATGGCAATGGCTGGGAGATGGTGCCGAAAGTGGAACTGCTGGCCGCCATGCAGGCGAGCCTGGAGAATGGGCAGTTGCGGATTGCGCGCAAGATGAGCGAGACGGAACGGCTGGTGAAGGAAATGATCGGGCTGGGCGGCTCGGAACATGACGATCTGGCAATGGCGGTGGCACTGGCGGTTTGGGGCGCCAAGACCGGAACTACGTATGGATTTCGAAGCGGGTTTTTTCCGGTTTATTGAGAAACGCCAACAGCAAGACCCGTCGTCGAGGCCGTTCCTGCGCGGCATCGATTCACGCGCAACAGCCGTATTACATAAACCGGCAACACACACACGCCAGCGGACGCGATAATGAGACGGACCGGCCGCGACCGCGTAGCGATATGAGCGAAATCGGAGAGATCGAACTCATTTTTCTTTTTCTATTGTTCTTTGTCATCGCTTTCGGGCTTCTCGCAAAAAAGCTTGGGATGCCCTATTCCATCGTGATGGTCATTGGCGGGTTGCTGCTGAGTTTCCTGCCGGGCATACCGAACTTCACCCTTAACCCCGATCTCGTGTTTCTGGTTGTCCTGCCGCCTCTGCTGTATGCGGCAGCCTGGACCACGTCCTGGCGCGACTTCCGTTACAACCTCGTCAGCATCTTTCTTCTGGCCTTCGGGCTTGTCGCATTTACGGTCCTGGGTGTCGCGCTCGCTGCTTCCCGGGTCTTTGACGGCTTCGACTGGCGGCTTGGCTTCGTGCTGGGAGCGGTGGTTGCGCCGACAGACGCCATTGCGGCGAGTTCGATCGCGCGCCGCGTGGGTCTCCCCGGCCGTATCGTCGACATTCTCGAAGGAGAGAGTCTGATCAACGACGCTTCCGGCCTGCTCGCGCTGCAGTTCGCCACAGCGATATTGGTGAGGAACCAGGTCCCCAGTTTGCCCGGTGGTGCTCTGACGTTGCTGTGGCTGATCGCTGGAGGCGCAGGTCTCGGTCTGCTGGTTGGCTGGATCATCGAACGCGTTGAGCGCCGAATCAATGATGGCCCCATTGAGATTACGCTCAGCATTCTGGTTCCTTATGCGGTTTATCTGGCGGCTGACAAAATTCATGCATCGGGTGTGCTCGCCGTCGTCTCCTGTGGATTGTTCCTGTCTCGCGCCAGTGCGCGTTTTTTCTCACCTGCGGTTCGGATTCAGGTCTGGTCGGTTTGGGACGCATTGAATTTCATCCTGAACGGACTGGTATTTGTGCTGATCGGACTCCAGCTTCCCGTGATACGCGCTTCCATCCGTGGGTACAGTCTTCCGACGCTGATCGGGTACGGAGCGCTATTCAGCTGCATCCTGATTCTGCTCCGCCTTGCGTGGGTCTTTCCCGGAACGGCCGTCGCGTGGCTCATCCGAACCCGGGTGCTACACCAGAATGAGAGATTTCCCACACAGCGCGCGATCTTCGTCCTTGGCTGGACGGGCATGCGCGGAGTGGTTTCTCTGGCCGCCGCGCTTGCGCTTCCTTCACTGCTTGCCGACGGAAGCCCATTTCCACATCGCGGGTTAATTGTGTTTCTCACGTTCTGCGTCATCTTCGTAACACTGGTACTCCAGGGCCTAACGCTTCCTCCTTTGATACGGAAGATGGGCCTTGCGGGAGCGGCCGGACCGAATTGCGAAGAGAGGGAGGCTCGGCGTATCGTGATCGAGGCCGCCGTTTCGCACCTTAAGGGTGCAAGAGAAAGAGACGACGAAGAGTTCGCTGAGTTGTACGATGATCTGACCGGGCACTACTCACAAAGGCTCGCGGACCTCCAGGCAGGCAAAGACGAGAATGGCGATGGCGCGGATCACTCCAGGCATATGGTGCTCACGCTCGAAACACTGGGGGTCGAGCGTGAGACTGCAATTCGTCTGCGCGATGAGGGCCGCATAAATGACGAAGTACTCCGCCGTATTGAGCGTGAGCTGGACTTGACCGAATCGCGGATTGCCACACTCGACACTGTGTAGTCGACTTGCCGAAGACCGATCCGCCGGCGTTTGGGGCGCGAAAACCGGGGTGATGTATGGGTTCCGCAGTGGGTTTTTTCCGGTTTATTGAGAAACGGAAGCATTGTTCAACTCACCTTCTTCAGGAGAGAGGTATTGCAATGGGACTCAAAGACATGATGAGTAAGGCGCAGGAAATGGGCGGCGCCGTTTCCGACACCGCGGGACGCTATCTGGATGAGTTCAATGAAGCGCTGCCGACGATGCGCGCGCTCGGGTTCACGATCCGGGACTTCCGTATGGGGATGGGGCTGATACCAGAAGTGATGTGCAAGCTGATCGCTTCCATGGACACGGTCAGCGTGGACAAGATTCAGGAACTAATTAAGAAGCATCCCGAGCAAAAGCTGCTTATTGCGCTGCTGAAGGCGCTGGAAGCGGCCTGTCATGTGAGGGAACAACTGGGAGAGGCCAGTTTTAAGAGCGTGGAGATGGACCTGACTCTGGGGTTGCCACCACGGATTAGTGTCGGATTCGCGTAGATCGTTCAGTGCCGAATTCGCTTAGTCCGCTCAGTGCCGGATTCGCGTCAGTTCGGCTTCGAGTTCCGCAAAATCGGCTACGCCGGGGTGGAGGCTTATCGCGGTGCGCACAGCGGACAGCGCGGCGGTTTTGTCCGAAGCCTGAAGGCAGCGGGCGAGCACGAAGTAGTATTCCGCTTCGAGCGGGTTGAGACGCAGGGCTTCGCGGATTAATTTGAGGGCTCCGCCGTCGTTGCCTTTCAGGTAGAGGATCTGGGCCATGCGGTAGAAAGAAGCTTCGCCAGGGGCCTGCTCGAACAGCTGGTAAGCCTTGTCAAGCTGGTCGGTGTGGGTGAGCAGATTCATGCCCTGTTCGTAGGCGGAGCGGCTGCGCATTTCGAGGGCGCGGTCATCGGCGCGCTTGCGGCTGAGGCCGCTGAAACTGGCGAGGGCCCTGTCGGCGTCGGGGACGCGGTTTAGTTTGCGGTACGCATCGGCCAGTTGGTAAAACGATTCGGCGCTTTCGGGATCGAGTTTGACAGCTGTTTCCAGTTCGGCGGCGGCTTCGGATGGTTTGCCGGACTGAAGCAAGGCCGAGCCGAGGGCGGTGTGGATGCCGGCGATATCGGGCTTCAGGGAACGCGCTTTCTCCAGAAGGCGAATGGCTTCAGGAAGATTTTCCCTGGCGTTGACATAGAGGAGACCGAGCTGGAAGCTGGCGTCGGCCAGGCTGGGATCGAGCTGAATTGCCTTTTGGAAGGACACGGCCGCGGCTTTCGAATCCTGAAGGCCGAGTTGGGCCAGACCCAGAACTTCGGTAGTTGCGGCATCGCCGGAGACGCGCTGCGCATAGTCCTTCGCCGCGGTGTAATTTTCTTCGCGCAGACATGAGAGCGCCAGAAGGCGGAGGGCGCCGGCCGATTTCGGATGCGCTTTCGTATATTCCAGCAGCAGCTCGGATGCGTTGTGGTTCTGGCCCAGCCTGAGGTAAAGCGCCGCGAGCTCAAGACGCGGCGCTTCGGCATCGGGTGAAGCCAGAACCGCCTGGCGCGCCTTCACGATTGCCGCCACATCCGAATTCTGAGCAAAGGCGGCAGCAGACAAAAGGACGAGCGGCAATCGCAGAAAGCGCATCAGAACATATATTTTAGAGCGAACTGGATGATGCGCGGCGCAACGACGGTGCTGGAGACGACACCGTAGGTAGTGGCCGCTCCGCGGTTGGAACCGGGGTTGGCGAACTGGGCGTGGTTGAAGATATTGAAGAACTCGGTGCGGAAGACGAGTTTTCCTTCTTCACTGAGCCCGCCAACTTTGATCTCACGACTGATGCCGGCATCGAAGTTGAGCTGACCGGGTCCACGCAGAATATCGCGGCCGGAGTTACCCCAGCCGGTACCGTCGCCGATGACTGGCGAAGAGGTAAAAGCAGCGGTATTGAAGTATTGGTTCAGGCGATCCTGGGTGCGGCCGCTGAGATTGGCATTCGCGGCAGTTTGACCAGGGGCGAACTGCGCATAAGTAGAGATGCCGTATATGGTGCCGTTGGTGCTGTCGGTGACGGAGAAGGGCAAGCCGGACTGGATTGTGGTGACGCCGGAAACCGACCAGTTGCGGACGACGGCGGCAGCGACTGCATTGTTCCATTTGGGTGAGGGCACGGTGTACGAGTAGCTGGTGACCCAGCGCTGGGTGCGATCGAAACTAGAGCTGCCGATGGCGCTGCGGGTGTTGTAGTAATCGCCGGTGTAGCCGCCAAGAGGCTGGTTGCGCCCACCCGCAGAGGCGCTGTCGTTATCGATGCTGTGGCTCCAGGTATAGCCGCTGATAAACGACAGTCCATTGGAGAAGCGGCGGGTGACGCTGAACTGGAGACCATTGTAGTGGCCGTTCAGGTTGCCCTTAATCATCTGAATGCCGGTTGGCAGCCAACCCTGAATCGGCACGCGCAGCGCGCGATTGGCGACAGTGTTCACGGTAATGCCGTTAATCGGGCTGGAGGGGCTGACGAGGAACGGCTGATTCGGATTCTCGAAGGCGAGCAGGTGAACGGCGGAACTGCCGACGTAGCCGAGCTCAAAGAGATACGCCTTCGCAGAGTACTGAACATTCGCGCTCCACTGCTGGGTGTAGGGCGGCTTAATGTAAGGGTCGGTTGGGTAAGTGGAACGCGCGTTGCCGAGCGTGTATGGGGTGTAGATGGGAAACGCCGTGACCGGGGGCGGGAGATTCACGAAGGGATTCTGGAAAGTCGCAGTATTGATATCGGCGCCGCCGGCTGAGTTCCAGACATAGAAGGGGTCGAAGTTGGCCTGCTCGGAAACGGTGCCTGCGACCGATGCCCAGAAGAGGCCATACCCGGCGCGGACGACGAGATTGTCTTTGCTGGCGATGGGCCTGTAAGCAAGGCCGACGCGGGGAGCGAAGGCCAGCCAGTTTTCGTTGTAGACGATGGTATTGGTATCGAGCTTTTTGAAGCCCGCAGGCGGCGTGCAGTTGCAGTTGTTCACCACAGTGAAGCCGGCATAGGTGCCAGTGGCCGGAGGCACGGCGAAGGGCGTGACCAGGTTGATATCGAAGGAACCGATTCGACCGTTCTTATCCTGCTTGTTGCCGTTGAACTGATAGCGTACGCCGGCGTTCAGCGTGAGGCGGGAGTTGACACGAAAATCGTCCTGGGCGAAGAGGCTGAAGTTCTTGAAGCGAGGGTAAGCGCGAATAATGCCGTTGGCGATCTGGGTGGAAGACAGGTTGCTGAACTGGGAGCCGTTTTGGGCGGCGCTCATGCCGAGGAGGAAATCAGGAAACGACCCGAAGTTGATGCGGCCGCGGGTGAGGAAGGCATTGGTGCGGTTGACCTGATTGATATTGACGTCGCCACCGATGCGGATCTGGTGGCGGCCGCGCACGATGCTGAGGGTATCGCTGGCGAGCCAGTTGTGGATCATGGTCTCCTGGTTATCGTTCTGTTCCGGGCCGATGGAAAAAGCGCCGGTAACGGCGATGAGGGGGATGCCAGGCCAACCGGCGACGGGCTGGGAAAGGCCGATATCAGCGTCTGTCAGCGGCTCGATGGGTGTCTGCTTGATGTAGAGGCGTGAATAGCCGGCGCGAAGTTCGTTCAGAACCCGGGGGCTGAAGGTGGTGGTGACGATGACGTTGTCGTTGATGTTGACTTTGTCATCGTTCTCGCCGAAGCCAGGGACGGTGGGAGTGGCGCCGAAGGGGATGGTGGAGGGGTCGGCGGAGTAGAAGGTTTTCACCGCTATGTGGTTGGCAGCGTTGAGCTGGTAATCGAGATCGCCAACGTACTGGTCTTCATGGAAGGGCGCGCCGATGGAATAAGTGGAGAAGCCGGAACCATTGGACAGAATGGTCTGCGGCGTGGGGATGACATATGTGCCGTCAGGAAGCTTCGCGTTGAGGATGGTCAGCGCGACTGGATTGATGTTGGATCCATCGATCGCCACTTTGGCTCCGCCCTGTACGCCGGCTTTACCGCCGAAGACAGCGCCAAGGGCTTTGGCGGAACGGTCATTGGTGATGGCGGGGAGGAAGGAACTACGGGTGGAACTGGCGGAGACGCCGTTGACCTGACGAGTGCCCTGATAGGAGAAAAAGAAGAACAGCTTGTCCTTTTTAATGGGTCCGCCGATGGTGCCGCCGAACTGGTTTTGCTTGAGGACGCCGCGAGGCTGACCGGTGGCATTGCGGAAGAAATCGTTGGCGTTCAGGTCATCATTGCGGAGGAATTCATAAAGGGTGCCGTGGAATTTGTTCGTGCCGCTCCGGGTGACGACGTTGATGACGGCGCCACCCTGGCGGCCCATTTCCGCGTCATAGAGGCCGGTCTGGACTTTGAATTCCATCAGGGCGTCGGGCGAGGGGACGGGGACGCCGGCTTTATCGGGAGCATCGTCAAAGCCCTGCGACATTGGGTTTTCGGCTAGAAGACCGTTGAGAACGACGGTGTTGTCGTAGGGGCGGGAACCGTTGGCCGAAATGTTGACGCTGTTGCGGCCGAGTTCACCCGCATTGGCGACGGATGCATTGACGCCGGGCGAGAGCGCGAGGATCTGGGTAAAGTTGCGGCTGGAGAGCGGCAGCGCGGTGACCAACTGTTGTTCGACCACGCGGCCGAGAGCACTGGTGCTGGTTTCGACCTGCTGGACGTCGGCGACGACCGAGACCTGCTCGGTGGCTTGCCCCAGTTCCAGAGTGGCATCAATAGTGACAGTGGCGGCGATATCGACACGCACGGGACGGACGAAGCGCTTGAAGCCGGCGAGTTCGGTGGAAAGCTCATAGTCGCCAGGAGCGAGGAAGGTGAATGCATAGGCTCCGCTGTCGCCGGTCCTGGTCTCCTGAGCCTGCTGCGTGCCCTGATTCACGAGGCGCACGGTGGCGCCGGCTGCAGTCTTGCCGGACTGATCGGTGAGAATTCCTTTAACGGTGCCGTTCGACTGCGCGAGGGCAACAAGTGCGGTGAGGAGGAACAACGGCAACAGGTGAACGATGCGTCGGGTCATTCTTTTTTGGAGCTCCTTCATGCGGGCAAGTTATAAGTTCTTCGATTGTTCTTGTGAAGAATCATGCGGGCGGCCTCCAGGGCTTCCTCATGAGTCAGAATCTTTTCCTGGACGTACGCGGCCAGGGCTTTGCTCAGATAGCGCTTTCCCCATTTGCCGGCGAGCCAGTAGAGCTCCGGCAAATGGTAGGCATCGCTGCCGAACAGAACCTTGGAGATGGGCACGGCTTCGAGGATTTCGAGGAAGCGCCGCTCCAGACCCTGATGAATGAACGGGTTCATCAGAGAGATTTCGAAATAACAGTTCGTGTACAGGTGGCTGAGCCAGGCGGCCTCGCCAACGAGGGGATAGCCGGCGTGTATCGGGATCAGCTTTGGCATCCGCATTACGCCGTCGCGATCGAAGCGAACGACTTCTTCGAGGAAATACGGATGCTGTCGTCGCAGGATAACACCCGGGGCTTCGCCGTCACCGGCGTGCATCTGCATGGGCATGTCGCGCTTCATGCATTCCTCGAGCGCGAGGGTAAAAAGATACTCCTTCAGCTTGCGGCCGCGGTCGTTGGCTTCTTCGCGATCCGCGGCGGGAGTGGAGCGCGAAGACTTGAAGTCTTCCCAGGATTTTTTGGCGGCCGCGGAATCGTAGTGGGGCTTGACGAGGCCGAGTTGCGGAAGAAGGTAGGACTTCATGCCCCACGATTTAAAACCGAAGTTGCCGGTGCCATCGAGGGCGTCGGTAACACGCTTGAGGAATTCCTGCTCAAGGTCTTCAAACGAGCCGGACTGGCGGAGGAGCGGCTGCTGGATCGTGTCAACCCGCGCGAGGGTGCGCATATTACACGGCTGGATTGCCTTTTCGAAAGCAAGGAAGCCGGAGCGGTCCATGCCTTCGTTGAAGCCGGTATCAACCATGGCGTTGGCAAGGTGAACGTCGCGAAAGAGATCGCCAATGTAGCGGGCATAGTCGCGCCTGCGGTCGTTGCGGGCGGCGATGACGGCTTCGAGGGTGGGCTTGCAGCGCAGAAAAACTGAGAGGTCTTTGACGAGGTACTTAAGAAAGATGCTTTCGCGAACGTGATATCGGATTTCGCCGAGTTTCTTTTCGATGCCGTACTGGCGATCGAGCGCGGATTTTTCATCTGGCGGCGCGCTGCGCCATTTCGTGAGCGTGCCGGGAGGAAAGTATGCCGCTTCGGGCATAGCGGAAAGGGCGATGCGCTCGATGAAGAGTTCGGGCGTGGTTTGGGCGTCGTTGAACGTCATTGCGTGGCAATGCGTGTCATCGACGGGCATGGGCCAGATGGCGGCGTGGAGATCAGCGGCAGCGGCGGTTTGCGCGCGCACTGACGGGGCGGCGGCCAGTATGCCACCGAGGCCGACAGTTCTTGTAAACGCCCTGCGGTCTGGCAAAGTCCCTCACATTAGTTAGATCTCGAGCGTGGAAATCGGAAGCAACTACGGGTTAGAGGGACGATATCACATTTCGATGACTGACCGAAACTGATTGACGGGAATATCACGAAGAACTTGTGTCTTTCCTGACGGCCAGAGAATGGTGATCCGGTCTACGCGGGTGGCCTGGCCGAGGCCGAAGTGGACTCGTCTGTCGCTGGATGAGAGATAGCTGCCGGCGCCCGTTATCCATGCGCGCTGCTCTTTGCCACCCGCGGAGACAGTGATCTCCGCGCCAATGGCGTCGCGATTGCTTTTGCCGCGGCCTTCGAGCTTCAGGGTGATCCAGTTGCCGCCAGCGGATACGTTGCGGGCAACCACGGGCGGTCCGGCGTTCTGGCTGACGACGAAGTCGATGCGGCCATCGTCATCGAGGTCGCCGGCGGCAAGGCCGCGCCCGAGCAGATTTGTGGCGAAGACGTTCTGCGCCGGGGCGAACTTACTGACGCCGGTGTTTTCAAAAAGCTGAATTGGTTCGCGATAAGTAACGCGGGGATGGAAGAGGGCGATGTTATCCAGGATGTGGCCGTTGGCGACGAGCAGGTGCTGAAGACCGCTGTTGTTGAAATCGGCGAAACGCGTGCCGAATCCGCTCATGAGGCTGCGCTCAGCGCCGAGGCGGGCGTCGAGAGTGGCATCACTGAAAGCTCCCTTACCCTGGTTCCGGTAGAGGCGATTCAGTTCGTTGTCGAGATGGGTGATATAGAGATCCGGGCGGAGGTCGCCGTCGTAATCGGCGGCGTCAACGCCCATGCCGGCTTCGGCTTCGCCATCGGCGCTGAAACCGACGCCGGAGGTTAAAGAAGACTCTTTGAAGCGGCCGGCGCCGTCATTGAGGTAGAGGAAGTTCGAGACGCTGTCGTTGGCGACAAAGATGTCCGGCCAGCCGTCGCCGTTGAGGTCGGCAAGGACCAGACCGAGACATTTGCCCTCGGTGGATTCGAGGCCGGCCGCGGCGGTGGTGTCACGGAAATGGCCGTTGCCGTCATTGTGATAGAGGCGCACACCGGTTCCGGGGTACACGTCGGGATGGCAGTAGGTGCGGCGGCCCGGGGCGCGATCACCGCAGAATTTGGGGTCGGACCAGGTGAAGCCAGCGACGTAGTTTGCGATGACGAGGTCGAGGAGACCGTCGCGGTCGTAATCGAACCAACCGGCGCTGGCGGCCCAGCGGCCGGCGTTTTCCACACCCGCGGCGGCGGTGACGTTGGTAAACGTGCCGTCGGCGTTGTTGTGGAAAAGAACGGAGTGGGGGAAACCGGTGAGAAGGAGATCGGGGTGGCCGTCGTTATCGTAGTCGGCGATGGCGACGCCCATGCCATAGGTGTCGAAGCTGCCGGTTAGATGCGCGGCGGCGGTTTGGTCGGAGAATTTTCCGGCACCTTCGTTGCGGTAAAGGGCGAGGCGGTTGTGGGCGGCTTCGGGAGAGCGCGGGCGGCCGCCTCCGCTGACAAGGATGATATCGAGACGGCCATCGCCATCGTAATCGAAGAGACCGACCCCCGAGCCCATGGTTTCGATCATGAATTTATCGGGGGAGGCACCGTTTTCGGCAGAGAAGCGGATGCCGGATTTTGCCGTGGCGTCCTCGAAGCGGATGGCCGGCGGAGGCGCCGCGGCCAGCGAGAGGAACGCGATGATGAGGATTGGTCTCGGACGAAACACTTCTGGTTAAAGGTTAGCGAAGTGGAGAAGCCTTATCACAAAATGACGGTGGCGGAGAGGATGGATCTGCGTAGCCGGCAGGAAGGCGGGTCCGTGACCGCCGCCGGATTTATTTAAGCGGCGCTTTTTTCGCCGCGTTTGCGGACGTCGATAGCGAGACGTTTGATCTTTTGGTTCAGTGTGGACAAGGGGACACGAAGCGCTTCGGCAGCTTCGGTTTGGCTGCCGCCGGCGCGGTCGAGGTGCTCGATGATGGTGCGGCGTTCGAAATCAGCCACGATTTCGAAGAGTGAGGCGTCGCTGGCGAGCGCGCCGGATTCGGTGCGCCGGATTTTCATGCCAAGGGCATGGAGCAGATAGTCGGGGAAGACGTCCACGGGGATGGCCGGAGAGGAGGCGAGCACGACGGCGCGCTCGACGACGTTCTCCAGTTCGCGGACGTTGCCGGGCCAGGTGTGGTCCATCAGGACCTGCATGGCTTCGGGTTCGAAACGGAGCTGGGTGCGGCCTTCCGGGTCGAGATACTTGTCGTTTTCGCGGCAGAATTTTTCGAGGAAGTGCTGGATAAGGAGCAGAATGTCTTCGCGGCGGTCGCGCAGTGGAGGCAGGTTGATGTTGATGACGTTGAGGCGGTAGTAGAGGTCTTCGCGGAATCTCTTTTCTTCGACCATGCGGCGGAGATCGGCGTTGGTGGCAGCAACGATGCGGACATCGACCTTGATGACTTCGTTAGAGCCGAGCGGGGTGAATTCGCGTTCCTGAATGACGCGGAGAAGTTTGGCCTGGGTTTCGGGGCCGATCGTGCCGATTTCATCAAAGAAGATGGTGCCTTTGTTCGCGACTTCGAAGGCCCCCTTTTTGTTGTGCACGGCGCTGGTGAAGGCGCCGCGAACGTGGCCGAAGAGCGTGGTTTCGAGCAGATCTTCCGGCAGCGATCCGCTGTTGACGGCGACGAAAGAGTGATCGACGCGCGGCGAATTGGCATGAATGGCTTTGGCGATGAGCTCTTTACCGGTGCCGGTTTCGCCGGTGATGAGAATGGTAGAACGGCTGGAGGCGACCTGGGTGACCAGATCCAGAACCTTGATCATGCGCTCACTCTTGCCGACGATGTTGGGGAAACTGTAACGCTGTTTGAGGGCGCGTTTGAGCTGCGTGTTTTCATCGGCGAGGCGCTGGCCGGCGATGACGCGGCCGATTTCAATGAGAAGTTTTTCGTTGTCCCAGGGCTTGGAGAGGTAGTCGGTCGCGCCAAGTTTGACGGCCTGGACAGCGGCTTCAACCGAGCCATAGGCGGTGATCATGAAGACCGGGGTATGGCGATCGCGCTCGCGGAGGTCGCGGAGCACGTCCATGCCGGATTTATCGGGCATCATCAGATCGAGCAGGACGAGATCATAGACGCGAGACTCGAGTTTGCGCTCCCCTTCGGCGGCGTTGGCGGCAAGGTCGGTTGCGTAGCCTTCGAGATTGAGGAGAGTTTCGAGTCCTTCGCGGATTTCGGCTTCGTCGTCGACGATCAGAATGCGGCCTTTTGACGGACCGCCGACGCGGACGGTGGATGGCGCGCCGGTTTGGAGGGAAGCGTTCACGCGGGGACTACCTTCTTGTCAGAAACGGCCGGAGGAAGCACCTGCCCCACATTTGCCGGAAATTCCAGGTGGAAGCGGGCGCCTTCGCCCGCGCGGGAGGTCACTTCGATGGTCCCGCGGTGTTCGTGGATGATGCCATAGGTAACGGACAGGCCAAGGCCAGTTCCTTTTTTCGCGCCTTTGGTAGTGAAGAAAGGATCGTAAATACGCTCCATGTGTTCGGGGGCGATGCCGTGACCTGAATCGGTGACGTCTACCTGGACGATTTCGTTCCCTCCCTTATCCTGACCGGAGCGGGTTGCGATCTGCAGCGTCCCGCCTGGCTCCATGGCGTCGCGGGCGTTGAGAATCAGGTTCAGGAATACCTGCTGGAGCTTGCCGGCGTTGCCGCGAATGGAGAACAGTTTGGAATCGAGCGAGATGCGGACGTCTATGGCCGCTTTACGAAGCTGATGTTCGAGCAGGGCGAGGGTTTCCTGAATCACCTGATTGAGCTGGACATCGGTAAGGTCCGCGGTGCCGGTGCGCGAGAAGTTCAGCAGAGAATTGACAATCTCCGAAGCGCGGAACGTTTGTTTGGCGATTTTATCGAGCATGCGCGATTTTTGATCGTCATCGGCAACCTGTTTCGCCAGCATCTGCGCATAGGTTGAGATGACGGCGAGAGGCGTGTTGACTTCGTGGGCGACGCCGGCGGCGAGGAGCCCGATACTGGAGAGCTTATCCGCCTGAACAAGGCGGCGTTCGAGTTCGGCGCGGCCGGTGATGTCGTCAAAGATGACGAGGCGGCCGATCTGTTTGAGGTCGCGCGAGATAAGCGGGGCGATGGCGATGTTGAATGTGCCCTCGCCGCGTCCGGTATCGATGGTGAATTTGTCCAACTGGTGAGTGCGCATTTCGCCGCGAGTGCGCTGGAACTGCTCGACCAGCGCCGCCGGGAACAACTCACTGAGAGTGCGGCCGGTGGCGTCGGCGCGGCCGATGCCGGAGAGACGCTCCATCTGCGTGTTCCAGCTTTCGACGCGGTCGTCGAGACCGGCGGCGAGGATACCGACGTTGATGGACTCGACAATGTTTTCGCTGAATTCTTTCAGACGTTCGTATTCATCAACCTTTTCGCGCAGCGAGCGGTAGAGGTTGGCGTTTTCGATGGAGATACCGGTATAGTTGGCGAGCGTGAGCAGAAGTTCGACGTCGTCCGAGGCGAGGAATTCGCCGGTTTCGGTGCGGCTCACACCCATCCAGGCGATGACGCGGCCGCGGACGGTGCAGGGCAGGTAGTAGTTGAGATCCAGATCGGAAATGGTTTGGCGGACCGACGCCGGCCAACTGCGGGAGACGACATCGACGTGATAACGGGTGCGCTCGAAGAAAAGCCAGGGGGAATCGTGCTTCCAGTCGAGGAAGCTGAGGTCGAGCGAATCGCCGGCGGCGAGCGGACGGGAGGTGGAGCCCATGGACATGCGAAGCCGCCAATGAGTCCCGCCTTCCCCCTCCAGAAAGAACGCCACGTGACGGATGTTCAGGGTCTGCATGAGGCGGTCGGCAAGGGCCTGCATCATGCGGTCGAGATCGGTTTCCGCGTTCAATTCGCGGGCGAACTCGATCAGAGTGAGGCGATAGTTATAGCGGTCGCGGTAGAAGTAGCGGTCCAGGCGTTCCTGAATCCAGTTGCGGACAGGCTGAAAGAGGAAGGTCGCAATGAGCAGGACGAGTACGACGCCGGTGTTACCAAGGTCTTTGACATTCTTTTGAACCAGGCTACCCACGGAGAATACGATGGAGTAAAAAGCGGCGAGGACGCACAGCGTAGCAAGTGTGTAGGCGTAGCCGCGGCGAAAAATGACATCCACGTCCATCAGGCGGTAGCGAACGATGGCGTAAGCAATTGTGAGTGGGATCAGGGGCAGCGTGACCACGGCGTAGTTGAGATACGGACTCATGGGCAGGCTGAGCACGTAAGGCAGTGCGTAGAAGAGCGCGAAAGGTCCGAAACCGTAAAGAACGCCGTTGCGTAACCACTTCAACTGCTGGCGGACAACCGGATCTTCGGCGCGGCGGAAGGCGTTGCCTAGAACGACGCCGGAGGCAAGATATGCCGTTGTGAGCAGCGCCATCCAGAAACGGTCGAGGCCGTCACGGAAGGCGACCATGGAGAATCCCGGTGCGATCAGAATGCCAGTGGCGAAGGCGGCGGCGACCAGAGTGAGGGCGGCGCCGGGCGCATAGATCAGGCCACTCATCCAGCGCCGGAACCAGGGGCGGGGCTCGGGGAAAGTCAGGCAGAAGTGAAGAAAGAGAGCAGGGGCGAGCCAGCCGGCCACCATGTTGCCCCAATAAATCACCTGATCGAAGGCATTGAGTTTTCCGGTGTAGTGAAAGCTGGAAAAAATGAATGAGACCAGACAAAACACATAAAAATGCCGCGCCTTGGGCGCGCTCCCGCGGCGGAAATAAACAAAAAGGCCGATGGCGAGATAGGCGATACCCACCAGATATTGCCACGTGATCGCCATGCCCCGGCGGGCTTCGCCCACGATGACGGGGGCGGTAACCGGAATATCGAAACGCTGAACGGAATAGGTGGCCTTTGCCCAGGCGCCGATATAGGCGAGACGGCGCGGGACGTCTTCGGTTGAATTGATGTCGGCGCCCTGGATGGAGCGGAGGACGTCGCCCCGCCTGATGCCGGCGCGGTCGGCGGGGCCGTTGGCTTCGACGCGGTCGGCAATGACCTGGTTCTCATGATGGCCTCCACCCCGATCGACGCTTCGATCAACCCAAACCACGCCGTCATCCGGCAGGCGGAAGCGAAGAATCTGCTGATAGTTGAGGGCAGCCGCAATTCCAGCCGCCAGCGTCACTATGGTAAGAAGCGCTGTGGAAAACTGAAATTTCAGCTCTTGCAACATGAATAAAGAGACACTAAGCCCTTCGGGCGGTATAGCAGTTCGGATGCCACGAAAACGCGGCCTCTGAATCCTTTCGTTATTGAAATAAAAGCACTTATCGCCATAGTACTATACCCTGATTCCATAATTGGAAGATGCCACCTGCGGGAGGTGGCTAAAATCCGGCTATTAGAAAATCATCAGGCGCGGCTAGAGCTGTTTGTCCTTTGTTTGCTGACGCATCCATTCAACAAACTCTTCGGGCGCGGGCATGGTTGACAAGCGGCTCTGGCGGACGAGAGCCCAATCGTTAAAGAGGCCGCTTTCCTTGATCGCCCGGAGGGTGATGGGGGGATCGATGCGGCGCACGAAGCGGAGGTCGACGACGGCGAGTTTAGGATCTTTGGGGTCGGGGCGGGAGTCGCTGGTGATGTCAGCGATGCCGACGACCGCGGAAAGGCCCATACTGTGATATATGAACGCCCGGTCGCCGGCTTTCATGGCGCGAATGGACCGGAGGGCGGTGGGATTGCGAACTCCGTCCCAGACGGTCTCGACATCCCGTTCCAATTGGTCGATAGAATAAGTGTCCGGGTCCGTTTTGGCGAGATAATAGTTCGGTTTGAGACGGCTTTTGGCAGGCACTATCCGAAGTATATGACCCCGAGGCGCTTCAACTTGATAGGATCAAATATGGAAAGGGGAAACAGGCCCTTTTTGCATACCATGAAATTTGTCTTCATGACGTGGGCGGCGTTGCTTGGGGGCATGCTCTCTCCGGCGCAAACGTCTGCGGCGCAGGTTCCGCAGGAGCCACCCGCACCTAAAATAGAAAAACCCGCCGAAGCGCAAACACCGCCGGCGGCGCAACGCCCTCCGGTAGTGGCGCCGAATACGCCGTTCGAGAGCGGCGCGCCGCAGGCGCCCGGTTTATCCGCCGCACCCACCGCGTCGCCTGGCGCTGCCCCGGGGGTTCAGCCGCCGCAACCGCCGGCCGCCGCAACCGATGCGGCCGCGACCCCAACCACGGCCGACGGCAAGGCGAAGAAACCATACGTTATCGGTCCTCTGGACATATTGGATATCCGGGTCTGGAACGACCAGAAGCTGAGCGGGATTTTCGACGTACGCCCCGACGGCGTGATTTCGATGAATCTGGTCGGCGAGATACGCGCCGACGGCCTGACAGTCGCTGAATTGACGAAAGCGATTGTTACGAAGCTAAGCGATCTGATGAATTCGCCCGAAGTCAATGTTCAGGTGGCGAGGGTCAACAGCAAAAGATATTTTATTTTCGGTGAGGTGGGACGCGGCGGCGAATTTCCGTTGATTGCGGAGACGACGGTACTCGAGGCCCTTTCCAATACCGGGGGCTTTCGGGAATTTGCAAACCCAAAGAAGATTTACGTCCTGCGCGGAACGAAAAAGCTGAAGTTCAATTACAAGGAAGTCAGCCAGGGCAAGCACATGGAACAGAACATTTTTCTGGAGAATGGGGATAAGATTTTCGTTCCGTGAGGAATCGGCTGCGGGCAATACAGGGCAGGTGAGAAGAAATGACAGCACATCAACCATACGTAGCGATCGTTCGCCGGACGCTGGATCTGGAAGACTATGTCGATGTCGCGCGGCGTCACGTCGGATGGATTATCGGGCCGATGTACTTCGGGATTATTGCGTCGATCGTGACTGCGTTTCTGCTGCAAAACCGGTACGTCTCGGTTGCGGAAATGCAGATCAGCCCGGCACAGATTTCCGATGCCCTGGTTCACAGTACTTCGAACCAGGTACTGACCGAACGCATCGTCACCATGGAGAACGAAATCCTGTCGCGCACCAGCCTGAGCACCATCATTCAGGATCCGAAACTGAATTTGTACCCGGCAGACCGGGCAAAAAAACCTTTGGAAGATGTCATTGAACAGATGCGGACCAAAGATGTGCGCATCGAGATCCTGCAGCTGCCCGGAGCGGCGAGCGACCGAAAGGCTTCGGCGTTCAGGGTTCAGTTCGAGTATCCCGACCGTTTCAAAGCGCAGCAGACGGTGCAGGCCCTGATCTCGAAGTTCGAAGACGCCAACACCACCACGCAGCGGACCCAGCAGCTGGTGGTCACCAACTATATGCAGGATTCGCTGGCGGAATCCAAGGCAAATCTGGACAAGCTCAATGAGAATCTGACCAAGTTTCGCGTTGAGAATCAGGGCAAGCTGCCGGAACAGAGCCAGATGAATATGAGCCAGCTGACGGCGCTGCAGTCGCAGGCTTCGGGCCTCAATGACGCTCTGAACAGGAACGCCCAGCAGAAAGCACAGCTGGAGGCCCATCTGGCGACGCTCAACAGCCAGAAGGAAATGCTGACCATGTTCGATAAGGAGGCGGAAGACAACGCGTCGGTAACCAACCCAAAGAACCTGCCGCTGGCGAGCCCGCAAATGAGGCAGAATGAGCGGCTTTTACAGCTTAACAAGACGCTGGACGATGGCCAGTCCCGGCTGGAACAGCTGCGGCAGGTATACAAAGACAACTATCCGGATATCCGCGATCTGCGGACACAACTGGAAGTGATCCGAAAAGAGCGCGACACGCTGGACATGAAACAGCGTGAGGCTGAAGCAAAGGCAAAAGAAGAGTTCGAGGCAAAGGTTAAGGAACAGAGCGGATCCAAACCGGCGGCTCCGAAAACCACCAATTATCAGGTTGCGCAAAACATGAGCAACCTCACGGGACAGATCGATCAGACCAAAGTCGCGCTGCAGAATCTGGAGTCGGAGCGGGTCTTTCGAAATCAGGAACAGGAAAAACTGAACAAGCAGATTGACGAATTCCGGAACAAACTCACGGCGACCTCGAGTATTGAAGCGACGTACGCAACGTTGATTCGCGATCAGACCGCCGCCGCGCAGAAATATCAGGAACAGCAGGCAAAACAACAACTGGCGGCCGCCAACGGCGAATTGATCTCACGCAAAGCAGGGGAAACCCTGGATGTGCTGGATCCGCCGTCGCTGCCGACGGCACCTTCCAAGCCGAATCGCTGGATGATTGTAGGTGCAGGCGCTGCGATTTCCCTTTTGCTGGGACTCGCGCTGGCGGGGGTTCAGGAAGCCAAGGATACTTCGCTCAAGAACCTCAAGGATGTCCGCGCCTATACCAATCTGCCCGTGCTCTGCAGCATTCCGCTGATGGAGAACACGCTGGTGGTGAAGCGGAAGCGCCGGCTCACATATCTGGTGTGGTCGGCTGCGGTGATTATAGGGATCATCGCGGTGACGACGGCGCTGTTCTATTACAACTACGTGGTCCAGACAGGCCAGTAAGGGGGACGAATTGGGGATATTTGAATGAGCCGCGTACATGACGCTCTGCGAAGAGCAGAGCAAATGCTGGACACTCCGCTGGGCGATGCCGCCGCGGATCAGGCCGGCCTGGTTCGAAGCGACGGGTTGGTTGACGGCGCTCAAAACCCGTATGACGGTTCGCTGGCGCTATCTGGGGAAAACGGTCTGGAAACGCCTCCAGGCGACCTGGATCTTCGCGGCATCGATCAACTGGCCGCGGACGGCGCGCAGCTGATCCGGCGTGAGAAGCGGGAACTGCAGGTCGACTGGCGTTCGTTTCTTTCGCGCTGCGCCACCATTCCATTCAAACCGGCCCCGGAAGCGCATCTGATCGGGCCGGACGGAATCGGCCCGTCCGAGGGGCCGGCGGAGGAGTTCCGCAGTCTGCGAACCCGGCTCAACCACATGCAAAGCATGCAGGATCTGCACTGCATCCTGGTCACCAGCGCGTCGCCCGCCGAGGGGAAAACATTTACGGCGTGCAATCTGGCGCTGGCGCAGTCACAACTGGAAACACCGGTTCTTCTGGCCGACCTCGATCTGCGGCGTCCGGTGGTTCACACGCAGTTTCAATGCGAAAAGGGACCGGGCTTCTCCGATTTCGTGCTGGGCGAAAAACCACTGGAAGAATGCGTACGCCGCGTGGAAGGGACCAACCTGTATCTCCTGCCTGCGGGAACGCAGGTTCGCAATCCGCTGGAACTTCTGAATATGCGCCAGGTGAAGTACACGCTGGACGCTCTGCGCAAAGTATTCAACTGGGTCATTCTGGACACACCTCCGCTGTTGTTCTCGGCGGACGCGAATCTGCTGGCAACGCTGACGGACGGCTCGATTCTGGTGGTCCGCATCGGATCCACCACTTATGACAACGTAATCCGCGCCATGCAGTCGCTGTGCGAAAACAACGTGCTGGGCATTGTTGCGAACGGCGCCAGAGCGGGCGAGTTGTACAGCAAGTACACCTATTACTACAACAAGTCGGACGAGGAAGAGTAGACTGACCGCCGAGCCAGCGACAGGGCTTCATCCGGAAGTCCAACGCCCGGCGCCGGTGATGCTGGCAGGCTTCTGCGCGTTTCTCAACCTCTTTGTCACGCAGCCGATCGAGCCTTACCTCGAAGGCGTCTTCCATGCGTCGAAGGCACATGTCAGCATGACGGTGACGGCTTCGACGCTGGGGGTGGCGCTGGCCGCTCCCCTCGCCGGAGTCATTGCAGACCGGCTGGGACGTAAGCGGGTGATCGTCTGGTCGGCCGGCCTGCTGGGGCTGACGACGCTCCTTTCGGCGTCGGCGGCGGGTTTAAACTGGCTGATTTTTTGGCGGTTTCTGCAGGGTCTGGTGACGCCGGGGGTATTCGGCGTGACGGTGGCTTATGTCAACGATGAATGGCCGCCGCACCGGGCCGGGGCGGGGGCCGGTTACTATCTCAGTGGAACGATAACCGGAGGAGTAATCGGAAGGCTCAGCGCGGGGTTCATTGCCCAATACTTTGGATGGCAGTGGATCTTCATCGCGGTAGGTACGCTGATCCTGCTGATTTCGGCGCTGATCCAGCGCACGTTGCCAGCTGAGAGAGTTTTTCGTCCTGGAATCTCCACACGAAATACGGCAGGCGAGACCGGTCCAGGCATTTTGCAGGCGGGGATTACACACCTGATTAACGGACGGCTGTTCGCCACTTTCGTGGTAGGGTTTTGCGTTCTGTCGACTATGCTCGACCTGTTCACATACGCGGCCTTTCATTTGGCTGCCCCGCCCTATTCGCTGCAGCCGGGCGCGCTGGGTCTGATTTTCATCGTGTACCTTGTAGGCGGCATAATCTCGCCGACAGCGGGCAAGGCCATTGACCGGTATGGTCAACGGCCGGTCGTGGTGGCCTCGGCTACGCTCACGATCCTGGGCGCTCTGATAACGCTGCTGCCTTCGATATGGGCAGTGGTGGCAGGGCTAACACTGGCGTCGTCGGGCCTGTTCATTTCGCAATCATCAGGGCTTAGCCACGTGGGTGTGGCGGCACGCAGCCATCGCGCCCTTGCCGTGGGGATTTATGTCTCCTTTTACTACATCGGTGGGAGCGTGGGTTCGACGGGTCCGAGTTGGCTTTGGGACGGGTGGCGCTGGCCGGGTTGCGTGGCGGCGGCGATTGCGATTCAGGTAGTACTAGCCCTGACCGTATGGTTTGGCTGGAAGGCGCGTGAAACATCTAATACGCCAGCGATCACGTAATGGCCATCATGGAATACGGAAAACTCGTCGAGAGTATCTATACCGCTTTTACCAGGCAAGACACCCGATACATACTCGACCAGTTAGCGGAAGACGTGGAATGGGTGGTGTTTGGGCCATCGTCGATTCCGTTCGCGGGGACCTGGTACGGCCGGGAGAACGTGGGCCGGTTCTTTGCAACGATCCGATCGACGCAAAAAACCTCTCGTATTGCGATAACCGAGATCATTGCAACCGGAAAAACTGTAGTCGCGACCATTCGATATTCGGGAATTGTGACGGCGACAGGCCGGAGGTTCGACACCTCCGCTGTACATGTTTTCACTTTCCAGGGCGGCAGGGTCACTTCCTTCCGGGACTACTTCGACACCGCGCAAATGGAGGCGGCTTACTCTTCGACGGCGCAATTCGCGGCGGCGTAACTAGTCTTTCCAGGTAATGCCACGATATTGCGAGCCTCTGATACATTGTTCAGGTGGTTACGCGCCGCGAGGTTCCAGGAGCTGTGTTACTCATCCTGGGATCGGCCCTCGGGTGCGGATCGGCCCTCGCTCAAATCAACACTGGCGAAATTCGAGGCTCGGTCAGAGACCCTTTGCGGGGATTCATTGCCGATGCCGTGATTACGGCCGACCGGCCTGCGACCGGGATTACCTATACCGCGATCAGTAACAGTTCCGGTGAGTTTCTGCTCGCGGAGTTGCCGGTTGGAGCTTACAGCCTAAGCATCGTCGCGGATGGCTTTAAGAAGGCGGTTATGCCCGCGCTCGAGGTTCATTCGGGCGAAAGGTTGCGCCGGGAATTCACTCTGGAAGTCGGGACGCGTAATGAGGTTGTTACCGTCGACGTAGCTTTCGATCTGCTCGACTCAGGCTCGGGCTCCATCCGGGACGGGATTCTGCAGAATCAGATACTGGCATTGCCTCTGAAAGGCCGGCAGTTCCTGGACCTGGCTTTGTTGGGCGAAGGAGTGGTTCGGCCTCCGGGTGGAACCCGCGGTGACGCCTTGCAACAGGCCGGCACGCTGGTGAATGTCCTCGGGCAGCGCAGCGGACATAATCTCTATCTGGTGGACGGCGTGACCGTAACCGATCAGCACTTTAACAACATGGTGGTATCGCCGTCGATCGACTCGATTCAGGAAGTCGATATCGAAAAGACGTCATACGCACCCGAGTTTGGCGGTAAGTCCGGAGCCGTCATCAACGTCGTCACTGCGTCCGGCTCAAACGCGCTGCATGGCACGGTCTTCGAGTTTTTGCGCAACAGCGCTTTCGATGCCAAAAATTTCTTCGATGCGGCAACTTCTCCCATTCCACCGTTCCGGCAGAATCAGTATGGCGGCAGCGCGGGCGGGGCCGTAGTTCGCAACAAGACGTTTTTCTTTGTGAGCTACGAAGGGCAGCAAATCCGGAAGTCGCTCACCCAAACGTTCTCCGTTCCAACGGCAGCGATGCGGGCCGGAGATTTTTCCGGGCTGCCGGTGATCTTTGATCCGACCGCGATCGCCGGGGGGCAGCGATCCCCTTTCTCGGGTAACAGGATTCCGGTCACGCGTATCGATCCGGTGGCGGTGGCACTGCTGGCGAAGATCCCTTTGCCAAATCTAACGGGAAACGGGCAGAATCTGCTGTCCACAGAAGGACAGCGGGTCGGCGGGAACGTATACAGCGCACGGCTCGACCACCAGTTCGGACCGAACGACACCGGGTTTCTGCGCGGTTCCCTTTTCGACGCCAACCAATTCGATCCGTTCGGTTCCGGAGTGCTTCAGGAGGCCCTTTTGCCGGGCTTCGGCCGTAATCTTCGAACGCATTCGATCAACGGGGTTGCAGGCTGGACCCATACCTTCAGCGCGAACGTGCTGAACGAATTCCGGTTCGGAGTGTTGACCGTCGCCGGAGGGCAGACGAGCCCCAATGCAGGCAGCAATTTCGCAGCGCAGGCCGGGTTGCAGGGCGTCACAACCAATCCGCTGGACACAGGGTACCCGAATGTTTCGTTTGGCGGACAGCTCAGCACGATGGGGGATCCCGCTCTGTTCACTTACCGGAATAACAAAGACTTCGAGTTTTACGATAATGTCATCCGGCACTCCGGCGGGCACACGCTGAAATTCGGGGTCTATCTTTTCCACTTCAACTTTCAGCCGGTGAATCCGAACGGCGCGCGCGGCGTGTTCGCGTTCAGTTCGCGGTGGACATCCTCCGCTCCGGGCCTCGCGGATGGGAGCGCATTTGGGGATTTCCTTCTGGGATATCCCACCACCGCGCAGGCAGGGCTGGGCCGCGCCGGTTTGGATGCCAACACGAGCTGGGCGCATCTCTACGCACAGGATGAATGGCGGATCACATCCCGGCTCAAAGTGGACTTCGGCCTTCGCTACGAATACAACCGCAACATGACGGATTCGAACAATCAGATGGCCGCGGTGGATACGGGCACGCCGGGGGGCCGGTTCGTGATCGCGGGCAGCACCACCGGTCTTACGGGGTTGGCAAATACGTTGCTACCGTTCATACCGATCCCTTATGTCAGCGCAGCCGCCGCGGGCTGGAACGACAGTTTGCTGACGCCGCGGAACCTTCGCCTCGCGCCCCGGGCGGGCCTGGCCTGGAGTTTGCCGGGCCAGGCAAAGACAGTGATTCGCGCGGGCTTTGGGATTTACCCGAACCAGGCTGCCTACAGCATCATCAGCAATTTCGCGCAGAACCTGCCTTTCTTCGTTACAAAGACAGTGAACACCAGCGCCACGGCGCTGAGTCCAACGTTTTTTACTCCTGCTATCCTTACGACCAACTCGGTGGGAACGGTCGGCGCAAACAACCTGGATCACGATTTCAAGATCGAGTACAACGAAGTCTGGAACCTGAACCTGGGGCGGGACCTGCCGTTCGGGATGACTTTTTCCGCGGCTTACATCGGGTCTCGTACCGTGCACGCCGACAGCTCAACCGTGTTGAACGTGCCCGCTCCGGGTCCCGGAGCGGTTGGACCAAGGCGGCCGATTCCACAGATGAGCCAGTTCAACACCATCCGGTGGGATGGCTGGGCAACATATCACGCGCTCGCTGTGAAGGTCTCGCGCCGCATGGCGAAGGGTCTGATGTTTGAAGGGAACTGGACTTTATCGCATTCGATAGACGATGCGTCCGATCCGGGCACAACGCTGAACGAAAACAATCTCCCGCAGGACGTGAATAACATGGCGGCGGAGAAAGCGAGTTCGAGCTTCGATCACCGGCAGCGAGGCGTGATCCAATTCATTTACGCGCTTCCGTTAGCTGGACACTCGACCGGCTGGGCGCGAACTCTGCTTGCCGACTGGAAGATGAGCGGCGATTTTACGGCGCAGTCCGGCGCGCCATTCACCGTTAACGTTTCCACGGATCAGGCCAATATCGGCGCGGGTCCGGCACAACGCCCCAATGTTTCCGGCCAGCAGAACGACGGCCTAAAGACACCGGACCAATGGCTCAACACGTCTGTCTTCAGCCTGCCGGCGCTGTACACTTTCGGAAACGAGCCGAGAAACGCGGCAATCGGGCCGGGGCTGGCTGAGCTCGACGTGGCGATGCAAAAGACTTTCCGGGTGAGTGAACGCGCAAATCTGCTTTTCCGGGCCGAGGCGTACAACATTTCCAACAATCCGAATTTCAACATTCCGAATCGGACGGCGCTCACTGCGAACTTCGGGAAGATCTCGAGTGCGCAGGACTCGCGGCAGATGCAGTTGGGGATGAAGCTTAGTTTCTAACGGTTCTGGAATTCTTTGTACTTCGCGGCATTCGCGGGAATGTCCGTGAGAAGGTGAACATTCTTAGCTGTCTTGGTATCGTCCAGCAAGCCCTTGATGCGGTTCTGTTCGGTTCCCGTCTCATCCGTCATGTCGGCGTTCACCTTTACCGCATACTCCGACGTCTGACGTGACCCGAAATCGAGTTCCCCGAGCTTGGAATTCGGACTATCAAAGGGCCGTTCCGCCCCCGGCACGTAGGTCACAATGAAATCCTTTTCATTTTTTAAATTCGGGGTCGAGGCAGATACCCGTAATTCGTCCACATTTGCCTGCTTGCCAATTTTGGGGCTGTTGGAGCCCAGCCCTGTGTACACGCCCCCCAGATGGGATTTATAAGTACGGAGATCCCCAAATTTCTTCGCGTCATCTTTATCGTTATTGAACAGGATGATTTCCCAGTGTGGGAGAGGGTTGGCTTTCTTGAACTTGCTAACGATCTTCGCAACACCGATACGGAGCTTTTCGCTATATTCGGCGATCACGGAACCTGTCTCTTTTGCGTGACCCTTCATCTCGATTTCAATACGCAGCGGCTTTCCCGTCAGCTCGAAATATGCCTTCGCTGTATCCTTCGTCTCATCGAGGAAGTCACTAAGAGTTATAAAGGCACTCTCCGCAGAGTCTGTGCGCTGGATCGCTTTCAACTCTGCCGCTGTCAGATCCTCGATTTCTGTCGCCTGTGTGACGAGCGCATTGTGAACCAGCTGTCTCGCGGTCGATAATTGCTCCTGAACTTTACCTTCGTGGCTTAGAATCGGAACCAAGTCTTTCGACAGGAAGACATCGCATTCGATCCCATCGAGGCCAGGCGCGACAAGATTCTTTGTGACGGTTCCCAGTGCGGCGCCGAATGCGGAGCGCGAGTTTTCGGCGGGGCGGTTCAGGCGTCTTGGGTCATCCTGTTTAATCAACCCACCACGCGTGCGGTTCGTCGGGCCGTGCCCGCGATGCGCGATGATGCTGACTCCCGATCTTTCAGCCATCTTCAGCCGAAGTTTCCTGAGCGCCTTTTCGAGTTCAGGAGTGCTCGTCTCATTGTGGAGCCAATAGTCCAGTGGCCCCAGCATGCTGTACGCCTCGTACTGGGCATGGTTGACCGTGATCGTCGGATCAACGGCACTTGTCACAGTCGCGAGAGATTTTTGGCGGACTTGAGTTGTATCCAGCACCTGGTCGGAAGTCAGCGTCGTCGATGTTCGCGCGGTATTGAAAACAGATTTCAGGCCCGTTACGATCTCCCCTAAACCGGGTTGGGCAGTTTGCCGGTTCAGGGCCCCGCCGATACGGTTGAGTTTCCGGAATCTTTGGAATTTCAAGGCCGGCCCGAGGGGGGCATCCGGAATACCTTCCCCTGTTTTGCGATCCTTCTGAAGGTCGAGTTCACCGGATGAGTATTCTTCCTTTTTGCGCTGAAGGATGGCGGGCGTTCGCCGCTGGATGGCCGCACCGAACATAGCTGACAACCGCTCTCGCTGGGCTGTCACAAAAGGGCTTGATGCCACCGTTGCATCCCGCTTAGATGGCGGGAGGTTTGCTTTCGCTGCCGATTGCGGGCTTTTGATTCCGCGCCCGCCAACGATTTGCGCAGTCGCTTTCATGGTTTTGAGCCTGAGCTGATTCCTAAGTTATACAGCATTTCCAGCGCATCGGGCATTTGCCCGTTATTAAGACAGCAGACCAGCGGCTGTCCGCAGTGCAAGATGTATAGGTATGAGCGGCTCCGCATCCGTCATTCGGACAGGACTGTCCGGCTACGACCTTCTGCAGTCATAATCGGCGCAACAAATCAGGAACGGGGCGGATACTTGGCAAGCTTGCGTTGCAGTGATCGGCGATGCAGGCCCAGCAATTTCGCAGCCTGCGAGATATTGCCCTGACAGTCTTCCAGAACCCTCTGGATGTGTTCCCACTCCACGCGAGCGAGACTGGGAACGCCGGCGCTCTCGCCTTGCGTCTTCGGCTCACCGGCGCCGCTTGTGATCCTCTGCCAGGCGTTCAGGATCTGATCGGCATCCGAAGGCTTGCTGAGATAGTGGCTAGCTCCAAGCTTCGTCGCCGCGAGCGCCGTGGCGATACTGCCATAACCGGTGAGCATGATTATGCAGATGGTTTCATCCATCCGCCGCAATTCACGAACAAGATCCAAACCTCCCATGCCAGGCAGGCGCAAATCGACCACAGCAAGATCCGGACTGGAGGCAGCGGCGAGACGGACCGCCGCAACGCCGTCGGCTGCGTCCGATGTCTCCCAGCCACGATCGGTGAGCGCCTTGCACAGGCGATTGCGGAAGACTTCGTCATCGTCCACTACAAGGGCCGCAAGTGGCGCACCGGGCGTCATACCACCGACTCCGTTTCGAGTTTTGGAGTTATCGCCTGAGGAGCCAGGGGGAGTTCGAGCACCGCAGTGGTACCCGCTCCCAGAGTGGAATCGAAGTGGAGCCGCCCACCCAGCCGATCTGTCAGAGTACGCACCAGGAAAATCCCCAATCCCATGCCCTTCCCCGGCTCCTTGGTGGTGAAGAACGGTTCCCCGGCGTGACGCAAAGAATCGAGGGACATGCCGACGCCCAAATCGCGCACCTCAAAAGCAATGGCGGTCGCCGTCCGCGAAACCGAGATGTGTACAGGCGTTCCGGAACCGCTTGCTTCAATTGCGTTCTTCACCAGGGCGATCAACGCCTGCTCCACAGCGTGGCGCGGCACCCTGAGGGAATAGTCGGAAACTTCTTTTGAAGCATGGATGCGCAGCGGGGCAGTCGGAGGAAAACTCTTTTCCAGGATTTCGAGCAGTGTGATTACCCGAACTCCCTCAATTGCTTCACCGGCTGGTTCGGCACCCTCAACGCTCATTCGCCGCAGGATTTCGCGGCAACGATCCACTTCCATGCGGATGAGCAGACTGTCCTGGGCGACGGCAGGATCGCGGACCGAACTGGTGGCATAGTGTTCCAGCTCCTTGGCAACCACGGCAATAGTGCCGAGCGGCGTGTTCAGTTCATGGGCCGCCCCAGCGGCCAGAGTGACCAGCGAAGCCAGGCGGTCCCGCCTTGCCAACTCCTCCTGCATTCGCAGCAGGGATTCCTCGCGCTCGCGCAGCAGCTCCGATATCTTGCCGGAAAACATCGCGACGAGGAGCGAGGCGGCTGCGAAGCCTGCCCACATTCCGACGAGGTGGAGACTGATTCCGTTTCCATGCGGATGCATTTCCAGCGCAGGGATGGGCCGGTATCGCCAGAATAGCGACGCAAAACATACACATGCCAGTACACCCAAACACCAGGTCTGGCGGCGATTGAGAATAGTGGCCGAAAGCGTTATGTGCACCAGATACAACAGACTGAAAGGATTGTTGGGGCCGCCCGTGAGCATCAACACCGCGGTCAGACAGAGAGTATCCAGCACAAATACCCAGGCAATCAGCGTGGATTCCGCCACGCGTTCCGCTTCGCCGGCAGCGGTTGTGCGCATGGAAAGCCATAGATTGCTCACCACCACCAGACATGGCGCAATACAGATCCAAGCAAGCGGCAGATCGATGCGCAGAATCAGATCGACCACTACCACTGTCGCGATCTGGCCGATGGCCATCGCGTATCGCAGACGGACAATCCATGGGAGAGCAACGCGCGGCGCGGCGCGGCTGAACGCGGGTGGTGCGGTGGGAGCCGTCATCGCAGGCCTGATCTTTCCATGCTACCCCCGCAGACAGAAATTGCGACTAATGCGACAAAATGCCGCACTATCCGCGTTTATCCGACGCCCGATCCCAATTCCAGCCGCGCCAGGCGTGTGTCAAGTGCGTCATAACGTCGATGAAATTCGCTGTGAAACATGTTTATTCCCGCGACTCCCGATATGTCGAGTTCCCCCAGGCCGACATCGAGCCCGAATGCCTTTGCCCGGATGAGCAACCGCATCAGAAAGAATGGAAGTAACACAAGAATGCGACAATTCGCCGCATTTTCAAACGTCGGTTGACCTGTTACACTTGGCGAAGAACCTACTGGCGTGATCTGGATCGTTTCATTGCCGGGCGGCGTTGTCTCTCCTTCGCCGCGTACAAAGCAGTCAGACACGCCCTGCCGGGCACGCTGGCGTCGACGAAAACGTCAGCGTGCCGTTTGGAGCGAAACCGGCACTGTAATTTCTTTGGGAGTCTTCCCCACAACTCGAGAGGAATAAGTCATGAAGCTCGTTCTGCTTGTGCCGTTGTGTCTTTACGCGGCTGTCTTCGGCTCGGTCCGCGGCATCGTTCACGATCCGGATCACCGCCCGGTCGCGGGTGCGCAGATCAGCATCAAGTCCACGACGTCCGACTTCAGCGAGGCGGCCACGACAGACGGCAACGGGGCTTTTGAAGCCGGCCGGCTGCCCGTCGGCTCGTATCGCGTTACCGTCACACAGG
>Ga0206971_10093_pt1 | contig 32107 bp, 29 predicted proteins | sample Alteio_BWOrgHeat_85_FD_152917 | JGI IMG/M metagenome (GOLD analysis project Ga0206971, IMG submission 152917) | Enriched cells from forest soil in Barre Woods Harvard Forest LTER site, Petersham, Massachusetts, United States -... | ecosystem: Environmental > Terrestrial > Soil > Temperate forest >...
TTCAGGTTATAAATATCGCCCTGTGCGCCGGTTTGTTTATAAAAGTCATCATGGTTATATTGCGGCGAAAGCGAAACGTTATCCAGCTGAATCCTGCGCTGCACAGTTGAAAAAAATATCTTTTTCACCTTCGCATTATACAACCCATCCGGTGTAACTATGTGGTAATCGTGTACGGTTACATTGATGTCCCTGGTATAATAAAAGCGGGCGGGATCCCGTCCCGACAGGGAATCGATAAAAACATCGGAAATCGCAATATCCAAATGCTTAAGGATAGTTTGCCTGGTAACGGGTTTGTTTTTGTCGATATAATTAAGACTGATATCATTCAGGGCGACTGAATCAATGCGGAGCTCCTTAAACACTTTTTTTATCATTTGATAAGGCGTTTTTGGTTTGCCCACTTTTACCGTGTCGTTAAATGCAAATCGTTTGTTGATAATGGTCAGATCCGGCTTGTCGATGGTGATATTGTCTATATCCAATATTTTGTCGCGGTAAGCTTTTTTTGCCCCAACATTTTTTATCGTGAGCTTTTTAACACTGAGGATAAAAAGATTGTCAGGCGCCTTTTTCAGTTTAAGCAGCTTGTTGTAAACCAGGGTGTCGGGTATCAGTTTGAAGTCATAAAGCGTTGTATTTCCGGAGGTAATATTCAGGTCGAAATCCGAGTATGCTATCCGGTAAAGGCTGTCGCTGGTTTTTAATACCAGTTCGCTTAACCGTTTCTGCAAAACGGGCTTCCAGCGGTTGCCGGCCACGTATGCATCGTAAAAATAATAAATGGCGCCCCCTGCAATAGCAACAATAATAAATACGAGGAAGGGCCAGGCAGGAATTTTTCGTTTTTTCGACAATTGTGGGCTCATGGTTAATAGTAATCAGTTGGGATATAACAATAAATTACAAATTTTGTTATTCATGACAATATGTCATCTTTTATTTAAATTTTGTGTATTTTTGCAGGCTAAATTTTTTATATTAATGATCGATCTCGGGATTACAGGTAAGGTGCATGATGAGAGCAGGCAGGGTGAAGCCCTGTTGCTGGAAGGGGGTACAACAAAAAATAATGGCCGGAAGCTTTACATCGAAAGCTATGGCTGCGCCATGAATTTTTCCGACAGCGAGATCGTAGCTTCCATTTTACAGGAACAGGGATTTGAAACAACGGCTGATTACAACGCTGCCGATGTAATTTTCATTAATACGTGCTCCATCAGGGAGAATGCCGAACAGCGCGTCCGTAACCGCCTGCGTGAGTTTACCATTGCCAAGGTCAAAAATCCCGGCCTGGTGGTAGGCGTTTTGGGCTGCATGGCCGAGCGCTTAAAATCGAAGTTTTTAGAGGAAGAAAAGCTGGTTGACGTAGTAGTTGGCCCCGATGCGTACCGCGACCTGCCCAACCTGATTGACCAGGTGGATAGCGGCCAGAAAGCAGTAAACGTACTGTTATCGCGCGAAGAAACCTACGCCGACATCAGCCCGGTACGTCTGAACAGCAACGGCATAAACGCCTTCGTATCTATTATGCGTGGCTGCGACAACATGTGCTCGTTTTGCGTAGTTCCATTTACCCGCGGCCGCGAGCGCAGCCGCGACCCGCAATCCATCGTTAAGGAATGTATTGAGCTGTTTAACCAGGGCTATCGTGAAGTAACTTTATTGGGGCAGAATGTGGATTCGTATAAGTGGGAGACACCTCACCCTGCCCACTCCAAAGGAGAGGGTTCTGAAGAGGCAACTTTGGTTGAACCGAATGAAAAAGTCCTCTCCTTTGGAGAGGATTTAGGTGAGGCCTCCTTTGGAGCGCTTCGCCGTTTAGGTGAGGCTGCCTTAGGTGAAGTCACCACCGTCAACTTCGCCAACCTGCTTAAAATGGTTGCGCAAGTTAGCCCGGAATTACGTGTGCGTTTTTCAACGTCGCATCCAAAGGATATTACCGACGAAGTATTATACACGATAGCAGCGCACGAAAACATCTGCAATTACATTCACCTGCCGGTTCAATCAGGCAATAGCCGGGTGTTGGACCTAATGAACCGCACCTATGATCGTGATTGGTATATGGACAGGATCGACGCCATCCGAAGGATCATTCCCGGGTGTGCCATATCAACCGATGTGATCACCGGTTTTTGTACGGAGACGGAAGAAGAGCACCGGGAAACGCTAAGCATGATGGATTATGTGCAATACGATTTTGCCTATATGTTCATGTACTCTGAACGACCCGGAACTTTGGCCGCCAAGCGCTACAAAGATGATATTCCCGACGATGTTAAGCGAAGGCGTTTGAAGGAAGTGGTAGCTAAACAGCAAGAGTATTCCTATCTGAGACTGCAAAGCCAGGTAGGCAAGGTGCAACGCGTCTTGATAGAAGGATTTTCAAAAAAATCAGACCAGGATTACTGTGGTCGTAATGATCAGAATGCGATGGTAGTTTTCCCGGTAGGCAATGATTATAAGCCAGGCCAATACGTCAACGTCCTGGTGGAACGCACTACGACGGCAACTTTGATAGGATTGGTTTGCGAACTGGTTACATCATAATGTTTGAACACCGGGAGAAGTTTCGCCGTTCGGACATAATTTAAAATAATAGGAAGTTCTAATCGTCTTCCAATAAATTGATATGAATCCGGAGTTAATCTTGACTCTTGATTCTTGACTCTTGGTTCTAACACAATGGAGATACAGGAAATAAAACAACGCTTTGGGATCATCGGCAATTCGCCGCTGCTTAACCGGGCAATAGATATAGCAAACCAGGTTGCACCCACCGATATTTCAGTACTGATTACCGGGGAGAGCGGCAGCGGTAAGGAGGTTTTTTCGCACATCATTCACCAGATGAGCCCGCGCAAGCATGGCCCGTTCATTGCAGTGAACTGCGGCGCCATACCCGAAGGAACGATCGACTCAGAATTATTCGGTCACGAAAAAGGCGCTTACACGGGCGCGGTGGGCGAACGCAAAGGATATTTTGAGACAGTAAACGGGGGTACTATATTTTTGGATGAAATTGCCGAAATGCCGCTCGGTACCCAGGCACGGCTTTTAAGGGTGCTGGAATCGGGGCAATACATTAAAGTGGGTTCATCAAAGGTAGAGAAAACCAACGTACGCGTAATTGCTGCAACCAATGTGGACGTTTATGATGCGGTAAAAAGCGGCAAATTCAGGGAAGATCTTTACTACCGCTTAAATACTGTGCCTTTACGCATTCCGCCTTTACGTGACCGTAAGGAAGATATTTTTTTGCTGTTCAGAAAGTTTACTTCGGATTTTACCGACAAATATCGTACTCCGCCAATACTATTGGACGACGAGGCCCAGCAAGTGTTGACCAACTATTCCTGGCCGGGCAACATCAGGCAGTTAAAAAATATGGCCGAGCAGTTGGCTGTGCTCGAGCGTGACCGTACCATCACTGCGCAAACACTGCTTAGTTATATCCCGGCCGAAAGCGCCAGGAATCTGCCGATGCGGCTGGAAAATCAGCCGAAGGAAGATTTTTCAGAACGGGATATTTTATATAAAGTGCTGTTTGATATGAAACGCGATATGGTGGAACTTAAAAAGCTGGTTGCCGACATTATCGAGCATGGCGGTGTATCCATCAATCATTCCAGCCAGACACTCAACCAGCTTTACCGCGATATCGAGATACCGGGCTCAAATGAGCAGCAGTTCACTTTACAAAAACCTGTTATAAACGCCAATAACAATAACATCAACACAAATCCGTATAATATCACCCAGGATGCGGAGGAAGTTGAGGAATCACTTTCATTGATCGATAAAGAATCCGACCTGATCCGCAAAGCGCTCAAAAAGCACAAAGGCAAGCGCAAACTTGCTGCCAATGAGCTGGGCATATCCGAAAGGACTTTGTACCGGAAAATAAAGGAGCTAAACTTGTAAAAATGAAAAGAATACCGAAGTTATTAATTTTTGTGATTTGTTTATTTGCGCTGGGCCCGTCATGTAGTTATAAATTAAGCCTAACCGGATCGTCGATACCGTTAGACATGAAAACTATCCGGGTTGATTTTTTTGAAAATAACGCAGCCCTGGTGGTGAATAACCTGAGTACGCAATTCACGGAGGCATTGAAGGACCGCATCCGGAATACCACGCGGCTGGCTATCGTAACCGGCGACGCAGACGCATCTTTTTCCGGCTCCATTACGGATTATAATATTGCGCCGATATCCGTGACTGCGGGGAGCAATAACGTTGCGCCTATAGCGGGCGCCAGTCGTTTAACGATAACCGTAAGCGTTAAGTATGTAAATAATCTGAAAGACGGGAAAAAAGATAGTTTTGACGCAACATTTTCAAAATACCAGAACTATACCGGCGACATCAATACCCAGGAGCAGACCCTGATTGCCGCTATTGATAAACAGCTGACGGAAGATATTTTTAATAAAGCTTTTGCAAATTGGTAAGCAATTCGTAGTTTCAACCACGTGGATAAAAATTTAAACAATAGCCCGAATGATTTTTTATGGTCGTTATTAGAAAACCCTGCTAATGACGCCAATTCCCACGTATATAACCTGCGCCGGTTGGTGGATGATTTCCCGCAAAGCGGCATTTTGCAGGCGCTGCTCGCACACGCCAGCGACGAAAAAAATTTAAAACGGGCGTCGGCCTACTTTAATCCAAGGGCCTTGTTTAAACTGATCAATACCCCCTCCGCGTTAACGGGTGTCCCCGCAGAACGGATCATTATACAACCAGGCATCAGCGTAAATGGCAGCTATCATCAAAGCGCGCCACCTGCGTACGAAGAAAGTAACAACACTTACACCGGTGAGGACCTGGTAGTTGATAAAAGCGCGCCGCCTGTTGAAGCTGATGAAGAACAAGGCAGCCACCACGCCGGGGAGGAGTTGTTAGTTGATCCTAATGCAACGGAATACTTAAGTCATATAACCGGCGAAGAGCATGCCGTTGAACCGGTAACGGCCGAGGCCGGCATTCCGGCAACAGAACATCAAACCGAAGAAAGCGTTGCCGCCGCTCGCGAACCCTCACATGGGCAAATCGAAGAAGCTGCAACTGAGCACGAAGCTGCGCCGGTGCACATTGAACCCGCTCATGAGGACGAAGTTACGGCCCTTGACGAAACCGCGTTAAAAGAAGAGGAAATTGAGCCGCAGGGAGATTACCGGGCTCCGGGAGTTCCGGAAGCTGCGGCTGAAGAGACTGCGGCGCAGGTTGAAGAACAACCCTCGGAAGAAGTTGCGGGAGAACATGCGATCCATGATCATTCCGGTTATTCGGATGTGGCAGGGGAGGAGCATTTACCGGTGCATGAAACCTATGAACCAGTTCCGGTAATCGACCTTGCTGAAGAGAAGGCGCCCGAAATATTGCCCGAAATTCCTGTTGAAGAAGATATTAAACCACAGTCGGAAATATCTGCAGGGGAAGAGCATATACCGGAGCCGGAAATACCGGTTCGGCATGAGCCAATCGCGGTGCCTGAAGCGGCCGCCGATGAGGCTGATGAAATTTACGATGAAATTGTTGGGATTGAGGATATCAATTTAGGTGAGCAGCGCAAGAGCCAGTTCTTTACATTCGACCAGGAATTTGGCGCGCACGAAAATCAAGAAACGAAAGAACAAGAGCCGGCACAAGCGGCGCCCGCAACGTGCGAACCTGAGCAACAGGATATATCCAGGTATCACGATGAAAAAATGCCTTACACTTTTATGTGGTGGCTTGACAAAACGCGAAAGGAGCATGCGCAGATCTACCAGCCTTATGTAAAACCGCCTGCGGCGCCTAAGAAAGCAAAAAAGATAACCGACGAGCTGCAGCAGCAATATTTTGAAAATATTTTTCACATTACCTCTGTCGAGGAGTTGGATAAGTCAGCCCCTCCTCCGCTTGCTTCCCCTGACTTTAAGCGTAAGGACCAGGTGATCATTGAACGCTTTATTAAGGAAGAGCCACAGATAAAACCGCAAAGCAGCGACAAACTGGACAACGAGAATAAGGCAAAAAAGAGCTCAGAAGACCGGGATGAGCTGGTATCGGAAACCCTGGCGGCAATTTACTCCGACCAAATGCTATACCACAAGGCTATTGCCTCATATAAAAAATTGATGTTGAAATTCCCGGAAAAAAGCCGTTACTTTGCCGAGAAGATTGAAACTTTAGAAAAGAAAACCAATTAAAATAAGATAATGATCCAGTTATTGCTGATTTTAGCACTCATAGTTTGCGTGATTTTAGTGCTTATCGTATTGATACAAAACCCCAAAGGCGGCGGTTTGTCCTCGAATTTTTCCAGTTCATCGCAATTGATGGGTGTGCAGAAAACGGGTGATTTCCTTGAAAAAGGTACATGGGGCTTTGCCATTGTTTTAATGGTATTAGCGATGGCCATAAACGTAGCTGTTAAAGGCGGCATTTCGTCGGGTAGCGATAACGGCGGAAGCAACGCTGAAAAGCTGCATAAGCCAGCGGCTACGCAACCCAGCCCTTTCTCGGGTGGGGGAGCAGGCAAAGCCAGTTCAGGTACCCCAGCTAACGCACCAGCGCCAAAGCCTGTAAAATAAAACTTGAAAATATTTTAAAAGCCCCGCCGGATCCCGTACCAACGGGAATTGGCGGGGCTTTTTTTGCTTTCGGACTTTCGGCTTAGTCCTGCAGGCCAGGGTTTACACTGACATGATGGCACCCTGGGTTTAAGCTATTGTTAACTCCAAAAACGTCACTTTTGAAAATCTGACAATACATCAGTGTTTGCCTGTCAATAGGCCGGATATGGTTGATTGGCATAATTGATGATGAATGGAGGCAGACCCCGTACGGGGCAGAACTTAAATTAATTTTCAAAAATTAAATAATTAAATAAGTATGTCATTAAACATTAAACCTATCGGAGACAGGGTAGTGGTGGAAGCTGCTCCGGCCGAAGAAAAGACCGCTTCCGGGATCATCATTCCGGATACAGCTAAAGAAAAACCCCAGCGCGGAACCGTAGTTGCCGTTGGCGATGGAAAAGTAGATGAACCGTTAACCGTAAAAGTGGGCGACCAGGTTTTATATGGTAAATATGCCGGCACCGAGATCAACTACGAAGGCAAAGAGTATTTAATTATGCGTGAATCGGATATTTACGCGGTTCTGTAACAAACTAAATTGTAATAAGTTGTAACGAGTTAGAAAAGTTGTAATGAGTTTAAAAATTTAACCTTTATAACCCTTACAACAGCTACAACCTTTACAACTACCAAAAAACACTAATTCAAAAATTAAAAACATGGCAAAACAAGTTAAATACAATGTTGAAGCCCGCGATGCCTTAAAGCGCGGTGTTGATACTTTAGCCAATGCAGTTAAAGTAACATTAGGCCCAAAAGGTCGTCACGTAATTATTGATAAAAAATTCGGTTCTCCGGCAATAACCAAAGACGGTGTAACTGTAGCTAAGGAAATTGAACTGAAGGACCCCATCGAGAACATGGGCGCCCAGATGGTAAAAGAAGTGGCGTCGAAAACTGCTGACATTGCAGGCGACGGTACTACCACCGCTACTGTTTTAGCCCAGGCTATTGTAACGGCAGGTATTAAAAACGTGGCCGCAGGTGCAAACCCGATGGATTTGAAACGCGGTATAGACAAAGCTGTTGCTGCTGTGGTTGAAGATCTGAAAAGCCAGTCGCAAAGTATCGGCGACGATAATAACAAGATCAAACAAGTTGCAGCTATTTCAGCTAACAACGACGAAATGATCGGCTCCCTGATCGCTGAAGCGATGGAAAAAGTTGGTAAAGACGGTGTAATAACTGTAGAAGAAGCAAAAGGCACCGAAACTGAAGTGAAGACTGTTGAAGGTATGCAGTTCGATCGCGGTTACTTGTCGCCTTACTTTGTTACCAATCCTGATAAGATGGAAGCTGAGTTGGAAAATTGCTTTGTGCTTATCTACGACAAGAAAATTTCTTCGATGAAGGAATTACTTCCTATCCTTGAAAAACAAGTTCAAACAGGCAAGCCGCTTTTGATCATTTCTGAAGATCTGGACGGCGAAGCACTAGCTACCCTGGTGGTTAACAAGATCCGCGGCTCGCTGAAAGTTGTTGCTGTTAAGGCCCCTGGCTTTGGCGACCGTCGTAAAGCAATGCTGGAAGATATCGCTATCCTGACCGGCGGTACTGTAATTTCGGAAGAAAGAGGTTACAAGCTTGAAAATGCTGACCTATCGTACTTGGGTACTGCCGAAAAAATTGTTGTTGATAAAGACAATACTACCGTGATTAACGGTGCAGGCAAACCTGAAGAGATCAAATCACGCGTAAGCCAGATCAAAGCTCAGATTGAAACCACAACTTCTGATTATGACCGCGAAAAACTGCAGGAACGTTTGGCTAAATTATCCGGTGGTGTTGCTGTATTATATATCGGTGCAGCTTCTGAAGTGGAAATGAAAGAAAAGAAAGACCGTGTTGACGATGCTTTACACGCAACCCGCGCGGCTGTGGAAGAAGGTATTGTTGCCGGCGGCGGTGTGGCTTTCATCCGTGCTGTTGAAGCGTTAAAGAACCTGAAAGGTGCTAACGAAGACGAAAATACCGGTATCCAGATCATTCGTCGTGCTATTGAAGAGCCTCTGCGCCAGATTTGCGAAAATGCAGGTATCGAAGGTTCTATCGTAGTACAGAAAGTAAAAGAAGGCAAAGGCGATTTTGGCTATAATGCACGTACCGATAAATACGAAAACCTGATTGGCGCAGGCGTTATCGACCCAACTAAAGTTGGACGCGTAGCGCTTGAACATGCTGCCTCTATCGCAGCAATGCTGTTAACTACCGAATGTGTATTGGCAGATGATCCGGAAGACGAAAAAAGCCGGCGGCCCTCCTATGGGCGGCGGCGGCATGGGCGGCATGATGTAATTTTTGCTGAGTCCGAATGTCGGAAAAGTCCGAAAGACAAGAGCTTAAGGATTTAGCCGGTGGTCATATAAACAAAACCCTATCTGGTAAATCAGGTGGGGTTTCGTTTTTGGAGTTATTGTAAGTTGCAACCAGACCAGCAGCCGCCAGACCGTCGTTGCGAGGAACCCAGCGTGTGCGGGGGCTACACATGCTAATCAACGAACCTGTTATTTTCGGTTTACCTATCGGCCATACGCCGGTATTCGTGCATTGCGTTTTGTCGACCCGCTGTTGTAGAGGTTGCTCGTTGCTTGCAACGACGATTCTGGATTGTCCGCAAAAACCTACAGGCACTGTTCTTTTACAATACTTTTTGCAATGTCATTCCCAGGTAAAGGGACGGTCATTTATTAATCAAATGATTGATTAAGTATTTTTTAGGTTACAATATGGGTTAAATTTGTATAAATGTTCAAATAGACGCCGGCAGGCACAACATTTGAACAGGAAAGGATACTATGAAACATCTAACCGGAAAAACGAAATTTTTGCAAAGACATTTGTGGGATTGGGTTTTTGTTAAAGGCCCGGAACTTTTTATCGCTATTTACGGTAAATAATTAATTGTTATTTTCGCTTCTCAAATGAAGCTTGAAAAATTTTATGACCGTGGCATTAATTGGCTAAACGCGCACGGCCCCGATGCAGTGGTCGGGTTATTGTTATTCTTTATCGGCCTTTGGGTAATCAAGTTTCTTCGAAACCGGCTCCGCGCACGCCTCACCCGCAAGCACACGCACTCATCGCTGCAACCTTTCATTTTAAGTTTAACAATTACAGCCCTCTATATCGTGCTGATCCTGACGGTATTGGAGATTATCGGGGTACACGTTACCATATTTACAACCATTATAGGCGCGTTCAGCGTGGCGGCTGGTTTGGCCTTATCGGGTACATTTCAAAACTTCGCCGGCGGTGTATTGATCATGCTGCTAAAGCCTTTTGAGGTTGACGATTATATCGTGGCACAGGGACAAGAAGGCAAGGTGGTGTCCATTCAGATATTTTATACCGTTTTGCTTACCATCGACAACAGAACCATCATCATCCCCAACGGAAAACTGTTTAACGAGGTTATTGTAAACGTGAGCCGCGAAAACACCCGGCGCCTGGATTTTGACATAAGATTAGGCTATGGGGCGGACATCGACAAAGCGAAAAAAATAATAACTGATGCGGTTGTCGATAATGAAAACATATTCGCGACGCCCGCGCCAAGGATCGGCCTGATCGGGCTCGACAACGATTGTATCAGGTTTACCGTTAACGCCTGGCTCGATCCGGCAAACTACCTGAATGTTAAAATTGCCCTGATGGAAAAGGTTATTAAAGACCTCGGCGCGGCGGGCATCGCCTTCCCGAAACCGGGGGTCTGAATAAAATATTTGAATTCAAATTGTCGGTTTGTGCAATTGCAAACCAGGAATAAATATTCTGTTTAACTCTTCCTTATATTTAACAGTTACTTCGTGCATAAACAAATATACTAATTAAATCAAATCCCTTGTTTTGCTTTAATCTCCAGGTACCGGTTGATGGTGTTTACCGTTAAATTTTGCGGGGCTGTCAATATTGACTGAATATTATTCTTTGCCAGTTCTTTCACGATCAGCCTTTTATCGTAGGCAAACTTTTCAGCTATCGTTTTTATATATATTCCTTCCACATCAGTAGCCGGTGTTTCACTCAGTTTTCTAAGCTCTGTATTTTCAAAAAATACCACGAGCAACAGGTGAAATTTTGCAATACGTTTTAAAAAGGGCAGTTGTCTTTCCAGGCCCGAAAGACTTTCAAAATTGGTAAAAAATACCACCAGGCTGCGCTGTTTTATCACGCTGCGAATGGTGGCGTACAGCAATTCCATATTGGTTTCCCGGTAATCGGTTCGCTCTTTATACAGTACTTCTAATATTTTATTGATCTGGGTGGGTCGCCGGTCGGCAGGCACTACGGCGCCAATTTTCTCGGCTGTCGTGATCAGCCCGGCCTTGTCTTCTTTCAATAAGGCGATATTTGAAAGTACCAGGCTGGCATTTATAGCGTAGTCCAGCAGGCTCAAACCCTCAAATGGCATCCTCATGACCCGCGATTTGTCGATGACGCAATACACATGCTGCGATTTTTCGTCGGTATAGGAGTTTACCATTAAACTTCCGCGTCGGGCAGTAGCTTTCCAGTTGATGGTGCGGTAATCGTCGCCGGACACATAGTTTTTTACCTGTTCAAATTCAAGGCTGTGGCCGAGCCTCCTGATCTTTTTTATGCCGAGTTCGGATAGATGATCCGATATGGCCATCAACTCATACTTGCGCATTTGCAAAAACGATGGGTAAACCGGGAGCGTTTCAGACTGATCGAAGTTATATCGGCGACTGATCAGGCCCAGGGGTGAGGTGACAAACACCCTTATCACGCCAAACTTGTATTTTCCGCGCCGGGTTGGCCGTAAAACATAGTTGATCAATTTTCGCTGGCGAGGCTTTAAATCACTTTTGAACCAAATATCGCGTCGCTGAAACTGAAAAGGTATTTCGTCGATTATACCTGCCTTTATATTGAACGGATACCAGTTCTCGATAAAAACGCCCAGTTCATTATCATCACTGTTGCTTAATCGATCCGGTGCATGGCGTTTTGCGAAAACCCCTTTTTCGGTGCCGTAAAGCATCAGCAGGTCACAAAAAAGCAATAGCACGAACACCGCGAATAATACTTCGGGGATAATACCGATCCACGCAAAAAAGAAGCGGAGGACGAATAGTACAGCACAGCTACCCAACGCGGTAAACAGGCGGTTTGATAAAAACAGATCCTTATAAAAGTGGCTGAAGAATTTTTTCACAGGTTAATTTTACCTCGGTACTTCAATTTTCTGAATGAGTTGTGTAATGATATCATCAGGAGTTACCCCTTCCATTTCCTTATCAGGCGTAAGCATAATGCGGTGCCTCAACACCGGCGTAGCTACGTAAATAATATCCTCCGGTGTAATAAAATCGCGGCCCCTTATGGCAGCAATTGCCTTCGCCGCCGATGCAATGGCCAGCGATGCCCTTGGAGAACCACCCAGGTACAATGATTTGTTGTTCCGGGTTTCATGGATGATCTTGGCGATATACACCAGCAATTTTTCCTCTACGTGAAGCCCCATAACGGTCTGCCTTAACTTGATGATGGCTTCGGATGATAATACCGGCGGGATGTCTTTAAGTTGTTCGGCCGTTTTTTGCTGATGTTGCCGGGTAAGTATGGCGATCTCCTCATCCAATGAAGGATATTTTATCTCGATCTTAAAAATAAACCTGTCTAATTGCGCTTCAGGTAGCCGGTAGGTTCCTTCATGCTCAACCGGGTTTTGCGTGGCAAGCACGGTAAAAGGCGGCGGCATTATAAAAGTCTGCCCGTCAATAGTTACCTGCCGCTCTTCCATTACCTCAAACAAGGCCGACTGCGTTTTGGCAGGCGCCCTGTTTATCTCATCAATCAGGATAATATTTCCAAAAATCGGCCCTTGCTTAAATTCAAAATCGGTAGTTTTTGGATTGAAAACCGAGGTGCCTAAAATGTCGGATGGCATCAGATCCGGCGTAAACTGGATGCGCGAGTATAGTGCGTCGATCGATTTTGCGATCAGTTTAGCCATCAGTGTTTTGGCAACTCCCGGCACGCCCTCTATCAAAATATGCCCGTCGGCCAGGATACCGGCTATCACCAGGTCGATACATTCCTGCTGGCCCACTATGATTTTTGCCAGGGTAGCCTTTATCTGTTCAACGGCATTGCTCAACTCACTGAGATCCGTTCTTTGTTCAAAAATTCCGTCTTCCATTTTATGCAATTTGTGTATAAAGTTTCTCTATCAAATTATTCAGTTTTATCAGGTCTTGGTCAGATACATTTACCGCCGTATCAACGTAAGTGATGAAGTTTACAATTTCCGTTGCAAACACAGGCTCGATGCCGAGCTTTTGCGAAAGATGTTCAGTAAACTCCGCATCCAGTTTGTTTGTCTTCAGGTGATAGTCCTCCCGCAGATGTTCCAGCAGGTAGGTCACCTTTTTTCGGGCAATATCGGTATTGTTGCGCTGTTCAAAGTAAACCTGCCCTACTACGTTTATAAACTCTACGGTCGAGTTTTTGAGCGGCTCAACAATCGGGATAATGCGTTGGCGCCGCTTCACCTCGTATAAAACGAAAACGATGAGGCCAAGCAGGCTTATGTAATAAGCCCATTCTAAACTTGGGCTGGTAAATAACACGCGCAGCGGCGACTCATCTATCGGAATGTCCCCGTTTTGATATTCATCCCAGTAAATGTTGTCAGTTTTAGGCAGGTATGATAAGGCCTTTGCCGGGTAATCGGCGCCGCCCGAAAGAATGGCGTAATTGGTAAATACGGCCGGGTTTGCACACAGGTATAAGTTACCTTTGCCAAACTTGAAGCGCAGGAAAGTACTGTGGCCATAAGTATTAATACCGAGGACTGTGGCCTTAGCTGTGTCGAAACTTTGGAAATACTGGCTGCTGATCTCGCGACCATAAGTAAAAGGCGCAGCTTGTTTTAAATACTTGCTTGTGAAATTCAGGCCTGCATTTTGTTTTTGCACTTCGATGCCCACCTCAAGGTCGAGTGTATCGGCCAAAAAACCGCTAAACTGGAAGCCGGACATAAACACCGAATTGCCCCTTTTCATATATTTTACCAGCTCGTCATAATCGGTTTTATCAACCTTTATCAATTTGGCAATCACCAGGTAATTGCCCGATGTATCACCTTGTTTGGTAAAGACATCGTAAAGCGGGGAGTCGGTTTTAATTACCGTCGATCCGGGAAACAAATCACCCAGGCGATGATACAGCACATGGGTGCCAAATGGGATCTTATCACCATAGAACAGGGTAGGGCTCCAATTGGTAGGGTTGGGTTTATTGTATTCGGCAACCAGGTAAATGCCAAGCAAAATAGAAGCGATGATGATGTATATTTTAAAATCCTTCATGCTATTTTGCTTTTAAATTCCTGGAATTGCAGGTTAATGCGGTTAAAGGTTTGTCCGTCAATCGGGAATTCACCGTACCAAACGTACTCAAACCGCCGGGTAAGCAAGTTAAATATTGCTTTTTGGTCCGTATCTGCCAATTCGTTCAGGTAGCTGCTGTTTGTTTTTTCGGGTTGCCATTTAATGAGTGAAGCATCGCTTAGCTGTTTGAGGCATTTTAAATAAAGTAATCTCACTGCAAGCCGGTAATTGTGTTTATTTATCGCTTCTTCAATGGCGTTATCAAAATTGATGTCATGAATATTTTCCAGCGATTCGGTGTAAGGGATCGCGATCGCCTTTGATCTGCGGCGGAAAAGGAATGAGAGATCCACGCCCACCATTTTAAAGATCAGGAAGACGATCAGGCCTACCGCCGCAGCTATAACCACATACTCCAGGATCGTTAATATCACCCTCATCGCAGTCATGGAAGGATGTCCTTTGGCCGGCTTGACCCGAAAAAGGCTGCGCAGCAAATGCCAAAACCATCGCCAGAACCTCGTCCAGACGGAGGTTGAAACTTCGGTTTCCTTGTATTGAAAATCAGCCTGCGAACGGTATTTGCTCAATGCATCTTCACTAAAGTGGCGTACAGACACATTGGAGGTATCCTTAACAAGCGTAGCCGGTTTTGCCGCAGCCTTTGCCGGTTTATGAACAACCTTTGCAGGTTTAGGGGCAGCAAAACTCGTATTCAGGCTAACGAATAACAAAAACAGGCTTAGATAAAGGAAATGTCGCATTTTTATATCTCGTCCTCTTCTTCCTCTGACCGGTGATCTTCTTCTTGCGCAGGTGACTGTATAGCGCCTAACTGGCTAATGCGGCTCAGCAAGCCTTCGCCATCCCGTTGTTCGGTCAGGTTAAAGTAGCAAAGGCTAACCGTTATGATGGGTACAATATAAAGCATGTGGCTTAACGCTTCCAACACGGCGGTTATTACCGTTGTCACCGTTGAAAAAGGCGTTCCTTTGCCAAAATGGGTAATTAGGCTTATAGCATTAAGGATACCCACCGGCACAAGAATAATGAATGAGGCGACCCATGTGATTAGGCCCATGATAAAAATAGAGCCAAAGGTTGCCCACCAATTTCTTTTTATGAGGGTAAAACTGCGGCCAAATGCATAACCAAAGCTGGTGTTTTCAAACACCATTATCGGGAAAATAAGCGAAAATATGGGGTATATATAAACAAGTGGAACGATACACAATAAAAACGAAAGAAAGATTGCCAAATAGGTATTTGATGATGAAATAGCGTAGAGAATAACGAAAACGATCAATATAGCGCCGATCATCATTATAGCTACCAATAGGGCGCTGCCGAATATTCTAAAAAAAAAGTATTTCACATAACCCCATACTTCTTCAACCGTGGCAGCCACATTTCCCTTTTGCCGGTAAATGGCCATATACGAAAGCATGCTTACCTGCAGGTTAATGTAACCCACCAAAAGCAAAGCAATTGCCGACCAATAATCGGCCCCTAAATTGGAATATGCCGTGCCGAAAACCGACCGCGGTGCGCCAAAAGCATTGTTAGACATTTCGCTGAGCACTTTAGACTGGTGAAGCGCCAAAAGCAAAGCCCCGGCGAGCATAAAAAAACCGGAAAACACAAAAAAACATTTTACGAGCTGTTTGAAGTTTTGACGGGCAAAACTAAACGAATCCGTAATGATCTCTCCGAAATCACGGACTTTTAGTAATTCAATCTTTGCGGGCATAAGGCTTCTGTCGTTTGGATAATAAATTCGGATAAATGATCACGTACCATATTATAAATAGCAGCGAAGAGGATAAGATGGAAATACTGAGCCATACCGGCATGCCGGTATGACGGGTAACAAAGGATTCAAAGAAGGCAGCCGTGAGAAAAATGGGTACCAGGCCGATGGCCATTTTCATTCCGTCTTTTGCACCTTTTTTCAAAGAGGCCAGGCGGCTGTATGTTTTAGGAAAAAGCAGGCTGTTGCCCAACACCAGACCGGCAGCGCTAGCAATTACAAAGGACAACATCTCAAGAGTGCCATGTATGAAAATGACCATGATTGATTGTATCCCCAATCCTTTGTTGAAAAAAAGACCCACAAAAGCGCCCAACATCACCGAGTTTTGGAATAAGTAAACGACCGTCCCCACGGAAAAAGCAATTCCAGCGACAAAATTTACTAGTGCCACATAAATATTGTTTGCCGCTATTTCAACGAACATAGTAAACTCGCCCGATTGCTTATAGACGCCAAAGGGGTCGCCTTTCGCAATATTGGCGTTGGTCATATCTACATAGTCATCATGAAGGATCAGCCTCACAAAAGTATCATCGTACTTTGCTGAGAAAAAGCCCAGCGCAGTAAATACGGCGAAAAAAATAAACGAATAAAGCAATTCTTTTTGGTGCTCCTTAAACAACAACGGCAGTTCATATTTCCAAAACGTAATAAAGCGATTGCCTTTTTCGGACTTATTTTTATAGATGGATTGATGCAGGGTTGCCGCCAGCCCGTTTAAATATTCGGTTGTTTTTGACTTTGGATAGAAGGTTTTAGCATAGGCGAGGTCATCGGTAATCTGGATAAACCGGTTGGCGAGCTCGTCAGGGTTGGAAGTCGGCACGTTCTCAAAATCCTCCCATTTTTTTATATTTTGCTTAACGAATAAAGGTTCGCGCATGGAAAATTGGCATCAATAAACGTTGTTAAATTACTATAATTTTTCGTTTTTAAATTAAAAAGAAATCGTTATAAATATATATTTGTTGAACATGCAAACAATAAAGGTAAAAACCGCCCAAAATGTAGATATCGACTATGAAGTGGCCGGAGTAGGGGAACGAACACTGGCACGCCTGATCGATTTCGGCTTCTTCCTGGCAGCATACCTAATTGCACTGATCATTTATAACCTGATAGAAAAGTCCGTGGGTTACAGGGTTGCGGCGATAGTGATCATCATTGTTTACGCGGCGCTATTTGTTTTTTACGACCTGGCCTGCGAAACCCTGATGAATGGCCAGAGCTTTGGAAAGCGCATTATGAAAATAAAAGTGATCAGCCTGGACGGGGGCAGACCAACGTTCAGTCAGTATTTATTACGCTGGCTATTCCGAATAATCGACTTTACCTTATCCTTTCAGTTATGCGGGCTGCTTTGCGCTGCCCTCACCGAAAAGCAACAGCGTGTGGGTGACATTGTAGCCGGTACTACGCTGATTAAAACCAGCCCGCGCACCAAAGCCAGGAACATTGTATTTAAGCCGGTTGAAAACAACTATCAGCCTGTTTTCGTCAACTTAACGGCGCTAAACGATGACGACATTACTTTGTTGCAAGAAGTGATTCGCAGCTATTACCAATCTTCGAACGCTAATGTACTTATCGGCGCCGCAGCAAAAGTGCGTGACTTACTGTCGGTAACCAATCCCGAAAACATGAACGACCTGAAGTTTTTGCAAACCGTTATAAAGGATTATAAACACCATGCTGTTCAGGATGCAGAGTGAAAAACGATTATCCGGAATAGCTTAACGCCATAGCTTACAAAAACAATCACGACAAGGCCTGTCAGCAAGTATTTGCGGATAAGCTTGCCGTGATTGAGCCTGAAAGCAAGATTGAAGAGCAGGAATGCAAATGTGAATAAAATGGGGACTGTAGGGGGGTAAAGAAAAAAGCTTTCTTTCCAATCTCCTTGTAGTAAGGCGATAAATGACCGCTGAAAACCGCACGTCGGACAATCAATGCCGAATATTGATTTATAAGCACAAGGCAACATGTGCCTTTCGAGCCAGCCGGTCATTGTGTTTCAATTTTTTAATCGATGCAGGAAACCCGTGTCAACGTTTTAATGTTGCATGCTGCTCCACATGGACAGAAAGGAAGCTCCTATGATCAATATGTATACATAGTATAATCCCCAAAGGCAGACACCAATAATCGACATGATAAAGCCGGCGTTTAAAGAACCGTAATTGTCATACAAGGTAGGATCCATCTTGTACATCCTTCTGCCATTTACGGAAAGTGCTATTCCTATAATCCCGCAAATTATTCCGACGAATGCACATCCGAGTACAATTGAGCAAATACCCAATACAAGAACTGCAGTGGCATTTGGTAAACTTTGTTTTTCCATTTTTTTAAGTATGATAAGTAACTGGTTTTTTAAGTAATGCAAAATATAAATATTTTTAATTACAAAGAATAACTGGTAAAAATAAATTTCGGGTGCGAATTGAACGCTGCCCGCTTTGCTTATAATACTTAACTTTACCCCATGCAAAGAGAGCAGATATCGGTTTTTGACATGTTTAAGATCGGCATCGGGCCGTCCAGTTCGCACACGCTGGGTCCCTGGCGGGCAGCGCAGCAATTTGTACAATCCCTGGCTGATAAAGGCGTTTTGGCGGATGTAACAGAGGTGAAAATATTACTATACGGATCACTTGCAAAAACCGGCAGAGGCCATGGCACCGACATAGCCATTCTTTTGGGGCTGAGCGGCGATGACCCGGTTACATTTGAGGTTGACCAGGTAGGGCCAAAGACAGATCATATACGGAAATCGCACAAATTGTTGCTGGGCGGCCAAAAGGAGATCGTTTTTAATGCTGACGACGATCTTTTGTTCCTTTTCGACCAAAGTTTGCCATTCCATCCTAATGCGGTGAGTTTCCAGGCATTTTTAAGTAGTGGTAATGCCGTGTCCGAAACCTATTACTCAATAGGTGGGGGTTTTGTTGTTAAAGATGGAGCCGATGGCCAGCAAAAGGCAGAAGTTGATCTGCCTTTCCCGATAGATACCGCCAATAACCTGCTGCATTGGTGCATGAAAACCGGGCTGAAAATATCGGAAGTGGTGATGGAAAATGAGCTGGCCTGGCGCAGCGAGCAGGACACGCTGGAAGGGGTTTTGAACATTTTTAAAGCGATGAGGGAATGCATTTACCGCGGCTGCCACACTACCGGTTACCTTCCCGGCGGATTAAACGTGGCCAGGCGCGCAGCCAGCCTGAACCACCGGTTGATTGGCAACCGCGTTTACACCAGTTTTGACGAATGGGTAGAGGCTATCCGCGATACCGGTGATGGCTTTAAAAATATCCTGGATTGGGTGAGTTGTTTTGCATTGGCTGTGAACGAAGAAAATGCATCCTTCGGACGGGTGGTAACAGCACCGACGAACGGGGCCGCAGGCGTAATTCCGGCGGTTTTACAATATTTCCTGGTGTTTTGCGATGGTTATAAAGATGAAAAGATCGTCCAGTTTTTGTTCACTGCATCCGAGATCGGGAGCATTTTTAAAAAAGGGGCGACCATTTCCGCCGCGATGGGCGGGTGCCAGGCAGAGATAGGGGTGTCGTCGGCAATGGCTGCCGCGGCTTTGACCGAATGTATGGGCGGGACCCAACGCCAGGGCTTAATGGCGGCCGAGATAGCCATGGAACACCACCTGGGCATGACCTGCGACCCCATCGGCGGCCTGGTGCAAGTGCCCTGCATCGAGCGTAACACTATGGGAGCCATCAAAGCGATAACCGCATCGCAATTGGCGCTGCAAACTAACCCGGATAATGCCAAAGTGAGCCTGGATGCCGTTGTAAAAACCATGTGGCAAACGGCGCAGGATATGAATTCGAAATATAAGGAAACCGCAGACGGAGGTTTGGCAATCAATATCCCGCTGAGTTTGCCGGAGTGTTAGGATTTTGATTAATCCTAAATAATCCGTTAAATTCGTTCATGACAAATAACCGCCGCAACTTCCTCAAGCAAGCTGCCGTACTTACCGGCGCTTTTTCGGCCACCAGCCTTTTTAACCAGGCGCATGCCGCCGACTGGCAGCAGGCCGCTCAAAGGGTTAAACACCTTAGTGACGCCCAGGTAGCGGCCGACGAAGATTTTTGGCGTGTCATCCAGCAATCGTACACGGTTAATGCCAATATCATTAACCTGAATAACGGCGGGGTATCGCCATCGCCTTTGGTGGTGCAGCAGGCTGTTGCCCGGTATAACGATCTGTCCAACCAGGGCCCATCCTATTTTATGTGGCGCATCCTCGACCAGGGTCGCGAACCGCTGCGCGAAAAACTGGCCAACCTGGCTGGGACGCTTCCGGAAGAGATCGCCGTAAACCGTAATGCGACAGAATCGCTCAACACCATCATATTAGGCATGAACCTGAAAGCCGGCGACGAGGTGATCGGCACAAAACAGGATTATCCGCACATGATATCGGCTTACCGGCAGCGGGGCTTACGCGAAGGGATAGTTTATAAGCAATTGAGTTTTGAATTTCCGATTGAGGACGATGAGCAAATTGTGAAGGCTTATGAAGATGCTATCACCCCAAAAACCAAACTGCTGCACGTTACGCACATGATCAATTGGGTAGGGCAGGTTATGCCGGTGCGCAAGATCTGCGATATGGCACATGAAAAAGGGATAGAAGTAATTTGTGACGGTGCACATTCCTTCGGGCTGATGGATTTTAAAATACCCGACTTGCACTGCGACTATTTCGGCACCAGTCTGCATAAGTTTCTTTCGGCGCCGATAGGCAGCGGAATGATGTGGATAAAAAAAGACAAGATTGATAAAATATGGCCTTTGTTAGGCGACGATAAGCCCAACAGCACGGACATCCGTAAATTTGAAAATCTGGGTACCCGCAGCTTTCCGATAGAACAAGGTATTGGCGAAGCGATCAACTTTCACGAGGGTATCGGCAGCAAACGCAAGGAAGAAAGGATCAGGTACCTGAAGGATTACTGGGCTGCAAAAGTTCAGCAGATCCCAAAGGTTAAATTGCACACATCGCTAAATCCGAAATACTCCTGCGCGATATGCGGGGTTAGCATCGACGGAATGACGCCCGGCCAACTGGATAGTGCCCTATTCGAAAAGTATAAAATACATACGGTTGGCATTGTATGGGAGAATATCAGCTGTGTACGGGTAACGCCGCATGTTTATACTAATTTGAATGACCTGGATAAACTGGTGCGGGCGATTGGCGAGATCGCTGACGCTAAAAAATCGTAGACTATTTTTTCAATTGCGCGGCCACAGCGGGTTCCAGTAACTTAACCCACATCGCATACATTTTCCCGGAAAAATGTAACCCATCGGGTGCAATTAAAGTTAGGTCGTTAGCTGCCGTGCGCGAAACCGGTGTTACATCAATATAGTTTGCCCCGGCAGCCTGGCTTATGCTTAAATTGACGGCATTAAAGTTCATAATCTCGGGATAGATGACGCTATCCTGCCCGTTTGCAAAAGGGGTAACGCCCCAGTCGGGGATGGAAATTACAAAAACTCTGTTAGCATCGCCACCGGCAAATTGCACAGCCTCATAAAGCAATTGTGTAAAGTTTGTTCTGTAAACGTCGATGCTTAAGTGCCGGTATTGATCGTTCACGCCGATCAGCAATGTGACAAAATCAAACTTTTTCCCGTTAATTCCGCTGGCTGCAATGGCATTTATCAAATCCTGGGTTGTCCAGCCGGTTGTTGCGATAACATTTGGGCGTAAAGCTTTATAACCATTGTTATTTAATGAATCGATCAGCTGGTAAGGATATGAAGCCGCCTGCGGCTCTGCTTCGCCGACGGTATAGGAATCGCCCAAAGCCAGGTACGTTAAGGAATCGTTGGCCATTGTTTTAATTTTGGTAGTGGTATCGCTAATGTTTGTTGCCACTGTTTCGTTCTTTTTATTACAGCCCGAAAGGGTGGTCAGTGCAACTAATATGATGTTAAGTAATTTCATGTCGACTCCTTGTTAATCCTTACGGAAATACAAGGCCCTTAGTTTTTTTCCACAAAGTTTAAAATAATTTTACGGCGGTTATCCAAAAGATCATTTGGGATGTTATTTACCCGAATTTATAACACTATCGTCCCGGCGATTCCCCACTTGCCGTTGGCGAAGCGTATGGGCGTGCATCACCCTGCACACTCGTTCCATGCGATCGTCAGATATGTTTGAAGGCGCGATCGTACCCCGCGACCTCAGGCCCTGGTTTTCGCAAACACATCATTATATCTTTCCGGTTTAATTCGAGGTAAATACTTTTACGAAATCAACATACGCGGTTCCCATTTGCATGTTTCCGGTATTCAAATCTATATACAACGGTCCGCCAACAGTTAGGTTAAGTGTTACAAATTCGGTTTTGCCAAAAAGATCAGGGACGTCGCCGCCTGATTTTGATTGAACCATTTTTCCGTCGAGATATGATGTGAGTGTATTTTGAGTCCATTCCATTTCATAAACATGATAACTGGCGCTTAAATCGGCATCAGTTGGATTAAATTCAATGGAGTTACTTGCCAGGTCCTGGCCGGCTACTGTCCCGTAAGAATAGTCGGTGTGGAATTGATCGGTCTCATCTCCTCTTGATATTGACCAGGCTATAGCTCCGTTTGTTGGCCAATTATACCCATAGCTCCAGATATAGGTCCCCATGCCGTATCCGGCGGCAATAGTTACCCTGGTAACTATTCTGACTTTAGGCGTTGATGAGTTTGCTGAAATGCCGGTTTTGCATTGCACTCCGCCTGAAATATAATTGAATGAAGCGAGGGTATCGTTACTTATTCCTTTTGGTCCTGTTACCGTTTGCTGTTGGGCAGTAAGCTGCAATGAGCCATTTAGTATTTGCGCATTTGAAGGTTCATAACATTGCAATTCCCCTGGAAAGCCACCACCAGTCCACACATTCCATTGCGATAGGTCGCCATCAAAATTATCTTCAAATGTTTTTGTCCAGCCGTGATTGGTTAATGCAGTATCATTAAATTGATAACCGTAAACAGTAGTGGCCGTTATGGGGTTGGTAGAAGAAACAGTTACCGGGGGCGGGGGCGTTATAGGCAAACTTTTTTTACAGCCGTTAACACACAGCAATAGCGCACACACCAACAGAAAATATAACCAGGATGCAGTTTTCATAGCTCTTAATTCAGGCATTTTGTACTTTTTTAATCACAGATACTTTTTTATTTATTCCTTCTTTACATCGAATTTTAGGGGTAATAATTCGAGTTTTATGTGCCTTTGAGCTTATTAAAACTTAAAGGTTTAAAGGGCACGGGGTATTTTACAGGCAAATATAAGAACATATAACTGATCGGGTAATTGTACCATATTAGTTACATAAAATTCAGCGGCATCACTATTTTTTTTTTGCACCATAACAGCAAGAGGTATAAAAACCGTGCCGAAATACTTAAGCGAGTTCCATATTAAACAATACGGAAATATGCCGTTTTAGGTTTTCTTTAATGTCGAAAATATCTGCTTTCCGGCCCAGCTCACGCTGCATAGAGGTTACATCCTTATCGTCGATGCCGCAGGGCACTATGTTTTTAAAATAATCCAGGTCGGTGTTCACATTAAAGGCCAGTCCGTGCATGGTTACCCACCGGCTGCACCTGACGCCCAATGCGCATATTTTGCGTGCTTTTTCGTTATCTGCGTCAAACCAAACACCCGTGTAGCCGGGGTAACGTCCTGCAATTAAGCCATAGTCGGCAAGGGTCAAAATAACCGCCTCTTCCAAAGTGCGCAGGTAACGGTGTATATCGGTAAAAAAATTGTCAAGATCGAGGATCGGATAGCAAACAATTTGTCCCGGCCCGTGATAAGTTATATCGCCGCCGCGGTTAATGTGGTAATAAGTCGCTTGTTTTTCTTTTAAGCCCTGTTCGTCCAATAGTAAATGTTCGGGCTTACCGCTTTTACCTAAAGTGTACACGTGGGGATGCTCGCAAAATACAAGATAATTGGAAGTAATTTCGTTATCCTCGTATTCGTTTCCTTCCGCCACAATTTTCCGGTTGGTTATCCTGATCTTTTGGTTTACTGTAGCGGAGAATAAATTTTCCTGTTTATCCCAGGCTTCTTTATAATCGATGAGGCCCCAGTCGATAAACTTAACCTGCTTATTTTTCATCACCTAACCTTTCACGTAGCCTACCATATAATCATGGTATTGCATGTAGTTCACTTCATAATCCAAAATTACATCATCTTTAACTAAATGCGCCTCAACAAGGCCGTGCCCTTCAAAATCAAACGGCTCAAGCAGTATATTATCTAAAAATGATACCTCTTTTTGCCCAAAACACTTGTACACAGCTTCCTTTGCGCACCAGCAAACATACAATTTCGGAATTTTATGCCGGTCACCGATAAAACCCAACTCCTCTTTTCGCATAAATTTGTGGGCAATACGCTCCACTTTTTCCTTTACCTGCTCAATATCAATTCCGACGGGCGCTTTGCCTATCATCACCGCAGCATAATCGAAGGAATGGCTTAAGGAGATATGATAGGGAAGGTTCACCAGGTAAGGTTTGCCGTGGGCGTCAACCTTACAGTCGATGTACTCGTCGGTTTTAAGCATTTTGCGGAGCAATACGCGCGTACCTAACCAGTGCAGGTTTCGCTTGCCAGCCTTAAGCTGCTCATAGTAAGCCTTTTCCCCATCGTCCAGCTGCAGCTGTTTGTATAGCTCTTCGGGTTCTTCTTCTATTTTCCAGATCGCAAATTCGGTATCATCATCAACCTGCTGCCTGTATGCTATCGCCATGTATGTAAAATTGCAAATAGGTTGACAAACTTATGGCAAATAAACCTAAATTGTATCGATTTTTATCAGGAGTTTAATTTAAACACGGTTTTGCCTCGCCCCAGCACTCTACAAAGGAGAGGAGCCTTTTTAGCGTTTAAGCAATTTGCTTTTAAAGTCCTCTCCTTCGGGGCGGATTTAGGTGAGGCACCGATGCAAATTAAACCTGATTATCAATTATAAACCACGCTTAAAAAATACTGATATGCTAAGGGAACGACTAAGCCCTGCCGATTTAGCGCTTTACCAAAAGCAGGGATACCTGGTTATACAAGGCTTTTGCCGCCCGGATGAAGTGAATAAACTTTACCAAACCGCGCTGGATGATGACGCCATGCGGAAAAATGCACTGGATCTGAATGACCAGAGTGGCAAAAAAACGCGACTGTCGCTGTGGTTTACACCCGGTAATGATGTTTTTGGCTATTTAACGCGAAGCGAGCGGATGATCAGCTCGGTGGCCCAGGTTTTAGACGGCGACTCCCCGGTTTGCCATTTCCATTCCAAGCTGATGCAAAAGGAACCTAAAGTTGGCGGGGCCTGGGAATGGCACCAGGACTATGGCTACTGGTACAAAAACCAGTTTATGTTTCCTGATGAACTGGTAAGCGTAATGGTGGCCCTTACCGACGCCAATAAACAAAATGGTTGCTTGCAAGTAATCAAAGGCTCCCACAAACTGGGCCGCGTAAATCACGGCTTCGCCGGCGAGCAAGTGGGCGCCGATATGGTGATGGTAGATAATGCGCTTAAAACGATGGAGTTGGTTTATGTAGAGCTGGAAGCAGGCGATGCCCTGATCTTCCACAGCAACCTGCTGCACCGTTCGGAAGCAAACTTGTCCGACCGCCCGCGCTGGTCCATTATCTCGTGCTATAATTTACAATCCAACCTTGCTTATAACGAAACTTCAACGGCCTGGAAAGTGCCGGTGGATGTAGTGCCCGATAGCGCCATTATGGATTGGGAAGCGGTATCATTGTCTGATGCTGATTTCCTCAGGAAGGAAAATGACCCGGCGTTGAAGGAAACAGGCTGGGAGAAATGATGTGCAGATTTGAAAATGTGCAGATGGGCGGCTTTGAAGGTGGCCTCATGTTTAGTATCAACCTTTACAACTCTTACAACTCTTACAACTCATTACAACCCTTACAACCCTTACAACTTATTAAAACTAATTACAACTAAATATGAACATAGCCATGTTAGGATCGGGCTTCATCGCCCGTTTTTATGCCGACTCGCTGCAGGCCCAGCGGGCAAAGGATAAACTGATCAGCGTTTATTCGCGTAATATTGAAAAGGCTGAAAAGTTTGCAGAAGATTATAAGCTCGGCTTCTTTTCGGATAGTATGGATGAGGTGGTAAGTCAATCGGATGTAGATGTGGTGGTGATCTCGCTGCCCAATAACCTGCACGAAGCTGCGGTGGCTTGCTGTGCTAAATTTAAAAAGCATGTGCTTTGCACTAAGCCCCTGGGCCGCAATGCTGCTGAAGCCAAACGTATGCTGGATATGGTGGAAGAAGCCGGCATCATGGGCGGCTACCTGGAAGACTTGTGTTATACGCCCAAAAACGTAAAGGCGCTTAAAGCGGTTAAGGGCGGTAATATCGGCAAGGTGTTGTGGGCCAAATCGCGTGAAGCGCACCCCGGCCCGCACAGCGACTGGTTTTGGGATCATGAACAATCCGGCGGCGGAGCAATGGTTGATTTGGGCTGCCATTGCGTTGAGATTGCCCGCAACTATATTGGCAAAGAAATTCGCCCGGTTGAGGTAATGTGCTGGGCGGCAACCCAGGTGCACCCCATAAAGGCCGAGGACAGCGGCATCGGCCTGGTAAAATATGCCAACGGCGCCATCGGGCAATTTGAAGTAAGCTGGTGTTTCCGTGGTGGCATGGATCTGCGCGACGAGGTTATGGGCACCGAAGGTACTATCTGGCTGAATAACTTTTTACGCACCGGTTTCGAGATGTTCAGCACCGGCAAGGGAGGCTACGTGGCCGAAAAGGCCGAAAGCAGCAGCGGCTGGCTGTTCCCGGTAGGGGATGAGGTGCATGAGCTGGGCTATACCAATATGTTTACCGATATGTTCAACGCGATAGAAAGCGGGAGCCAGCCAATGGAGACCTTTTACGACGGCTATATTGTAAATGCTATTTTGGACGCGTGCTATGTTTCGGCCAAATCTGGCAAATGGGAACCGGTGCAAATTGAGGGCTGGCGCGGCGATCAAACGGATGATTATGGCTCGAATTTTAATTCATATGACGACGATCATTATTTAATCAAAACCGAAATTTTGCCAAATGGCGAACATAAATTGATATTGAAGCACAAAGTAACGGGGGAAGTTACGGCAAAAAACATTTAGTCGTTTAAAACTGCAACGGGTACAGACACTATGCATCGCGTCTGTACCCGTTGCAAATCTTTATATAGCAACAAATCCGAAATCGAACCTCCGAAATCCGAAATCAAAAACATTCTTTCCACAATTCCCCAAAACTTTTGTGAAAAAAATGGTGTCATCCTTGCGTCAATAAGTTCTAATTTTACGGCCTCAATAGCAGGGTAAATGATACTTTCCGACAAGCGCATTTTAGAAGAAATGGATAATGGTAACATTATCATCGAGCCGTTCAGGCGCGAATGTTTGGGCACCAACTCTTATGACGTACATCTTGGCAAACACCTTGCTACCTACCGCGACCGTGTGCTCGACGCTAAACTCCATAATGAAGTTATTGCATTTGAGATACCAAAGGAAGGCTTTGTACTTCAACCTAATTCGCTGTACCTCGGCGTAACGCTGGAATATACTGAAACACACCTCCATGTACCCTTCCTCGAAGGTAAATCAAGTACCAGCCGCCTGGGCATAAATATTCACGGATCCGCGGGCAAAGGCGACGTTGGTTTTTGCAATACCTGGACGCTGGAGATGTCATGCACCCAGCCTGTCAGGGTGTACGCAGGAATGCCGATTGGCCAATTGATCTATTTTGTTGTTGAAGGGGAGATTGAAACTTTCTACAATACAAAAGACAACGCCAAATACAATGTCCCTTCAACCCGCCCCGTTGAAAGCATGATGTGGAAGAATGTTTTTTGAGTCCGAAAGCCGGAAAAGTCTGAAAGAAAGAAGAGATTTACAAAAAAAATCCCCGGTTCATTCGTCGAACCGGGGATTTTTATTTTTCGGGTATCCGGACTGAATGTTTAACTATCTAAGGCTCTAATTCTACTACCTTTCGACTTTAACCTTTCGCCCTTCACCCGCTTATTTCGGCGCCCAAGCCGTACCGCTCCACGTAAACGTTATGGTGGTTGGTACATCTGCGCCGCCTACATAATTTGCATAAACAACATTGTAATTGTCTCCTATTACCGGCGTTGGATAGTCGGCAGTTAATACCAAAATGAACGCTGCGTCCAAATCGGAAGCCGCCCAGTTTGAAAAGTCTCCGTACTTACCCAGGTTTGTGCGCTCAGCAGACGTGCCTGCCGTTGAATTTACAATCAGGGTAATATCAGCACTCGTAAGCGAGTGGGTGATGGTAGGTACAGGCAAAACCGCAGTCCAGACGCCGCCCTTTTTGAGGAATGACCCTGTGGCCTGCGTCGATACCGAACCCCAGTTACTTCCGTCATAGGTAAGCGCCAGCACTTTTTGGTAATCGCCGCTTGCATAGTAAGCATAACTAACATACTCCACATCGCCGGCTTTGGCGGTATCGGCTATGCTGAAATCGTTTTTCAAAAAAAAGTTGAATTCGTTGGGCAATTTACTCAGGTCGGCTGCCGTAAACTGGTCATATTTGCCTTCGCCGGCTTCCGTGTATTCAGCCGGTGTAACCTGGTAGATTTTTATCCAGCTGCCGTTTAAGTATAAGAACGAATTCACCACCGACTGATCTGCCCCGCCCGAGTAAAGCGTATAGCTTATGACAGCTAACTGGTTTGCAACCGGGCTTGGATATTTATAAGCCAAAAAGCTGAGCACTTCACTTGGGCTGTAATCACCATAGTAGCTGCCCGTCGCTTTATAGTCGGCACTGGTAACGGTGTAAAAAACATCATTATACAAGCTGTCGGCAACTTTAAGGTTTGCCGGGGCCAGCGTATACGTTACCGTAGCGGTTGAGCCGTCATTCAACAACGACGATTCCTTAGCGGCTAATATCATCGGAATAAAGTTGTCGGCATCTGTAGTTGAATTGAAATCAAACGAAGTATACGGATAAGACGATTTGGGCAGTAACTGGTAATCTGCCGGGGCCAATGTAAATGTGAATGACGCAGCTTTCGTTAAAGTGGTCGTTGGCGTTATATAAGGTTGTTTTTGGCAAGCCGTAAAAGTCATTACCGCCAGCACTAATAAATAATATATCTTTTTCATACTAATGATTTTTATGTCTTTTTAAAATTTAACCTTCAAACCGGTTGTGAAAACCCGCGGTAAACCGTAATAAACATACGCACCGGTCGCTTGCCCATAAATTATCCCACTGGGGCTGTTGCCCGAAACTCCGTTATCCGTAGCGTCCGAAATGTATTTGGTGTTCAATAAGTTGGTAATGGTGCCTATTAGTTCTGCATCAAAGCCGGCCATTTTAAACCTCCACACACCGTTTAACGACCACAATGAATAATCGGGAACCATATAAGGTTTTATGCCGGCATAAGTGTAATTCTGGAAAGGCACATTTGCGGTATAGTTACTAAAGTAGTTCCATATAACACCAATTTTAACCTGTGGCAATACGTTTAAATCCAGGTTTATGCCTGCACTTGTTTGCGGTATGTCACCGATTTTTTCATTATTCAAATCAATTTTGTCGAGCGTTGCTATCGCTTTTTCCTGGTTGTTGTAAACTGTCGTAGGGCCGGGGTTGTTGGTATAGTGGTAGTCTCCAAACGAGGCCATCCCACGTATGGATACCTCTTTGACCGGCCTCCATATCAAAATAATTTCTGCGCCCTGGTGCAGTTCGTCAACACCAATAACGTTTGCGCTATACAGCTGGTTTGTGGCATTATCAAAATAGGTGCTTTGATCGGACCTGTCTTTATACGCTGTACGGTACAAATCAACTTTAGCACTAAATTCAGCCGATTTAAAACCGTAACCAAGTTCATAGCTGAATAGTTTTTCATCTACTGCGCTTTTGTTGATCTGGTTGGTATAGCTTTCAAATACCGTATTGTAATAAGGTGGTTTGGTTAAGTAACCAATGTTGGCATACACGTTCATCTGGTCGGTGAAGTTGTAGTTTGCACCGCCTTTTATTTGGTACGATGCGAAATTAACCCACGGTGTTTTCTGTTCCGGGTCGTTATTCAGGTAATTAAAGTAGTCGGCCCTTTTAAAATCGTTGTTCGCGCCGGTGAGGGTCACAAATGCTGTAAAGTCGTTTTTAGAATATTCGGCCTGCGCAAATGCACTTTCCGACTCTGTATAATCCTCGTTGTCGTAGGATATTTTGTCCCCTACTACTGCCATGTGGTTCGGATCGTTGATATTACCGCCCGAGTAGCCCTGGGCTGTGCTGGCGGCGCCTGTATATTGGTCGAGCACGTAATTCGCGCCAAGGAGGTCGGATAATTGCTCGGTGTGAATGCCATAATAATACCTCAGGTCGATACCTGCCTGTAAAGTGGTATACTTACCTAACATGGTTTTGTAAGTGCTTCTTAAGCCATACCAGTCGGTTACATCGTGAGAATTGTACAGGTAAGTTAGCGCCGAACCATCGGGGTTGTTTGCGTTGGCCTGTTCAGCAGCGGTATAATCATAAGGCGAATACATATTGCTGATCCTCGGAGGCGCTGTGCCGCCAAAGTCGCCGCCGCCGCCGCTGCCATAAATGGCGTAGACTTCGGTAGAAAGGCTTGATTTTTCATTGATCGTCCAATCGTGGTTCAACGAGAAGAAGGGCTCGCTGAAAAAGTTATTATAGGGGTTGATCTGCTGCCCGTCTTTAACGCCAAGCTCACTGTTCCATCTAATCCCTTGCGGTGCTTGCTGATAAGCTAAAATGGTTTCTTCAGGCCGCTGTCCGTGGGTTTGATTGCCACCAATGAGGTTGAAGGACAAGGTTTGGTCGGGGCTTAAAACCTTCGAAACGTTTACAAAATAATTGTAGGCGATAAAGTTCAATCCATCGGCATCACCATTCCCCGTTGTTTTGCTGCCCTCAATGGTTGCAGCCCAGCCGTTTGAATTTAAGCCCGTTGATACCAATACGGCAGTCTTTTCATAACCGTCGCTTCCTATGGTTTGCCACACATAGCCGCCCTGCTGCATATCGGTGCTGCGCGAAGTTACGTTTACAGTGCCACCAAATGAAGGTACGATCACTTTTGAGGCGCCCAAACCGCGCTGTACCTGGATAGAGCTGGTTACATCGGTTATGCCCGAAAAATCCGACCAGTAAATCGCGCCGCTTTCCGGATCATTTACCGGTATACCATTGATGGTATAGGCAACGTTGCCGTTTTTCGATTGGCTGGAGAAGCCACGAATGCTGATGCGCGAATCGCCGTAGCCACCGCCCTGTTGTGTGGCGTAAACTCCGGGAACGATATTTAAAAGCTCAGGAATGTCCTGGGTGCCGATATGTTCCTCGATATATTGCGAACCAATAGTTGTAACTGCCACTGGCGTTTTGCGGTCAATAGCGATGTCGCCGTTAACAACAACTTCCTTCATGCCGGTGGCGCTGTATTTCAGCGAAATTTCGCCAAGGTTGGTTTTACCGCCAACGGAAACTTCCTGTGAAATATAACCGAGGTAGGTGAAAACCAGCACAGGATTATCAACGCCTGAAACGTCGATCCTGAACGTGCCGTCCAGGCCTGCAGAGGCACTTTTGCCTGTGCCTTTAAGGGTGATGGTGGCGCTCACCAATGGTTCTTTGGTGTCGGCGTCAACAACCTTACCGGTCACAAAGGTGACGGCAGCGTTTGCCTGGAGGCAAACGGCCAGCAGCAGCACGATGAGCAGGTTAACGCGCATGCCGGTTTTCCGTGTCGCTGATTGTATCGTCCCGCGAAAACGATCGCTTTCGGGCGTTTTACAACTTTGATCGGGAATTTGTGGTCTGAATAAAAAATTTGTAAAAAGTTTCATATTGCGTAGCTGTTTTTAGTGACTAATGAAAAAACCTTGCAAAACTGGTAGAAATACGTGGTAAAATAGTTAAAACAATGTTAACAAATAGCAAACTTTTTGTAACCTTTTGGTTGCAATACAACATTTATATAATATCGTCGTGTTATAAAAAATACTTCTTTTGCCGGTTAAAAAAATCACCCAAAAGGAAAAGCTCAACCATGCATAAACCTGCGGCCGGTGTGGAGTTTTATTTAAAAAAAATGATAATGGCACATTAAACCTTTTCCAAAAACGTTAGTTTATATAAACAGTAAATTAACTCTTATGAAAAAAA
>Ga0206971_10095_pt1 | contig 31865 bp, 30 predicted proteins | sample Alteio_BWOrgHeat_85_FD_152917 | JGI IMG/M metagenome (GOLD analysis project Ga0206971, IMG submission 152917) | Enriched cells from forest soil in Barre Woods Harvard Forest LTER site, Petersham, Massachusetts, United States -... | ecosystem: Environmental > Terrestrial > Soil > Temperate forest >...
TTTAGGCCCATGCAAACATGCAATTCCAATGAAGGATTGGGGCTTGCCGCCGCGCTTGGCGGAACGGGTGCGGGTGTTGGCGTAGGCGCGGGGCCGCCGCACAATGATAATTTTGGGCTGTAGTTTATGATTGACATTGGCTATGGTTTATAATTAACAAGAACTGGTATTTAACTTAATGGATGTATAACCGGCTGAATTGTTGAATTTTCCTTCAACCTGGAGCGGCACGTCCGGCAAATCACTTATTCGTTGGCCCAGGTAGTTGATGGTTGGATATACCGCAGCCGCTATGTTAAAGAGCTCGATCAGCTGCGTTTTAGGGCTGGATACCAATCCAAAGGCATAGTCCTCAAACGTTGGCGCCGCGGCGTAGGTTTGCCCCTCAAATTCATAGGTCAGCTTCATGATGTCGCCGCAAATCGAGTTGAGGATGAAGATCATTGACTTATGAATGCCGAACATGAATATTTCAAACTGGGTACTGCCGGCTTGCAGGTAGCAGTTCTCCACCATCACAAACAGGTAAGTATAAACGGCATTAAGCAGGTCGGACACCGGCGCAATATTTGGCGGATAGTTGACGGTTGATGGGTTTTTCTGCACGTTAACCACAAAATAGCTGGTAATATCCGTATCGATGCCGTTTGTTTTGAATTTTTCGGTTAGCGTGTTGTGCAGGCAATAAATTCTTGCAAATTTCTCGAAATGAGAAAGTTCTTTTTCTCCCGGATCGTCGTAATCATCCGGTACAATTTTGCTGCAGTCTACCTTGCCGTCCTCAAAGCCGGGCGCTCCGGGCATGCCTTCTCCCTGGTCTACGATACAGGTAATGGCGTGAAGCGCCGATTCCCTGTCGCGAACATGCAGCAGATCGCCGCTGTCTTCGGAATTAGTGAAATGGGGTTTATGCTCTTTATCATAATAAAGCGTGTCGATATTGTTTTGGGCGTAATAACCCTTTCCCGGTAAAAGCTGCGGCGACCGCAAGTTGTAGTACAGATCATTGTTGATAATGCAGTCTTTTATCATTTTATAAAACAGGCCTATCGTTTCATAGGGTATAGGCGCCGCAAGTAGCTTTGGATCAGTGAGCGGCTTGGGGCTTTCAATTTTCAGGAAAGTCATCAGCTGGTCCTGCGAAAGCTTTTCCCTGTTTATCGGGAATGGAGGTATATGCCCCGGCAGAAACGCAGGCCACGTACTGGGCGATTTGCCGGCTAACTGGGGCAAGCCGGCAAGCGCCTGTTTAAGGTTTGACGAAAGCGCCATGTGGAGCATCTCTTCGATAGCCACACTCATAATCAGGGCGCCGGCCTTATTGGCATAAACCATAATATCCGCCGACAGATCCAGCGCTATTGCGCTTGCTTCGGACAGGGATTTCCCCGCCCTTGTCAATTCCTGCACAATTGACCCGCTGATTGCATCCTGGTCGGGCACCCGATTAATCGTATAATACGTAAAAAGATAAACCGGGATGGTTGCAATCTCGATCTCGATGGCCTGTTGAATGGCCTCGCCAAGGTTTTCGGGAGTTACTTCGGCCTGCTTACTAAAAAAGTTGGTTCGTACCATGAAATTTAGGTTTATAATTGGTTTTTTGGAAAACTACTGCCTTTCGAAAATAAATGTAATAATTGAAAAACAATTCGGATAGTATTTTACACCAACTACATGATTGTGCATACGAACGCTGGAATTGGAGAGTTGTGCGTGTTTTATGGAGTTGTGATGCTTGTAAAAGATAACGGTTGCGACCTTTTTGTTAGGCCGTTTCGGGCAGGTACAGATTGCTGAAAAGATGCTTAATGGTTCGTCCGGGAGCAGGAAAATCGCGTTTAAAAAAATAGAAAATGTAATTGCTTGATGGCGACGGGCTTCAAGCCCATCACTATACAAAAAGCGCCGACCGTACTAAAATATCGTTTAATAAATAACCAAAATGGCGCGGGGAAAGGTGCCTGTAAAGTATAGGACGTGTATAGCGACAGGTTTTAAAACCTTCGACTACAAGAAATGGTCCTATCGGTTTTAAAAGCGATTTCCCTGCGCCCAGGAGACAAAAAGGCTCGTTAACCGAATTATTCTTAATTTTGGCCATCATTCACTAAAAGTACATACGATGAAAAGATCATTACTTATTTTTTGTTTTTTATGCTGGTACGGCGCTGCTTTTTCGCAGGCTACTTCCCCAAAAGACACTACTAAAGTTTGGACCATACATGGCCAGAATACGATTTTAATTGCGCAAAGTTCATTTTCAAACTGGGCAGCAGGCGGCGTTAACGCTTTCGCGGGAAACGTTGTCTTCGACTACGATTTTGATTATAAAAAGGGTGACTGGAGCTGGGATAACAAGGCCATAGTTGGCTACGGGCTGAGCGACCAAACCGGGCTGGGATGGCGCAAAAACGACGACCGTTTAATCCTTAATAGCTTGATTGGTTATAAGGCCGCAAAATATTGGCTCTACACCTTTTATGCCAACTTTCAAACCCAGTTTACAAATGGTTACTCGTACGATGCCAGCAACAACAAAACATTGCTGTCAACCTTTTTTGCACCGGCTTATTTAACATTTGGCCCGGGCTTTGCCTTTAAGCAATCCGATAATTTCAGGATAAACCTTTCGCCGCTTGCGTCGCGCATCACCATTGTTGAAAACGATTCCCTGGCAAATGCAGGTGCTTATGGCGTAACGCCGGGCAACCATACGCTGTTTGAGTTCGGCGCTTCGCTTGATGCCTATTATAAAGTAAACCTCGACAAAAACATCGCTTTTGAGAATATTTTAAAAGTGTATACCAACTACCTTAAGCAACCTGGCAATATTTATGTTGACTATGCCGCCAATATTTTTATGAAGGTAAGCAAGGTAGTAACGGTGAACGCAGGTGTTGAACTGGTTAATGACCCCAATGCTCAAATCCCGATCACGACCAATGGCGTTGTTGCTAACCATTCGGTGCTGCAGGTGCGGCAAATTTTTGGCGCCGGTTTCACTTATAAATTTTAATTTAATTTTAGTATCAGTTAATCCTGCTAAGTATTTTATAAAAAATTTAACCTTCGGTTTTATTATGAAAATCGAGGGTTAATTTTAAGTCCTCCTGGTTGTTTTTCCGCCCTCATTCCTAAACATAAAGCGCTGATTTCCTATCGCTTTTTTTTGTAACAATTTCTTTAAAATATTTGCGGACAAAAACAATTCTGCCTGATTTTTATTATTAGGTTTTAAATTCAATTTCCGCCGGCGCTATATTATTTAATAGTAAAAGGGAAATTATAGAACCATTGACTTAATTACTTTATCATAACATGACTAAGGAAATTAAAAAGGAAAAAAAACAGGCCGCACTTAAACAACTGGCAAAAACACCTACGGGTATTTCGGGACTTGATGAGCTAACCGCCGGCGGAATACCCGCCGGTCGCCCCACGCTGATTTGCGGCGAAGCGGGATGTGGAAAAACGCTGTTCGCAATTGAATTTATTGTGAGAGGCGCCCTTGAGTTTAACGAACCGGGAGTTTTTGTTGCGTTTGAAGAAAAAGCGGATGAGTTAACTTCAAACGTGGCTTCGCTTGGTTTTGACCTCGACGATTTGCAAAAGAAAAAACTGCTGAAAATAGATTATGTGCACATTGACCGCAGCGAAATTGAGGAGACCGGCGAATATGACCTTGACGGCTTATTTATCCGCATCGGCCATGCCATTGATAGTATCGGCGCCAAACGCATCGTTTTGGATACGGTGGAAAACCTGTTCGCAGGCCTGTCAAACCAGGCCATATTGCGGGCCGAACTGCGCAGGCTTTTTCAATGGCTAAAAAATAAAGGCGTAACCGCAGTGATCACCGGCGAGCGCGGAGAGGGACCGGGGTTAACCAGGCAGGGGCTCGAAGAATATGTGTCGGACTGCGTCATCCTGCTTGATCATCGCGTATCCGAGCAGATTTCAACCCGCCGGCTGAGGGTAATAAAATACCGGGGCTCCATGCATGGCACCAACGAATACCCTTTTATGATTGATGAGGATGGTATTTCGGTGCTCCCGGTTACAGCGCTGAAACTGAATAAAGATGCTTCGACAGAGCGGGTGCCCTCCGGTATTCCTCCGCTTGACAGAATGCTTGGCGGCAGGGGTTTTTACAAAGGAAGCAGCATACTGGTATCAGGCACGGCCGGTACCGGCAAAACCAGTATAGCAAGCTGTTTTGCGAGCGAGACCTGCAAGCAGGGAGGGCGCTGCCTTTATTTTGCATTTGAGGAATCGCCAAAACAAATCGTACGCAACATGACGTCGATTGATATGGATCTTCAAAAGTTTGTTGATAACGGTTTATTAAAATTTCATGCATCGCGGCCGTCATTGTACGGGCTTGAGCAGCACCTGGTGGCTATGCACAAAATGATAAAGCAATTTAAGCCGAGGGTGGTCATTTTCGACCCGATCACCAACCTGATAACCGTCGGTTCGGTACGGGATGTGAAATCGATGCTTACGCGGCTGATCGACTTTTTGCTGGACGAGCAGATCACCGTAATGTTCACCGCTTTATCGTTAAATACTATCGTGAATGAGCAGACCGATGAAGGAGTTTCTTCCTTGGTGGATACCTGGATAATGGTGCGTGATATTGAGTTTAACGGCGAGCGCAACCGCGGCCTGTACATCATGAAATCACGAGGTATGAGCCACTCCAACCAGGTACGGGAGTTTATTATAACGGACAAAGGTATCGACCTTGTCGATGTTTACCTGGGGCCGCAGGGTGTTTTAACCGGATCGGCACGGGAAGCCCAGCGTTTGCAGGAGCTTACCAATGCCGTACTGCATAAAAATACGCTGACGATGAAAGACCGGGAACTGGATCGCAAACGAAAGGTGCTGCAATCGAAGATAGCGGGGCTGCAAAGCGAATTTGAGTCGGCTGAGGAAGAGTTGAATAAAATGTACACTGAAGAAGAACTGGTAAAAAAAGTGAGCGAGGAAAATCGCCTGGAACTGTTAAAACGGCGAAGCGGCGAGTAAAAACCGGCGCCGCGAATGAAATGATTGACAATAATGGAAACAAACCACCCCAAATATGAGTTAAGGTTATATGTTGCCGGGAAAACGGCAAAATCTGCGACGGCTTTTGCAAACCTTAAGCGCTATTGCGAAGAATATTTAAAAGGCCAATATGTTATTGAAGTGATAGACCTGCTGGTAAAGCCCCAACTGGCAGAAGGAGACCAGATTTTTGCGATACCGACCTTAGTACGAAAAGTACCTGAGCCCATACGTAAAATTATAGGCGATCTTTCGAACGAGGAAAAGGTTTTGGTAGGATTAGACATACGGCCGGTACTTAAAAATGTATAATGACGGAGCAACCACATTCGCCATTTGACAATGACGACTCAATTAGCGGCGAGTACCGGTTGCGTTTATATGTAACAGGAGCTACCCCAAATTCAGCACGGGCCATTGTTAACCTGAAGGAGTTTTGCGAAACACACCTGAAGGATAACTATGAACTGGAGATAATAGACGTTTATCAGCAGCCGCTTAGTGCCGAAGCAGACCAGGTGATAGCCATACCCATGCTGATAAAACTGGCGCCGATGCCGCAGCGAAGGCTGATCGGCGACATGTCTGACACGCAAAAAATATTTAAAGGATTGAATTTAGCTGCCGGGTGACAATATGGAGCAGATAAAGTTGACATACGACGAACTATTAGATATTAATAGCAAGCTGAGGACGCAACTGGAGGAAGCAACGGATGCCATTGAAGCTATCCGTACCGGCCAGGTGGATGCATTGGTGGTGAACAATGGCGACGGCCACCAGTTGTATACGCTGAAAACAGCCGATCAAACCTACCGGGTCTTTATTGAGAAAATGAATGAGGGCGCGGTAACGGTTAACCGCGAAGGCCTGATCCTTTACAGTAACAGCAAGTTTGCCAGCATGGTAAGCATGCCGTTAGAGAAAGTTATAGGTCTCTCATTCGGTAATTTTATAAACGATTCCGGAGCCGAGAAATTCGATAAAATGATCGAACGTGCCTGGGTAGAGGATTGCAAAGAGGAAATAGAGCTGGTGAAATCAAACGGCGAGGGCCTTTGCTGCCTTTTGTCGTGTAATACGCTTGAACTTGATGAGGGCCTGGCGCTAAGCCTTATTCTTACCGATCTTTCCATTCTTAAACATGCCGAAAACCAGCTCAGGATAAAGAATCTGCAACTGGCTGCGGCCCACCTGGCAACCGAGCAGCTTAACAATCAGCTGGAGGATACGGTAAGAGACCGGACAAAGGAGCTTTATTTAAGCAGGGAGCATTTTAAATACCTTGCCAACAATATCCCCCAAATGACTTGGACCAACCTGCCAAACGGCGAGCCTGATTATTATAACCAGCAATGGTATACCTACACCGGGCTGAATTTTGAAGAAAGTAAAGCAGGGGGCTGGGAAAAGGTTATCCATCCGGATGACCTGGCCGCCACTAACGAACGGTATTTAAAAGCGTTAAAAACCGGTGGGACTTTTGAAATGGAAAACCGGTATAAAAGGGCTTCGGACGGCGCGTACCGTTGGCACCTTAACCGGGCGGTGCCCCTAAAAAATGAAGAAGGCGAGATCGTTTTTTGGGTGGGAACAGCGACTGATATTGAGGACCAGAAAAAGGAGATGGAGAAACGGGACGAGTTTATCGGTATTGCCAGCCACGAATTAAAAACACCTTTGACCAGTTTGAAAGGCTATTTACAGCTGATTACTTCGATCAAAAAAGATGACGTTCCGCCAAAGGTCGTTCAATATGTTGAAAAGGCTAATAAGGCGTTGGGCAAACTGCAATCATTAATAAACGACCTGCTAGATGTGAGCAAAATAAAGGCCGGCAAATTGGAATACGCTTTTGATGTAATTAATATATCCGAACTGATTACGGCATGTGTCGAAAACGCTGAACATATATACCCCGAAAATACCTTTGAAAACAAGGACGGAAACGAGTTTTTGGTAAATGGAAATTTGGAACGCCTGGAACAGGTTTTAATGAATTTCATCAGCAATGCCGTAAAATATTCGCACCATAACAAAACCGTGATCGTCAAAAGCGAGCGCAATGAAAACTGCGTCAGAGTTTCGGTGACCGACTTTGGCATCGGCTTATCCAAAGACGAGCAGGAACATATCTTTGAACGCTTTTACCGGGTCGAAGATAAAAAATACCTCACCAGCGGCCTGGGCATGGGCCTTTATATTTCCGCAGAGATCGTGCACAACCACGGCGGCGAAATCGGGGTTGACGGCGAATTGGATAAAGGCTGCACATTTTATTTTGACCTGCCCCTTTACGAGGTTAAAGGCGAAAGGTAAAAGGCGAAGGGTTGACGGGGTATTCAGTCTCACTTTTACTTTTCCGCATTATCTTTCACATTTCACCTCCCGTTTGTCACCAAAAACCGTCCACTGGTCAAAATAGTTTCCGCAAAATTGTTAGTTGAGGTTCCTTTACATAAAAAAGGAAATTATGGAAACCTCGCAACGTCAAACCTACCTCGACTGGCTAAGAATCCTCTCCATTGTTGGGGTATTATTCTTTCACAGCGCCATGCCTTATGTTGCCGAAGATTGGTGGCATATCAAAAACCGCGAAACCAGCAACCTACTGATGGAATCGAATCATTTTATGCATTTGTTCCGTATGCCGCTGCTGTTTTTTATTTCGGGCACGGTAAGCTATTATATGATGCAGCGGCGCAGCAGATGGAGCTTTATCGGTTTAAGATTCCGAAGGCTTTTTATTCCGTTGCTGGCGGGCATGCTGATCATCGTCCCACCTCAGATTTATATGGAGCGGCTAAGTCACGGCTATACCGGTAACTACTGGACTTTCTACAAAACGGTATTTAATTTTATGCCCTATCCAAAGGGTAGCTTTAGCTGGCACCACCTTTGGTTTATTGCTTATTTGTTTTTGTACGATATTTTATTCGCCCCTTTGTTTGCCTGGATGGCCTCGCCCAAAAGCATCCTCCTGAAACAAAAACTCGCCGTGCTTGCGCAGGGAAAATGGATATATTTAATAACACTGCCCGGCATTGTTTGGTACGCGCTGCTGGCCCGGCATCACCCGGAAACCAACGACCTTGTGCATGACGGCTGCTACTTTGTTTACTGGTTGTTCTTTCTGCTGGCCGGGTTTATTTGTATTACTCAGCGTTTATTAATGGATAGTTTAGAGCGTAACCGCCGGTTTGCCTTGCGAATTGCCTTTTTGAGCCTGCTGTTATTAAATTATATGCGGTGGAACAAGATAGAACCGGGGTATTCTGCCTGGCCGTTTGGAGCAGAGTCATTTTCCGGTTTCTTCCTGGCGCTGCAGGCTACGGTTGCATGGAGCTGGGTTTTAGCGCTGGTTGGTTATGGCAAAAAATACCTGAACCGCAAAGCCAAAGTGCTGGATTATTTGAACCAGGCGGTATACCCTTTCTACATATTACACCAAACCGTTATCGTTATACTGGCATATTATATTGTTCAGACCCAAAACGAAAGCATCCTGTCGAAATATATTTACACGGTTGGCATGACTTTTTTTGTCACCGTGGGTATTTACCATCTTCTGGTAAGGCCGTACAGGCTCACCAGGTTTTTATTCGGGATGAAACCCAGGATGGTTAAGCAGCCGGAAAACAAGCCCGAACCGGAAAAGATAAATGAAGTTGTATTGCTTTCGGCGTGAATTTGATAATTTTAGGAAATGAAATTTTTCAGAAAATATATTTTCCCTGCGGTGTACGGCCTGTTGGTATACTTTACCGTCAGGCTGCTGCATGATACGGATCTCGGGATTCGCTTTTGGCAACGGAGCTGGAAGCAAAATGTACCCGAGTTTGCCTTCAGCCTGATAATGGGCTATGTGGGCGTTTATATGTTTGAACGGCTGTTTAAGTATTTCGACCGCCGCTGGCCGCTGCAATTTTGCTACCAGAACTTAGTGCGCGAGCTGGCCATAATGGTTGGCGCCAACCTGGTTTTGATGAACCTGATTTTTACGCCATGGGTGATATTCATCAATGGCCGGCTGTACTGGGATGACCTGGCTGATATTTGCATGATCCCGGCACTGTATGCAGTTGTTTACTATGGTATTGCCCGTACCCGCACTTATATGATGGCTTATGTGGACAACCGTTTGTTGCTGGAGAAAGTAACCAACGATCACCTTCAAACCGAACTTAAATTTTTAAAATCTCAGTATCACCCGCATTTTTTATTCAATGCTTTGAATACTATTTATTTTCAGATGGATGAGGATTTGCCCGGGGCAAAGAAAAGTATTGAAAAATTTTCAGAATTGCTGCGTTACCAATTGTATGACCAGCAGCAACAAGTACCTGTAACGAACGAAATGGAGTACCTGCAAAGCTTTATCGACCTCCAAAAAATACGGAGCAGCGAGAAGCTAAAAATGAAGGTGGACCTGGATAAAAACCTGAACGGGCAAATGGTGTACCCGCTGTTGTTTTTGCCGCTTGTGGAAAACGCTTTTAAGTTTATTGGTGGCGATTACAGGCTTAATATCAACGCGGCGGTTGAAGGCAAACAAATAATCTTCAAGGTTGAAAATTCCACGCCGGAATTTGAAACGCCAGCCGGAAAAAAAGGGGGAATTGGGATTGAGAACTTAAAACGCCGCCTCGATCTGTTATACCCGGAAAAACATTCTTTCATCACACAAAAGGAGAATAACACGTTTACCGCCGAATTGAAACTGGATTATGAATAAGATCACCTGTATGATAACCGACGACGAGCCATTTGCCCGCAAGGGATTGCAAGGGTATGTGGAAAAGATCGGCTTTTTGGATTTGAAAGGTGTTTGCGAGGATGCGCTGCAACTAAGTGAAATGTTAAGGCAGGAGCCGGTGGACCTGCTTTTCCTGGACATACAAATGCCGCATTTAACAGGGATAGAGTTTGTGAAAGCGCTATCCAATCCGCCGAAAGTGATATTCACCACAGCTTATGAGCAATATGCCCTGCAGGGTTTTGAATTGGATGTGCTGGACTACCTGCTGAAACCCATAAGTTACGAACGCTTTTTCAAAGCCGCGTGGAAAGCGCATGATTATTTTGCATCCAAAGGCGAAAAAGCAAGTACACAAGTGCCTTATATGTTTGCCAAAGCGAATGGCAAGCTGGAAAAAATCAGCTTTGATGAGATTTTATTTATCGAGGGCATGGAAAATTATGCCGCAGTGCACCTTACCAATAAAAAGCTGATCATTCACACAACTATTAAGGCATTGCTCGAAAAGCTGCCTGTAGGGCAGTTTGTACAAACACATAAATCATACATCGCCGCTATTGATAAAGTAGAGAGCATAGACGGCAATAGACTGTATATTCAAAAACACCAGGTACCGGTGAGCAAATATTTAAGGGATTTGGTGATGGAGCAGATTGTGAGGTGACGTGCGGGTGTGAAATGCTAGATGGCAAAATATTCAGACTTCGGCAAACCCAAAATTAGGGACACCAGTAAACAGCGGTAAGCCCGAAGGCTCACCGCTGTGTTTATTTATTTACAGAAACCTGTTGCACATTTAGCCTTGGTGCAACGGCTCTGGCATTTTTCGGTACAAGTTTTCTTTGTACATTTTTTGCAATCGCCTGGTTTTGCAAATGCGCCTGCGGTTAACATAACGGCAAGCGTCATCACTATTATCTTTTTCATGATTTTGAAATTTTACTTAAATTATTGATACTTGTTGATTTTGAATTTCACAGGTATTCCGGTAGTAATTTAAGCAGCGGGCGGACGCCAGGGCGAAGCGTTAAAATAAGTTAATTCACTTTGCAGCGGCCGCGGGAAATCCACTTTACCGGTTGCAAAATATTTTTGAGCGGCCGGTTTAAAGGGAACAATAAATGCAACGCAGAGGATGCAAAATGCGCAGTTCTGGCCAGATTTGTCTTTTTTATTGTTAGCATACGGACGGTGTTTACACGGATGATTTTCCATCATGCACATGCTTTTTTTCATGGCGCATGAAGCTGCTTGTTTTACCTGTCCGCAAATACCGGTCGGGTAGGTGAACCCGGAGGTTAGCACCAGCACGATGAGTAAAAAGCAAATCAGCGGTTTTGTCATGATGATGGTCAAAGCTAATTATTTTTTCTTTTCTATTACGGCGTTGTAGGCAATATTTAAAGCATCTTCCAGCATATCGCGACGCACTTTGGCCAGTTCTACAAATGTTGCTCCTCCTAAGCCCCATTTATTGGGGACGGGAAAAAAAACTGTGGCGTCAAAAGCATGAAATACCGATTGATCGATCGGGGAGAGCTTCACCATCATCCGGTTTTGCGGCTCCCAAAGCGTGGCAAAGATGCGGTTGTTGGCGCGGAAAGATGGCCGACCATGATGGTCCTGTTCAATCGATCCCGGTAACGAAAGCGCAATTTGCCTGGCGGTATCCAAATCGACCATAATGTTATTTTTTTGTGGTAAGCGCAATTTTTATGCCCAATCCTATCAAAACCAGCCCGGTTATTTTTTCCTGTATGCGCCAAACTTTTGGGTTTCGCCTAAAAAAATCTTTTGTTTTACCAAAAATGCAAGCAACAATGATGAGCACGGTAGTGCCTTGTATGGCGAACCATAGTCCCAGCGCAAATAGCTGAAATTTAAAATACGGTGAGGCTGCATCAATAAATTGAGGCAGAAAGGATAAAAAGAAAACGGCGACTTTTGGGTTTAAGGCGTTGGTGATAGCGCCCTGTTTAAATAATTTCCAGTAATTGGTTTTAACAAGCTTTTCTTCCGTTTGGTTGGCAGCTGGTTTCGAAAATAGCGCCCGGATGCCCAGGTAGATCAGGTAACCGGCGCCCGCAAATTTGATCAGTTCAAAAAGATAGGCGGATTTAGAAATGATGATGGATAAACCCAATACCGCCGCCAAAATATGAACGAAACACCCCACGAATACGCCTAATGCCGATATAATGCCGCCTTTTACGCCCTGCGAAATACTTCTTGAAGCTACGTAGAGCATGTCGTTGCCGGGCGTTAGATTTAACAGTAGCGAGGCAATGAAAAATAGGTAAAGGTTTTGGAAGGTGAGCATGTGTTGAGTTGATTGGGTTGAATAAGTTGATTCTGTTTTAAGCTTATAGCTTTCGGTATTTTGTGCCGATATAATCCACAAAATCCGGTTCAAAGCCTTGCTGCCTGATGATGGTTTGCATTTGTGCACGGTGATGAATGGAATGGTAATTTAATTGCAGGGCGATATCCTGCGGAGTCGCTGCCCATTCGCTTCCGTCGAGGCCAATAAAGGTTACTTCGGTTGCCAGTTGTTCGTCGGTTTTTCCATCGATATAATCCAGCCAGGGTTGCAGGCTTTTATCCCATTCGGTTGCCAGCTCATCAAGCCGGTATGTCGGGTCCCACCAACTCATTTGGGGCGCGGCGGGGTCATGCATTATCCTTGCCATCCATTTATACTGGCAATTGATCAAATGGCTGAAAAACTTGATGCATTCCGTTTTATCGGGCAATCCGCTTATCTTTTCCAAAAGCTTTTTATTGGTAAGCGTATTAAATAAAAAGATATCCCGCAAATATTGTTTCATTTCCATAGTTAAAAGTGCGAGTTTTACTTGTCAATTCAAATCGATTTTATGAACGATCCCGATAATGGAAATGTTAGCCTGGCAATAAGCGAAAACGGCATAGCCACTGTTAGTTTTTATCACCCGGCGCAAAATTCGCTGCCATCGGCACTGTTGGCCGATTTGGTAGAAAAGATAGCTAAGGCTGGAAACAACAAACAAACCCGGGTCATCATTCTTAAAAGCGAAGGCAACCGTACTTTTTGCGCAGGGGCCAGCTTTGATGAATTGATGCAGATAAAAGATAAGAAGCACGGCGCCGAATTTTTTTCGGGGTTTGCACAAGTGATTAACGCCTGCCGTAAATCGCCCAAGATCATTATAGGGCGGATACAGGGAAAAGCGGTAGGCGGCGGCGTAGGCCTTGCAGCCGCAGCCGATTATTGCCTGGCGACTGAAGCTGCCTCGGTTAAACTAAGCGAGCTCGCTATTGGCATCGGGCCATTTGTTATTTCGCCGGCGGTTATCCGAAAAATTGGTTTGCAGGCTTTTTCACAACTCACCATCCGCGCCAGCGATTTTCAAACTGCCCATTGGGCCATGCAAAAAGGGTTATATAACGAGGTTTATCCCGATATTGATGCCCTTGATCTGGCCATAGATGCACTAAGTCAAAAACTGGCATCTTACCACCCGGAGGCACTACACGGCTTGAAAGAAATTTTATGGGAGGGAACAAGTGATTGGGACGAACTGCTACGCCAACGCGCGGCAATCAGCGGCGAACTGGTGTTATCTTCGTTTACGCAAGCTGCCCTGGCGGGTTTTTTGCAGAACAAAACCCGGCTTTAAAGCGCTTGCTGTATTTAAATTTATTACATTTTCTTAATTTTTTTACCATAACTTAGGTAGCAAGAATAAAATCTCCGTTTTGATACGGGCCGGGTCCTGAAACAGCGTTAGTCCACGTTTATGCACAATCTTCCTAAAAGCAAAGCGGTTACAGTTATCAGCCTGATTGCGGTCGTTATGGGCGTCTGTACAATCATCGGCTGGGTGTTTAATTTACCCGGATTTGCAACGTTGTTCCCGCAGTACGACTCCATGAAATTCAATACCGCCGCTTGTTTTATCCTGCTTGGCGGCGCTTTACTTAAAACCCAATTTGAAAGCACGGAGTTCAACAACTTGTTTCTTCCTGTTTTAACATCGCTGGTAGTGGTAATTGCGGCGTTATCCTTATCGCAGGATATGTTTCACTTCAATGCCGGTATCGACCAGTTATTTGTAACTGACAAGGCCGCAATTGCCGAGAAATACCCCTTTCCGGGGCGTATGGCAGCCAACGTATCGCTTTGTTTTTTGCTTTTTGGCCTGGCGCTAACCGGCTTTACCGTTAAAAACCGCTCCATTAATGTTTTATCGCAATACCTGTTGCACCTGGTAACCGCAATTTCTGCGGTAGCCATTATTGGGTACCTGTACAATCTATCGTTGTTTTACAAACTTAGCTTTGTCGGTTCAATGGCTGTTCCTACCGCCTGCCTGTTTTTCTTAATGTCAATCATTGCCACGTTGCTGCAGCCGACGCTTGGCATTACGCAATTGTTTACAGGTCAGCTGGTAGGTAATAAAATGGCAAGGCGGCTTTTTATACTGATTGTTTTAATGGTACTTGTTTTCGGTTCGCTGCGGATACAATCCCAGCGGTTTGGCTTGTTGCCCACCGATACTGGTGTTTCTATCCTTGCTGTTTGTCTCCTGTTTGTCAGTTTAATGCTGATATGGTATACCGCTAACTGGTTAAACAGCATCGACTTAAAACGTTACGAAGCCGAAGAAGAAATAACGGCGATGAACGAAGAACTGGAGGAGCGTATCGGCGAGCGCACTTCCGACCTGCTTGATTTGCTTGAAAAATTTCGTGAGAGCGAATCAAAATTCAGGGCGGCGTTTGAACATTCGGGTATCGGCATGGCGATTGTTTCTTTTGAAGGTAAATGGCTGAAAGTGAACGGACGATTATGCGAGTTGTTAGGCTATTCGGAGGAGGAACTGCTGTCCAAAACTTTTATGGATATCACACATCCGGATGACCTTGCGGTAAGCGTAGGCACGATGGAATTGGCATCGGCAGGTAAAAGCGAATCCTATCGCATCGAAAAACGTTACCTGTGTAAAAACGGCTCGGTTATATGGGCAAGCGTGAATATTGCCACGGTAACCGACGACCAAAATATCCCGGTATACATGGTTGACCAGATAGAAGACATTACCGGGCGTAAAAAGACAGAAGCCCGCTTCAGGACGATAGTTGAAAGTGTGTTTGTGGGTATAAAATTAAATGACGCACAGGGGAATATCATCTATCGCAGCCCTTCCATGAGGGCAATAAACGGCTGGACCGACGAGGAAATGGATCGCAACTATTTGAAGCTGGCCCATCCTGATGACCTGGAGAGAATCAGCGAGGTTCACCAGGAAGTTTTGGATAATCCGGACAAATCCATCAATATTATCTATCGCATCCTGCACAAAAACGGGCACTATATCTGGATAGAATCGGTGATCTGCAATAAACTCGCGGATCCGGAGCTTGGGGCCATTATTACGGTAACCCGTGATATTACCGGGCGGAAAACTGTTGAAGACCAGTTGAAAAAGAGCGAGCAAAAATATCATTCGCTGATAGAACAGGCTTCAGATGCTATCTACCTGCTTGATTTTGAAGGCAATCTTACCGAAGCTAATGAAAGCATGTGCGAGATGACGGGCTATTCGAGAGAAGAATTGTTGAAAATGAATATCGCGTCGCTGATCGATCCGGAGCAACTAAAAACTGATCCGGTCCGGCACGCCACCGGTGTTATGGATGCTTCAATTATAAGGGAAAGAAGACTGCGACGTAAAGATGGACGGGTATTCGATGTGGAAATCAACGTAAAAACAATTGCCGATAACCAGGTATTGGTAATTGCACGCGATATTACCGACCGGAAAAGGATGGAGGCCAGCCTGCGCGATGCTGAGCTCAGGTTCAGAACACTCGCCGAACGGTCAATGGTAGGCGTTTATATCAGCCAGCAGCAGCGGTTTATCTATGTAAATCCGAGGTTTGCTGAAATTTTCGGTTACGAGCCGCATGAACTGGAAAATACGGCGGAAAGCGCCATTGATCTGATCATAGCTGACGAGGACAGGCAAATTGTTTATAACAATGTACAAGCCAGGTACACGGGTGAAATAGATAATGCCCATTACGAGGTACGCGGGAAAAGAAAGGACGGTACGCTCAACTTCGTGGAATTTTTCGGCAACCGGGTGACCATAGACGGACAACCTGCCATAATTGGAACTATGCTCGACATTACCGAACGAAAGCGGGCCGAAGAGCTTATTGTACGAGAAAAAGCACTTTCGGAAACAATCATAAATAGTTTGCCGGAGGTGTTTTACCTGCGCGACGGCAATGGGGCATTTTTACGCTGGAATAGAAATTTTGAAAAAGTAACCGGCTATTCACCCGAAGAAATAAGAACATTAGACTCGAGGGAGCAATTAGCCGAAGAAGACCTCGGAATGGTAAGAACAGCCGTTGAAAAGATGTTAAACGAGGGCGCTGCAACTGTTGAAGCCCGGGTGGTTACCAAAGCAGGTGCAAAAATACCTTTTTTAATAACCATTAGTTCGATTATGTATGAAGGCCAGCCATGCGTATTAGGGATTGCAATAGATATTTCTGAACGCAAAAAGGCTGAAGAGGAGTTACGATCATCGGAGCATAAGTACAAACTGCTGTTTGAAAGTAACCCATTGCCCATGTGGATGGTAGCTAAGGATGACCTGTCGGTTATAGCGGTAAACGACGCGGCCTCGCGGCTTTACGGCTACACAAAGGAAGAGTTACTTGTTATGAAGGCAACGAGCCTTAGGCATCCTGACGACATAGACGCCCAAATGGACCATTGGCTGAAGGACGCCAGCGCTATAAATGACGATCGCATTATAAGGCACCTGAAAAAGGATGGCACAACCATGTTTGTACAAGTCATTGCCCATGATATTTTGTTTGAAGGCAGGTCGGTCAGGCTTTCATTTACAAACGACATTACCGAGAAGATCAAGGCAGAGGAGACGCTGAAAAAGTCGGAGGCAAACCTTAAAACAATTATGGACACCACCGATACCGCTTATGCCTTGCTTGACAAGAAACTGAAGGTAATGACCTATAACCAAATGGCCGAGCGGTTTGTTAGTAGCCAGCTTCACCAATTCCCGGCCGAGCCAGGTCGTTTAGCGGATTATTTTCCGAAAGAGCGGCTGCCTGAATTTGTAAGCCATGCAGAAGAGGTATTAAAGGGCCGAAACATCAGCTATGAGATCAATTATCCGCAGCCCGACGACTCGGTTTCATGGTTTTTCGTAAGACTCTTCCCGATTACCAACGATAAAAAAGAAATATTAGGGTTGATGCTGGCCTTGTCGGATATTACGGAAAGAAAAAATGCGGAAGAGAGTTTGAAGGCCGCGTATAAATTGGTGCAGGATCATATTAACAGCATAAAAGAAATGGCCTGGAAACAATCGCACCTGGTGCGTAGCCCCGTCGCTAATTTAAAAGGCCTGGTTGCAATGCTTCAGACAGATCATTCCGATGAAAAAATCCAGCAGTTTATCAAGGCGGAGCTGGAAAGGCTGGACAAGATCATCATTGAAATGGCCGAAGACGCTTCCAGTCACGATTAATCACAATTATTGTTTTGCAGCGTCGGCAAGAAGATGACGGCGTAAACACACTGGTATTTTGCATCGGTGTGTTGTTTTTAAAAAGCCGGGCAGCAAAACAACTTTAGAAGGAAAAAAACGTATACCAACACACAAACAGATTAGCTGAGGGCCAATTAATTTTCGCAATAATTTAAGTAACGTGACTATTGGTTATTGTGAAAGATTAAATAGCTTTACGATAAGTTTTTTAAAGAGTTTTTTAACGTACCTGTTAATTTGAACACATGTTTTATTGGTTGTTTACCTTAGTTTTTTTTGTCTGCGCCCTGGTACTGATCTCCATCTTCAATTATTACGAGAAGCGCAAATCGGTCGAAAAAAATTTAGAACGGATTAGGAGTAAATGGGGACGCGCGGTAAATTCCCGCAGAAATTTTAAAATGATTGCGGCCTTACTGAACGGTTTGGATGATCCGGCACGTGTTTCGACTGCTATTTCAGACGACCTTGACCTGAACGATGTTTTCAACTTTATTGACCGCACTAATTCAAAACCCGGTAAACAGTACCTCTACAAAAAGCTTTTTACGCCCGAAACATCGTTTGAGAATTTGCTCAGATTCGACAGGAGGGTTGAAGCCCTGAACTTGCCCAGGCCTGATCTGGAAGCCATTGAACTTGATATCGCCCAATTGAACAGCCCCGATGCTTATTACCTGGCCGACCTGTTTTTAAAAGAGCACGAAGCTGTACTGGCGCCCGCATTGGGACTTTATGTAAGGATATCCGGTTTAGCCATTGTCGGCTTGCTTATATCCTTGTTTATTGTGCCCAACGCAGTTTGTTTTATTGTGCTTATAGCCCTTATCGCCGGCAATATAGCGCTGCACTATGGCACCCGGAACAAAATATCAGCTTATACGCGCTCGCTGCCGCAGCTGATGATCCTTCATGGTGTGGCCAGGAAGCTGCTTAAAAAAGTAAAATCCGGGCAGGACGAACAGATTAAACAAAGTTTAAGCAAATTAGCTGGCCTGCATAGGGCATTGCGGCTGGTGAATTTTGAAAGTAAACTGGCTGGCAACCCGGAAAACCTGGCCTATGCTATCTATAAATTTTTCAAGGTGATTTTTTTGCTCGAACCGCTGATGTTCTTTACCTCGGTGCGGCGGGTAAACAAATATAGGGCCGACATCGGCGTGATATTTGACTTCGTTGCCGAAACTGACGCAATTATTTCGGTACTATCGCTCCGCGCCGGGTTGCCGCATTACAGCAAGCCGGTATTTTATACCGAGAACCTGAAAATGGATCTCACCGATATGTACCACCCGCTTGTTTACAATTGCGTTCCAAACTCGATTCATACACGAACCGACGAAGGTGTTTTGATCACCGGGTCAAACATGTCGGGTAAAACAACTTTTATCCGCTCCATTGCTATCAATACTTTGCTTGCCCAAACCATTTATACCACTTGTACCCGCGAGTACAAGGCCCCGCTGTTGAAAATTCAAACCAGCATACGAACAACTGATGACTTGGGTGAAAACAAGAGTTATTTCCAGGCGGAAGCGCTGTCTATATTGGACATTATTAACCAGTGCGGCGGCGATGAGCCGGTTAAAAGCCTGGTGATCATCGATGAGATTTTCCGGGGGACCAATACCATCGAGCGCATCGCGGCAGCAAAATCGGTGTTAACTTATTTGACCGATAATAAGAACTTTGTGTTTGTCTCTACCCATGACCTGGAACTGGCCGAACTGCTGGATAATGACTATGCCGTGTATTCATTTGAAGAATCGGTAAACGATACCCGCCTCGTGTTTGATTATAAGATGAAGACCGGTGTGCTGAAGAACAAGAACGGTATTGCCATACTGGAAACGATCGGGTATCCTGAATCGGTGGTGGAAGATGCCTATATTGTGAGCGAAGAGCTGAAACGGAGGTACGCGTATTAAGGTCGTACTAAAGGCTTTAAAACTTTATTTTCGATTAAAATATCCTGCAGCTAAAACCTGGCATGAAAGCAAATACTGTTTCGAAGGATTGTTAAGGATTGTAAGGTTTTGATGTAGCGTTACTTACTATATCTTCGTAATAACATTAAAAATCAATATGAAACACCTCTTTCTTATCCTTTTAATAGCAATAACTTTTGCGGGATGCAAAAAGAGTAATGAATACCCTTACCAGAGCCAGGGCGTTATTACCGGCGATGAAGCTCTTTTCTGCCCTGTTGCGTCGACAAAATGCGGCGGACTTGAAATAACTATTAAAAACGACCCAACTAAAAACCCGCCGCCATTTTATTTAATCGATTTAAATTTACAGCAATTAGGCATCAACCCAAATACGAAATATCCCATAAACGTTAGCTTAAGCTGGAAGCACGATACTACGGCCACGGACTATATTATTGTTAGCAATGTCAAGGTTGTTAATTAGTCCGGAAAGTCCGAAAAGTCGGTAAAGTCAGAAAGACGAACCGTCGCCGAAATTCTCTTTTAATCGGTGCGATCAAACAACAAATCGGCGAAATCGGTGAAAAGTCTGGAAGTTGCAACTGAGCCCCGGAGAACACAAGCTATCTGCACATGCGCATATTTGCACATCCGCACAACTACTTATTCAACTCCCTCAATTGCCCCCTGATATACTGGCCGGCAGGCGAAAGCTGTTCATCCGTCCAACCACCGTTTACAGGTGCGCCGGGCATCAATAGAGCCGTCGTTTCCTGCTTATCGGTAAGGTTCCAGTTGGTCCAGCTTAATTTGTTTTTCTCCATCCAGTCGAACCAGGCTTTCACCAGCGTTCGGTCGAATTTGCCGTTGCCGTTGGATTCGCCCACACCCCATTCGGTGACGATGAGCGGCAGCCCTTTTTTTAGCGCCAGGTCGCCTTTGGCCCTTAGTCTTTCCTGGTGGTTGGGGTCGGAAGCATAAAAATGGAAGGAATAGGCGATATTTTTAAACCCGGTGATCGGGTCGCCTGCCACTACGTCCACATCCTGGTCCCAATGCGGGCTGCCCACGATAATAAGGTTATCCGGATCATATTTCCTGATCTCGGGGATTACCCGTGCGGCGTAATTTTTTACGGTATCCCAGCTAATTGCCCCCCAGGGTTCGTTCCATATCTCGTAGATCACGTTTGGCACACCTGCATAACGTTTCGCCATTTGGGTAAAAAACGCTTTGGATTGGGCCAGGTGCAGGTTGCTATGATGGTCATGCCAGTCAATCAAAACATAAATACCTTGTTTTATCGCTTCGTCCACCACGGTTTCTTCCAGTTGTATTTGCGCGTCAGGTTCCTGCAGGTAACCGTGGGCAGGCTCAACACCCATTGCGGCACGAATAATTGTTATTTTAAAATCGCCTGCCAGCCAGTCAACAGCCGCGGGGTTGTAATATTTGCGACCTTGCCATAAACTCCAGGAAAGGCTTATTCCGCGCAATTGCGGCGGTACGCCGTTTTTGTTGACGATTTGCCCGTTCACAACGTTTAGCGCGCCATTGGTTTGCACGGGTGTTTGCGCAATGGCGCAGCCACATACAATAATGAGAAATGATAAAATTGCTATTAGCCTCTTCATCTTCTGATCTGAATCGACCCGAAAACTAAAGGAATTGTTCCGCTATTTGTTAAAAATGCAAAAAATCGATTATAAAATGGTAAACATGCGTAGAGAGAAAGCAAAATCATGTCGTTCGCCGATAAGCCGGCGGACCAACTGGTGTAATATGCAGGAAAGTTCTCAATGGTTGTAATAATCGTAAGCGGCCTTCGCAATCCTGGCTATTGTCTCCTCGCGTGTGGCCTCATCATTGGTAGAGTTGCACACAAATACCGAAACAATAAGGTGCTTGCCGTTGGGCAGTGTAATAATGCCTGCATCGTTAGTTGCCGGGCTCAAGCCCTCGGCGTTGGTTGGTGAAGAGCCCGTTTTGTGCGCTACAAGCGTGCCGGCCGGCAGCAAACCTTTCAGCCGTTTCGGCCCTGTACTCGTACTTAATAGCATTTGATACAAACTGTCGGTAGTAGATTTAGCCAGTATCTTTCCACTGTAGAGGTGATCGAACAGCGCTGTCATCTCAACCGGCTTGCACCAGTTGGTATACTGCAACTCCCAGGACGATGCCATATCCGCTTCGGAGGTACGTACCGCTATGCCCCTTATCCCTATTTGAAGCATATAGGCCTGCACGGTAGCCGGGCCGCCAATGGTTTTCAACAAATTATCGCAGGCATCGTTGTCGCTTTGCGATACCATATAACTCAGCAGTTCGCTTACCGGGAAGTCGCCGCCTTTCGGGTATTTATCGCGTAAGGGGCTCCAGGTGTTCCTGGTCAGGTCGCGTTTGCCAATGTGTATCATTTGGTTCAGTTGCAGCTTGCCGGTATCCACCCAATGCAAAACAGTTAAGGCAATGGGGAATTTCATCACGCTGTGCAGCACCAGGCGGGCTTTTCCATTATAGCTCAGCGTATCGCCCGTCTCGATATTTTTAATCGATACCCCAACAATTCCTTTAACCGGCTTTGCAATTTGTTCGATCTGTTTGCGTAAAACTGAGTCCGGGCTCCCCTTTGAAAGTGCGGGAACAACCAAAATCAAAAATATAAAGGCAGCTAAAAAACACTTTTTCATACCTGCTAATAACGCAATTATTTGGTATGAAGTTTAATCCAGTCCGAAATAATCTTCATTGCCATGGGCGACATGGTCTCCTGTATTGCGGCATATTCGTCTACTTGCCCTGTATTGGCGGTTTGCAGCAAATGGTTCAACCCGGGGAGTGCCTTTACTTCAACATCTTTATTGCCGGCGGCCGTTAATATACGTTTGGCAGCAGCCAGGTTCTCAGCGGCATGTACCTGCATATCCTTTTCGCCGATGATCGCCAGCACCGCGCATTTAACCTTGCTCAGGTCTTTTTCGGGGTCATAGCTCACAAAAAAACGCGTCCATGGTGCGTTGTTGACATCGTTGTACAGCTTCGCTATTTTGGTCGTCATGTCACCTGGGATATTCAGCGCATCCAGCGTTTGTTGCGGCTGCATATTTTTCCAGGCGTTAAAAGTGCTCACCGCTTTTGTTTCAAATATTTTTTCATCTGGCGAGCTACCGACAAGTTGCAGTATTTGGAAGTAAACTTTTTCATAACTGTTGGCGGATGCAGTGTCCACACCCTGCTGCACCAGGCTGTTGGCATATTGGCGGGCCAAAACGCTTGCCCCGCCGGCTGCCGGCCCACCCCAAAGAACAATAAAATTTACATCTTTGCGCCGCGCCGCAACCATTGGCGCTATCATGCCGCCTTCACTGTGACCGATTAAACCCAGGTGCTTTTTGTCGACATCGGTACGGGTTTCAAGGTAATTTAGGCTTGTTTCCACATCATAAGAGAAATCGAGACTGGTTTTACTGTTGATACTGTCGCCCAATGAGCTTTTGCCTGCGCCACGGTCGTCAACCCTTAAAACAGCAATGCCGTTGCGGGTAAGATAGTCAGCCAGCACCCAATATGGTTTGTGCCCTTTCATCATGGTACCGTCTCTATCCTGCGTACCGCTGCCGCTGATAATGATCACCGCAGGGTATTTTCCTTCACCGTTGGGCCGGGTAAAGGTGGCGCCATAATGCAGGCTTTTGCCGGCATTATTATATTCCACGTCTTCGCTGTAATAGGGGAAAGGGGGCTTTGGCGTTTGCGGGCGGACTGGATCTGTTGCAAGCGCGTTGTTTTCGGCTTCGCTGATCCGTTTCAGGCTTATGCTTATTTTCCCTGGTCCTTGCCTGAATATACCGTTGATGCCGTCTTTTTCATCCCAGGTACCGGTATAGCCGCCGTTTAATGCGCCGCACTTTATAAACAGGCTGTCTTTTTTCAAAAAGGTACTTTCGCACTTTAGCCCAAATACTTTCTGGTCGGGGCTATCGAAAGTTGAAATAAAACTGGTATCTGTTGCTTTTTTGATGTTAAACACCAGGTGCAGATTGGTGCCGCCAACAGTTAGCGACCCAACCCAGCTACCGGAAATGTTTTGGGCGTTAACCTCAGCGGCTCCAACCAGGCAGATAAGCAGGATAATTATTTTTTTCATGAATTTTGCTCTGAACGGTGCTTTTTAAAATAGTTATAGGAATAGGCGTAAGGGAAGATCGACATTATTGCTACCAGGCATAACATAATGACAGTACCGGTTGCCGGCGATAAAAAGAGGGTGAAAATGGTAATAGCGATCCCGCCGGCCAGCCATATCCTGCCCGCCACCCGGTGCGTGGCGCGCCAGTTATCTTCATTCTCCAACGCCCAGGGGGTTTTAAAACCGGCAAAGTAATTTGGCTTAACAGTGTTGAAAACATTGCCCAAAAAAGCCATCATCAAACCAATTACAGGCAGCATTAGCTTTTCTATCTGGAAGCGGTGATGTATGGTGGCAAAAATGATAACGAGGTCTAAAGCTGACAAAAATACCACCAACCCAAGCCCGATTTTTTGGAAAGTAGCCTCGCCGTATTTTACCTGCTTTTTAGGGTCAATCGACGGCAAATACTTTAACAACAGGTACACCAATGCTGATGCGCCCATTAAAATACCCGGGCCCATCAAAAATTCGCTTTTGCTGCCATACCGATCGACATTACCGTTGAGCCCGTAGTGCAGTGGCACGACCTGAGGCATAGCTGAATAAACAACCAGCAGGTATACTGCTGGCAGCAACCAAATGGCCAGGGCGGCTCCGTCTGATAGTGTAAACTTTTTCATTTGTGATATTATTTCTTGTTTGATTGTAAACTGATAATCCATTTTAGCATTTCGTCCATCACGGTCGTATTTAAGGAGTAATTGATAAACTGTCCTTCCTTAACCGATACCACGAGCCCAGCCTGCCGGAGCAAATCGAGATGGTGCGAAATGCTGGGCTTCGAAATATTAAACCGGTCGGCTATCTCGCCGGCTGTCAGGTCTTTCTCCTTCAGTAGTTCCAATATCTCTCGTCGGGTTGGGTCGTTCAGCGCTTTAAAAATCGAGTTCAATTCAACCTCCATTTATATATTTAGACAAATATCTAAATACTTTTTTAATTTCAAACAAATCTTTTACTTTTATTTTTATTCCCGCAAATCTTTTTCATGAAGACCAGGTCTGTTTTGTTGCTCATTTTTAGCTGCTTGCTGTGTGCAACGGCCGTAAAAGCGCAAAATATCGATAAAAACTTCGCCGATTCCTTGGTCAAACATTTCGATTATTATCGCTTAAAAAATCCGCAAAGCGTTTTATTTGCCCACTTCGACAAAACGGTTTACACCAATAATGAAAATGTTTGGTTTACTGCCTATCTTTTAAATAGCGATAAAAGCAGGCTAAACGATGTATTGTCGACGGTGCTGGTAAAGGATAACGACCACTCCATCGCACTTGAAGAAAAGTTTGTAATGGCCGATGATATCGCCTTCGGTAACCTGTTTTTGCCGGACAGTATACAATCAGGCGATTACAGCTTTATCCTTTATACGAACGAAATTTATAACGGTAAGCCGGCAAATATTTTTGTGCGGCCCATCACCGTAAAAAACACAGATGAACCGCCCTTCCAAGCCAGCCTGAACCTGCTGGATACCGACAAATTCCCCGCTGATGGCAAACGGAAAGTGCGTTTGGTAACCAGTACAAAAGGGACAACCATTGTTTCGGGCGCTACGGTCAGCTATTACGCAGGAGATAAGGCTCATCCCTTTTTTTCAGGCCAGGTAAAAACCGATCATGCGGGTCAGTATGTATTTTCAGTCCCCGTCGGGGGAGTAAGCACAAGTAATAATGTGTTTGAAGCAAAGATCAGTTTTGGCAAAGGGTCGAATACCGCTCAGTTGGTGCTGCCGGTTTATGCCGACGTTCCACAAATCAAATTTTACCCGGAAGGCGGCAATCTTTCGGATGGGGTGCTGAGTATGGTTGGCTGGGAGGCAAAAAACCTGGCAGGCGCCCCTTTGGAAATGCGCGGAGTGCTATATAAAGATGATAAGCCTGAAGATACAATCTATACAAACAGCTATGGCATAGGTAAATTTAAACTGTATCCGCAGATGCACAGCCGTTATTACCTGAGACCCCTTGGGCATAATTTCAAAGATTCAGTTTATGCATTGCCCGCCATTAAGTTCAATCAACCCGTGATTGCGATTGAAAAAGCTATTGCGAATGATACCTTAAATTTGATAATAAGAGCAAAAAACACCCAAAAGGTTTTTGTTGTGGTTCATAACTTCAGGAACGTTTTTTATGATTTTGAAACGGAGGCAACGCGAAGAGGCAAATCGGTAAAAGTGATTATGGATGAATTGCCCCGGGGTATAGCAGCGATCACCGTGCTGGATAGCCTGCACAGGCCCTGCGCGGAAAGGCTATTCTTTGCGCACTTCACCCACCGAAATAGCCTGAAAATAAATACAGATACTGATCATTACAAAAAGCGGCAGAAAGTAACCGTCGATCTTAAGCTTTTGAACGCAGATGGCAAAGTTGCAGGCGGCCTTGTTTCCATCGCCTGTATACAGGCCAACCGGTACGAGATAAAAAAAGCAATGGACATTGAAAGCTATTGTTACCTGGTTGACCAGATAGGCCGGCTCCCTGTAAAAGAACAATATATGGGTACATCCGGCGGGGACATGAAATACCTGGAAGATATTTTATTGATAAAGGGCTGGCGTCGCTATACCTGGCCTGAATTGGTAAATGCAGCGCCACGCGATACCCTCCGGCGCGAAGACACGTTGTTTTTTAGCGGAGCACTAACAAGGTGGGGCAAGCCGCTTAAAAAGCCCGGTAATTTATTAATGTTTAAGGACTCGTCTGCAATTGCATTTAAAACTGACGCGACCGGGAGATTCATCATGACCAGTGAACAGCTGTTTACCCATGAGCAAAAAGACGTAAAACTTCTGGCAAATTCAGGCGCCGGCGACGAAGTAAAATTAACATTGAATGACCCTTATGAAAAAATTGATGATTCGCTGGCTTTGAATTTTCACCCGTTCAAAACCATTACGCGTTTGCCTGGCGGTGCAGCGGAGGATACGGAAAATCTTTTGGGCACACAACGCATAATCCAATTAAAGCAGGTCAACATAAAAGCTAATAAAGACGACCTCACGTACGGCGCCGCAGGAATAGCGCGTGAAAACGAATGCGGCGATTATGTATGCAAGTTTAATATCCTGAATTGTCCGAATCACCGGGATGACCCAGCGAACAGGCCGGCGGTGTTGGGTCAAACCTACATTTACATGGGGAATTCGTATTATAGGTATGCGGGGTGCATAATTCATGAAAAGCAGCCTGCCGGTTCCGTAATTGACACCATAAGTGGCATTCACTATTCGGTGGAATTTTATCCGGCTGATTATTCAAAATTTAATCCGATTGCGCCCGAGTACGTTTCAACGATTTACTGGAACCATTTGTTAAAACTTTCACCAGCGAGTAAAAATACCGTCAGCTTTTATGCCAGCGATATTATCGGCGATTTTAAGATCATTGTACAGGGCATCACCCGGGACGATGTTGTTTATGGCGAAAAGACGTTTACGGTGGTTAAGTAGTTGATGGAGTTAGATTAAGTTGATCAAGTTAGTTACGGAGTTAAACTCAATCAACCTAATAAACAGGGCAAACGCATTAAAATAGTTTTAGTCTTATTAGCGTTGAGTGCGGGAAACGGTGCGGCTTGAAGAATAGATTTTTTTAACCGCAAGGGCACTAAGAACACTATAAACGCGGACTACTTTGCGGAATCTTTGTGCCCTTAGCGAACTTTGTGGTGAAAACTATTCATAATAAATATAGGACACTACTTGAGTTACTATCTCCGACAGGTATATTCAAAGTTATTTTATTGGGTCTGCCCTGAGCAAATCAACTTACATTGCATTTCAAGACAATTTTTCGTTATTTACGACACAAATCAAAACCCATCATGCAACGAAGAAATTTCCTCAAAACAGGCGCTTTAGCCGGTTTAACGATTAGTACTTTGGCGGCGGCCTCATGCAAGCAACCTTCGTCTGCTCAGGGCGGCCAGGATGAGCAAAAAGCCGATGATTTTGAATTGAATGAAGCGACGATCGATGCGCTTCAGCAAAAAATGCAAAGCAAGGCTTATACGTCCAGGCAGATTACGGAGATGTATTTGAAACGGATAGACGCTATCGACAAAAACGGCCCGAAATTAAATGCGGTGATCGAGGTTAACCCGGACGCTTTGGACATTGCCGATGCGATGGATAAGGAACGCGCCGCCGGAAAAGTGCGCGGGCCGCTGCATGGCGTACCGGTTTTGATAAAAGATAATATTACCACAGGCGATAAGATGCATACCACTGCGGGGGCCTTGGCCATTGCTGACAATATTATGAAGGAAGATGCCTTTATTATTAAAAAACTACGTGAAGCCGGCGCGGTATTATTAGGAAAGACCAATTTAAGCGAGTGGGCAAATTTCCGCTCTACCCATTCGACAAGTGCGTGGAGCAGCCGCGGGGGGCAAACCAAATGCCCTTATATTTTAGATCGCAACCCCAGCGGCTCAAGCGCGGGCTCAGGGTCGGCGGCATCGGCAAATTTATGCGCTGTCGCTATAGGTACCGAGACAGATGGTTCCATTGTTTCGCCATCATCTGTTAATGGCCTGGTGGGTATTAAACCGACTGTAGGACTTTGGAGCCGGGCTGCTATTATTCCCATATCCAAAACCCAGGATACAGCCGGGCCGATGGCGCGCACTGTTAGGGATGCAGCAATCCTTTTGGGCGCTTTAGCCGGCGAAGACCCGCAGGATAGTTATACTGCGGCAAGCAATGGCAAAATTGAGGCTGACTATACCAAATTTTTAGATGCAGACGGGCTGAAAGGAAAGCGCATCGGGGTAGAAAAAGACGCACTGAAAATAAGCCCGCAGATGGACCCAATATTTAAAGCAGCCCTTGACTTGTTGAAAAGCAAAGGTGCAACTGTGGTTGAGGTTGAATTAAACAAGGAGCTAAAAAGTATTGGCAATGCCGATTTTACGGTGCTGCTTTACGAATTTAAAGATGGCCTGAACCAATACCTGGCTAAAGCTGATTCAAAAGTAAAATCGCTGGCGGATGTGATTGCTTTTAACAAACAAAACGAAGCTACGGCGATGCCGTTTTTTAAACAGGAAATTTTAGAGCAGGCACAAGCAAAAAAAGGACTTGACGAAAAAGAGTACATGGATGCCGTGGCCAAAACCACAGGCACCACGCGCACAGCCATCGACAAGATCATAAGTGATAATAAACTGGATGCAATTGTAGCGCCCACTAACGGATTTGCCGTTTGCATTGACCTGGTTAATGGTGATTATGACAACGGCTTCTCCTTTTCGGGCCCGGCTGCGATGGCGGGTTACCCGCATATTACCGTACCCATGGGCTATTTTAACGAGCTGCCGGTTGGGATATCATTTGTGAGCACGGCTTATAAAGAAGGGGATATTATTAAGCTGGCGTACGCCTATGAGCAAGCTTCGAAAAAGCGCGTTCCGCCGAAATTCAACGTGGCTTTACTGGGGTGATCAAACAAGGGTGGCTAAATAAACGCCTGTTACCAGCAAAATATAAATATCAGATACCATCGCCAAAACCTCATTCGGACTTTCAGGTTTTTTTATAAGGTGGTAAATGCCGGCTATTCCCATGTATAGCCCGCCCGCGAAGGCGGCAGCGGGGCGCCAGTCGGGGATAAACAACGAGAGCATACCCGTTAGCCCGAAACAAATATTGGCGAAGCCCAATTCTTTAACCACCACCTGCCCGGAAGGATCCTTAATGTGAAATATCTGCTGAAGCGTAAAAAGCGGTTTAGTTACTTGCCGTAACCCGGCTGCAAAAAGCCGTACGCCAACTGCCCAAAACACAAACCATTTTCCAACCAGTACCATAAGTGGCGCACCTGGATAGGGTACATAATCCACCCAAACCGATATGGCGGGCAGTATCGCCATCAATAAAAGCAGAGACAGTAGATAGCCACGGTTTAATTTTGTAATCGCTTGATCCTCCATTAGCATTGCAATTACATTAACTTGCGGATGAGTCGGCTTTTTGCTCCAGCCGTTTTGTGATCGAAATGATCATTTGATTTTGATACTCAAGATGGGAAAGGATAGTTTCTATTTCCAACTCTGCCTGCAGATTTATTTTGAGGTCTTCTTCATCTCTCAAATCAGCGCGAATCGACTGGACATTTTGCCCGATCATGATCAGCGGCAGCAAAAAAAGCTGGATCATATTGGAAATAAAAAGCCAAAGCACAAAGGCAGGGTAGGGGTCAAACCTTGCTTCTTTGGGCGCAAACATGTTCCAGGTAAGCCAAATAACTGTCCATAAAAAAATGATCATAAAAAAGCCCATGGTTCCAACGTGGTTGGTTATCCAAACGGCTACTCTGTCAAGCATGGATTTTTTTAAGTGGCTCTTGGTAGTGGTGCGCAAAATCTCTTTGCGCTTGTTGATGCATTCCTGGATGGAAAGGGGTTTTGCGGGTTCCATAATTAAATTGTCGATTAGGGTTTTGAATTATACAATCAAATCTAATTAATTAACATCATAATATCATGGCTGGCTTGCATGGTTTAACCCTAACTTTACTGCATATTCAAACCATATAAAATCCTATATTTCGAAAAAAATTAAGCTATGGAATTTGGCCGCATACCACACGAAGAGTTGGCGCTAACTGATTTTACGCTCCCGCCCGACCCGGAACTCACCATCAACACTTTACTTGCCGCCAAAAACAAAGGCACGCTGCAGGTTCGGGTTGGCTGCGCAAAATGGGGCCGTAAGGAATGGCTGGGCAAGATATATCCGCCAAAAACAAAAGACGCCAATTTTTTGGATGAATATGTAAAGCATTTTGATTGTATCGAGTTGAATGCCACATTTTACAATATTTACGGACCGCAGGTAATCAGCAAGTGGAAGGAAAAGGCTGCCCCGAACCCCAATTTTAAGTTCTGTCCAAAATTCTCGCAATCTATTACGCATATCCGGAGACTGAAGAATGCCGATGAAATCACCACGCAATACTATGCCGGAATTGAAGCGTTTGGTGAAACGCTCGGCCCGTTATTTTTGCAGGTGGGTGATAATTTTACACCCAAAAGTATGCCCGACCTGAAGGCTTATCTTCAAAAACTGCCTACAGATGTGCCCGTTTTTTGTTGAAGTGCGGCACAAGGACTGGTTTGCTGTTCCGGAAGTTCGTGCCGAATTTTTTGGTATGCTGCATGAGCTAAATGTCGGCGCCGTAATTACCGATGCTGCGGGCCGCAGGGATGTTATTCATATGGAACTGCCAACGCCCCATGCTTTTATCCGCTTTGTGGGCAACAGTCTCGATCCGACCGACTATAAACGCGTTGACGATTGGGTGGAACGGATTGTAAAATGGAAAGAAATGGGCTTACAGTCCGTTTGGTTTTTTATGCACCAGCACGATGAACGGTACTCGCCGGAACTGGCCGATTATGTGGCTGAAAAGCTCAATGAACATTTGGGCCTTAGTCTGCTGAGACCAGCGTTCATGGATAGAGATAAACCGGCGGTCTGAACCGTTGATTTTTCACGTATTGTTTATTTATAGGTGTTCAGGAGTGCTTAGCAGTTAAGCTGATTAACCTCATTTGATTGATTGGTGCTTGTCGCCTTTTAAGTCAGCGGCCTTAATCAACTCGGATGAACCAGCGGTTCAGATTACGACACCATCCCCGATATCACATTAATGCTCAGCGCCAGGATAGCCGTATTAAAAGCAAATGACAGCAATGCGTGCATCGTACAAACCCTTCTGATCCTTCTCGAAGTAATATTCACATCTGATACCTGGAACGTCATTCCGACGATGAACGAAAAGTAAACAAAATCGATGTAGTCCGGCTCATCCCTGCCGGGGAATTGCAGGCCGCCTGCGGCTTTGGTTATGCCGTCAATATCCGTGCCCGTGTCATAATATAAATGCGCATAGCGGAGGGTATAAATGGTATGCAGCAGCCACCATGATATGATCACTGCCGTTATGGCCAGCAGGATATGTTCATTTTTGGCAACTTCCGGCAGTCCTTTGGTTGACTTTAACAAGTAAACAATAGCGCCGAGGCTCACCACAGCGGCCGTCGTAATAAACAAAAACAGGAAAGTAAGGCTCGAATCCTGCAAACTGGCAATCGCCCTTACTTCGCGTGGGTGCGAGGAAAGTATAATGATCCAATTGAGCAAAATAACTGTCAACGCGCAGCCGATCCAGCAAAGGTCAAATTGAAGTCCGTTTTAAGATTATGCGATAAAACGTGTTGATAGGACACTGGTTCATGGTTTTGTAGTTGATGGTTTTTGGAAGGAAGGATTCCCGGGCCGAATCATCTTATTCTAAAACAAATTTCTACCTTTACCATCACCACGATAGACTATCTAC
>Ga0206971_10096_pt1 | contig 31832 bp, 31 predicted proteins | sample Alteio_BWOrgHeat_85_FD_152917 | JGI IMG/M metagenome (GOLD analysis project Ga0206971, IMG submission 152917) | Enriched cells from forest soil in Barre Woods Harvard Forest LTER site, Petersham, Massachusetts, United States -... | ecosystem: Environmental > Terrestrial > Soil > Temperate forest >...
AGCATCCCCGTGAGCATGGCCAACTGCATTGCGACCTGCTGGTTGCGCGTGACGACGGAGATCAAAATCCCTTGAGCCAGATAGGTGCTTAAGCAGAGCGCGCAGCCGAGCGCCAGGAGCCCAAGGTTTCCGATAAAAGGAACGCCAAAAGCCGTCCGCGCGATTACGTAAACGGCAATCTGCGCGATGATTCCTAAAACAGCATAAGGGGCCAGTTTCCCGACAATGATCTCCAGTGGATGGATTGGAGTGGATAACAGCAGTTCCATCGATCCATTTTCCCACTCGCGTGCAACGGTGAGAGAGGTCAGCACGATCGAAAGAATTCCCATGATCACGACCGCCAGTCCGGGAATCACAAACCATCGACTGTTGAGTTCCGGGTTAAACAGAAAACGCGTGCGCAGATCATAGGCCGGAGGCGGATCGAATCTCGCGATCCGTTCTGTCGCCAAAGTCTGGATGCTTTGGACGTAGGCGGCCACGGGTCCAACCGTTGAGTTGTCCGCGCCGTCCACGAGTAATTGCGCGTCGGCGCTTCGCCCATTCATGAGATCCTTTTCAAAACGGGGTGGAATGATAAGGCACACCTTGGCACGCTCGGCGTTGACGGATTCGACGGCTTGGGCAGGAGAACCGGCCGGCCGTGCCAGAAAATAACCTGAACTGACAAAGGTATCTACCAGTCGTCGCGAGGTCTGCGTATGATCGGAATCGCTAACAGCCAAGGGGATATTCTTGATATTGAAGTCGATGGCCAGACCGTAGACGACTACCATGAGAACCGGCAATCCAAGAGCCAGTGCCAACGTGAATGGATCACGCCAGATATGAAAGACTTCTTTTCGGGCCACGGCGATGGCGCGCGTCCAGACAAAGGCACTCATGCTTTAGCCTCGACGGCGCGGATGAACACATCTTCCAGAGATGGCGGAATGGATCGTATGGTGAATTTCTGTTCGAACTGAGCGCGCGCCTCGGCCCATGAGGCATCGGATTGGACCGCGGCATGAAAGCGCAGGCCATAGGGTTCGAAAAAAACGAAAGCGGGGTGCTTTTCCAACGCGCTGATTTCCGAAAAGCTGAGCGGCGCTTTCGGATCGAATTCGTAGACGGCCGTTGGGAAAAGCGTTTTCTTCAGACCGGCGGGACTGTCAGCGGCGATAATCTTCCCTTCGCGCATGAGTGCAATGCGCCCACATTCTTCCGCCTCATCCATGTAGTGGGTTGTCACAAATACCGTTTTTCCACGTTCGGCCAGCTGATGGATCAGACGCCAAAAACGGCTGCGAGCCGCGGGTGCTACTCCGGCCGTAGGCTCATCAAGAAAGACAATGTCCGGATCATGGAGAAGCGCGGCGGCGAGCGAAATCTGCTGTTTGAACCCTCCCGGGAGATCCTGTACTGGCGTGTCCAACGGTCGATCGAAAGAAATGAAATCAAAAAGCTTTTGGCGGCGCTCGAGATACACATCGGGGTCCAATTTACGAAGCGATGCGATGAAATCCAGATTCTCTCCGACGCGCAGATCGTTGTACAGTGTGAATTTCTGCGACATATAGCCGACTTTCGATTTAATCGCTTTTTCCCCCTGTTCAAAGCCGGCCCCCGCGACGCGCACCGGACCAGACGTCGGTGTCAAGAGACCGCAGAGCACGCGGATGGTCGTCGTCTTCCCAGCGCCGTTGGCTCCCAAAAAACCGAAGATCTCTCCGGGTTGGACGGAAAAGGAAATGTGGTCGACGGCAGTAAAATCACCAAACTTGACCACCAGATCCTGAACATCGACAGCCGGTGTTGAGTCAGTCACGGATGAGCTCCAAGAGAAGCGTCATGCTTCATGAACAGCTCGTCAAACCCGCGCACGCCTTCTTTGGCGAGAAGCTCCCGGGGTTCCCCTTCAGCCATCACATGGCCGCTTTCGATGAGATGGACGCGCGAACAGCGTTCGGCTTCGTCCATATAAGCCGTCGTCACAATAATCAAAATCTTTTCATCGGCCAGCCGATAGAGCATGTCCCAGAACTCGCGACGGCTGATGGGGTCCACGCCATTGGTCGGCTCATCGAGAAGAATCGCATGCGGAGAACGCAGAAGGGCGCACATAAGTCCGAGCTTCTTGTACATCCCGCCGGAGAGTTTGCCGGCGGGACGATCCGCAAATTCGGTCAACCGCGTCATATGCAGGAGCTCATCTCTCTTGCTCCGATACATATCCGGAGGAATGCTGTAGAGCGCGCGAAAGAAATCAAGATGCTCATCGATGGAGAGATCGGCATACAGGCTTTGCTGCTGCGGCATGTACGCGATTTCGGGGCGCAGGGTTTCAAAATCAACCGGTTGGCCGCCGCGTAAATAGCGGATATTCCCAGAGGCGGGCTTCATGAGGCCCAGCATGAGACGCATCAAGGTGGTTTTCCCCGCCCCTTCGGGGCCTATGACGCCGTGCATCAAGCCCGAGTCAAAATCCATGGACACATTCTCGAGAGCAACGACTGGTCCAAAGGCCTTATGAAGATGAGTGACGGAAATCGCGATGGGTTCTTGCGGCGGCATGGAATGGTTCAGGCCTTCGGTAAGGCAATCTCGATGGTCATGCCGGGCTTCAGGATTTCTTCCTGGTTCGATCCTAAGAAACTAACTTTCACGCCATAAACGAGGCGCGTCCTCTCCGCACGCGTCTGCACGTTTTTCGGAGTGAACTCGGCCTCATCATTGATTTTTAGAATGGTGCCCTCGAAGGGGCGATTGTTCATCTCTGGAAGAGTCCCCGTCAGTTTCATTCCGGGTTTAAGCCTCGATACGTCAGGTTGAGGAACATAAATGAAAGCCCAGATATCCCGGACATTGGCAATAGTCAGAATTTTTGTGCCTGGCGTTACCCATTCTCCCGGTTCATGGTACCGGCTAAGAACGGTAGCGTCGATCGGAGAGTGAATAGAACACCAGCTCATCCGCACATCCGAATCGTCCTTCCTGTTTTTGATCTGGTCCCAGCTGTCTTGCGACATGCTGCCCGCTTTGTACAGGCGCAGGGCACGCTCGTAATTGATTTGGGCCAGCTGAGCGGCCACTTTGACATCGTCGCACACCAAGGCGATGGCTTCCTGGCCCGCGGTCAGCCGTTCCCCTTCCTGCACAGCCACTTTCGCGATGGGACTCGCTAGCTGAGCGGAAAGATCTACTTTCGTCGCCTCGAGCGTTCCGGCATAAAGGAATGTATTTTGAAAAAATGTCATTTTGATAGCCACGGCGGCGGCCGCCAGGACGAGAAAAATAATAAGAAGACGGGGATTTTTTTTCATGATTTATTCCTCGGATAAGCTTTCTAAATTTGCCAGCTGGACTAAAAGATTAACGTCCGTGGTTGCCGCTTGTACTTTGGCTTGAATTTCCCTTAAATCGGCGTCTTCCACATCCAAGTAACGGAGTTGCCCCAACCGGTAAGCCTGGTAACGGAGACGCGAGACTTCCGTGGCGCGGTCCGCTGCACGGTGGGCAATGATTTGCTGCACACGCAAAGAGACCGCCTGATCGCGCGCTTTCAACCAGCTGTCCAAAAGAGTTCTGGCCGTTTGCGCGCGGTTTTCTTCCATGGCTTCTGCCTGCCGTTTTTGCGCTCGAACGGCATATTGTGTTTGGCCGCCCGCAAACAAAGGTAAGCTCAAGTTCGCTCCAACCATTTTTTGCGTGACATTTTCCGCGATGGGCCCGTTCGGATATTCCCGCATGAGACTGGCTAGGACATTTAGAGTCGGCCAATGGCCTCCCTCAAGGCTTTGCGCGGTGCGACGAGCGGATTCGGCCAGATTCGAGAGATATTCTAAAGAGGGTTGATGAGGATCGAAGAGAAGCAAGCCTTTCGGATCCATGCGCGAAAGAGAATCGTGCAACGGATCCAGAATCAGGATGAGAGTGGAAGCAGGCATTTCCGCTGTAGGCTCTAAAACCGTGTTCCCCTCCGAAGGCCAGGTCGGGTCGAGGGCTTCCCCTTGCCGCGTGATGGACGAAAGATCTCGAATGGCGGCGGCAAGGTTGGCACGGGCCTGCAGCAATTCATTCTGTCGGGAAAGAAGATCTTGTTCGGCGGATAGCAGATCGACTCTCGCGGATTCGCCATTCTGGTACCGGATCGAAATGTCGTGATATTGTGCGCGCTCTACTCGGTAGGACTCGGCATAGAGACGCACTTGCTCAGAGGCAAGCTGAGCCTGGAAATAGGCTAATCGAGCGGCGAGTCGAATTTGACGTCGAACGGCTTCCGCTTGCTGACTCTGGGCGCGAGCATTGGCTTCCGAGGCACGCCAGGCCTGGGTCAGGGTGCCGCCAGAAAATACCATCCAGGTTACTTCCGGCCCGATTGAATATTGATTATGCGTCGTAAATGCAAAGGCGGGTGATTGCGGGGTGATCTGAATCGCCGGGATTTCCGCCAGATAGGTATAGGAGCCATCGATGTTAAGGCTCGGAAAAAGCCGGCCGCGCACCGCCATCGCCTGATCCTGCGCTCCTTCGGCCTCGTGCCGGGCCGATTTCCATTGATCGGAGGTCTCCATCGAAGCCTGTACCGCCTGGTCGAGCGTCATAGTTAAGCGAGGAATATCTGCCCCGCACGCGAGTGCCGGAGCCAGCAGAATAATCAAGAGGTGGGTCCCTTTAGGCATCTTGAACTCCAAAAAGTTTTCGAGGGACTGTCTGGACCGGCACATCACGAAAGAGCTTACTCAAAAGTTTCCCAAGCGTTTGACTTTCACGTTTAGAAAGAGGGAAAAGGAATTCGCGTTCCACTCGGTCTAGCCGTCGTTCGGCCTGGGCAAAAACGCTGTGGCCGTGGCGGGTCAGAGTGACCCAATGAGCGCGACGATCTTTGGGATGTGCCCGTCGTCGAACCACGGCTCTTTTTTCCAGATGGTCGATCAACCATACCATCGTGGCTGGGTCGACTTTGAGGGCATCTCCGAGAGCCCTTTGCGTCAGCGATCCTTTCTCTTTAAGGATCGCCATGACCGCAAAATGCGGAGGGATCAAATGCAGCGGTTTGAGAATGTGGGTCGCTTTCGCGCGGATCATCGCCGCCGGACGATTTAAAAGGTATCCGATATGTTTGGCCAGTACCGGAGGCAAAGCGCTTCCCGTGTTTCTCGCTGATGAAGACGCATGCTTAGACGGCGTGCCCATGGAATTAGTTTAGTATATAAACTATTTAGATCACAAAGTAATTGCGGCGATGAGTCTAGAACTAGCTGAACTTGGAGCAAGAATTGGCTGAAGGAAGGAGCGCCAAACGTGCGTCTAATCCAAAGCGCTGCGGTGAATATCGTAAAAACAAACCACCAAAGACACCAATGAATAAGTCCTTGCATGCTATGTCGGCGAAAATTCACGAGTGCCCTTCTCCAACACTGTTGAGAAGAGTTCCGCAGCCTCTGAAGAAGGTTTGAGTTCATTCCCTAAGGAATATTTTGACGTCAGATTTATTAAAAATGTTTCACAATAACCTCAGGAACGGCAGGCACTGGCTGCCGTTCCTGAGCTGTACGGGTGGGTTTACTTGCTTACAGGAGTGCTGGTGGCGCTAGGAGTTACAGCTGGTTTTGCGGTCCCTTTCTTATGATGGCGTCCATGATGTTTCCCTGGGGTTTTCGGAACCGTTGTGCCGGTGGTGGTGCCATTGGTGCCTTGTTGCGTAGCATCTCCCGCGGATGCCCACAACACTGCTCCGGGCGCCATTAGGGAACTCGCCAATAGAACGATAGCCATTTTCTTTGCCATGAATAGTCTCCTTTGACTCATTAGATTTGTCGAATCTTTCCATTAGACGTTATCGGCGGCGCAAACGTTCCAGAATAAATATAATCTGCCCATGAAGAAAAAAGACGAAGACGAGCTCGCCAAGCTGGTAAATCTCACCAAAATGCTTAAAAAGGAAAACGTCAAGGTCGCGCCCAAAGGGCCGCCTAAGAGCGTTAATAAGTGGCGAAGCGCAGAGCCCAAGTTTGCCCCCAAAACTCCAAAAACTTCGGATACGGTTGAGGCTGGTGGAATGCAGGTGGATCCTTCCTTAAAAGATGCCTACGAGCAATGGCGCCAGGATAAGATCGTCGAGCAAAATGAACGACGTGAAATGGCCCTGCGGCGAGCGAAGGCTAAAAAGGCGGCTTATTTGGAAGAGTTATCGAAAAGGTCGCCTGAAGAAGGAACGAACTCCAACGTGGATGGCGATTCGGGTTCTTCCGCGGCGTGACGCTTTTCGTTAAGAAGCGCCTGAATTTTATTCTCGACATCGATCAAATCAAGGGGCTTGACGAGATATTCATCCGCTCCCATTAATCGCCCAATGCGGTGCTGGCTTGGCAGCCGGGCGGCACTGGTCATCATGATGATCGGGATCAACTTTGTTTGCGGATGCTGACGAAGGATTCCGCAAGCCTGGTAACCGGTGGCATCCGGCAGTAACAAATCCAGCATAATTAAGTCCGGCATGATGGCCACAGCCATCTCCAGGCCTTCCCCCACATAACAAGCAGAAGCCACCTCGAAACCCTTTGACTTGAGATGCTGTTCCAGGAGTCTGATTAATAAAACGTCGTCATCGATGATAAGTATTCGTGCCATAACACTAATAGGTTACTAACCCAATGTTACAGCTATGTTAAATTGAGTTTATTTTTAAATGCAAACTAATGTTAAGCCGGGCGGTGAATTAAATCGTTTTTGAAATGAAGCGCGTATAAATCCAGGACGCTAAGGCTGCTCCGCTGATCGGGCCGATCCAGTAAAGCCAGTGGTAATCCCAGTAGCCCGCGGCAATGGCCGTGCCGAAGACGCGCGCCGGGTTCATGGCGGCTCCCGTGATGGGGCCACCAACCAGAATGTCCACCATGACAGTTAACCCAATGCCAAACCCACCGATTTTTGGGGCCATCGCATCCATTGCGGTACCGAGGACTGCCAGCATGAGAAAGAAGGTCAGCGTCGCTTCAAGAACAAGCCCTACCAGAGGTGAAATGCCAACGGAAAGCGCTGGCGTCCCGAGATGAACCGCCTGCCACGCCGCTTCTGGGAAAATCGCCCTCAAAAGAAAGCCGGCCAGACTTCCTCCGATTAATTGCGCGATGATATAAAGAATGACCGTTGAGCGGTCGACTTTTCCAGCGACCCATGCGCCGACGGTCACCGCGGGGTTGAAATGGCCACCAGAAATAGCGCCGAAGGCCGAGACCATAATCGACAAGATGAGTCCATGAGCCAACGCAATCCCAAGCAGCCCCACCGCTCCGTGGGTGTAGCTATCCGTGACAATGGCCCCAGCGCCGATAAAAAAGAAAACGAATGTCCCAATCAACTCCGCCAACGCGGGACGAAATTTGTCACTCATAGCTATACCCCTTTAAGATGAATGTGAGATGGTGTGACAGCGGCAGACGGTGCGGCGGAATCTGAAATCGGAATGGGGGTGGACTCCTGGCATCCGGACAAAAGTGCGGCTGCCGAAAGACCCAAGACTAATACCCACCTGATTCGCATGGGCAGATTATAACTTAGGGATGATTCAAGCGGCTAGTGTCTTGGTTTCCGGCTGTGCGTCGGAGAGGGGCGCGGGCAGAGTAAATGAAATGGTCGTGCCAAGACCGAGACCTTTGGATCGAGCGAATATGCTCCCCTTGTGTGCGAGGATAATTTCTTTACAGATAGCCAACCCCAGCCCTAAGCCTTGAGAACTTGTGGAACCTCCAGGAGACACTTGAAAGAATTTATCGAAAACGCGTTCTTGAGTGTCGGCCGCCAATCCAACACCAGTGTCTTCGACGGCCACAACCACCGCATTGTCTTGGAATTGCGCGCGGACTGTCACATTCCCTTCCTCTGGCGTAAATTTCAAAGCGTTGTGAATTAAATTCCAAAGAACTTGCCGAATACGTCCGCCATCCACAGAGACTTGCATGACAGACGGCGGTAGAGTAGCGATGAGTTGAAGGTTCACATGGCGTTCACGGGCCTCCAATTGAGATTTTTCCACCTCTTCTCGAAGGAGCGCCGCCACATCGGTCGGGGCCGGATGAATTGAAAACTGGCTTTTGTCCATGCGCGCCAGATCTAATAGATCGTCGACCATCCGTTCCTGCAGCTCGACCTGGCGTTCCATCTGTGCCAGCATTTCCGATTGCCCAGCGGTCAATGATCCGAGGCTTTCTTGCTTGAGAATTTCGCTGAAACCTCGGATTCCGGTCAAGGGGCCGCGCAGGTCATGGCTCACGAGTGAAAGAAATTGGGATTTCAGTTTGTTGACTTCGTTGAGTTGATCGATATTGTCCCGGCTCTTTTGGTGCAGACGGGCATTTTCAATCGCTAAAGCCGCTTGGCGGCCGAAGGTAATTAAGAAATCGATTTCGCGGGTTAAAAAAGCTCGTGCGTGGGCGGTCGTGACGGCATTAATCACGCCCACTGGCTGATGGTCCATCGTATAGACTGGCACACAGAGCAATGATCGGATCGGCTGATGACTCGGACTATAGTGTGGATCGCCCATCGCGTACTCGGCCCAATAAGGTTGTCCGGTTTGCAGGGCCCATCCAGCCATCCCTTGTCCGATGCCGAGACGCAGCGGACTTTCAATTTTGAAATTTCCCCCACGAACCCATTGCGTTTGAAGCACGCAGGCCTGCGGGTCCCAAAGCATGAGTGACGCGCGGTCGACTTTCAAAATGGAAAGGACGCTATCGAGGATGCGGACCGTGGTTTCCTCGATGCCCTGTGTGGAGCCCCCAAAGGTGGCCAGCGCGGCGGCGCCGACTTCAAACGAAAAGTTCAAGTCGGTAATCTTTTCGCCGAGTTTCTCAAAAAGGCTACGTCGCTGGAGCGCTAGCCCGACGGATTGAGCCAGCATGTTGAAAAGATGAATTTCTTCCGCATCCCAGCGAGTTTTTTCATAGGCGCCGAGGAAAAGGACGCCGAAACAGACTTGCTCGTTCATCACCGGAAGACATAAATGCTGGGTGTAATTGAACTGTTCACTAGAACAAGGCTCAGCTTGGGCGGTGTTGTAATGAAATGGCCTCTGCTGAGCAAAAGCCGGACAGGCGCTCATCGGAAGATGGTTGGGAGATCCCGGACGCAAGGCTGGATGTTCGCCCAAACCGCTCAACGTTTTCCAAGCCTGATTGGCGATCCAGAGACGGACATTCACATGAAAAGGATCCAAGGCTGAACGAAGGTCTCGAAGGACGCGCTGCCGAAGGTCTTGGTCGCCAAGCCCCGGGGGCAGCGCATTCATCATTTCAAGGAATCGAACCATCGTGCGTTGAATGCGCAGATTCCGCGCGACGGAATCATCCTTGCGCGCGAACTGGCGTGCCGTCCAGAGGGCGGAAAGGATCATGATGGCCAAAAAAGCAAGCTGTCCGACGCCGAGGTCGCGGTAATGTTTGGTTGCATGGTGTCGCGTATCCCATAGCGTTCCTCCGTAGCAAAGCATCGACCAGACGCCGTCCCACACAATCATTTTAGAGTCAAAGTGAAAGGCGTGAATTAAAAATGGAAGTGGGTATAAATAAAAAAACGGGCTGTCCGGTCCTCCTGTCAGGGCGACTGCGGCGGTAATCGCGCAAAAATCAATGGAACTCAAGGCATATCGGATGGCCGCCACATGAGAGCGTTCTCCCGGTATCCATAGTTGCGTAAGGCCATAGGGAACGGAATAAAAAATGATGATCCACAGGAGCGGACGAATGGCGACCAGCAGGCCCGCCGCATGGAGCAGCGAGGCGAGGACAAACGCCGCGAGTGAAACGGCAAATCTAAAGCGATTATCGAAATGAAGCTGGTCGGTCTGGTCAGGTTGCGGCTGATCGGTCATGCGGCAAGGAGTCTCTCCACTTCTTTATAGAGGTCTTTGGCATAAAATGGTTTGGTCAGATAACCCTCAGCGCCCACTTCGCGTCCTGTCATCAGATCCTCTTTCTCTTTGCAGCTGGTTAAGAAAAGAACCGGGGTTTCCTGCCCTTGCGCGTGCGTTTTGATGATTCGGCAAAGTTCAAAGCCATTCACCCAGGGGAGCATCACGTCTAAAATGACGAGATCAGGCTGATGCCGCTGCAGAAGATCGGGAAGCTGGACTCCGGTCGACGCCAGAATAACGGTGTAGCGATTATTCAGGAGTTCTAGAACGATCCTCCGCACCACTGGATCGTCGTCTACAACTAAAATTTTGGGTCGATCCGGTTTGGACGACTTGGCGCTTTCTTGCAAATTGCTAGTGATGGTTTCTTCGATCGATGAGTTCTTCGCGGCCTGCCCCATAAGTCCCCCGTTTGTGTTGATTTCTAGAGTCGTTTCTAAGGCACTGCGCCGGCATCTCCGACGGTATGCTCGAGAGATGTGTAACACCCTTTATAAGGGTTGTCAATATCTAATTAGAAGGGGTTTTTACGACAGAAGACGAGGTGTCGACAGCCGGTGTTTTGGGGGTGGCCGTCACTGGAGTTCTAAGTGCATCAAGAGTGTATGAACAGCGAGCGTTCCATAAGGTCCAGCTGTCGACGCCGAGATCAGCGCCGGCCTGCATCTGGGCGCGCACTTCTTTAGTACCGTAGCGAATCCAATGTTCTTTATTGGCCTTCTGAGCTGTCAATTCATCCCCATGGAGTTTGGGATTTTTTAGCGAAAAATCTTGATAGTAAGGACGTAATTTCATACGAGAGGCCGGCCCGAGATGTTTGATGGCATCATGCAAGGCAATGGAAATAATCTTGTAGGGCTCATTGTTGGGAACCGCAATCCCATATTCGCCGGGAGCATAATGCGAGGGATACACCATCGGACACACATAATCCACTTGTTCTGTCATAGGGCCTAGCAGTTGCCCGATCCCCATACCCGTGCTGACAGTCGTTGTTAAACCAAAAACATCGATTGATATCTTCGTTCCTAAGGGCTTGAGAAGTTGATGGGCTTGGCGGAGAAATTCGATAAGCGCCTCCGGCGCCGCTTTTTTATTGTACGGTTTAGCAAAACGCATCTGGCTCAAGCTTCCATCTGTCGGAAATCGGATGTAATCGAACTGAACTTCGTCAAAACCCAACTTCGCCGCCTGAAGTGCAATCAATAGGTTATAACGCCCGGCTTCCTGATTATAAGGATCCAGCCAGGTAATATGATGCCGGTCGAGCCAGAGATCGCCCTGTGGATTTTTGACCGAGAGAGACTTGTTCTTGCGCGGCATGATGTTGTCTTTGAAAACGACAATGCGCGCGACAGTATAGATTCCCTGATGTTTCAAGTCCGCAATCCAGGACGCGACATCGGGAATGGCCGGGACATAAGCCCCTGCTTTCTCCGCCATCGCTACTCCGGGAATGTAAACTTCCCCCTCGTATTCCTTCACGTCAATGACAACGGCATTAATAATGGTGGTCTTAAACAACTCATTGAGATGAACGCGATATTTTTTCGAGCCTGCCAGCCATGCGGTGATATGCAAGGCATGGATCGCCTTTTCATTGCTCATGGACACCGTGCTCGTGGAATTTAGGACGGAAGTGGTGGAAATAACCGAATTGGTTGAGGTCGATACGGTCGTGAGCGTGTCGGTTGACGAGGCGCAGAGTAGTCGCGGCTGAATGACCAGCGACAGAAGAGAAAGAAGGAAGGAAAAATGGCGATTCAAAGACTTAATTTATTTTCGACGCGAAGGATGCGGACGCATTACCCATTGGCAGATCATCACGTACGAATTTTAACATTTCGACCGGGAGAACGCCGAAAACATTTTGATTTATTACATGGGCTCGAATCGATCGCCGGGATGATAGCGGAGGTAGCGGCGGGTTTCCCATTTCTTCCCGTCTTTCTCGTCATAGGTGACAACCGTTTTCATTTGTACGCCTTGGCCAAGATCCGTCACATCTTCCTCGACAACTTTCTGCGAGGGATTGGCTTTGGTGGTAGATTTCGTAAGTCTTTGTGGGTCCAAGCCTCGCCGTGAGTGCGTGCCTTTGCTGAGGCGAGAGTTCTTTTCTCTGGGATGACCGAGAGTCCGGAACGGTGCCGTCGTAGAGTAAGCATTTTCGATCAACCCGTCCTCAAGTCGATTCAACTGGTCGGTGTTCTGAAGGTACAAACTAAAAAAGACGGTCCAGAGCCCGGCCATGACCCAGGTAGATTGCCCGGCCCGCTTGGCGCTGCTTGATGATTGTTTTGGCGCCTGGACTTGCGCGGCCGCTCGACTCATGAGGACAGGTGGCGTGTATCTCGTCGGTTGCTCTTTGACATCCGTTGGAATAATGGCCTCCCTCCAATCGGTTACGATTTTGCCGACATATGGGTTGTCCGGAGGATAATCGCCCGAGAGCACGATCGTGGGAGCCGGAGTTTCACGGGTGAGGTCTGGAAATTGTTTTGCCGCTTGCCAGATATCGTTTCCCTCCAGACAAACTTCGGACTCCATGGTGAATTCCGGAATTTGGAGGAGTGTCTGCTTGTCAAAGGGCCCCTCAAGCTTATGATTCAAGAAGATCCAATATTTCATTCTAGAAAGTGTACCGGAATTAGAAGAATCTTCAAGAGCAATTATTCATTAACAAAAAATGATCCTAAAAGTAAGCTCAAAACGATGCATGTGTATTTATTTGATGTTAAGTATGGTTAATGGGGAGACAGGGTTTCCGGCCCCGTATTTAATGGCTTGCGTAAAGTTGTTTCAAGATGAGATGAACATAGGGAGGGATCAGTTTCGGAATTCGCTTCATGACCTCGGTTTGGCTCCAGCCTGCCCATAACCGCCGCTCGGAAGGCACATCATAAAGATTCGTGGCAACGGTCGCGAGCGTGAATTCACTGGTCGAAACCGGGGGCGCCAGCAACACATCCAGAGTCGCATTGGTCTCGCGATAAGCCGTTTCCGTATCAGGTTCGACGGAGGCGACAGCGGGCTCTCCGGGCTGGATCGCCTTGCGTTCAATGACGCGTGCGACGAGCACTGTGTCAAAGCCATGCGCTTTGGCGAAAGGTGCAATCTCCGCTTTAGTGAGTGGGGCTGATGACGGAAAGACTTCCAGGCTAGACACCGCATCGACACCGCGCGTTTTCCATTGTTGGACAAACTCGTTCTCAAAAATTTTCCGGTTGTCTTGGTTCTCGAATTGCCCCACGATTAAAACGTGACGGATTGATTCGCTCCGAAATTCCGGGTCGCGATATACTTTTCTAATGGTCGTGAAGGCACAGCCCACGACTAGAGTGGCGCTCAGAAAAGTGACGGCGACTGATCGGTATAAATTCATGGCGGGCGCTCCTTCCTACCGAGTTAGAACATCGGCGAGAGTGCCGCCGATGAGAAAGCTGATCCAAATGACACCCAGGGACGCGTAGATCCAGACGGCGCGCGCATTGGCGCGCAGATGCATGAAAAAGGTGACAACAAGAAAGGCTTTGGTGCAAGCGATCGCCATTGTTATGACGATATTCCACGGGCCGAGATTTACGTAGACCGCTCCCACAGTCGCCGCCAGAAGGGCCAGAAGACCGATATACACGTTGAGATAGGTTTTGATTGGAGTGGAGATCCTCATTATCGGTTTCCTATCAAATAGAGCAAAGGAAATAAAAAAATCCAGAGTACGTCAACAAAGTGCCAATAGAGGCCAGCCACATGAATGGGGTTGGAATAGGCCTTTGTGAATTTCCCCATCCAAGTCATACCCCCCATGACGGATAAGACGCCAAGACCGATGATCATATGCAGCGCATGCAGGCCCGTCATCGCGAAATAAAGTCCAAAAAAGATCTGTGCCTGTTGCTGGTTTATCGACTCGAGAACGAAATCTGGTCCCGGGACGAGATGCTCCACAAATTTGTGGTGGTACTCGATGCCCTTGATCCCTAAAAACACAATGCCGAGGAACATCGTCAAGAAAAGCCATCGCAAGGTCGCTTGCTTTTTCTCGCCTTCCTCAGCGGAATGGACCGCCAGAGCCATGGTTAGGCTGCTCGTCAGAAGGATCGCCGTGTTGATCACGCCCAGCTTGATGTCCATGAGCTTGCTGCTTTCCATAAATGCGGCCGGATACTTGATTCGGTACACAGTATAGAGTAGGAAAAGTCCTCCGAAAAAAAGAACCTCTGTGGCCAGAAACACCCAGATTCCCAACGAGGAGGCCAGTGCCTGCTGCTCGAGCGTTTCAAATTGATGTGACAGGTCTCGGTCAGACATTTCCGATCTCCGGCCGAGACCTATAGTCGTACGCTTCTTCGCTCACTGTCGGCACTTCGGCGAAATTTTCAGTCGGCGGCGGCGAGGCCGTCGTCCATTCCAGGCCCGTGGCATTCCAGGGATTTGGGCCGGCGTCTTTACCGTAGCGCAAGGACCAAATGAGATAAATGAATGGCATCAGATATCCGACTCCGAGAATGGTGGCGCCGGCCGTCGACATGACATTAAAGACCTGGAATTCGGGCGGGTACGTGCTGATACGTCTCGGCATGCCGAGGTATCCCAAAATAAACTGCGGGAAGAATGTCAGATTAAATCCAACAAAGACGATCATCGCGGAGAGCTTGCCCCAGAATTCCGGATAGAGTTTGCCGGAGATTTTCGGCCACCAGAAATGGATTCCCCCTAGGTACGCCATGATGGTGCCACCGACCATAATGTAATGGAAGTGCGCGATGATGAAATAGGTGTCGTGCACATGCGCGTCTAACCCGAGGCAGGCGAGCATAATCCCGGTCAACCCTCCGATGGTGAACAGACCGATGAAACCCAAGGCATACAGCATGGGCGTTCGTAAATAGATGCGGCCTTTGTAGAGGGTGGCCGTCCAGTTGAACACTTTTACGGCCGACGGAATGGCCACCAGGAAACTCAGAAAGGAAAAAATCAATCCTGCATAGAGCGACTGCCCGCTGATGAACATGTGGTGGCCCCACACAAAAAATCCGAGGATCGCGATTGCCAGACTCGAAAAGGCAATGAAGTTGTAGCCGAAGATCCGTTTGCGTGCAAAGCAGGGAATGAGTTCGGAGACTACCCCCATGGAAGGCAAGACCATGATGTAGACAGCCGGATGAGAATAAAACCAGAAGAGATGCTGGAAGAGGAGAGGATCCCCGCCCAGCGCCGGATCGAAGATTCCCATGTGAAAACCGCGCTCAAGAATAAGCAGAAGTAGCGTCACCGCGATAACGGGGGTCCCGAGAACAATGATAAGGCTTGTCGCATAAAGCGCCCAGACAAATAGCGGGAGACGAAACCAGGTTAATCCCGGCGCACGCATTGTGTGCGTCGTGACAATGAAATTAAGCCCCGTCAAAATCGAGGAAAATCCCGTTATGAAAATGCCGATGCCCATCGTGATCACATGCGTGTTGGAATAGGTGCTGCTGTAAGGGGTGTAAAAGGTCCAGCCCGTGTCGACGCCCCCCAGGACAGCAGCCGCTAGCGTGAAGGAAGCGCCTAAGAGATAGACGTAAAAGCTTGCGAGGTTGAGCCGCGGGAACGCGAGATCCCGAGACCCCAGCATCAGCGGCAAAAGAAAATTCCCTAGCACGGCTGGTATCCCAGGAATCAAAAAAAAGAAGACCATGGTCACGCCGTGCAGGGTGAAGAGCTTATTATACGTCTCAGCCTGGACGAGTTCCGTGTGCGGTGTTAGGAGCTGCAGCCTCATGGCCAATGCCGCCAGGCCTCCGAGAAAAAAGAAGCTGGTAATGGCCACCAGATACATGAGAGCGATGCGCTTGTGGTCTCGGGTCGCAACCCAGGACCAGACGTGGTAGTCATTGGTAATGTAGTTTTTGGCCTGTGCGGATGTCGTCATGGGTTCTGTTGTCCTTTGATGTAGGCCATCAGTTCATTCAGGCTTTGCTCATCCAGCTGGTTTTGAAACGATGGCATGATAGGCTGATACCTCGTACGATTTTCGCGGCGGGTTTCAAAATGGACTCGCGGATGTACGTGTCGTCTGCCGTGATCGTCCGGCCATCTTGAAGCGTAACGGTCTTGCCGTAGAGTCCGGTTAAAGACGGCCCGCGCCCGGCGCCCGACGGCAGATGGCAGGTGGCGCAGGCCATGCGTTGGAAAAGCTCAGCGCCCGAGGAGGTCATCACCCCCGAGGGCCTCGTCCAATGGGCGAGCCAGTTCGCAAAATCTTTCGGTTCCATGACGGTAACGCGCCCGGTCATTCCGCTATGCAAGGTCCCGCAATATTGATCGCAGAATAAATGGTATTCGCCGACTTTGGTCGCCTCAAACCATTGATGGGTATAACGTCCCGGCAGCACATCTTCTTTCATCCGGAACGCGGGGACGGCGAAGTCATGCACGACATCCTCTGAAATCATCGTAAGCTCGATCGGTTGGCCGACCGGGACATGCAGCTCGTTGATCTCGCGTTGGCCTTCAGGATGCTGAATCTTCCACATCCATTGCTTTCCCACCACATAGATCTGCAGGGCATTCGGTGGAACGGTCTTCATCCGGTAAAACACATCTGCGCCCCAGACAAAAACGACCATGACGATTCCCAGCGGAATCCCTGTCCAGACCAGCTCGAGGACCAGATGTGAATTGTTGGCTCCCTGCCGGTCCGCGTCCGTTTTATGGTGGTACCGAATCACCAGGACGACGATCAATAGCGCGATCAATAGCGAAAAGAAGGCCGTGATGGCCATCAAAAAGGCGAAGAGGGCATCCACTTGAGGAGCCATCGTCGATGCTTGAACCGGAAAGAAGGGAACGTTTCCCATCAGGATCCTTTGGACGTCAGACGTCCGGCGCGTTCGACCAGCAGCATGGAGATGACAAAGGTTATTAAGAGCAGTAAGGTCGCCAGCCCGGCGACCCGTACGACGCGCATGATCACCAGTCCATAGCGGCCGGTTGATGGGTCATAGTGGTAGCAGTAAAGGAGTAATTTCTCGACGGGTGAACCGATTCGCCCTTCGGAGGCCTCCACCAGGCTCAAGCGCACGTCTTGCGCTGGATACTCGACACCGTAAAAATAATGAGACACGCGCCCTTGCGGTGTCAGAATCATGATGCCGGAGGCGTGCGCATATTGGTCCAATTCCTTATCGTAAGTGTAATGGAACCCTACGGCGTCGGCCAGCGCCTTAATGGAGATCTCCGGCCCAGTGAGAAATGCCCAGCCGTCTTGTGAGCCTTTGCGCCCGTAGCGGTCTAAATACACTCTCTTTTTAGCTGCCGCCAGGACGGAAGTTTCATGAGGATTAAAGCTGACTGTCACGACATTAAATTCTTTACCGACGGTTAATGGTAGAACGCGTAGAGTTCTCACGGTGCCGTTCAACACTTCCGTGCAGAGCATGGGACATTCGAAATAGACGAGATTGAGCAGAACCGGTTTTTGCCCGAAATAGTCCGCGAGTTTGACCGGCCGGTCCTTCTCATCATGGAAGGGTAAATCAAGCGGCACTTGCGCGCCCAGGTTCTGCGTAAAGCCAACTTTTTCCAGGACTTTGTTCTGTTGAGCCGGGGTTGCGGCATACAATGGCATCAGACTGGCGCAGATTAAAATCCAAAATAACTTTTTCATGGTTTCATGTCCTTTGGTGACTCCCGAGACGGCAGTCCGCGCTCGGCTAGGATCGCCATGGCGCGGGTGATGGGGATGCGTACCTTCCCGGCCGCCGGATCGATCCAGCTGTAGTTGTTCAAGAGAACATTCTCGACGTCCCGCAAGCGGATAAGATCCACAGGCGGATTCACTTGCAGCCGTGGTTCCGGCGGCAGTCGGTTCAGATCTGCGAGAGGAGACGCTGGGCGATCATGCAGTGGAGAATATCGAACAAAAAAGCGATTCATGACATGTCCCAGCAGAAGCGTTCCACCTAATATCACGAAGAGAAGACCGGCCAACATCAGCAGGATCCGGAAATTGACGTCTTTGGATTCGTAATTTAAAGGTCTCTTTTCCGGCTGAGTCATACGACGGCCTCCCTTTCTAACGAGTGACTGAAAAGGATCATCCAAACAGCCCCCAGGATTAGCAAAAGAAACCCGTCGAGAAAGTGGATCGTAAACCGCCCAGGACTGAAGTCCGGCGTGGTCAGCCAGAAGACGTCGATGGCGCGCATCACTAGAATTCCCCCCGCCACAGTCGCAAGATTTTGCAGTTTGCGCTTGCGGCTTCGACTCAAAAGAAGCGCGAAAGGCAAAGCAAATTGAAAGAGAATGAGAACGATGGCTACGCACTGCCAGCCGCCTTTCTGGCGTGCCAGATACCAGCCGATCTCTTCGGGCAGGTTGGCCGACCAGATGATCAAAAATTGTGAAAGCGCCATGTAGGTCCAGAGCATGACAAAGGCCAAGAGGAGATTGCCCAAATCATGGATTGTGTCATCGGGAATACGTGTTGTCCCCGCCAACTGCCGGTCCTGGTGGTCAAGGGCCAGAATGACAAATGCAAGGGCGCCAAGGACATCTCCTATCATCACCATCGCTCCATAGATAGACGATGACCAGCTTGGTTCTAAGGACATGATCCAGTCGAAGGAAGCAAACGAAACCGTGAATACATAGATCAGGAGTTCGAATCCGCTCTTCGAATTTGTTCTTCGTTGGCGATAGGCCGTCCAGGACCAGACCACGAAATAGAGGATTGCCCTCAGCGTAAAAAATGGAATTTGGAAATAAATACGTTTATGCCCGGCGCTAAAAGCGTCGCTGCTCATCCGTGCCGCATCCATCCAGGGATAGATATGCCGCAAGCCCAAAAGGACTGGGATGAAGAGGAGACCCAGCCACGGCAAAGTGTCCGCACCGGCTTGCAGTACAGGGCGACTCGCCTTACCCCATTGGCCACCGACTAAGGAATGGAGCAGAAGCAGTCCAAGACAGCCGAGTGCGATACCCACCACCACTAGATACGCGTAGAGATAGGAATGGAAAAATTGGGTCATGGTTGATTCTCGCCCGCCATTTTCTTTTGAAGCTCTGCGCGATCCTCCTCGGGCAATTGGGAGAGAGACGCATCTTGGCTTAATTGCAGCGCGCGGATGTACGCGATAATGGCCCAACGGTCCTGGACCGGAATGCGGTCGGAGTAGGAGTACATCCTTCCAAAACCATTGCTCATGACATCAAAGAAATGTCCCACCGGGGCTTTTTCAAGACGGTCGCTAAGAAAGGTAGGGGGTGCGGGAAATCCGCGTTTAACAATCATGCCCTGGCCGTCTCCGGTGCGGCCATGGCAGACCGAGCAAAAAATGTCATAGCGTTCGCGACCACGCGCCAGAACGGCCGCCGTCACGGGAAACGGAAACATTGTCACGTCTGTCCCATTCACTTTACCCGTATAGAGCGCGTCATCCAGCTGCAGCTGGCCGCGCGCCACCGTATCGGGGACCGGGGTTCGGGCGGATCGGCCGTCGGAAAAAAACGGACTCGGGTCCAACGGCCGGTACTTCGGCTGATGCTTCATGTCGTTGCAGCCTGACAAAATAAACAGACCTATAATAACCGTCATCCTCCGCGGTTTCTGGCGGAGGATCCATGGATTCCCCGCCAGTGACCGCGGGGAATGACGAATCACACTTACCACGGGCCGACCTCATAAACACCGACTGGCTTCAGGCTTTCCAGAAATTGTTTCGTCTTCTCAGAATCGAATTTCGGGTCGCGGGACTCGATGCAGAGGAAAAAAGCCTGACGAGAGGCCAGCTCGAATCGCGGAACGCCAAAGACGGGATGATACGGAGTCGGCAAGCCGTTTAATCCAAGCATGCCTAACACCGCCGCCAGCGCGGCCCCAAGGATCGTCAGCTCGAAGGTGATGGGGATGAAGGACGGCCAACTGTTATAAGGCCTGCCGCCGATAATCAACGGAAACTGAATGACGTTAGCGAAGTATTGCATCGAAAAGGCGGCCAGACCGCCAACGATCCCTCCCACAAGAACCAATAAAGGGAGCCAATCTTTGGTTTCACCAAGCGCTTCGTCCAATCCCTCGATAGCAAAAGGGCTGTAGGCATCCATCGTTCGATATCCGTTCTCATGAGCGTTCCGCGCGGCGTCTAGAAGTCGTTCGGGGTTATCAAACTCCGCCATCCAACCATAGCGGACTTGAGAATCACTCATGGGCAATCTCCTCCTTTTCTTCCGCTAGGAGTTCGCGGGTTTCGAAGATGGAAATCACCGGCAAGAAACGAATGAATAAAAAGAGCAGGGATAGAAATAACCCCATCGACCCCAGAAGCAAGCCAATGTCCCAACGCGTCGGATAAAACATTCCCCACGAGGAAGGCAAAAAGTCACGATGCAGGCTTGTCACAATGATGACGAAGCGCTCCAGCCACATCCCGATATTAATAATGAGCGAAATCACGAAGAGCATTCGAGCGTTGGCTCGGACTGACGGCCGCCAAAGGAGTTGTGGGATCACGATATTGCAGAGGATCAGCATCCAGTAGGCCGGCCAATAGGGTCCGGTCAGTCGGTTGACGATCATGTAGTTTTCGTAGATGCTCCCGTTGTACCAGGCCATGAAGCCTTCCATGGCATAGCCATAGGCGACAATGAGTCCGGTCCCCAACATCACCTTCGCCATGTTGTCGAGATGACGGTCCGTGATGTAATCCTTGAGACCGTAAAACTTGCGCAGCGGGATCGTGAGCGTGAGCACCATCGCAAATCCTGAATAGACGGCGCCAGCCACGAAATAGGGTGGAAAAATGGTGGTGTGCCACCCGGGTATAAGGGAAACAGCGAAATCAAAACTGACGATGGTATGAACCGAGACCACCAGAGGTGTGGCGAGACCCGCCAAGAGAAGCGACGCGGTTTCAAATCGACGCCAATGACGGGCGGACCCGCGCCAGCCCATCGCCACGATGCCGTACGCGATCTGCGCAAATTTGCTCGTTGCCCGATCGCGGAGCGTCGCCAGATCGGGAATGAGACCCACGAACCAGAAGAGGAGGGAGACCGTTGCGTAGGTCGATACCGCGAAGACGTCCCACAAAAGGGGGCTGCGAAACTGCGGCCAGAGCCCCATCGTGTTTGGGTATGGAAAGAGCCAATAGGCCAGCCAAGGGCGCCCGACATGCACAGCTGGGAAGAGCCCCGCGCACGCCACCGCAAAGAGAGTCATGGCTTCCGCAAACCGGTTAATGGACGTCCGCCATTTCTGATGCAGGAGGAGCAGAATGGCGGAGATGAGCGTGCCCGCGTGACCAATGCCGATCCACCAGACGAAATTGGTGATATCAAATCCCCAGCCGACGGGAATGTTCAGTCCCCAGACGCCGACTCCTTTCGCGAAGAGCACTCCAAGGGATAAATTAAGCAGCATCAGGAGACTAAATGAAACCGCCAGTCCGAAAACCCAGTAGAGGGATACTTTGCGGGTCAGGACAATCGAGCCGATCTTGTCAGTGACCGTCGCGTAGGTGAAGTTCGGATCGATGAGGGGTGTCTTCTCCGTCATGCCAGCTCCGGGTTGGTGTTTCGGACTTTCGCGAGGTATGTCGTCCGCGGGCGCACGCCGAGTTCCCCCAACATGGCATAGTTTCTCGGTTCAGTTTTATGCTGCGACACCGCGCTCTTCGGATCGCGGACATTCCCGAACGTGATAGCACGGCTCGGACAAGCGGCCTGGCAAGCCGTCACGATTTCCCCATCTCGAATGGAACGATTCTCTTTCTCGCTGGCGATTTTCGCGACGTTGATCCGCTGCACGCAGTACGTGCATTTTTCCATGACGCCACGCTCACGCACTGTGACATCGGGATTTCGCATGAGCTTTAAGCTTTCAGATTTGTTGTCCGCAAACTGAAAGAAATTAAAACGCCGGACTTTATATGGGCAGTTGTTCGAGCAGTAGCGCGTCCCAATGCAGCGGTTGTACACCATTTCATTTAAGCCTTCATCCGAATGCACTGTGGCTCCGACCGGACAAACCGGTTCGCAGGGCGCGTCTTCGCAGTGCATGCAGGGAACCGGCTGGTTTGTGACCTCGGGGTTCTCTGGGCTGCCCTGGAAATAGTTATCGACCCGAATCCATTGCATCTCGCGGCCCAAGAGCACCTGATCCTTGCCGACGGTTGGAATATTATTCTCGGCCTGGCATCCGACGATGCAGGCGTTGCAGCCTGTGCACAAATTCATGTCGATCGACATTCCCCAGCCAACTTCCTGGTCCATCTTCGGGCTGTTATAGAGAGTTTCATCCGGTTTCGGGAAATCCTTTTCCTTGTACGCAAATTTCGGATCGCGCCGGTACTCCGCCAGGGTCGCTCCACGTACGATATCGCGACCTTCTAGGCTGTGATGCAGCTGCGTGCAGGCAAGTCGGTAATGGTCGGAGGTGCGCCGGAGCGTGACATCTTTGCCGGACGACATGGCGTCAGAGGTGCGCAGCGCGTAAGCGTTGAAGCCTCGCCCCGTTCCGACACGTCCTGCTTGCGTTCGGCCATAACCCAAATAGACGGTTATGGAATTATCGGCATGGCCCGGCGTGATCCACACCGGAATTTTCAATGCGCGCCCTTTGTAAGAGAGTTCGACAATTTCTTCATTGGCCACGCCGAGCTTCATTGCCGTAATCGGACTGATGAGCGCGGCATTGTCCCATGTCAGCTTCGTGAGGGGCTTGGGCAGTTCCTGCAGCCAGCCATTGTTGGCCCACCGGCCGTCGAAGATAGTGGGGTCGGGACGGAAGATGATTTCCAGGTCAGATCCCGAGGCGGCAGCGGGTTTGGCAAATCCGCTCCGTAAGGTCGGTCTTCGAGTCGGTAAAGCGGATCCGGCCATTACGCCGTCATGCAGCGTGGTTTTCCAGAATGACTCAAAGCTGATCGTGCGCTGGCGGCTTTTCCAGAAGTCCTTAACGATATCGTGGCTGGTGCGGGGCGATTCATCGGTTAATGCGGAGAGAAGTTCATGCGGTGTCTTCCCTCCGTAAAGAGGATCGATGAGCGGTTGGGATATGGTAATCGTCCCATCAGAGGCGCGGCCATCCGTCCAGCTTTCCAACGGATGGGCTTGAGGAATATGCCAATGGGAAAGATTTGAAGTTTCATCTTCGTAGAGACCTAATCGGACGCGCAGCTTCACGTTATCCATCGCCTTTTGAAATGGCTGGTCGGCTGGCGAATCATAGACGGGGTTGCCGCCCAAAATCACCAGGAGCTCCACCTTTTTATTCGTCATGTCGTCGACGAGCTGCCGCATGGATTCAGCAGGATCCTGAGGGGAAACCAAAACGGGGTCTGTATACGTGACCGTTTCTCCCACATTCCCTAGGGCGGCATTGATAGCGTGCACGAGCGCATGGACGACGGGAGGTTGGCTGTCACCGGCGATGACGAGGCTTCGTCCACGATTCGACCTTAAATCTTTTGCAACCGCTTGAATCCAGCGTCGCGCCTCGGCGTCATTGGAACCGGTTTCTGCATCGACGCCTAAGTCGCTGGCGAGCGATCGGACGAAATTCTCGATATCTCCGGCTCGGAGCGAGAGACGATGATCTGCCGACGCCCCTGTGACCGTGGGTCCCGGCTCGACCATATAGAGCCGATTCATCTGACGGTTGCCTTGTGTGAGATCTCTGCCTTGTGCAAAGGCGCGAGCGTGGCGGAGATGTCCGGGTCCGTTGGCCAGAAAATCCGCATCGAGGGATAAAATGACGTCGGCTTTCTCCAGATGGATCTGCGTCTCCACAATGTCGCCAAAGGCCAGACGGGAGCCGGCCACGGCATTGGCTCGAGTGGTGGGTTCGTACTCGTGCCACCGAGCCTTCGGAAAGCGTTGGATAAAATCTTGAATTTGCTTAGCCAACGTTGGCGACGTCGTCATTTCGGTCAATAGCCGGATTCCTGCTCCCTGCGCGGCGTCCTGCTCCTGAAGAACTTGTCGCAGGTCGCCGAGGAAATCGTCCCAACCGCTAATAATTCCCCGATGGGTGATCGTCTGAGAACGGTCCGGATCGTAAAGACCGAGGATCGCCGCCTGCATGAAAATATCGGTAGCGCCAAGGGAGTCCGGATGCTGAGGATTTCCTTCCACTTTCGTTGGTCGTCCCTCATGGCTTTCGACCAAAACCCCTTGCAGATAGCCGCCGGCTGGCAGCGCGGAGGCATAGAAGAGCGGTTTTCCGGGGACCAAGGTTTCAGGATTTTCATTGTAAGGAAAAATCATTTGGAGCGGCTTGCGGCAGCCGGAGAAAAACATCATCGCTATCCCAGCGCCCATCATCTTCAGAAAATCTCGACGGGAAATGGGATCCATCCAAAGCTCGTGCTTGGATGGAAATTCAGTTTCGACGAACTTCCGAAACTCCGGCGTATCCGCGAGTTCATCGAGACTCCGCCAGTATTCCTGGCCTCGTGCCGAGGAGAGCTTTTGGTGCATCACCGCCATGCGGCGTCCGGCTTCTTCGTGGGAATCGAGGATCGGGAGCGGGATGAAGTGTTCGGTAGTTTCCATATTAGCGGTGACAGGTATAGCAGTCCGACATTTTTGTCGCGTTTTTTACATGATACTCCAACATGAGCTGTTCCCCCTGCTTGGCACCTAAGTGAGTTTGAGATGGCAGGCCAGTTGGGGTCGAACCCCAGTTGGTTTGGAAAACAGTCTCCTTCGTCCCTATTTGTTTTTCCGGATGCCGGTGGCATTCCAGACACCAGGTCATATGCAGCGAATTCTGCTGGTACATGAGCGGCATCCGCTCGACGGGACCGTGACAGGTCGTGCAGGCCACGCCTTTAGCCACGTGGATGCTATGGTTGAAATAGACGTATTGAGGAAGCGCATGCACACGCGTCCAATGGACCGGCTCACCTGAGCGATAGGCGGCACGAATGGGTTCCAAAATTTCCGCATTGGTCCAAACTTGAGAATGACAGGTCATGCATGTTTTGGCGGACGGCAAGCCGGCGAAAGAAGAGTCCTCAACACTGGTGTGGCAATAGCGACAATCGATGCCCAGGCCGCGGACATGATGCTCATGACTGAAAGGCACGGGCTGTTCGCGTGCGACGCCGGCCTGGGTGACATAAGGAGATTGATAGAGCAGGCTAATGAGGACAATCAGTCCGCCGACGATAAAGATGGCTCCGAAAACGCTCACCTTGGAGAGAGTGTTCGTACTGCGATGAAAGATTTGCGGCACGGCGAAGCGGCCTCAGTCTTTCGAATCCGGTTTGGATTTAGACTCCTCTTTTTCCCGCAGGCCTTCCTTGAAGGACTTGATGGCCTTGCCGAAACTGCCGGCGACTTGCGGAAGCCTTTGTGGTCCGAACAGCAATAAAACGATCACCAGTAAAATGACCAACTCACCCAAACTAAGATGTGGAAACACTTGTCCTCCGATACTCCCATGAATGGGGCGGGCGACCCTCCGGAAGTGACTACCCGATCTTGCGGGATACTCTCAGTATGCCAAAATATTTTCGCTCTTTGCCATAGCGAGTCCCCTCCGATAGGCTAAAATAGCGGTCGTCCTATGAAACTTTATAAGCGGCTCTCTCGATACCTCGATCCCTATCTCGGTCGATTGACGATCGCCACGCTCTGTATGGGTGGGGTCGCCGGCCTAAACGCGCTGCGTATTTATCTGATCAAACCCCTCCAAGACCAAGTGTTTATGCGCCATGACATGACGATGCTGAGTCATCTCCTCTGGTGGATTCCCACCCTCTCTATTCTGATTGGATTATTTTCTTATGCGCAAAATTATCTAATGGATTCGATAGGTCTCAGCGCCACCGCGGATCTGCGCAAAGAGATGTTTGACCACCTCCAAGTTTTATCCATGGATTTTTTCACGACAACGTCCAGCGGCAAACTTTTGGCGCGATTCACCAATGATTTAACCGCCCTGCAAATCGTCATCGCTCGCACGCCAATTTATTTCATTCGTGACGGACTCACGACGATTTTGAATGTGGGCCTGATTTTCTACCTGAACTGGCGGTTTGCACTCGGCACCATCGCGCTCTTGCCGGTGGCGGCCGGGATCATCGCCGTTCTGGGCAAGACGCTTCGACGTGTTGGCCGCAAAGGGCAGGAGCAGATGGGCGATCTCTACTCCGTCATTCAAGAAAATGTCCAGGCGGCGGCAGTTGTAAAGGCCTACAGCGCGGAGAAAATGGAAACCGCGCGCTTCGAAAAATCCAAAGACCGCTTTTTGCAGTTGGGTGTTCATTTTGCTCAAGCCGATACGCTTTCAAGCCCGGTGATGGAAGTGATCGGCGCGCTCATCCTCTCCTTTCTGCTTTTAAAAGGCGGAGTGGATGTCATTCACGGGATTTGGACATCGGGATCTTTTCTTGCCTTTATCACCTACGCCATCATGACGTACCGCCCATTGAAAAACTTTGCCGAGTTGAACGCCCAGCTGCAGTTGGGGTTGGCTTCTTCCGAACGTATTTTTGAATTGCTTGACCATTCCCCATCCGTGAAGGAAAGCGCATCGGCAAAACCTTTTCCCATTTTTTCTGAAAGTATTGTTTATGAAAACGTCAGCTTCCGCTATCTTCGGCATGGTCATGAAGCGCTGCCGAGCGATCCGGCGCCGTCGGCCAGTTCTTCTGAAGAGGATGCCATGAATCCGCTGTGGGCGCTTCAGGACATCCATTTGACGATCCGGCGAGGCGAAGCGGTCGCGCTCGTGGGACCCTCGGGTTCCGGAAAATCGACGATGGCGCTACTTGTTCCGCGATTTTATGATCCCAGCTCGGGCCGCGTCCTCATGGACGGGCAGGATGTCAGCCAGGCGACACTATATTCGTTGCGGAGCCAAATCGGATTGGTCACCCAGGAGGTCCTCCTTTTTAATGAATCGATCCGTTACAACATCGCCTATGGGAAGCCGTCCGCGTCGCAAGCCGAAATCGAAGAGGCCGCGAAGGCCGCGAACGCGCATGACTTTATTCGCCGTTTGCCTCAGGGATACGATACTCTGATCGGGGAACGTGGTTTCCGGTTGTCGGGTGGAGAGCGCCAGAGGCTTTCCATCGCGCGCGCGCTCCTGAAGAACCCCCCCATTTTGATTTTGGATGAAGCCACCTCGGCCCTCGATGCGGAATCCGAACGCCTCGTGCAGGAAGCTATTGAACACTTGATGGTCAATCGAACCGCGTTGGTGATTGCGCATCGTCTGGCGACCATTCGCAAAGCCGACCGAATTGTTGTTTTAGAGAAGGGGCGGATCGCCGAGCAGGGAAATCATGAAAGTCTGATTGAAAAGAAGGGGACCTACCACAAGCTACACTCGCTTCAAATTCTTCAATAGGTCGCGTGACGCCGCCAGAGCCAGCCCCATCACGAAATAAAACATCATCAGGACGTTGCTGTCATGATTGATGGCTTCGGTAAAGCCTGCTACGAGCCAGCCCACAAGGCCTAAAAGGCCAGTCAAAATAATCATTCGATTTTCATCATCAGTTTCCGTAAGCGAAAGCCTATACCCTTCCCACAGTTCGAAGGCGAGAACGACGATGAAAGTGAGAAAAGCCGCCAAGCCAAGCAATCCGCGTTCTGCGGCCGAGTTGATGTAGGCGCTGTGCAAATGACCCCAGGGGCCGTAGGCCAGATGTTGTTTCTCGGATTGATAATGGGGTGAAACCAGAGTCATGGTTCCTGTGCCGACCCCTAGGAGCGGATGATCTTTGATCATGTGAGCGCCGGCGCGCCACATTTCCAAGCGCTCTGCGTTCGGCTCGTAGGTGGTCTTAGTGATGGAAAACGCTCGGGCTCGCAGGGCGGGCGACAAGAAACATAATCCGATTGAGAAATAAATCACGGCTAGTTGTTTATAAAAACGGACATCTCGATTCAGCAGGCAAGCGACAATGACCATGACGATTGCCGCCAGCCAGGCGCCGCGGCTCTGCGAGACGACTAGTCCAAGCAAAATCACGTATTGGGCAACAGCCCACTTCCACCAGTCGGCGCGTCGACCGGTGAGACGACTCAAGGCATAGCCCAGCGCGAACAAAAGTCCTTCCGCATACGTCAACGGATGGGCCCGCGTGCCCACCGCACGACCCGTGACCATGGAAAGATGGTTCTGCAAGGAACGCGGTGCATGAGACAGCCACGGAGGCATATACAAGAAATAGCCGCCGGCATTCGTCGATTGATTCACGCCGATGATCCTCTGAAGGATCCCAAAACAGGCGGTGAGGAGGGTGCTGATCATAAACGCTTTCATTAGTTTGGGTCCGGTCTTTTCCTGGGCGAGGTAGGCGGTGAGAAGAACGAGGATGAAAAAATAAAGGTCCTTCCCCAATCGAATGCGACTATACCAGGGAGCCGCTCCAAGGAGAGCGGAGAGAAGGCTCACGATCCAAAAGCAGGTGAAAGCCTTCTCGGTTGGCCCCCATTCCGGCGGCCAGCGCTTGAATGTCCATGCGCCCAACAAAATGTAAAAACCGAGAAGCGGGAAATAGAGAAGACTTGATGCAGCGATGGAAACGGGAAAGACCGCGGCCAGAATGATGATCCACCAAGCGATGACTCGATCCATTGTCGTCGATGATTATAAGTTAAAATAATTGTCATTCTATGCACTTTTTACGAGGTCTCGAAGAGTGGGGGCGCGACCGCGCCCTGAGCGCCATGACGAAGGTATTGCCCACTTCGGAAATATCCGCCCCAGAGGCCGCGATGGTCCTTCGTCAAAGTCCCTCCCCCAAAATTTTATTTATCGGCATTTATCAGCGCATGGGGCAATTTCTTTGCGCCACGCCACTTATCCGTTCGTTTAAAGCGGCGTGGCCGAATGCCACGCTGCATTATCTTGGCAATCCAATCAACGCGGCGGCGGCGCGGGCAAATCCTCGTCTTGAGCGGGTATGGGTCTGGAAAAAATCAGCGATTTGGGAATGGATGACGCAACTTCGAGCCTTGAGAAAAGAACGGTTTGATCTTGCGCTCATTTTAACGACGGAGAGGCCTTCCGCCACCGGCGTCTTCATGGCACGATTGACCGGAGCGCGCTGGGTCGCTGCGTACGTTCCTTCGGTTTCTGGAGACTGGGCGAAAAATGCCGCTGCGTTATGCCACATCAGAATTCCGATCGTTGAGGAAAAAAACGAAGTGGAAAAATATCTCGGGTTAGGCCGCGCTTTTGGAGTGCCGCCCAATGGCCTTCGGCCTGAACTGGCTCCGACCACCGCGGACCAAGCGGTCGCGGATGTGTTTCTTTCGAGACAGACATTTTCAGAATCGGGGCCGTTGGTTGGCCTTTTTATCGGCGGCAAAGCCGAGCGCTCGGACCGCTTGTGGCCGGTGGCGCACTTTGCGCGATTGGCCGATACGCTAAAGAAGGCGGGATTTCGGGTTATTGCACTGAGTCCCCCTCCGCCCGCTGGCGGCTCCTCCGAAACGTTTCTTTCAGAAGAATATTTGAGGCTTGAGGAATTTCGCAGCGCGTTGACCTGGAATTGTCCGGTCTTTCAGGAATCATCGGTCATACGGGTAGCGGCGTTTCTTCAGAAACTCGATCTCCTCATCTGCCCCGACGGCGGCATTCTTCACGTGGCCGCCTCGGTTGGAACCCCGACGCTCGGCTTATTTTTCTCAACGGATCCAGAGGTATGGCGGCACGATCTTAGGCAAACCTTTCTGGATGGTCGCGGAAAATCATCCTCGGCATTGCTTCCAGAGACAGTGGCCAACGAGGTCTTTCGCTTTCTCGGTGTTGCGGCATCTCAATGAGGATTTTCGAAGGGTTAGAGCGCTCCGGCAGAGAAATACTATCCAGTCTCCTCGGAAAGATTCTCACTGTTCAAAAGATTAACCTCCCTGATCTGCGCGTCGCCTTAACGCGCGAGAAGGTGCGAAAAATCCTTCTCGTTCGAAACTATCAAGGCATGGGCGATTTATTATGTGCCACGCCGGTCATTTCGTCTTTAAAATCCCAATTTCCTGACGCCTCGATTCACTTCCTGGCGAATACCTTCAATCAAGCCGCCATTAAGAATAATCCGGGACTTGCGAAAGTGTGGGCCTGGGACGAACGCCGAAAGGCGGATCCGCGGCAGTGGTTGTTTTTCCGAAAGAGCCTAAAGCAGGAACGGTTCGATCTTGCTCTGGTCTTATCGGGAAACGCACTGTCGCTTACGGCGATTCTGTTGGCGGATCTTTCTGGCGCTCGCTGGGTGGTCGGCTACGACACGACTTATTATGGCCAATCCTGGGGCACACGCTTGTATAGCTGTGAGATTCCATATCCCCCCGTTACTCGGGAAATTGATAAGTACGCGGGATTGGTTGAGGGGTTAGGCATTGCCTGCTCAAATCGCTTTCCGGAGTTCTTCGTGCCAAAGGGAGCGGCGAGCGATGCGGAGGTGTTTTGGAAGAAGGAATTTCCCTCTAACAGCCGGCCGGTTGTAGGGATGTTTCTGGGAGGTAAGGTCGATCGTCCAGACCGCATCTGGCCGCCAGAGAATTTTGCCTTCGTGGCTCGTGAACTTGTTGAAAAATGCGGATGCGCCGTTCTAGCAATCACTCCACCCTCAAGTCCCCGTGCGCCTGCGCATAAAAGAGAAGCCACATTCTGGATGGACGAGTCCGTTCATCTGCGTGAGTTTCAGAAGGCGTATGGAAAACAATTTCCGGTATTTTGTGATGCCAATCTGGGACGAGTTGGTGCGATTCTGCAAAAGTTAAATCTTTTTATCTGCCCGGACGGCGGCATGATGCATCTGGCCGCGGCTCTTCGGGTCCCTACGCTGACCCTTTTCTTCGGAACCAATCCAGATATCTGGCATCCGCCGGTACCAACGTCACAGTATATTCAAGCGCCAGGCAATGACCCAGGCAAGCTTAATGCCGCAACTGTTGCGAAGGCGGCAGAGGCTTTTTTACCTACCTCACAACCTCTCTAACGGATAAAAAATAAATTAAGCGGTTTCAGCACCATCGGTCATGCGGAGAGGCTGGACGAAGGGCGATCGAAGGATAGCGCGGGGTTTTCCCCAGGATTTGGATCTCTTCGGCGCCTCTGGTTTATTCGTAGGTGAAGTTCGATTATCCTGCGATGAGAGCTCGCCGTACCAATGGCTATTTGTAAAGCTTCACTAATATCCTTCAATGAAAAACCTAACAGGAGATACCCTAAGACTTTCTCTTCCTGATCGGACAGAATTTTCAACGGTTTTTGAAAAGTAGTCAAAGCCTCTTCATATTTGTAAAAAGAACTCCGCGTGAGTAGCGAATTAATCTTCCCCACAGCCTTGCCCTCATGTGGGTGCAAATGTTCACCTGTTACGATTCGCTTTACATAGTCCCGATCTTGAGCATTCTTGTGGAGAGAACGCCATATCCGGTATCCAGCGTTGGCTAACAGCTGACGGGCTTGGAGAATGTGGGCTTGACTCGGAGACAGAGCAGGCTCTGCTGTGATTATGGCAGTCTCCCATCTATTCCAAATCGATTGCAAGGGCCTGGCCAGGTCCAAAACAGAAGAAACGCCCATCAAGGTCGGCAGGTCGATCGGTATTGGAGGGGAATTGGTGGACAGGTGATTGAAGAGTTTTCGTTCCAGGCGGGTGATTCTCGGCAAGGGATGCTTTACGAACGTTTGAAATAGATAGATTCGCCAAATTAAATCATAGATCAGCTCCGGTGCGCCCGAGTAGCTTGCGATATCCTTCGTGATTTTAGACGCGATCCCCGTCACTCCCGGAGGTCGAAATGATAACGAGGTGGGCGCCAAGGTCTGTGACGTGAATAGGGGATTCTTGACGTGAACCGCTGTGATTGATGGCGACGAATAAACGGGTGCCCCGGCTGTGCACTGAGCCAGAAGGACGGCGATGATGCGATATAAGGATTTTGGCATAAACCTCAGAACGCGTTCGTTACG
>Ga0206971_10097_pt1 | contig 31693 bp, 29 predicted proteins | sample Alteio_BWOrgHeat_85_FD_152917 | JGI IMG/M metagenome (GOLD analysis project Ga0206971, IMG submission 152917) | Enriched cells from forest soil in Barre Woods Harvard Forest LTER site, Petersham, Massachusetts, United States -... | ecosystem: Environmental > Terrestrial > Soil > Temperate forest >...
GAGTGGAATAAACATCCTGACAAACGTTATGAATTATCTAATGATTTAATAAACAGTCGAAAATTGCTTGGTTTATCGAAAACCCAGATTTTGGAATTATTAGGCAAACCGGACGATGATTCTTCCGCAGACGAAATCGAATATCTACTTGGCCAACCGCCGGATTTTGCTCCGATTGACCCATTTAAATTGTTTATCTATCTTAAAAATGGAAAAGTAAACGACGCCTACCAACACTTCGGGCCTTAAACTCTTGAATATTTGTGTCTAAATCGATGTTTTTCACGCATTTATATAAGAGCCCAAATCCCGTCTTCAATTTTCAAATCAACACATCTTCAAATTCAAATAATCTGCACATTTGTAATCTGCACATCAAACAACATGATCACTAAAAAAACACGAAAATATATCCCCGTCGATCTCGATATCAAATGGGAAAACCTGGAACCACTTTATAAAGAATTGCTTGCCCGGCCCATTAATTCCGTTGAAGAATTGGAGCACTGGCTGCACGACCGCAGCGAGTTGGAAGCTGCATTGGAGGAAGATTTTGCCTGGCGCTATATCAGTATGACCTGTGATACCACCAGTGAAGAACTGCTGGCAAATTTTCAATATTTTGCTACTGAGATAGAGCCGAAAATTGCACCATATAGCAACGAACTAAACCAAAAGCTGGTTGCCAGTTATTGGGTTGACAAACTCGACCATAAAAAGTATTTCATCTACCTGCGCGGCGTAAAAAAAGCACTGGAATTGTTCAGGGAAGAAAACATACCGCTGCAAACGGAGATACAGGTTGAACAGCAAAAATACCAATCTATCACGGGTTCCATGTCGGTGCATATCGGTGAGAAAGAGTTTACTTTGGAGCAGGCTTCGGTATTTTTAAAGGATACCGACCGCAGCAAACGCCAGGAAGTTTGGGAGAAAATAACCACCCGACGCCTGCAGGATAAAGATCAGCTCGACCAGTTGTTTGATCAGCTGCGTGTGTTAAGGCACAAATTGGCGCTGAATGCCGGCTTTGAAAACTTCCGCGATTACATGTTCCAGGCGCTGGGGCGATTTGATTATACGCCGCAGGATTGTTATGCTTTTCACGAGGCTATCGAGCGGGAAGTGGTGCCCGTTTTGAAAGAACAGGCTGAAAAACGCCGGGAAGCGCTAAAGCTTAAAGTTTTGAAGCCCTGGGATATGGATGTGGATATTTCAGGCAAGCCGGCCTTGAAACCTTTTAACGGTGGTGCGGAGTTGATCGACAAGTCTATCCAATGTTTCAGCAATATCAGTCGTTACTTAGGCGAAAGGTTGGAAATCATGAAGGATAACGGCTTGTTTGACGTCGAGAGCCGCAAAGGCAAAGCGCCGGGCGGTTACAACTACCCTTTATCCGAAACCGGCGCGCCGTTCATCTTCATGAACTCGGCCAATACCTTCCGCGACCTGACCACCATGGTGCACGAGGGCGGCCATGCAGTGCATACCTTCCTGACGGCAGATTTGGAACTCAATGATTTTAAACATTGCCCAAGTGAAGTAGCGGAGCTGGCTTCCATGTCGATGGAACTCATCTCGATGGATAACTGGGACGTGTATTTTGATAATGAGGAGGATTTAAAACGCGCCAAACGGGACCAGCTTTTCGACGTACTGAAAACGCTGCCCTGGGTGGCTGTAGTCGACCAGTTCCAGCACTGGATATACACCAACCCCGATCATACTGACGAGCAGCGCCGGCAGGCATGGATTGAGATATACGAACCCTTTGGCGCGGGCTTTGCCGACTGGAGCGAACACCCGGATGCTGAAGCTAATCTATGGCAAAAACAGCTGCATATTTTTGAGGTACCTTTCTATTATATCGAATATGGCATGGCCCAGCTTGGTGCAATTGCCGTTTGGAAAAACTATAAGGAAAACCCGGAGAAGGGCCTGCAGCAATACCTGGATGCATTAAAACTCGGGTACACCAAAACCATTAAGGAAATTTACGAAACAGCGGGTATCAAATTTGATTTCAGCGCGGGTTATGTGAAGGAACTGGCGGAGTTTGTGAAGGGGGAAATGGAGAAATTGTAGTATAACCGTCGCCAAATATTGTTGCTAATTGCAACAATGTGATTATAATTACAGTGTAATTTATTATAGTAAAACAGACTTTATAGCTTAAAAAACAACGAATTACGAAAGAAATAAGATTTTCATATTATTATAAACCACCAATTTTTTTAAACTAAATCGAATTCTGGTAGTTATAATGATATGAAGAAGTTATTTTTAAGTATCATCCCCGTATTATTTGTAATATCGGGGTTTTGCCAGGGGTTGCAGACAGTTAAGCTGGACAGTGACGTAACGGTTTCCATGTTTCCCGGTTATCAAAAAAAGGACACCTTAAATCAATCCACCTATACTGCCAATGCGCTGAACGGTTATATGGTTGTTATCCGCCAGGCCAATGCCAAAGGTAACACTGCATTAAAAAAGTCAAGCGACTTGAATAAGGTGCTAAAGACTTATGTGAAAGGCATTCAGGCCGAATCGGAAAACAGCGTGGCTGAAAATGTGCGCGATACCACTGTTGGCACCTTGAAAGCGAAGGTATTTACCTTAAAAACCGATAACGGCGGTGATGTAACGCTTCGTGATTTCCTTTTACTATATACACAGGATGTTACTTATACGTTTGAGTACGTTTACTCAAGCAATACAGTTGACTTTTCAAAAAAGGAAGGCAAGGCATTTTTTTCGTCCATCCATTTGGGGCCGGATATGACCTGGACAGACCAATATCAATCGCGGGCTACAGGCATGTCGCCAACAACTAAAATCGAAGTATTTGGCGGAGGGGCGCTTGTGCTCATCCTGGTAATAGTTTTAGTTACCCGGAAGAGAAAACCGGCGCTTGGATAAACGGGTAGTTGTTGCTAAAATTTATTTATAAATATCAGTAAGCGGCCCGATCATTGCCGAAGCCTGCGCACGCCAATCCGGTTTTACAACCTCGAATGTCGTATAGGCAAAGTACTTATCGAAACTCAGCTTTGTTGAACCTGGCTGGTATGGCCCTGCAATACCGATCATTACTTTGTGATCTTCATCGCCGGCGAGTGAAAATTCGAAAGTATAATATACATTTTCATCATGGAATATCGTCCCAAGCAGTTTCATGTCGGTTGATGTCCCCCCGTCTTCGTCGTCTGTAGTGATGTACTTGTATAGACAGAGTTTTGCAAACTCGTCCTGGCGGCGATATGGTTCCGGTATTTTATCTATTTGCTTTTGTTCATAGTATGCTTTCATCAGGTCGTACCGTGTGTCCAGGCTGTCCATGTAAAATTTCACTAACCCTTCGTCGTTAGGTAAGTCATTAGCAATCCGCGCAATAATAGCATCCGGAGCGTAAGTACCCCGGGGTGCGGCCTGCAAGTATTGGTTTGTTAACCTTTTGGTTAAGTCAACATTTTTGATTTGGGACAATAAGCGCATATAGTTGTAAACGCTGCCTGAAAACTCATTACTTACACTGTCCTTTGCCTTCAAATAAGCTCCTATATCTGCTGAAGCATGCGCCATCAATGCCTCATAATTGCTACCCACAATGCAATAGCCAGCACGAATACCAGTGCTGAAATAGGGAAATCAAAATCGGACCATCCAGTGAGATGCATGCTGTTGTGGATTGACGTCTAAATTAATTCATTTTTAATCAAAACTCAATTTTATAAAAAACACAGCCCTAAAATAAAGGTAAAAATACCTTGTTTAATGGGGGAATTTTGCCTATATTTGTTTTATGACAATGACACAGGCAAACTTATTGAAAGGTATCCCTTCACGGGTGGATACCAATGTTACTTTGCGGATGGTAAAAGGCAATCAAATCGGCGCACAGCATTTGCAGGCGATAAAAGATTTGACTGCCCTGAATGACGAGAAAATATCCGATTGGTTAGATGTAAGTGTAAAAACCTATCGGTCCTATAAAAAACCCAACACCATTATTAAGGAACGGATACAAGAACACACCGTTTTAACGCTTTCGTTAATTAAACATGGTATCGAAGTGTTTGGTACTACAGATGCTTTTGCCGCATGGCTTGAGAAGGAAAATTTTTATTTCGATAAAAAAGCGCCCATTGATTTTATGGATACCTATAGCGGCATTAAATTTATCGACGACCGGCTTACCGGTATTGAATATGGTGATAACGCTTAAACATGGAAGTTTTTAAGATCGCCCGTGACCCTTATGCGCATAAATTAATTGCTTCCGGCCGCTCACACCGCTGGAACCTTGATGAGCAATTCATCATTTACACCGCAAGCTCCCGTTCACTCGCATCGATCGAATTGATCGTTAACTTAAACACCATTTCACCAACCATGCGGTACAAGGTAATGGTGATCTCTGTTGCCGATGAAGAAAGACTATTTACGCAAATACTCCAGACCAGGCTACCTTCGTCCTGGCGCAGCATGAGCGCCTATCCGCAATCACAAAGCATTGGCAGCGATTGGTATCAAAATAAAACATCCCTTATTTTAAAAGTACCCTCGGCCATTATACCACAGGAGTATAATTACCTTATCAATACCAATCACCCTGATTTTAAGAAAGAGGTAACTTTAGTAAGGACCGAGAACTACTTTTGGGATGAACGATTAATTAAGGATTAGCTTTGGCAGCTTTTTAAATTTGTAACCCGATTATTTGCTCGCTGGTTTATACAAAGTCTCAGCCATCTCCTTTATCCCTGCCTCATAACTGGTCGGCTTCACATTAAATGCCTTTTCAAATTTCGAGGAATCAAAAATGTAATCATGATTGTACTGGTAATACATTTCAACAGTGCCCATCACCGTTTTATTAAATAAGCCATAAGCCCATAACATCGGTTTGTTTACCGGGAAAAACTTTGGTGCGGTGTGATAAGCTGTTGCGGCCAGCTCGATAAACTGTTTGCCGGTTAAGGGCGGTGCGGTTGGCAGGTGCCATATATGGTTATCGGTTTCTGAGTTTTGGCCAAGCAAGTACATCGCTTTGCCCATATCAGGGATATAGCTGAAGTTATGCAGCTTGGCCGCGCCGCCCAGCCACTGTGCCTGTTTGCCATGGGCATAGGCATTAAGAACCATCATGTCAAAAAAGCTGTTCTGGTTGTCGGTGCCGTAAAAATCTGCGGCACGGGCAATGCTTGCTTTAATATTTCCGGCTTTTGCCTCGTTCATTAGTTGCGTTGCAATCCTGGCCCTGATCTCGCCCTTAGCGCTGCAGGGATTATAAGGCGTATCCTCTTTCATTGGTCCGTCAACTAAGCCATACATGTAAACATTGTCGAAAAATATCAGCCTTGCGCCGGTTTCCTTGGCCAGGTTGATCACGTTTTGCATAATTACCGGCCATTGCGCGGCCCAAATGTTTTTATCGTACACCAATCCTGCGGTCAGGTAGATCACTGTCGATCCTTTTACCGCATCCAGCAATTCGGCGTAGTTTAACAGGTCGGCTTTTTTCCAGCTGAGGTTTTTGCCAGTTAGCGCGGGTTGCTTGCGGCTAACCAGCCTTATGGTTTGGTTGCTGTTTAATAATTCGTGGGTGAGTGCGTTGGCTACTGATCCGCCGGCTCCTAATATGGTATGCATTGTTTTACGTTTTTGATTTAGCCAAAGGTAGGGGAGTGTTAGCGCTCAAAACGTTAACAAAAGATAACAATTTTATTAAATGCGGATTGCGGAATGTCGAATGCGGAAGTTTTGAGACTGGGATAAATTGCGGTTTGCGTTCATTTATCATTCCGCAATTGGCACTCCGACTTCCGCACTTAAACGGCTTTTAATATCCTTCTTCGTATCCTTGACAGTGAAACCGGCGTAACGCCCAAAAAATGCGCGATGTAATGCTGGGGCATGCGCTGTAAAATATCGCGGCCGGTGCTTAGGAGGGCCAGGTAGCGCTCTTCGGGCGTTTGGGTGATAAAAGAGGCTACGCGGTCCTCGTAACAACAAATATAATATTCGGCAATCAGGCGGCACATGCGCTCCATTTTATAAGCCAGCACCGGGTGCGTCAGCATGCGTTGCATATTATCAAAACTGATGGTAACGATCAGGGAATCTTCCAGCGCCTGCAAGTAAGTAATTCCCGGTTCCTGGTGTAAAAAACTTTTGTAGGAGCTTACCAGCTCATTTTCAAAGGTGAAATAATTAGTGATTTCCTCGCCATCTTTAATGTGATAATAGCGAACAGACCCGGATATCACAAAGCCTACATCCTTGCAGATCTTGCCGGCTTCGGTGAAATGTTTTTTCTTTTTTAGCGTGATAAGGCCGAGGTGCTCTTTTACCAAATCCCACTCCGCATCATTGAAATTGATAAACTTTTCAAGGCCTTTCCGGAAGATGTTTGCGGTGATTTCGGTGATCATGGTTGGATATTAAGCTAAATTTAATATATTTTTCAACTCTGGCTTTGCGGTCGCCTCACCCCAACCCCTCTCCAAAAGAGAGGGGCTTAAACGAGGATATTGCTTTTAAAGTCCTCTCCTTTGGAGAGAATGAGTGAGGGCTTCGCCGTTTAGCTGAGGCTAACATATTATAAATGCAAGCCAAACACAGCCCCGTGCGTTACCAAAGCCCTGTCGACCAAAAACAAACAGGCAAAAACAACGCTCGCGATGCCGTTGGTGGTCATAAACGCAAAATTAACGCGGCTAAGGTCGTTTGGTTTAACCAGGCGATGCTGGTAAATGAGCATGATGCAGAAAAACACAACGCCGGCATAATACGGGTAACTCACCGGCGTAAAAAATGCAGGCAAAACCACAAAAACCGCCGAAAACACATGCAGCGCTGTCGATAGCCTAAGAGCGGTTACCTTGCCGAAATAGGCCGGGATGGAGTGCAGGTGTTGGTTACGGTCAAAATCTTCATCCTGCAGGGCATAAATAATATCAAACCCGCTAACCCAGCACAAAACAGCAAAAGAGAAAAATAATGGCGTAAGTGCGAATTGCCCGGTCACCACCAAATACGCCCCGATTGGCGCCAGCGAGAGCCCTAAGCCCAAAACCAGGTGGCAAAGGGCTGTGAACCTTTTGGTTGCGCTATAACCCAGCACCACCAGTAATGCAACCGGGCTGAGGTAAAAACACAAGCGATTTATGAACCATGTGGCAGTGATCAGCAGCAGGCAATTAATGATGGTAAAAGTAAGCGCCGATTTAGCACTGATCCTGCCTGCGGGTATATCCCTTTGTTTGGTGCGCGGGTTTTTGGCATCTACATCCCTGTCGAGGTAGCGGTTAAAGGCCATGGCCGAGTTACGGGCAAATACCATACAAAGCACCATCAGCAGTAACTTTAACCAGCTGAACTGGTAATTGGTTGTGGTTACCGCCAAAAAGAAGCCAATAAAAGCAAACGGCATCGCGAAAATGGTGTGCGAGAAGGTGATTAATGAAAGGTATTTTTTCATCCCTTGGGTGTGGTTGTTGAAACGGGTAGAGACGCCATGCATGGCGTCTCTACGAGTATGTCAGGCAAAATTCGGCATTTTTATTCAATGTTTAATGCCACTTCGCTCTTAAATATTGATCGGGCCATTTTACTTCGTGGCCAAGTTCAAAAGCCGCCCGGAGCGGGAAATACGGCTCGCGCAATAGCTGCCGGGCCAGCATCACCATATCGGCCTGGCCGGTTTGGATAATCGCGTCTGCCTGCTTTGCTTCGGTGATCAAACCTACCGCCGCCGTCAATATGCCGCTTTCTTTTTTTACCTTTTCAGCAAACTCCACCTGGTAACCCGGTTTTAACGGGATTTTTGCTGTCGCGACATTGCCGCCGGAGGAGCAATCTACCAGGTCGATACCTTTATTAATTAATATTTGGGCTAAGGCCGATGAATCATCAGCCGTCCAGCCGCCTTCTGCCCAGTCAGTCGATGAAATACGCAGGAACAACGGATTTTCCGCGGGCCAAACTTCCTGAACGCTTTCTATAACTTCCAGCAGGAAGCGTATGCGGTTTTCAAACGAGCCGCCATATTCATCGGTGCGGTGATTGCTTACCGGTGATAAAAACTCATTGATCAAATAACCATGCGCGCCGTGTAGCTCGATCACATCGAAACCTGCCTTTAAAGCCCTTGCAGCTGCAGCCTTAAAATCTGCTTTCACTTTTTCTATTCCGGCTTTGTCAAGTTCAGCGGGCGCTTCCTCGGCTGGTGTAAAAGGGATGGCGCTTGGTGCAACGGCCTTCCAGCCGTTGGGCTGGTCAGAGGGGATCTGTGCGTTACCGTGCCAGGGCAATTCATGACTGGCCTTTCGGCCCGCATGGGCCAGCTGCGTACCGGCTGCGGCGCCATGCGCGTGAATAAAATCGGTTATTTGTTTTAGTTTATCGATGTGCTCGTCCTTATAAATACCCAGGTCGCCGTAAGAAATACGGCCTTCGGTAGAAACGGCTGTCGCTTCGGTCATAACCAGCGCGGCGCCGCCTATGGCCCGGGCGCCCAGGTGTACCAGGTGCCAGTCGTTGGCAAAACCGTCCTCGCTGGAGTATTCGCACATGGGCGATACCACGATGCGGTTTTTGAATTCGATATTCTTTATTTTAAGAGGTGAAAACAGGTGGGGCATAGTTTTTTTTCTGCAAAGATGGTGGTCAAACACTTAGTTTGGTAGTGTGCCGGGTATTTTGACGGAATGATGATGGGAGATGTTAGACACTTGTGTGTTGGAAAGATTAAAGAGATCGCCGCGCCCCTCTTTCCCGCTTGCGGAAGAGAGGGGCGAACAGCGAAGCGCATTCGGGGTGAGTCGACCCGGCGGACATTTGCGCTAGTGCTCCCGATAATCATGCGGAGGCGGTAATGTCCGCCGGGTCGACTCACCCTGCCATTGCTTCGCTCGGCATCCCTCTCTCCCGCAAGCGGGAAAGAGGGAAGGGGAATGTTTCGACGATCGAAGTTTTAATCCCGAAATTTATACTCTCGTCCATTCGCACCCGCATCAGCCGGAACATGATTTCGCTCAAACAACTCATACCCCGGCCTCAAATTCTTCCAAAAATTAATCACGCTGCTGCCGGCATACTTTTTCATGTGCGCATCATCCATCCGGAAAGGAAAAATATCCAAATGCAAGGTTTTTTGCCCGCCGGAAAAGGCTTCATAAACCAGGGTGTATATGTCTTCGATGCCATCGTTAGTCATAGCATAGCAGCCATTGGAAGCGCAGATGCCGTGGATCATAACCGCATCACCAGTGCAGCCTTTTGCCCGCTCCACCCGGTTAGGGTAACCAATATTGATGGCCAGGTGATAACTGCTTGCCGGGTTTAATTGCGATGGTGTAATCCGATAAAACCCCTCCGGGCTTTTCAAATCGCCTTCCCTCACTTTCGGCCCAAGGCCGCCCGAAAAAAAGCAAATGTTGTAGCTTTTAAAAAACTGGTACCGCGGCCCGTTTTTTACCCATATTTCCAAGTCGTCTTCTTCCTTAAATATCCGGATATAAAGTGCGCTGCCTGGTTTCAGGGCTTTTTCGGTCATTTCACTTTGCAGGCGCGGCCACACTTTAAAGCGTACATTTTTGGCCAGTTTGCTGTCGGGTAGGGGCGGGATTGGGCGGCTGAAGCATAAGGTGAGCAGCAACCCGAAGATAAGTTTAGACATCTTAGTAAATTGTTTGGTTTTGATTTACCCTCTAAACTTTTTAAAAGCAACTTTATTGCATTAAAATCAAACTAAATTTTTAGTCGTTAAAGATAGTCTTGTTTTCTACAGCTAACATCGCAGAGTTTTAACACAGAGCGCGCAGAGGGAAGACACAGAGGGCCACAGAGCTTTTAGTAGTTTGTCATTTTTTTATGCATTCCAGCCTGCTTAGCGCCAATTTCCGACATACTAAAGCGCTTATGGTAAGCGGGAAGCTCACAATTGTTTCGAACCGGCGTTAGCGTGTCCGCCTGTCTTAAAGGATGCAAATTGCGTTCTTAAATTGATTTAATATCACAAGTGTCGCACGAGTCAAACCTTTGCAGGTTTACTGGGTTCTTTCGCTGCCTAACCTACGGGGACCAAAAATTCCCGTTATTACATTAAATATATAAACGCAAACCCAGTCCTTGTTCTGTCAACCGGGACGTTTGTCATCATATCTAATGCGCTACTAAGTTCCGGCCCTAAAAGGCTGGTTAAGATTATTGTTTCGCCGTTTTTGGGAATTATCCTGGCAAACCAATATTTTTCGTTTGAATTGAACGAGTAATTGCCCTTATCCATACCAGCAGCTTTATAAAGCTCAACAACCTTGATATCTTCATAATGACGCGAGATCAACTGGCCGGTTTTATAGTTTATTTCTAAACGATCATCAAAAAGCTCTACCCATTCTATTTTAGTTGTTGCCACCAAATATTCAATCAACAAAATTATAGAGGGGAGAACTGCAATTGCCAGTAGAAATGAGAATGCAATCCATTTGTCATCGAAAGCAGGGAAAAAAGATACGAATACAGAAAAAAACACAATCACCAATAAAATATCTCTCACACGGGCTATTATGCTTTTTTTATTGATTGTTAATTTCATGTTGTATTATAGAAATTCAGGGTGCTTCGCCCCTTCAACACATTTCGCGTCCGTTGTGTTACGCTCAAAGGAACGCTGCCTCGAAACAAATCGGAAATCTAACGCCCGACCCCGATAGCTACCGTGACCGAAATCAAATCCCCAGCACCTGCTTCAATTTCACATACCCTGTTTTGCTCACCGGTATTTTAGCGCCGCATTTAAGAATAGCCAGGTGGGCATCTTTTTCGTAAGGATCGATGCGGGTGATCTGTTGTATGGCGACCATGTAAGAGCGGTGCACACGCACAAAATAGCGCGGATCGAGGGTGCGCTCAAAAAAGTTCATGGTTTTGTTTTTGAGGAAAGAGCCTTCGGGCGTATAAACGCTTACATAATCGTCATCGGCAGCCAGGTATTGCACATCCTGTACCGGGATGATCTTCACTTTTGTGCCCGTTTTTACCACGATGCGCTCATGCTGGGCGGGCGAGTTACTGGTTTCCAATAATTCCTCGGTCTTTTTAGCTCCCGTCGGTGTGGGCGCCTGGGCCAGGTATTTCTCGACGGCCTTATGAAAGCGGTCCTTATTAAAAGGTTTTAAAAGGTAGTCTACCGCGTGGGCCTCAAAGGCTTTTATCGCATATTCATCAAATGCGGTAGTAAATATTACAGCAGGCGGGTTGTCCACCAGTTCAAGCATCTCAAAGCCATTTATTTTTGGCATCTGCACATCCAAAAATACCAGGTCGGGCTGGTATTGCTGTATAGCCTTCAGGCCTTCAAAGCCATCGTTACATTCCTGCAAAACCTCTATCTGGCTAAAATCCTGCAAGTATTCCATAACAACCATGCGGGCCAGCGGCTCGTCGTCAATGATAAGTGCACGTTTCATATATTACAGCTGCGGTACTTTTATAATGGTTGTAAAGATATTATCATTTGCGTAAGTTTCCATTAAATCATTACGTGCAAAAAGTAAATACAACCTGCGCTGAACGCCCCGCAGGCCAAAACCGGTGCCGTGTTTGGGCCGCGAGGTTTGCGGATCGTAAGGGTTTTGGATGATCAGGTTCAAAAAGCTGCCGTCCATCTCCGCCCTGATGCTCACCGTAACATCGCCGGTGGTATCATAAAGGCCGAATTTTATCGCATTCTCAACAATTGGCTGCAAAAGCATGGAGGGCAATAGCGCCACTTTTGCCCTTTCGTCACTGCTGATCTCGGTTTGCAGCCGGTGCCCGAAACGCACTTTTTCAATATCAAGGTATAAATTCAAGTGATTCAGCTCATCCGTTAACGGCACCAGGAGCTGGTCATCCTTTTTTAAAGTACCGCGCAAAAAATCCGACAGCTGGTGGATCATCCGCCGCGCCTCATCCGGCTTAAAGCCGATAAGCGCATTGATGGAGTTAAGGCTGTTAAACAAAAAGTGCGGCTGCAACTGCTGGCGCAAATTGTATAATTCCGCATCGCGGGCAAGTTTTTCGGCTTCGGCCTTGCGTTTTTCATTTTCTTTTTGATCCAGCAGCGAGTAATAAATAATGCTGATCATCCCCACCCATCCAATGGCTAAAAAGTCAATAAACGCCCGGATGAAGATGGAGCTGATCAAAAACTTATTATAAGCAGCATCCGAAGTTAAGAGCGGCAATATCCACCTGCAGCCCAGGGCGCAAATAGCGGCCAGCGCTGCATGCCATATCAGGATATTTACGTAGCTGCCGCTTGCGGGCTGGTAATAGCGCAGGTTATTGTTGATAAGCCAGCATGCTGCGGCCAGCAGCAGGGAATTTACAACCGCATCGGTAGAGGCTATGTACCAGTTAGGAACGGAGTTGTGGACGATATAGCTTTGCGCCCCGGCCCATATCAGCCCGCACAGCATTGCTGCTCCGTATAGTCTTGTGGTTGTTGGTGAGGCCAATGTTTTTGTTTGAGTTGATTATGTTGATTGGGTTGATTAAGTTGTCGGAGTAAACTACGCACTTAATCAATCCAATCAACCATTTATTATCTTAGAAGCTAGTTGAAAATAGCTTGTTCTTTTTAATATTCGGTATAGAGACGCGATGCATCGCGTCTCTACGATGACCTTATCAAAGCATTTTTAACCAGCTACCTCAAAAACTCCGTACATCTATCCCGGCAAAAATTGAAACGCCTTTCAGGATCAATATCTTATCGCTGTTAGGCGAAACAGTAGATTTGATTCGCTTGTCATCCACGCTTGCAAAAACGGCAGCAATGTCTGATACTACCTGCCAGTTGGACGGAACGATGATCTTTACGCCACCGAAGATCTGCGTAATATCAATCATCACACGGCCGTTAATATCTGCCTGTGTAAAATCGATCTCTGCGCCGCCAAAAATGTTCACGATTTCGCCGCCCTTAAAATCCTTTGAAAGAACCGTCTTTTTTACCCCGCCGAAAACCGAAGTGGCGTCCAGCCAGTCGTCACCGGTGGGGCGATAGCCGGGTTGTCCTTGCGGCGGTACCTCGGTGTAAGTTGCGTCGGATACCGGCGGATTGTTTGGATCAGGCATTGGACCGGTGTGGTAACGCCAGTCCCATTTATTTTGGTATTTACCTCCCCAGGCATTCTTATCATAAGGGCTGTGCCGCCTGAGTATTATCCATAGGCCCATGGAAATGATGAAAAGCGGCCATACCACATCGCCGGAATGGTGCAAATTTTCGGAGATCATAAAAACGCAGCCGAGCGCAAGCAATACAAATGACGACGGTTTTTGAAAATTGCTGCGGGCGCCGATAAACAACCCCCAAAAGATGAGCCACAAAGGCCATAATTCCAGGTCGTCGGGGATGAAAAAAATATGCAATTGTTTTAGGAGCATGATACCACCAAACCCAAGCAAAACAAGGCCGGCAATTGCTCTGCCGTTATGAGGTGGTTGCTGCTGATTTATATTGTTGTCCATTGTCTTGTGCTAATTAAATGTTATTCAAAACTAAGGCAACATTGCGCCTGCGCCAAACGAAAACTGGCAGCCTGTTTAAACAAATCGGTAAGGGCTGATAAATTGTCGGTGAAAAAAATAAAAAATTCCGGGGCATTGTGTTTATTGATTTATGGATGTTTGGTGAGACTGATCGCTACGCTCCAGTCGGCTCCGCTGGAGACCTGGTAAGCTTTGGCAAAATCGCCCATATTTAGTGCAAAAGACAACTGAAGCAGGCTGTTGATGTAGGCTAACGGTTTCCCTTCGGCAACCTCGCCAAAAGTTTTTGAATAAGGCATATCACCGGTATAAACCTGCTGTTGTTTATTAAAGATGGTAACATGCACCACATCGCCGTATTTGGGATTCAATTTGTTGAACAGCGTATCCGGTATATTGGTCCAGATGTTTCCAAATTGAACATCCAGCGCCGGGATATTGCCTTTTATTGTGTTAGCGTCCAACACGGCGTCCTGGTAGGGGATAGATACTACCGCCGGCGGCAAAAGCGGCCCAACTTGCTCAAAGGTAATAACCCCCGCCGCCAGCCTTGCGCCGGTGTAGCTGTAAACGTCCCGACCGTGAAAGGTATTCGACCGTTTCGAATCTTTGCGGCGGTTTACATTTTCGTCAATCTCTCTCAGCTCCGCAATTCCGAGCGATTTGGCCACCAGCGTTAGGGTGCCGTTATCGGGCGAAACGATAAAGTGGCCCGATTTGGTCTTTAAAACAACTGATTTTCGTGCTGTGCCAACGCCCGGGTCAACTACGGATACGATAACCGTGCCTGCGGGCCAGTACTTAATGGTTTGTTCCAGGCGGTAAGCCGCGTCCCATATATTATAGGCTGGTATTTCGTGCGTAATGTCGAATAATTTAAGATCGGGCGAAACCTCCATGGCCACGCCCTTCATTTCTGAAACGGCGCCGTCTTTCAGGCCGAAATCGGTTTGATAAACAACGATTTTGTTTTGAGCGAAGGTTAGTTTCGAGGCTAACAGCAACAGTATCACGATAGTTATGTGGCGTAAAGTTTTCATCATTCTTTTTAAAACCGCAAAATAAGGGATTAATACTTATTTTGGAGGCGTTTACTATTTATTAATTATGGAAGAAGAATTTACCCTGTCAACCGGGATGAAAGTTTTTTACGGAATAGTTGGGTTTTTATTAGCGGGCGTTGGGGTTACGTTTTTAACATTGGGTTTTATCCATCGCGACATGCTGCCCATAACTGTGCCTATGTTGTTGGTTTTTCTTGCGCTGGGAGTGCTCGTAGGCGGGCAGTTGCGAAAAAGGGTGATCATATCAGCCGATCGTATTATTCATACCAATGTGCTGCAAACCCGGGAAATTCCGGCCGCAAGCGTAAAAGGCTGCCGGATAGGTTCAAAGGTTATCGTCGTCGAGGCGGACTCATCCAATTATAGAAAAATAACCATCAACAATTATTCTGACTTTGCCAATAGCCAGGACCTGGTTAGCTGGCTGAAACAAAATTTTAAAGACCTTAACGACGCAGACCTTGCCGAAGAGCGCGGCAGGCTTTTGCAGGATGCAAGGCTGGGCGCTACAAAGGAAGAGCGTGAAGCCAAAATTAAGAACGCAAAATGGGTAACTGTTTTTTATAGCGTAGTGGGGTTGCTGTTTGGTTTTGGCAGCATACCGTTAGATCAAAATAGGGCGGTGGTTATAGCGCTGGTGGCTTATCCCCTGCTGGGCATCGCAATTATGGCGCGTAGCAGGGGATTGATCAAATTTCTTTCAGATACCCGCAAAAGTGTTTATGCATTCGTTTTTATAGGTCTTATGGGCCCGGTGATGTTTCTTTGCTTTAGCGCTGCATACGGATATGACATCGAAAATTATCGTAACTTCTTTTTGCCGGGAACTGCCCTGTGCCTGGCAATGGCAGGCCTGTTTTATTTAACCGGGAAAAATGAAGATTTGCCGTCGGTTGCCGGCCAGGTTGTTATGATGGTGCTGTTGGCGGCGGCCTATAGTTACGGGACCATTATAAAGTTGAATGGAATGTTTGACGAAACAGCGCCTCAAATTATCCACACAAGCGTTGAAAGTAAATTTAAGGAATACAACAAAGGCGAACACTACTACCTGTGGTTGAACCCTTTTATCCCGGGCGACGACAAGCACGAGGTGGAAGTAGGACCAATGACCTTTGATAAATACAACGCCGGCGACGCTATTGATGTTGATGTGAAAAAAGGTTTTTTGAATATCCCGTGGTATTACTTGTCGGATTAAGCAAAAAAACCGGGCGAATTTGATCGCCCGGCCTTCAAACTTATAAATAAAAATAAAAACTAAACTATTTAACCTCGGTATAATCCGTGTAATTTTTGTTGGGCTGACCAGGGTCTACACCGTTGTTGTTATGTTTGGAAACCATCCAGGCGCCAACCGCAATGATGCCGACCGGCCACACGATGCGCCCGCCGTCGGGCACGTTTCGGGTAACCAGGAAAACCGTTCCCAAAACCACCAGCCATAACCAGGCCGGTTTGGTAAAATTGTGCTTAGCGCCGATATAAACGCCTATTGCGATCATCCACATTGGCCAGCTGAACACCCAGTGCGGAAAAAAGAACCAGTCCATTTGCCTGATAAAAAGAATGCTGCCTACGGCCAGTAAAATGATGCCGGCCATTACCCTGCCGTTGTGCGGGGTGTTTGGGGTGATATTGTTGGTTTCCATTTTATTTTGATTGATACCTCAAAATTATATGCGCCTGAACCATTTGCAAAGCAATTGTTGGCGGGATATGAACGGATGTCGGTGTGCGGGGATAAAATGTCGGTGAATACTGCAACCGGGGTTTTGGTTAACGCGCGCAGCGGTCATGCACTATAAAATTAATAATTTGTTAACCCCGGGGAAACATCATTTTTAGTTATGTTGCTTATGTTAGCATTGTGTTAGTATTTTGTTAGTGTTTAAATTTTATGATTATGACTGATGAGTTGATTGTACAGCAATTAAAACATAGAGAGACACAACTGCTGAATGAGCTAAATAAAGTGCGCCTGGCCCTGAAGGCATTTATTGACGATATTAATTTTGGAGTTTCCGATGCCATTGCCGGTTATTCGGATGGTAATATTCCGGCCCGGTTCGACAAAAATCTTACTTATGGCAGTAAGATATTATTTATCCTTTCGCAATCGGAAAAGCCGATGCTGGTTGATGAGATAGCGGCCCGGCTGCATCAACTTGAGCCTGAACTGGAGCCAAACAGGCTGCACAAAAGCGTAAGCCACAATGTATCCATGCTGGCTAAATATGCAAAGGTGAAGAAGCACCCGTTCAATCGAAAAATAAAGTATTCTTTATAACTCCGACAAAAGAGTTTGTCCCCTTTAAAATGACTAATTGTTAAAGCAGTTGGTCATCTTTTATTTTGTTGAGAGCGAATCTGCCAAATCTTTAAAAAATTGACAATCGGAGCCTTGCCTAATAAGCAAGGTTTTTTCGTAATAACAGCGCGGTGACGGGGAAATTATTCTTTGTTAACAATAGTGGATTTTTTGTTTGTTTGTTTAGTATTTGTTAACTTTTTGTTGTTGCCGGATAAATGTTTCCGTAACATTTCCGGGATAGTTTTGCAGCGATAAATAAAAATCGCACATGAAACAAAACTTACTCATTAAAACTTCACGATTACTTTTCACCACATTAGTAGTCGTTTGTATGTTTTGCAGCAACCTGTTTGCGCAGAATAATACAATCAGGGGGATTGTTTTAGATAACAATAGCCAGCCCCTTCCTGGCGTAAGTGTTACCATTAAGGGCACTAACCGAGGCACCAATACCGGTATTGAAGGCCGCTTCACTATTGCGGCCGAAAAAGGCGAAACCCTGGTGATACGCATAATCGGGTTTGAAACCCAGGAGGTATTGATCGGCGCAGACAACTATGTGTCGGTACAATTAAAAGAAACGACCAATGCGCTGAATGAGGTAGTAGTAACAGCGCTTGGCGTTAAGAAAGAATTTCAAAAACTGGGTTATTCGCAATCTGTAATCAAAGGGGACGATATGACCGAAGCGAGAGACGCGAGCCCGCTACAATCAATGGAAGGTAAAGTTGCAGGTTTAAGCATCGGTTCGAGCTCCGAGTTTTTCGGCGCGCCTACCGTGGTTTTGCGCGGCAGCGAAAATGTGCTTTACGTTGTTGACGGCGAGCCGGTTGAATCGGATACCTACGATTTTAACCCCGATGACATCGAAACATATACAATATTAAAAGGCCCTAATGCCGCTGCACTCTACGGTTTCAGAGGCATTAACGGTGCTATCATCATCACCACAAAAAAAGGCACCAAGGACAAAAAAGGCTGGCAAATTGATTACAACAGTACCACCGAGATGGAAAAAGGCTTCATCGTGCTGCCGCAGGCGCAGTTCCAATATGGCCGCGGTACCAACTACCAGTATGCGTACGGTAACCGGTTATACGATAATACCCAGCGCTTACCCGAGTGGGGTCCGCGTTTTGACGGTGTTTTTGAAACCACACAATTTGACAGTCCCTATAACCCGGTAACAGGCGTACGTACGCCTACACCGTGGCTGGCCCGCGGCGCCGACAACTTTAACCAGTTTGTGCAAACCGGCATTACCAGCACCAACTCGCTGTCGGTAGCGGCCAGCGGTTCAAACTATGATATCCGCGTATCATATGGACACACTTTTCAGCAAGGTGATTTCCCGAATACTAAATTGAATATCGATAACTTTAAATTGGTTGCGGGTTATGACATTACGCCGAAACTGCGCGTAGATGCCGACCTGAACGTTAACCTACAGTATTCGCCCAATATTCCGGACGTAAGCTATGGCCCTAACAGCTACGCTTATGAGTTTTTTGTTTACGGCTCGTCCGATTATCCAATCAACGCCCTGAAAAACATTTACCAGGGTCCGCAGGGTGTGCCCAACCTGGTGCAATACGCACAGGAGTACGGCCGCGAAAACAACCCCTGGTTCCAGGCCGAAAAATGGCTGCGCGGCCGTGATAACCAGGTGCTCAACGGCTCGCTGTCGTTTACCTATAAATTTAACAGCGAACTGAACTTAAGGTTACGTACCGCCCTGGATACTTACAACGAATTAAACACCGAGGAGGTGCCTTCATCAACCAACCTGAACGAGTACCTGCCCTGGTATTATTTCGGCTGGTACGGCGACTATCGCCAGGATCAGCGCAACCTGCTGGAAAACAATACCGACCTGACACTGAACTTTAATAAGAAGCTGGGTAAAAGCTTCGAAATAACTGCCCTGGCCGGCGCTAACGAACGGTCCTTCCGTTATCTTTCGGACTGGGCAACCACCAAGGACCTTTCTATTCCAAACGTTTATAACCTGGATAACTCAACCAACCCTATCCTCGATTATAACTTTAACTCGAAAATGCAGGTTAACAGTGCTTATTACTCTGTGGACTTTGGCTACAAAAACTATATTACCCTCAGCACCACCGGCCGTGTAGACAACCTGTCGACGCTGCCATCAGGCGACAATACATTCTTCTATCCATCAGTTGCTTTGAGTTCGGTAGTCAACGATTATATTAAGCTGCCCGAGTTTATTTCGTTCATCAAGCTGCGTGCATCGTTTGCCGACGTGAAGGGCGGTTTAACCTCGCCATACATCGGATCATCTTATAACGCCCTGCAGTCAACCGCGCTTGGGACCGGCTGGAACTCGCAACCCGTTGGCAACCTGTTGGGTTACGGCTCGGAGTTGTACACGCCTTACAATGGCCCTACGTATCAAAACTCCAACCCTTCGGCGCCGGCTACTTATTATGGCGGCACACCATCGGTTAACCTGTCAAATACCATCGCGAATGCGCACATTAAACCGTTCGACGTACAATCCTACGAGTATGGCGCCGACCTTAAATTTTTAGGCAACCGCCTGGGTTTAAACGCTACTTACTTTACTACTACAAACGGCCCGAACATTATTTCGCTGCCGGTTGCACCGTCAACCACGAATACCAACCAGATTGTAAACGGCCTGACTACCCAAAAGAACGGTGTCGAGCTTGAACTGATGGGTTCGGTGCTTCGCAGCAAAGATGGGTTGAACTGGGACATAAATGCAAACTATTCAACTTACCGCGAAACGCTTAAATCTGTTTACAACGGTGCTACGTCCATTTACCTGAACAACCATGTTTACAATATCGGCGACAGGCTGGACGCGGAATACGGAACTAAATTTGTGCGCGACCAAAACGGCAACATCATCAATAGCGGCGGTGTGCCTTTGAGCGCACCCGCGCAGCCGGATAATGCCAATTATGGCTTGCTTGGCTACGCAGACCCTGATTTTTCATTCGGTATCGGCAACCATTTCCGCTATAAAAATTGGAGCATGAGCTTCCAGTTCGATGGCAGGATAGGCGGTAAAATATACGACTACACCATGTACCATAGCTTCAATGGCGGTACCGCCGTTGAAACAGCTACAGGCGCTTTCGGCGCGGCACGCTTAGCTGAGTGGAATAGCACCAAAGAAGGTACAGTGGCAGCCACACCTGCGTATGTTGGCCCGGGTGTTACAATCACAAGCGGAACACCACAGTATGGCCCCGGTGGCCAAATTACCAACCTTAGCCAGTTGCAATTTGCGCCAAATACCACCCCTGTACTGGTTCAAAGCTATATCTCCAGCGGCCTGGGCGCCAACTTCGACGAGTACTATATGGTTAACCGCTCTTTTGCAAAGCTGCGCGAAGTAACAATCGGGTATTCGCTGCCTGAAAATACACTGCGCGGCACCTTTATCAAAAAGGCAACCTTCTCGGTAGTGGGCCGCAACCTGCTGTATTTTGCCGCGCGCAAGGACATCGACCTGGATGAATATGCATCAGGATATGATGCGTCCACGCTGCAAATTAACGGCACCGACAACGGAAATGCCGGCCTGGCCAGCCCGACAGCGCGCCGCTACGGCCTCAACATTAATCTGTCATTCTAAATTTTTTAATTGATAAATAAGAGATTATGAAAATAAAATCATTCATCCCATTGGTACTGTTTATAACAGGCCTGGTATCGATAACAGGTTGCCAGAAAGGCGATCTAATCGATAACCCAAACGTTGCCGCCTCAACAGGCACGGTACCGGCAACGCTGCTGCTTAACCATCTTACGGCAACCCTGATCAGAAATCCGGGGTACGGCAGCAGTTCAAATGAGTATCCATTTACGTTTTCGACCACTGCCGGGCAGTACGTACTATCAAACTACCAGTACTACCGGGGTAATAATAACTATAACTTTGGCAGTACTACGGATAGCTACGACATTTTGAAATACGCTATCTCGCTGCAAGCGCAATCGACCGCGCAATTGGGCAACCAAACCAATAAATACTTTGCCTTAGGGCAATTTTTTAAAGCCTACGCCGGTATTTGGTTGACAGAGCGTGTTGGCGACATTCCATTTTCCCAGGCCGGTAACCCATCTATTCTTTTACCTAAATACGATACGCAGCACGACGTTTATAAACAATGCCTTGCATTGCTAAATAGTGCAAACAGCATTCTTGCGCCACTGGTTGCGGCGAGTCCGAATGCCCGGCTTGATGCCGGAGATATTTTTGGGCTTTCTTACCTGCAATGGCAAAAAGTGATAAATACTTACACCATCCGCGTATTAATAAGCCTTAGCAAACGGGCAAATGATAACCCGGATCTTCAGATTCCGCAGACTTTTGCGGCCATCATCAACAGCCCTTCAACTTACCCTATAATGACCGGTATTTCGGACAATGTAATTTACCAGTTTAACGCGGCGTTTAACCCCTATCCTGTTTTTGAATATGGCGACCAGCCCTATAATAACTTTGCCAATATAGGCGAAGCCTATGTAAATGCAACGGCGCCCAATGAGGACCCGCGGTTGTATGTTGTAGCCACCCCCGCGCTGCTACCGGTGGCACAGGGCAAAAGCGTAAGCGATTTTACGGCCTATGCAGGGTCAAATGATAACCTGACCTTACCTGACCTGCTGAATAATTCGAACGACGGCAACTATTCATACACCAGCTACAACCGCTATTATACCAGCACATCCGGTGCATTGGCCGAGCCGTTTACCTTTATGGGTTATGCCGAGCTATGCTTTAACGTAGCCGAAGGTATAAATCGTGGCTGGGCCAGCGGAAGTGCGGCAACCTGGTATAATAACGGGATTAATGCGTCGCTGCAAATTTACAACCTTACCAATGGCGAAACGGTAACCATCGGGTATCCTATCTCTACCACTAATACCACCGTTAATCCAAAACTTTTGGCGCAGGGAGCCACATGGGGTACCGCTACGGTAAATATCCCCCAATTTATGGACAACGTTACTTACGCCGGCGATAATGCCACCGGCCTGGCGCAGATATTTACGCAACGCTATGTGGCCATGTTTGCCAATAGCGGTTGGGAGCCGTTTTTTAACTGGAGAAGGTCGGTTAGCACAGCTAATCCTAACGGTATACCCGCGTGGGACCAGGGCGGGGCAGGTATAGGTACTGTGAATAATCTGATTCCGCGCCGCTGGGAATACCCATCGAACGAAGCGGCCTATAACACGGCCAATTATAAGGCGGCGCTGCAATCGCAATTTGGCGGCGCTGATGATCCGACTAAAGATACCTGGCTTACAAAATAGGATTTAACAAATTTTCGCACATCAGCAGGGGGGTACTTTAGCCGGGTCCCCTTGCTTTTTTGATTTTACAGCAATGAAAAAAATAACCATTCTTTTAATAGCCGTTTTTGCGGCGACAACCGCCTTTGCGCAGGTAGCCGACAGCGCACAACGCCATGTGGTTTTAAAAGGCGCGGCAAATTTTCGCGACCTGGGAGGATATGAAACCACTGACGGTCATCACGTAAAATGGGGAGAGATATACCGCAGCGCGGATATCAGTAAGCTCACCGATTCGGATCTTGCGGTGCTGAAAGGCAGGAATATCAGCTATGATGTCGACCTCCGCGGCCACCGGGAAGCAGCCCAGGCGCCCGACAGGCTGAACCCTGGCACGGACTATATCCTGCTGCCTGCGGGCAGCGACGGGATGACCGACTGGATGAAAAGTATAACCCATGCAAAAGGCAATGCCGGCGACTCGCTGATGATCGCCTATTACAGCAATATCGATTCGCTTGCGCTGCGTTACAAACCATTTTTTGATAAGCTGCTGGCTTTGCCGGCCGGTCAAAGCCTTGTTTTTCATTGCTCGGCGGGTAAAGACCGCACCGGCATTGGCTCCGCATTGCTATTGCATGCACTGGGAGTTCCCTACAATACCATCGTAAACGACTACCTGGCGTCGAACTATTACCGCAGGGGAGTAAATTCCAAATTGATGGGCCAGATGATAGCCATGCATATTGACCCGGAAGTAGCGAAAACGATGATGGGTGTGAAAAAAGAAGACCTGGATGCTACTTTTGATGCCATAACCAAGCGGTATGGCTCCGTTGATGTTTATTTGCGGACGGAGATAGGCCTTGACGATGAAAAAATCGCGTTGCTGAAAAAGAAGTTTTTGGAATAAAAATATGTTGCCTAACCCTGAACCGGGCGCTGTAGCGCCCGGTTTTCTTTATTTTTGAGAGAAAATTTAATAGCAGCTATAATGAATTTTTTCGGATCAAAGGCAGCCGCAGAAAGATACGCAACGGGGAGGCCGGATTTTCATGCCGGAACTGTTGAGCGTGTTAAAGCGTTTTTGGGCATTGAACAGAAATTGCCATTGGCGCTGGATGTGGCATGTGGAACGGGTCTTTCAACTAAAGCGCTCTTATGTGTTTCAGATGAGGTGTATGGCACAGATTTGTCGCGGGAAATGCTTGACCATGCATGTGAAAAGGATAAGATAAGGTATATCGTTGCTGCCGCCGAAACCCAGCCTTTTGAGGATGAACAATTTGATTTGATAACTGTGAGTTCGGCCCTGCACTGGTTTGATATCGGTGCATTTTTAACTGAGGCCTGCCGTTTGTTAAGAAGGAATGGCTACCTGGTGATCTATGAAAATAATTTTACCGGTAAAATGGTGGGGAACGATGATTTTAAGCGATGGGTGGATGAGGTGTATTTGGGGAATTTTCCAACCCCGCCCAGGAACAGAAATTACGATTGGTCGTTTGATAACATGCAGACGAAGGGTTTTAGCATGCAGGTTTATGACGAATTTGAAAATGAAATCAATTTCGACCGGAAGCAGCTGATCAACTACTTTACCACCCAAAGCAATGTCATCTGCGCGATTGAAAATAAGCTGTTGACTTACCCTGAAGCAGAACAATGGCTTGACGGGCAATTAGCGCCATATTTTGATAATGGTGAAACAGTTCATACATTCCTGTTTATAAATCGCATAAAGTTTCTCCAAAAAAAGAACATTGATTTTGATGAGTGATAATAAGTTATACGATGTGATTGGCTTGGATTATAATTCAACCCGGCAGGCGGACCCGCACCTGGTTGAACGACTTTACCATTTACTTTCGCCAAAAACAGGTGGCTCGTATCTTGACATTGGCTGCGGCACCGGCAACTATACCATAGCGCTGGCGGAAAAAGGCATTCATTTTTGCGGTGTAGAACCGTCTGAAAGAATGCTCGGTTTAGCCCGATCACGCAGCAGCTACGTCGATTGGCAAAATGGAACAGCTGAAAATATCCCGGCTGATGACGATAGTTTTGCTGGCGGTATAGCAACGCTTACCATCCACCATTGGGCCGATCTGCATAAGGCTTTCACAGAAATTTACCGGGTATTAAAGCAAAATGCGCGGCTGGTTATTTTTACCGCGATGCCCGAGCAGATGCGGGGCTATTGGCTGAACCATTATTTTCCAAAAATGCTCGCCGATTCGATCATACAAATGCCTTCATTTGAAAGTGTTAAAACAGCAGCAGTGGCGGCGGGTTTTTTGATAAGCGGCACGGAAAAATATTTTATACCCGACGATCTGCAGGATCATTTTTTATATGCAGGTAAAAACAGGCCGGAATTATATTTTGACGAGAGTGTAAGGGCTGGTATATCGTCATTTTCGGCTTTATCTAATGCAGTGGAAGTGGCGACCGGGCTTGAACAACTGCAGGGCGATATTGAATTTAACAGGTTTGACGCTATTAAAGCCGGGTACGACAATGACCATGGCGATTATTTATTTATTTCCCTGCAAAAATGTTAACAGATCAAGTGATCATCCGGGATGCGTGCGAGGCTGACGTGAAAGAACTTACGGCGCTGATGACCGACCTGGGTTACCCAACGACATTGGAAGAGTTTAAAGTGAGGTTTGAGAACATTTCCGCTCACCCGGATTACCGTACGATTGTCGCCGTGGCAAATGGCGAAATGGTAGGGATGGCGGGGCTTTCGAAAAATATTTTTTATGAAATGAACGGCAATTATATGCGAATCCTCGCCTTTGTGGTAAAGCAGAGCGCACGAAAGCTGGGATTAGGCAAAATATTGATCGAAGCGGCGGAAGAATGGGCAAGGGCGCAGGGACTGCATACGGTTGTGATCAGCAGCGGCAACCGGGCTGAGAGGGACGCCGCACACGTGTTTTATCAAAAAATGGGTTATGCCGTCAAATCATCCGGATTCGTCAAAAAACTCTAAAAGGCTTTTTCACGTGAGCGAAGAACCCGGCATCGAACTATTCGAGCCTCGTCCTTCTCCCTCATTTTTTGTGGAAATAGCCGGCGATGTGGTTTTTGCCATTGAAGACCGTTTGCTGCATAATTTCCTGCTGCCGCGTGATTGCCCGCGGGTTACCTATTATCAAACGGCAGGCACAACAACAGCCGATAAAGAAAAATTTTTTGGCGAAAGCAAAGCGGATTTTGTGGTAATCGTTGAATCCGGCTGGTACGAGCGGATAAAAAGCACCACGCTGTATTGCTATGAACTGCCCGGCAACGACTTTACGTTGCTGGATGAATGTGCGGCGTATCATGTATCATACCAACCGGCAATTCCGGTAGAAATCCGGGCAATAACCGACGCCATGGCTGAATTGCTGAACCGGAACGTTGAATTGAGGTTTACGCCATCGCTCATAGCAATTGCAGATGAAGTAAGCAAGTCAACCTTGAATTTTTCAAATATCAGGATGCGGAACGCGGCGGGCTAGCGTCATCTCACCATTGAGATGAAGCTTAACCTTTTACAGCGAATTTTAAAGCTTATAGCCAACCCGATAAAAAATGAGTTTTTGACGGTTAATAAAGGTTGCCTGGCCTGCGTATGTTATTGGTTTGCTGACAAATTCATGTCAGCAAACGCCCAAAATGAGATGTTAAGGCATTTTATCGAAATTTTATTAAACACTTGAATATCAATAATTTAAAAAAGAGTTAACATTGAAATATGTTAAGTTGTGTTAACCCTTTTATGTGATTATGGATGCGCGTTACCGGGTACATTCGTACTTGCGTCATCAAGTATTACCGCCATCTGCAAACAAGGGTCAAATTGAAATCCCTTTTATGATTATGCGATAAAAACTTGTTGACACGACATGAGGGCGACTGCCGAGGCACGATGTATCGTCTCTTTAGCCGCGTGTTTATCACCCGCCCTCAATCATCGTCTTTCCCGCTCAGCTTTTGCGGGTAAACCTTCTTCCCTTTGGCGGCATACCATAAAATATGGTTCATCAGGTCATCCCGGCCGCCGTCAACATGGTCGAAAACGGGCAATAAGGAGGCCTTGGCATAGTAAAGCGCCTGACCCTTTAATGCAGCCAGTTTTGGGTTGATCTGGTTGATCTTAATGCGGTTTGGTGCTACCTGGTAAGTAAAATCAGACGGCTTATCACTAAAACAATTGAACATGGGTAAAGCGGTTGCATCGATGATGTTCATCGGTGGGATACCCAGTATCTGTTCAATGGTCCTTACAATGCAGGTTTGATTATAGTTGGTGGATACCGTTTTTTGCAGGTGAGAGTAAGGGCTCACCACAAATCCTGTTGTACGGTAAGCGGAGATATGGTCCCAACCGGCCTGTGAGTCATCCTCAGTAATAAAGATTACGGTGTTTTTCCAGAAACGGCTTTTGTTCACCGCTTCGATGATTCGGCCAAGCGCCAGGTCGTTATCCGCTACCATTGCTTCAGGTTTGGGCATGCCCGGACGGGTACCTTCGGTATGGTCGTCGGAGAGGGCCATTACCATCAGGTTAGGCAGTGCGTCGCCCGGCTTGTTCTCATATTCCTTCAGCTCCTTAATAAAAGCCGAAGCCCTGATCTGGTCAGTTATTTTCAATTCATCCGATCCCGGGTAGGTAGGGCAAAGCATGGGCCGAACCCTGGATATAGTGCTGGTATTGTAAAAGGTGAGCGGGATGCCGGCATTGTAGTTGTTATAAATTGTTGTCCAGTCCAGTTTGTTATCATAATGAGGGGCGCATGCTTCGCCGTATATCCGCACGGTTTTGCCATGATCGGCGGCATCATTCCAGATAAAGCCGTTAGCATCATAAACCAGGGCGTCTTCCTGCACATGCGGGTAACTCCGGAACCACGAGCGTACGTTTTTCTCCACATAGTCGGTTACCATAGCCGCGTCGGTCCACTGATGGCCTTCGGCTGAACATTTGCCGGAGGCATAATAGTTATCTAACAGCAAAAAGTCCCTGGCAAGCTGATGCTGGTTGGGCGTGATGCTGTCGCCGTAAACGCATAATTGAGGAGCGCCTTTTCCCTGCGGCATATCACCCAAAACCTGGTCGTAAGTGCGGTTTTCCTTGATGATGTACAACACGTGCTGAAATACGGATGGTTCGCCAATGCGTTCCGGAACTGGTTTCGGCGCGATATTTTTACGTGGCAGGGATTGGGCTATTTCCTCGCGGAAGGTGAGATTAAGAGCCTTTACTTTTTGGGTATATTGGTTTAAAAGTTGTTTGCCAGGCAGCGGGATAATGGATAGGGTTGCTTTTTGGTGATGCGAATTGTAGGCAGTTACGCCGGCGGGCACTTCCGGCGTTTTGAATTCGTTCGTGCCAATATGTGCGCCTTCACCTTCCAGGTTGGTTACAAATAAAGTATTGCCATCTAAAAGCAGCCCGCCGGGATAAGCCTCGGTGGGGATAAAACCTTGAACAGAGCTTTGCCCTTTACCATTTGTTGATGAACCTGACCCCAGCCTTAACACCGCAACCGCGTTATCAAGCCCGTCGGCGACATACAAAGTCGTTCCCGTGCCGTCAATCGCCAAAGCATTTGGGGAATCGCCGATATAACCCTTTTTGTCCTGCATCAGCCGAACCGGTATGGTCTCCACCACCTGCATGCCCGACACATCAATCACTGACACATTATCGCTATTCGCGTTGGCCACATACAAAAAGCGCTCATCTTTACTGGCGATGATCACATTGGGATGCAGGCCGACAGGGATTTCTTTTACCAGATCACCGCTAGTCGGGTCAAACACCAGTACGGTTCCGTTTAACGTTGCCCCGGTTTTAGGATCGATATAAGTTTTACCGTAGGGAACGCCTGCCGTTTCCCTGGTGGTACTATCTGCACCAGGCGCCGGGCCGCCCCAGTTGGTTACAAATAGCTTTTGGCCTGCCTGCGCAATGCCATAGGGCGCTACACCGGTAGGTTTCGTCCAAACGGTTTGCTGCGTTGCCAGGTCTATCTTTACCAGTTGGTTATTGCCGTTTAAAACCACGTACAGGTAGTTTTTATAATTTTCGGTGCGAACGAGCAGTTCATTTGGCAGGGCCAAAGGAGAGGGTGCTGCGGGCTTAAAGCTAAAACCGTTTTTTATAGTGATCTTTTTCCCGTCCCAGACTGCCTGCATCACATAGGAGCGATGGCCGCCGTCCGCCGCGCTCCAGAAGATATTGATCTCATTATCTATCCGCCAAACTTTTATCCCCGAGTAGGTGCTGGTCAGGCCGGCATAGCGCTGGTCGGCGCCGTATCCCCATTGGGTTATCACCTTGTTTTCGGTAGTATCGATAAGTGTGATACCATAACGGTCTTCAACCACCAAAACGGAGGTTTGCGGTATAAGCTTAGCATCCAGGCTATGGTTTTCCAGCCGGGCATCGCCAAAACGGATCACCTTTCCCGCCGGGTCGATCAGCCGGTTATAGGGCATCATCACCGGGAGTTCCTTGTTGGTTAATATGCTGTCGTCGTATGCGCTGTGCATATTTACTGCCGCGCTGTTATTGGCATTTTGCCCAATTGGGCCATGGCAGGCGCTCAGGCACGCCAGGACGATTAGTAAACCCTTCGCTGCGGTTTTTGCTCTCATTTTGAAATTATAATTCCAGTTTACTTTGCGTAATAATATTAACCAGCTCGTCGCCGGCTTCTTCAACGCTGCCGTCGTTTTGCAGGTGAATGCAGTCGGCAAGATCGCAATTTATTTCATCGCTGCGTTTTATCCTTTTCGCTATTTCATCAGCGCCTTCGCGGCCCCGCCCTGCAAGCCGCCCGCTGATCACCTCCGGGCTGGCCTCTATAAGTATTACGGTAACTTCGGGATATAATTGTTGAGCTGAAGGCAGATATTGCCGCGATCCGTTAACCACTACGTTGAAGCCTTTGTCCAGCCAGCCGTCTATCTCGGTACCAATGCCGTAGTATTTGTCGTGGCTTTCCCAATGCAGCGCAAAACAACCGGTGCGGGCCCTTAATTTAAACTCTTGGGGACTCAAATATACATGATTTTCGTTGCTGTTGCCGGGCTCGCGTGTAATGTACCGATGGGCGAAAACCACCGGTACTTGACCGTTAATTTTTACACGGGCATAGTTCATCAGGGTATCTTTCCCCGCGCCTGAAGCACCGATAACGTAAAATAATTTGCTCATGTTAATTCATTTATTTCCAGTACCAGGTCGGACGACCCTTTTTCAATTGAATTTTTAATCATCGCATAGGTTTGGTCTGCCGCTAGTCTTAATGCCTCATTAAAAGGTATCTTTTTATAAAAATGGTTAAGTATAAACAATGCCAGGAAGGCATCGCCTGAACCGCCATAGTTTTTCGGGAGCAGTTCATGCAGGTATTTAAGAGCTTCATCGTAAAAGGTTTCAAAACCGATTTTTTCAGCCTCGATTATGCTTGTTACCACTAATTTCAAAGATGGGTAAAGCAGCTTGAATTGTTCCGCATAGGTTTCAACCGCATCGTTCGCATCGAGGCTGTTTCCGGTAAGTAATTTAAGTTCGGTAAAGTTTGGGAAAACCAAATCCGCAAGCCTAATGATCTCCGGCCAGCGTTCAATAACTTCCTGCGGAACATAAGTCCGGCCATGATCGCCGCAAACGGGATCGGTAATGATGGTTTTTATGACGCTGCGATAAGCATTGATCATTTCAATAATGATACCCGCCTGTTCGGCACTACCCAGGTAACCAGTGTATAAAATGAGTTCAAGATTCCGGCTAACCGCTAAATCAAGCGTGCTTTGCAGCAGGTCCCTGAATGGGGGCTCAAACTTTTTCACCAGCGACATATTGGTCAACCCATTGAGCAGGAGGCTGGGAACCGGTAAAACCTTTTCGCCCAGGATGGTTATAAAGGTTTTTAAACTGGCGGTACCGTGTACGGCAAAACTGCCGATGGCTAAAACGTGGGGTGGCTTTTGCTGCATAAATCAGTTAATCACAAGCGTTGTGCTGATGCCAAAATGATCACTTGGGTATATCCCTTTCTCATGATCCTTCGCATTCAAAACAATTGCTGAATTTACAAAATCCGGGTAAGTATTGGCGCCTGGATGTGGGAGCGCGAAAATATGATCGACACAGATTCGCATGCCCCTGTCATAGGCTTCAGCCAGGCTGTAACGGGGCTCTGCGCCTCCACCGGCGGCATAACAATCGATGGCTGTGGTCTTAGATACAAGTTCTTTGAGTTCTGCTGAACCTGGCACGGCGTTAAAATCACCACATATAACCCTGTATTTATATGCTTCAAACGCCGGGACTTTATCTGAAACAAAAGCGGCCTGCGCTGCTCTCAGCCCGGTGTTTCTTAAATGGGTCAGGTGGGTATTTGCAATAAGCATCTTTTCGCCGTCCGGCAGTACAATTTCGCACAATTGCAGTTTCCGCGGTTCGTCGCCGGGCACGTCCGGCAGTGTATAATCTTCAAGTGCTGTCAATGGAAAGGCCGATAATATACCCAGCCCAGAAAAGCTTTGCACCCAGTTATCTTTAAATATTCGCTTTCGGAAACGGGCGGATAAAAAACAGGCATTCATATTTAAGGAGCCCGATAAAAACTTAAGCGTATCGGCGTTGGCTTCATCGCTTGCAAAGCATTCCTGGCAGGCGATAATTCCAGGCGACAGCGCTTTTAGTTGCTCCGCCATCAGCCGCGTGTCGTAATTGCCATCGCATTTCCATGTATTTATGGTGATGATGCCTATTTGTTCCATTAATTTGAGCTTGCCCGAAATTGCGGAATCATCATTCAAATTTCGTTAGCCGGCGGTTAGAGTTTTATTAAGTGTACGGGGGTCAATATAAGCGCCGTACTCGCCTCACCCCAACCCCTCTCCAAAGGAGAGGGGCTTTAAAACAAGATGCTTTTCAAGTCCTCTCCTTTGGAAAGGATGAGTGAGGGCTTCGCCGTTTAGGTGAGGCCAAAAATGATGATTGAGCGAAAAATTATATCAAACTTAGGCTAAGTATTGCTTTTTGTCCGGACAAAAAGTTTATAAATACTAAACAAGGTTTTACCAAATTATTAGTGAACTATTAGTGTTTGGCAAGAATTGGATTAATTTAAACTTGAGTTAACCTCAAACCCTCAATTTATCATTAGCAATTAACATTTGGCTAAAATTCACTTCAAATCAGTTTGCTAATATCGTGGTACAAATCTGCATCAGTTATGAAAAAAAACCGACTGGTTGTCATCGACGATCACTATGACATATTGGAGATACTAAAACACCACCTGGTAAGCGACGGGTATGAGGTAAAGATTTTTTTTAATGCGGTTGACGCGCTTAAGTATATCAACGGCGATAACACTGATTTGGTGATAACCGATTGGATGCTGCCCGAAATGGATGGGCTTGAGCTTTGCAAAAATTTAAAGATGAG
>Ga0206971_10099_pt1 | contig 31576 bp, 24 predicted proteins | sample Alteio_BWOrgHeat_85_FD_152917 | JGI IMG/M metagenome (GOLD analysis project Ga0206971, IMG submission 152917) | Enriched cells from forest soil in Barre Woods Harvard Forest LTER site, Petersham, Massachusetts, United States -... | ecosystem: Environmental > Terrestrial > Soil > Temperate forest >...
GCCCGTTGGCACCAAAATATCGGTAGAAAAAATAATAGAGATTTTTACGTGCGGTAGGTATGTAATATAAACCCGCGGGTTTGGCCTATGCCAATTATTTAGTAATTGGGTTTGCAAATAGTTATCTTAGCTTTAGATATTAACTGTATGCGATTATTTGCTTTCTTGATTTGTCTCGTGGGATGCAACTTTTGTTTTGGGCAATCCAAGTTGACCCCGATGGAAAAAGATACGCTCATCCCATTCAACGGATCAAAGACTTTTCATTTATTCGGAGATGAAGCAAGGGTTATTCCTTTTGACAGTAAAATTCCTTTGTATGTGTGTATTAACTATGACGGTAGTCAAAAGATAAACTATGAATATTTCAGGATTGACTCTTCAAAGTATTTAGTTCGTGAGTATTTTAGAAATGCGAATATCAATAGCAATGATGGCATTAAAAGCACAGGTGTAAAAGTTATAAAAAACCAGCTTTTTTGTGATACTACTTTACATAAAATATTCGATGCCAATAATGATGAGACCGATGTAACTCGGGCGATTTGTTATAAAGAATTTTTAAAAGAGGGGGAATGGGAAGAATATGAGGATTCTACTTTTAACGCCATCCGGTGGACAGGCAGTTATAGAAACAATAAAAGAACAGGAATATGGACAAGATCGATAAATATTGTCGGTAAAAACCTAATACTCGAAGAAATCAATTACGACACAGATTCAACCAAGAAGACTTATACAAACAACCTTATTCCTAATATCCGGATAGATTCACTAAAACTCTTATTAAATGGTCGGTGGAGTTTAGAAACTTGTGACGATTTTTCAACGAAAAGAATGTTTTATTATAGATGTCAAAAATTAAACGGAACGTATGGACCAGGCTGTAATTTCGATTACTATCAGCTTTTCGAATCAAATGAGTTTATACGTCATCGTATGACTGGCTGCAGTAATTTTGGTGAGACTTCGATAAAAGGTGCCTGGGAATTAAAAGAGCTAAATGGACAACGAATGATGGAAGTAAAGTTTACTAATGGGAGAGTATGGAAGTTCAAAATATTGTATTTAGACAAAGACATGCAATTTGTAACTGAGCGTATTTGAGAGATCATCATTTTGTTACGCAATAAATTGAAATAATGGTTTAAGAAAGCATTATTTTCACCCTAAATTTTCAACGCTTCCTTACAATGACCAACTTTAAATCACCCGTCCGCTTTTTTATCTTACTTTTTGTGCTTTTTGCCTGTTTTATTTCGAAAGCAAACGCAGCAAAAGGATATTACTACGAGATAAAAATATATCATCTCAAAACGCAAGCGCAGGAAGATCAGTTGGATAGCTATCTGCATAATGCTTATTTACCGGCCCTGCACCGGTTGGGTATAGCAAATGTTGGCGTATTTAAACCAGTCGCCGCCGATACGCTCGGAAAGCGGGTGTACGTGTTTATCCCCTTTAAAACATGGAAGCAATTTGAAGGTCTCGATGCACAACTGGCAGCTGACCATGACTACCTGACTGCTGGTGAAGATTACATCAATGCCGACTACAAGAACGCGCCATACGCCCGGATAGAAACCATTATAACGCGTGCTTTTCCAAAAATGACGTCGCCGGCCGTGCCCGAACTCACTGCCAATAAAGCCGACCGCATTTATGAGTTGCGCAGCTACGAAAGCCCAACCGAAAAATATAACCTCAACAAAGTGGGTATGTTTAACGATGGGGACGAAGTGGCCCTTTTTAAAAGGCTTGGTTTTAATGCGGTGTTTTATTCGGAAGTTCTGGTCGGCAGTCACATGCCTAACCTGATGTATATGGTAACCTTTAACAGCATGGCCGACCACGACCGGCTTTGGAAAGCTTTTGGTAATGACCCCTACTGGAAAACGCTTTCCGCTAAACCCGAGTACCAGAATAATGTGAATCATATCGACGCTATATTTCTGCACCCCACTGCTTACTCAGATTTTTAAATGCCGCTGGAAAGACGCGATTTTGATGCAATAGTAGTCGGCTCAGGCCCGAACGGATTAGCGGCGGCGATACTGATGCAGCAAAAGGGTCTTTCTGTTTTATTGATCGAAGGAAAAGAAACCATTGGCGGGGGCCTGCGTTCCGCCGAACTTACTTTGCCCGGATTTACCCATGATATTTGTTCGGCAGTGCACCCGCTTGCGGTTTTGTCCCCCTTTTTTTCAAAGCTGGCGTTGGATCAGTTTGGTTTGGAGTTTATTTACCCGCCAATTGCCGCAGCGCATCCTTTTGATAACGGTTCTGCGGCAGTCGTAAAATCGTCCATCCTGGAAACTGCTGCATTGCTGGAAGCGGACGAAAACGCTTACCTGGACCTGTTGCAGCCCATCGTCAGGGATTGGCCCAGGATTGCCCCGGATGTATTGGCGCCGCTGCATTTTCCAAAATATCCCTTTGCGATGGCGAGCTTTGGCTTAAAAGCGCTGACGTCCGCGTCGCATTTATCAAAGCGTTTTAAAACAGAAGAGGCTAAAGGGCTGCTGGCCGGCATGGCGGCCCATTCCATACAGCCCTTAACCAACATGGCCACATCTGCCGAAGCGCTGGTTTTAATGGCGGCAGCACATTTAAAGGGCTGGCCGATCCCTAAAGGCGGGTCAAACCAAATCGCAAATGCACTGGCCGGCTATTTTAAGTCGATAGGAGGAAAGATCGAAACGAACTTGTACATTAAATCACTCGATCAGCTACCCCCGGCGCATGCTGTCTTATTTGATATAACACCAATACAGCTTTTGCGAATTGCCGGGCATAAATTCTCATCGCTTTATAAATGGCAGCTGGAAAGATACCGCTATGGCATGGGTGTTTTTAAGATAGACTGGGCGCTTGATGGGCCCATACCGTTTACTGCGCCGAAATGCCTTGAAGCCGGGACCGTCCATATCGGCAATACATTTCAAGAAATTGAAGATACCGAGCAGCAAGCGTGGAATGGAAAAATGGTAGAGAACCCCTTTGTATTGCTTACCCAACCTTCGATATTCGATCCGACGCGTGCGCCGGAAGGCAAACACACGGCCTGGGCCTATTGCCATGTACCAAACGGCTCGACGACGGATATGACCTATGCTATCGAAAAACAAGTCGAACGGTTCGCCCCCGGTTTCAGGGAAAGGATATTGGCGCGGCACACCTATAACGCGATGCAGATGGAAGCATATAATCCCAACTATATCGGCGGCGATATTAACGGCGGCGTGATCGATATCGGACAATTGTTTACACGACCGGCCTTACGATGGTCGCCATACCGAACTTCGGCAAAGGGACTCTACATCTGTTCATCTTCCACTCCGCCAGGGGGAGGAGTGCATGGGATGTGCGGTTATCATGCGGCAAAGCGGGCACTGAAGGATGTTTTTAAGTTAACTAAATAGTGCTTACCCTCTTTCCCGCGAAGCGGAAGAGAGGGTGGTCGAGCAAAGCGATGACCGGGTGAGTCAACCCGGCGGACATTACCGCAAATGCACTCGCGCCAATGTCCGCCGGGTCGACTCACCCCAACTGCGCTTCGCTGGTTGACCCTCTTCGCCTGCGGCGAAAAAGAGGGTAGCTGCAACTTATTCTTAATCCGTCCTAAAATTCACTTCATAGTTCCGGCATCGAACAATTTGTCCGATATCGGACAAATTCATAGTATTGCCAAAAATTAAATCGCGCATAATCAGCAATTTATCTTTGGTACAGCTATTGCATATAACTATGCAATACAAGGTACTATGGACAAGGAAATAACACAAGAGGTTTCAGCGCAAAACAGGAAAAAGACGGTTTTGGTGGTAATTATAACTGTGGCGGTTTTGGCGATCGCTATTTGGCTGCTGCGGACTACCCTCAAATCAACCATTAAAAGATCGGAAATAACCACTGCGGCGGTAACAACCGGAAATATCGAAAATACCATCAACGCTACCGGCGAGGTATTGCCGGAGTTTGAAGAAATACTTACCAGCCCCATCAGCGCATCTATTAAAAGCGTGAGCCTGGATGAAGGGAGCAAAGTACTGGCAGGACAATCCATCCTGACACTGGACAAAACTTCGGCGCAAAACGATTTTGACAAGCAGAAATTTCAGTTGGAATCAAAAAAGGATGAGATTCAAAAACTGAAGCTCGACCTGGATAAGAGTTTCTTCGATATCCAATCCAACAACGATATCAAGCAATTGCACATCAGCGACCTGGCTGATGCCGTTGAAAATGCCAAGCGCCTGTTCGCCGCAGGAGGCGGTACCCGTGAAAGCATCGAGCAGGCCCAATTGAACCTGAAAGTAGCGCAGCTGGAAAAGAAGCAGATTGAGAACGAGATCAAAAACAAACAGCAAACCATGCAGATCGAAATAAAGGAAGCTGAGTTGGCTGCTGATGTGATGCAGAGCGATTTGAATGTCCTGCAACATAAGCTCGATCTGGCAAACATCGTAGCAACCCGCGCCGGCGTAGTTACCTACGTCAATAAAAACATCGGCGCCAATATCAAAGAAGGCGAATCGCTGGCCAGGATAGCCGATTTAAGCAGCTTTAAAGTGCAGGGCAGTATTTCCGACAACTCATTGGATCAACTGCACGCCGGCACGCCGGTGATCGTGCTGATCAATGATATCCAGTTGCGGGGGCATGTGGCAAACGTCTCTCCATCCATACAAAACAGCATTATCAGTTTCGATATACAATTAGATGACCGCAGCAACAAGGCCCTGCGCCCGAATATGAAAGTGGATGTTTACCTGGTTACGGCTGCACATACCCACGTGATGATGGTAAACAACGGAGCAGCATTTAAAGGCTCAAATACACAGGATATTTTCGTGGTGAATGGCAACAAGGCCATCAAAAGAACAGTTCACATCGGCCTGTCTAATTTTGATAATGTAGAAATAAAAGACGGTGTAAAGCCCGGGGACGTGGTGGTTACTTCGGATATGAGTGCATTTAAAAACTCAAGTGAGGTGACGATAGAAGAATAGTTTGGAAGAGTCAGAAAAGTCCGGAAAGTCGGAAAAGTCCGAAAGAAGAAAAAACTAAGCAGAATGAAACTTTTATTTACGATATTATTTTTAACGATCAGCATTAAAGCATTTTGTGCCGGGGGCGATACGACGCGGCTTACGCTGGAGGATGTGGTGGCGCTGGCTAAAGGCAATTCAATCGCTGCGAAACAGGCGGCAACCACGCGGGAAACCAATTATTGGGTATGGCGTACTTTTAAATCCAACTATGAACCGCAATTATCACTAAGCGGCAATTTGCCCGGCTATAGTAAAACCAGCACGCCGGTGGTACAGCCTAATGGATCGATACTATTTCAATCCATCCACTACGATAATTCGGCTGTGACCTTGAATTTTAGCCAAACCATCACGGCTACCGGCGCTACGATTTACGGCGAGACGCAAATGCAGCGGTTTGATGATTTTGATCATAATAGCATTTTATATAACGGCGTGCCCTATGCTATCGGGTTTAGTCAGCCCATCGGCCAGTACAACAGCCTGAAATGGGATAAAAAGATACAGCCGCTGCTGTACGATGAAAGTAAACAGGCTTATATAGAAGCGCAGGAGCAGATATCCATCACCGCGACCGGCTATTTCTTTGACCTGCTGCTGGCCCAGGTAAACCTGCAAACGGCAACCAATAATTTGGAGAATACGCAAAAACTATTAAAAGTATCAAACCTGAAGTTTGAACTTGGCAAGGTATCCAAAAATGATATTTTGCAGCTGCGACTGGAAGAACTCAACGCTAAAAAAGCAATGGGTACTGCAAAGCGCGATGTAGAGATAGCCACCCTTAATTTAGGGGCCTATATCGGCCATGAAGGTGACGATAAACTGGTGTTACTTGTGCCGCAAACCATCAGCCAGATGAACGTTAGTGCTGATAAGGTGCTGGCCCAGGCCTTTGAAAACCGCTCGGACGCCATTGCTTTTGTACGGCGCATTGCCGAGGCTAAGCGCAATGTGGCGATAGCACATGGCCAGACAGGCTTTACAGCGACACTAACCGCAAACCTGGGTACTTCAAATTCAGCAAGCAGTATTCCCGGTGTATACCGGTCGCCCCAAAACCAGCAGCTGTTGGAATTGCAGTTTTCCATACCAGTGCTGGACTGGGGCCGCTCGAAAGCAAAAATAAAAACTGCCGAAGCCAACCAGCAGCTAACAATAGATTCCGTTGAACGCGACAAGCAAACATTTAAACAGCAAATAGTAACGCAGGTGTCACTGTTCAACATGATGCGCGAGCAGTTGGCTTATACCGCACAGGCGGATAGCATCGCCTCGGAAAAATACAAAATTGCCCGCGACCGCTATGTTTTAGGCGACCTGAGCATCACAGACCTCAGCATTGCTTTCACCGAAAATGACCAGGCCAAACGCGATTACGTGCAGTCCCTCCGCGATTTTTGGAGCGCCTATTACCAGTTACGTTACCTGTCGCTATACGATTTTGAAAAAAATGAAAAGATAACTTATAAATAAGGTGAAAGCCGAAAGGTAAAAGGAGAAACGATTAAGCTGCAGCATCGTTCGGACTTCGGACTTTTCGGACTAAAATTCACTAATTCACTAATTCACTAATTAACCCCCATGATACATTTACAAAACATCGAAAAAGTTTACCGCACCAGCACGGTGGAAACCCTGGCGCTAAATAGCATCAGCCTCGACATCGCCAAAGGCGAATTCCTGTCGATAATGGGCCCATCCGGCTGCGGCAAAAGTACCCTGCTGAACATAATGGGCCTGTTGGATGCACCCTCAAAAGGCCAGGTAAAGATAGACAACCAGCAAACGGAACATTTGAAAGACAAAGCGCTGGCGCATTTTCGCAACCAGAAGCTGGGCTTCATATTCCAGAGCTACCATTTGATCAATGATCTGCAGGTACTGGATAATGTAGAACTGCCATTGCTGTATCGCGCGACAACGGCAAAAGAACGCAGGAAACTGGCTTCAGAAGCATTGGAAAAAGTTGGCCTGGCCAACAGGATGAAGCATTTCCCGACGCAGCTCTCCGGCGGACAAAAACAGCGTGTGGCCATTGCCAGGGCGATAGTAGGCCGGCCGGAGATCATCCTGGCTGACGAGCCTACAGGTAACCTGGACAGCGCCATGGGCAACGAGATCATGGACATCCTGACGCAGCTGAACCAAAACGACGGCGCCACCATTGTGATGGTAACGCATGATGAAAATATGGCCCATAAAACACACCGTTTGGTCCGTCTTTTTGACGGTTCGCAGGTACAATAATTAATCACCTAAAAGACTACGATCATGCTTAAAAATTATTTTAAAATAGCCATAGCAGTTTTAAGGCGGCGGAAGTTTTTCACCTTTATCAGTCTGTTTGGCATCAGCTTTACGCTGACTATATTGCTGGTGCTGACCGCTTTTATTGAAAAAGTAGTGGGCGACAATTACCCCGACCGCAAGCGCGACCGCTCCTTATACATTGTGCGACTGGAAGAAAAAGGGAAGGACGATATGAGTTCAGGCGGCCCGTCCTATTATTTCCTGGATCATTATACAAAAAACCTGAAAACGCCTGTCAACATTGCCATTTCATCCGGGTCAAGCGGGACAAATACGTATGTCAACAATAAAAAAATCTCGGTACACTATAAATACACCAATGCCGCTTATTGGGATGTACTTGAATATGACTTTATAGAAGGCAAGGTTGCCGAAGGCCTCCAAATAGCCTTCCGGATGCCCGCCGGGGGTGCGGCAGTTATGTGTGGCGAATGTTGATTCCCTGTCGCCATAATTACTTCCGGCCCGCAGGGTTTGTGCAGGTTTATCAAGCCACCTTAATGTTAATGTATTCGGCTCCTGCTGCGCCCATTCCAGGCCGCCATTTTCACCATATACGCGAATTTTCAAGGCATTTTCCTCTCCGGCTGCAACCTGGCTGGCCGAAAGCGTACCGGTGGCGCCGCCATCAAAGCGTAATAAAACGGCGCCATCGTCGTCCAGCATGCGGCCATCAACAACCACATTAAGGGATGCACATAACTGCGAAATTTTTTGACCTGAAATATACTCGGCCAAATGGGCTGCATGGGTGCCTATATCGCCCATACAACCGCTCTTTCCCGATTTTGAAGGGTCAGTTCGCCAGGCGGCCTGGGCATTGCCTTCGCGTTCCGATAACTTACTCAGCCATCCCTGGTGATATTCTACATAAATCTTCCTGATCTTGCCAAAAGCGCCTTGTTTTACCAACTCCCTGGCTTCTTTTACCAACGGATAACCCGAATAGGTGTGCGTAAGTAGCAGCATCAGGCCTGTTTCTTCCACTTTTTTCTTCAGCTGTTTCGCTTCGTCGAGGGTAAAAGCTATGGGTTTTTCTATCACCACGTTAAATCCATGATCGAGCGCCATCATCGCCGGTGCGAAATGTGCAAAATTGGGTGTAACGATGGTTACAAAATCCATACGCTGATCTGCCGGGCGTTTGCTCTCGGCATTGATCATCTCCTCGTAATTGGTGTAAACTCTATCCTCAGGCAAAAAAAGCATGCGACCGCTATCGACCGCAACTTCTTTATTTATGCTTAATGCGCCGCAAACCAGCTCGATCTGGCCGTCCATATTAGCAGCGATGCGGTGAATTGCGCCTATAAACGCATCTTTTCCCCCGCCAATCATCCCCATACGGAGTTTTCTGTGAGACATATTTTTGATTTGAAAATTTGAAGATGTGTGAATTTGAAAACTATTTTTTGAATTTGAAAATTGTCGATTTTGAAAATTTGAAGATGCGCTAATTTGAAGATTATTTTGCAAAAAGGCATATTCAAATTTTCAAAATCGACAAATCTTCAAATCGAATTAATCTTCCGACCAGGCCCTGTCACCTTTTTTGTAAGGTACGCAACCGTCGAAGTGGCCAGGCGTTTCAATATAGCGTAAGCCTTTTGTTGCACCAACCTCCGAAGTAAAATAGCCTAACAGGGTTAATTCCTTCATCATTCTAAAGTAGTGGTTCGGCTGGTCCGGCTCCTCGTAGTTGGGATCGCTTTTGTGTTTAGCCATATCAGCGTCTATTTTTTTATAGAGCTGTTTATAGTATTCCTGTTGTTCTTTATCAAGGGAAACAAGCAAAGCGGTGCGCTTGTCGCCGGGCAGATCGATGAAATTGCTGCCGGATTGTTTGTTGGCGGCATCATTCAATTTGCCAATGCCTGCCACGAATGTTTTTTGATCAGCAGGCGTATAGCAGTCGCGTATCATCACAGCCATAAACTGGCCCACCTTTGCCGCTTTTGCCCCTGGCGAGGCTTTGGTATCCGGCAAAATAGTATCCGCAACTTCATCTAAAAAGGCGATGTTATCTGGCTTAAAAAGGTCATCTACGCTGGACGCACCGGCTGGCTTGCATCCCGACAGGAAAAACTCAGCGCCTATTACTGCGCCTCCCATAATTAGCGCTACGCGGCTGAGGGCGTCTCTTCGGTTCATATTAGTTTACAATTAGTGAGTTAGTGAATTAGTGATTTAGCGATTTTAGAAGGTTTGAATTAATGCAATCGTGGATGTTTGCCATTTTGAATTAACCCGGCGCACCTAATTCACTAATTCGCCAATTCACTAAATCATTAATTAAATCAGGTTGCCCAGGCTTTATCGCCTTTTTTATACGGAACGCAGCCATCGTACCGGCCGGGTACCGCAATATAACGCAAGGCTTTTGTAGCGCCGATCTCGGAGGTAAAGTAACCGGTGAGCGTGAGTTGCTTCATCATCCTGAAATAATGATTCGGTAATTCAGGCCCCTTGTAATTGGCTTCGCCCTTATGCTTTGCAGCATCGGCTGCCAACTGTTTGTCCCTGTCTGCTGTAAACGCCTTTTGCTCATTATCCAGGTCGACCAGCAAATCGGTACGTTGCTGCGGGGTTAAATCGACAAACTTGCTGCCTGATTTTTTATTGGCGGCATCGTTTAGTTTGGCTATACCTTCCACAAATGTTTTTTGATCGGCCGGCGTATAACAGTCGCGTACCATTATGGCCATAAAGGCACCTACGTTTGCTGCCTTAGCACCGGGCGAGGCCTTGGTATCAGGCAGGATAGTATCGGCCACTTCGTTTAAAAAAGCCGTATTATCCTCGGTAAACAAGTCGTCAACGCTTTTTGCGCCGCTGGGTTTACAACCCGACAGGAAAAACTCGGCGCCAATTACTGCGCCGCCCATCAAAATGGCTACCCTGCCTATTGCGTCTCTTCTATTCATATTCAATTAGTTTCAATTAGTGAATTAGCGAATTAAATGAGTTAGTGAATTATCTTAATTGATGAATAAGCGAATTGTTCAATTGCCTGATGTGAATTTACGATGTTTGAAGTTAAAAACCATTAATTGCTTTAATTTCTTAAATCGCTGATTCACCAACCCGCTAATTCATTAATTATATCGTCCATCCTTCCCTGTAGGTACGTTTAACGTATTGATTAACCGCATCGAAATTGGTAACCTTCATATTATCGTTGTCCCATTCATATTTTAACCGACCGCCTTTCAGGCTGTGGCCGCGTACGGCCAGGTTAGCCATCAGTAAAGCCTCGGTAAGCGGGCCGGCAACGTCAAATGACGAACTCAATTCCGTATTACCATAGCCTGCAATACAACCTTCGATCCATTGGGCATAATGGCCTTCGGCGCCGTTTGGCACTCGCGCCCACTTTTGCGGCGCATTGACATCGGCCATACGAGACTTTGGCAGTAAGGTAGGCGCATCTGAATACGTGCTGGCAAACATTTTCCCTTTAGTGCCTATAAATAGGGTGCCGTTACCTTCTTCACCGCCCCAACTGTCCGATGCGCCAAGTTCATCGGGCCTTTCAGGCTGTATACCGCCATCCATCCAATGAAGGGTAATATCTCCTTTTGTTTTATGGGTTTTTGGAAAGGTCATGGTGATGTGACTTGAAGGCGGGCAGCTCTCCGGGAAATGCCCCTCCCTAAATTCATCCACATAAACGGTGCCGACGCTGGCCTGCACATCCTTCACATATTTAAGATCCAGCACCCTGAAAGGCGCTTCAACCAAGTGGCAGCCCATATCGCCTAAAGCACCGGTGCCATAATCCCACCAGCCGCGCCAGTTAAACGGCACCAGTTTATCTACATATGCTTTTTGAGGAGCAGTACCAAGCCACAAATCCCAGTCGAGTTCCTTAGGGATATTAGGGTCAGGAGCGGGCCAGGCAATGCCCTGCGGCCAAACCGGGCGATTGGTCCAGCAATAGATCGTATGCACGTGTCCAATAAGACCTGCATCATGCCACTCCGACAACAACCTGGTGCCATCATTTGAGGCGCCCTGGTTACCCATTTGCGTAACCACCTTGTATTGCTTTGCCGCGTGGGTTAACAAACGCGCCTCGGCAATATCATGCGTTAATGGTTTTTGAACATAAACGTGCTTGCCCAGTTGCATGGCATGGTAAGCTACTATGGCGTGGGTATGGTCGGGCGTTGAAACAGACACAGCATCAAAATTCTTCGACTGCTCTTCAAACAGCTTGCGCCAGTCCTTATAAGTCTTCGCGTTGGGGAATTTTTTTACTGCCGGCGCCATGCTGCGGTCGTCCACATCGCACAAAAAGGCAACATTAGCTTTGCCGCTTTTATCAAAATAATTGATATCGCTCCAGCCTTTGCCGCCTACGCCTACACTGGCCACGGTAAGGCGGTCGCTTGGCGCCGTATAGCCTTTACCGCCCAGGACAAAACGTGGAACGATCATAAAGCTGGCTGCCGCAACGGCGCTTGTTTTTAAAAACTCCCGCCTGTTGGGACTTGAATTTGCAGGCTTCTCTTCTTCAGTCATTGGTTTTTCGTTTCAACTTGTTAGATAATTGAGCCTCACCCAACCCTCTCCAAAGGAGAGAGCTTTAAAAGCAGGTGGAACAACCTTTTGCTCCCTCTCCTTTGGAGAGGGCCGGGGTGAGGCTTTTAAACGTTCCCCTTTTTCAACTCTTCCACTGCATGATTGGCTGCGCGTGCAGTCATCGCCATATAAGTTAACGATGGGTTCTGGCAGGCAGTCGAAGTCATGCAGGCGCCATCGGTTACAAATACGTTTTGAGCGTCCCAAACCTGGTTCCACCCGTTGAGGACTGAAGTTTTCGGATCGCGGCCCATGCGCGCCGTTCCCATTTCGTGGATACCACGGCCTAAGAAAGGGTTCCCGCTGGCCGAATGAATGTTTTTTGCACCCATCGCCTCCAGCATTTCCTTGGCATCATTCTCCATGTCGATGCGCATTTTCTTCTCGTTGTCCTTTATTTCAGCGTCGAAGGCCAAAACCGGCAATCCCCACTTATCTTTTTTGGTTTTATCCAGGGTAACCTTGTTCTCGTGGTAAGGCAATGTTTCACCAAAACCGCCAAGTCCCAATGACCATTTACCCGGCTCAGTCAGCGCATCCTTAAAGTCGCCGCCAATGTTCATTTCGGCAATATCGCGGCCCCAGCCTTCGCGGCTTGCCCCGCCCTGGTAACCAAAACCGCGGATATAATCGCGTTTTTCGCCGTTCAGGTTTCGGAAACGCGGAACGTAAATACCATTGGCGCGACGGCCGAAATAATATTTATCATCATACCCTTCCATGGTACCTCCTGCGCCAACGCCCAGGTGGTGGTCCATTACATTATGCCCCAATTCGCCGCTGCTGCTGCCCAAACCGTCCGGCCAGATGTCGGTAGCGGAGTTCATCAATATCCATGCGCTGTTGAAAGTAGATGCGTTCAGGAATATAATTTTTGCATAATATTCATAGGTCTGGTTGGTCTCCGCGTCGAGCACCTCCACCCCTTTCGCTTTTTTGGTGTCCTTGTCATACAATATTTTGGTAACAATTGACCAGGGGCGCAGGGTTAAATTCCCTGTTGCCCTTGCAGCAGGCAAGGTAGAAGACTGGGTGCTGAAGTAAGCCCCAAACGGGCAGCCCAGCCAGCATTTGTTGCGGTACTGGCAATTGGTACGCCCCGGAAGCGGTTGTGTAATATTAGCGGTACGGCCGATAATAAACGACCGCGCTTCCTTATAGTGTTCCTTAAATCGTGCTGCAACATCTTTTTCAACGCAGTTCATCTCCATCGGCGGCATAAAATCGCCGTCGGGCAGAACAGCCAAACCATCTTTGTTCCCGGAAATGCCTGCAAACTTTTCTACATAGCCATACCATGGTTCAAGGTCCTTGTAACGGATCGGCCAGTCAACGCCTATCCCGTCCTTCAGGTTTTCTTCGAAGTTGAAATCTGCCCAGCGATACGACTGACGCCCCCACATTAATGAGCGGCCGCCGACATGATATCCACGGAACCAGTCGAAACGTTTGATCTCCACATAGGGGCTGTCCTTATCGCTGGCCCAATAGTCGAGGTTGGTTTCGTTGAGCGGGTAATCCCGCTTCAATACCGGGTAATCCTCAATCATTTTTTGGGTGCGCCCGCCGCGATGCGGAAAATCCCACGGGTTTTTTGTGGCGTTTACATAATCTTTAACGTGCACGATATCGCGGCCACGCTCCAGCATGATAGTTTTCAGGCCCTTTTCGGTAAGTTCCTTAGCAGCCCATCCGCCCGAAATCCCTGAACCAATGACGATCGCGTCATAAGTGTTTGCAGACATATTGTATTTAATAAAAGGTTAAATAAATTTATAAATCGGTTCCCCCGACTAATGTATGAACAAATTGTTTCCGAACAAATTTTCATTGTGTTTTTTTTACACAATGGGTTTTTCAGTTGACAGTTAGCAGGGGTCAGTTGGCAGTTTAGTTTTTGCAAACTGCTAACTGCTTACTGCAAACTTTCTATACATTCCCTTTCTTCAACTCCTCCACTGCATGGTTAGCGGCGCGGGCTGTTAATGCCATATAAGTAAGCGACGGGTTCTGACATGAAGTAGACGTCATGCAGGCCCCGTCTGTTACATAAACATTTTTACAGCTGTGCACCTGGTTCCATTCGTTCAAAATGGAGGTTTTGGGATCCTTGCCCATCCTGGCGCCGCCCATTTCGTGGATATCCAATCCAGGCGCCTGGTGGTTAGTTGAAGCCTGTATATTTTTAAAGCCTGCTGATGTAAACATTTCAGTAAGCTGCTCAACAAAGTCTTTCTGCATTTTCATGTCGTTATCATCATAATCGACGGAAATATTGAGCAATGGCACGCCCCACTCATCTTTTTTGCTGGCATCGAGGGCCACAAAATTTGTTTCTTTCGGAATAGTTTCGCCCATCAGGTGCGAACCGACATACCAGGGGCTTATTTCGCCTTTTGCCAGGTTTTCTTTCAAATCAGCACCAACGCCATCGTACTTATGCTGCTGGTAACGGTAAGCGCTCAAGCCGCAAGCATAACCGCGCAGAAAATCGGTTTCCTGCTTGTATACATTCCTGAAACGCGGGATATAGCCGCCGCCTGCCGGGTTGCGGCCGTCGGTTGTCCATTCGGTAAAACCATCCACCTGCGCGCCAATGTGTGCCGAGTAGTTGTGAAACGCCACGTATTTCCCCAGCACGCCGCTGTCATTGCCCAGGCCATTTGGAAAACGGCTGGATTTGGAGTTAAGCAATACCAAATTGCTGTTTAAACAGGCGGCATTAACAAAAACCACCTTGGCATAATATTCAATAGCTTGTTTGGTATGCGCATCGATGATGCGAACGCCGCTTGCTTTACCCAGTTTTTCATCGTAAATAATCGACTCAACTACGGAGAAGGGCCTTAACGTTGCATGGCCCGATCTCAAAGCCCAGGGAATGGTGGATGCATTCGCGCTAAAATACCCGCCAAAGGGGCAGCCGCGCTGGCACAGGTCGCGTTCCTGGCATTGCGACCTGCCCTGGTCAAGGTGTATTTGGTTCGGCCTGGATAAATGTGCACAACGGGCGCTGATAACATGCCGGTTTTTATAGTTCTTTTTTACGTGGTCGCTGAAATATTGCTCCACATCGTTAAGCGGCCAGGCAGGCAAAAACTCGCCGTCCGGCAGTTCCGGTATTCCATCACGGTTTCCGGAAATACCCGCAAATCTCTCGACATGGCTATACCAGGGGTCAATGTCTTTATACCGGATGGGCCAGTCAACTGCAAAGCCGTCTCTTGCGGGGCCTTCGTAGTCAAAATCACTCCAGCGCTGGGTCTGGCGCGCCCAAAGCAACGATTTACCGCCCACCTGGTAGCCGCGTATCCAGTCAAAAGGTTTCACCTGTACGTAAGGGTGTTCGGCGTCTTTCACAAAAAAATGGGCCGAGTCTTCGCCAAAAGCATAGCAGCGATTTGCGATAGGGTTGGCTTCCTGAACATCCATCGGCAAAACACGGTGATGCGGGAACTCCCAGGGATATAAATTTGTTGTGGGATAATCTTTTACATGTTTGACGTCGCGGCCGCGCTCGAGGATTAGTGTTTTAAGGCCGTGGTCTGTAAGCTCCTTAGCCGCCCAGCCCCCGCTCATGCCTGAGCCGATCACAATTGCATCAAAAGTGCGCTGTTTAACGCTATCGGTATTGAGGTTAGCCATTTCTTTAAGCGGTCTTTAAATTCTTCACAGGAAAATGAGGGTTGTACCTGCCCGGAACGAGTTCGTAAACGATTTCCTTAGTCATAAAAAACTGGGACGTAGTATACGCGAAAATGGTTTGTTGTTTAATTGCCCAATAAAACGCATCCAGCGGAGGTACCTGCAAGTCCTTTTGCGGCCGGAAACGGCGGGCGGGCGGTTTGCTGCCACCCGTTTTCGGTTTCTGGCTGTTTTCAATCCCGGTAAGCACTGCTTCGCGATCTTTTATACTTAAGTCACTGAAAGATTGGCTGTACTTTTTTTGAACGAGCGCACTAAACTCATCCATCCCTTTCATGATGGCCTGCTGGTCTTTTTTCTTGTAGCAGTCGTCCAGCATTTTTAATACAAATACGTGCAGGTTCAGCTCTTTCGAACCCGGAACGTTTGTTTTAGGGATGATGGTTTCGCAAATATCGCTTACAAGTTTCTCCTGGTCGGCAGTGATATTAATATGCTTTAGGGCAATGTAATTACCGCTGTCACCTTTAAAGCAGGAAGGAAGTAAAGTGGCGCCGCCTATTACCAAGGCCAGATTTTTAATTACCGTACGCCTGTCCATTTATATGACTATTGTTTTTTTATTGTGAGATTAACATTTATCCGTCCGGATACCATTTTTCTAAAGCTGTTTGTTTTAATCACCTGTAGTAAGGTATTGAACGCTCAAGTTATAAGAATATCATCAGAATCCCCACTTTTTCATGGTTTGTAAGTCAATTTTTACACAGTCAAATGGGTCCTTGCCCTGGTAGGATTCCTGCTCGATGATAAACTGCGATGTGCCGCCAATTTTCCTGGCTTCCTTAACAATATCATGAACCGGCATTACGCCCGTGCCAAGTATGGTGCTGTCGTAACCGTCCATTCCCTGGCCGGTATCGCTTTTTATTTCGTCCTTAACGTGCATCAGTTCAAAACGGCCCGGATATTTCTTCAACAAATCCATTGCTATACCACCGGCGCCAAGCATGTTGCCAATATCCATTTGCTGCAAAACCAGCGTTGGATCGGTATTAGCCAGGATGTAATCGTACAGGTTGCCGTCGCCGATCTTAGTTTTAAACTCAAAGTTGTGATTGTGATACCCGAATGACATGCCGTGCGATTTGCACAGCTCGCCGCATTTGTTAAACTGATCCATAAACTTTTTGAGTTTATCCATATCAGTTCTGAGCGCTTCGTCCAGCCAGGGGCTGATCACATAGCGCTGGCCAACTTCGGCAGCGTCTTCAATAGTATATTTCCATTTATCGGTAAAATCGTTTTTGGTATCGTCCCAATCGGCCGCCACCATTACGGTATGGCCGCTTGGCATTTGCAGACCGGTGTCATCCAGCAATTTCTTAAAATCTTTGGGGGTGTATTTGTAAAATTTGCGCTCAACATAATTAGCATGTTCAACATGCACATAACCCATATCAGCCAGCTTTTTCAGCGAGCCTGCCGGGTCTTTCATCATCGCATCGCGCACCGAATAAAGCTGTACGCCAAGCCTTTCTATTTTTTTGGGTTTTGCCAATAACATTTTTGGCAGCACTGCAACGCCAACGGCTGCTACAGCGCTTGTTTTTATAAAATTCCGTCGTGAGGTGTTCATAATGTTTATTTATTTACTGGTTGGGAATATAGGAAATAACAAGGATGTGTTGCTTATGAAAGCCAGATGTTTGCTGTCAGGCGACCACGACGGGGTATTGATGGTGCCCTGCCCGCCATACAGGTAGGCTATTACTTTTGAAGGGCCGCCGCCAACCGGCATCACCCTAAGGTAAACGTGCTTATAAAAAGGGTGATCGCCGGGTTTTACCTCCGACTTCAGAAAGGTAATATACTCGATCCACTTCCCGTCAGGAGAAACATGCGGGAACCAGTTATCATAATCGTCATTAGTGAGTTGCGTTTGTTCGCTGCCATCAGCTTTCATACGCCACACCTGCATCAAGCCGGTGCGAACCGAATTAAAATAGATGTACTGGCCGTCCGGAGAGTATTCGGGCCCGTCATCCAAACCGGGGGTTGTGGTTAGCCGTTCTTCGGGACCGCCCGCAGATGGGATACGGTAAACGTCGTATTCGTTATTCCGAGCGCCGCAGAACACGATCCATTTACCATCCGGCGACCAGCCGTGCATGTACGATGGCCCAACCGGCGTCAGCTTGCGCGGCTCACCGCCGGTTATCGGCAGTACCCAGCCCATTGACGCTCCGCTTTTATCGCTGCTGCTAACAGCCAGCCATTTGCCGTCGAACGACATGACGTGGTCATTATTATTATTTACAACCGACCCTGTGTTCAGTTTAGTCGGCGTATTGGTTTTCAGATCGTAGGTATAAAGCAATCCTTCGCTGTTATATAAAAGGTGTTTACCGTCTTTCATCCAGTTTGGCGCCTGGATTGAGTTTGGCGCCTGGTAGATAATGCGGCTGTTTTGTGTTTCAAGGTCGAGTATCTCCAGGTCGCTGCCAAGATACTGGCGGTAAGGTACCAGGTTTGCCGGGGCCGGCACCACGATGCGTACGTTGTTGAAAACGGCCTTTTCAACAACTTTTGGGTTATGGGAGCAGATAAACAAGCCCACATAAACATCATCGCCCAAATCCACGTTGCTTATTTCCTGGCTAACAAACATTTCCCCTTTGTGTGCTACCGACATGGTATACACATTGCCTTTTCTTTCAAGCTGGATAACATCTGGCAGGCTGATGTCGAACTTCTTCTCATCCATGGCGCTGTCGGTCTTTCTGCGGAACTGTAATGACGTTAAGCCCGCGCCGTGAACTACCGCGCTGATATGTTTAGAACCGGTATCCAGCGAGGAGCGTACCATCCACCCTATTTTGCGATGCTCTTCAACGCCTTTCCCGATGAATGCGGCATCACAGCGCAGGATGAAATCACCTTTCATCTTTTTCCAAACAAAATGAAACTCATCGTGACTGGCCCATATATTGGTACCTGAGCCAGAAATTTGATACGATTGCAGTTTATCGTTATAGGCGCCGGTACCTGCGGTTTTAACACGGCCTATATCGCTTTGCCCATCGAAAATACCTACAGGCGTTTGTGCTGAAGCTATTTGAGAAAATAAGAGCGCAAAACAGGCGCAAAAAAACAGGTGAGATATTTTTTTACTCATTAGGATATTGGGTTTATAAATCTAAAATTGGGTTTCTAAAGGTAGATATTACATTTGTAAATGAAATAGTGTATTTGTAACAATTAGTACGTTTTTTGTTTAATTTTTTATAGTCGCCGCCAGCCGGCAGGTCACAAAACCAAAAAAAGCCGCAGGTTATGCAGCTTTTCTTGTTTTTGTGACGGAAATACCGGGCCTATTCGTCGGTTTTTACCTTCTTTTTGGTTTTTACCTCGTGGCCATTCACATTGCTTTTGTGTTTCACTTTATAGCCGTTATAGTGTTTGTGTTTGCTGAAGGTATTATGAACTTTTTGACCAAGTGTACTGGTCTTCTTTACCTTGTCGTGGTCTTTGTCATTAGAGACGGTTTGCTGCGCGAATAACGAAAGACCGGCCGAAGAAAGTAAAAGTATTGCAATTAGTTTTTTCATGATAGTTTGTTTTTTTAATTTAAACAATAAAATCGATGAAAAGTTTGAGGGTCAGGTAAATTGGGTGGTTAAGTGGCCGGAACATCGCCGTTAAGCGTATGCTTTAACTAATGGCAGGTTAAAATAAAAGGTGCTGCCCTTACCTAAAGTTGATCGAACCCGCAGTTGGCCGCCGTTGAGTTCAACCAGCTCTTTGCACAATAACAAACCTATGCCCGTGCCTTTCTCGCCTGAAGTTCCCGAGTTGGAGAAATGTGTATTAATGAAGAAGAGTTTCTTTATTTCTTCGTCGCTCATGCCTTTGCCGCTGTCTTTTACGCTGATGATGAGCTCATTATTTTCGATGGTGGTACCCAGCGTAATCGTGCCGTTGTCCGGCGTAAATTTTATGGCATTGCTGATCAGGTTGCGCAAAATTACTTTCAGGTGATTTTCATCCGCAACGGCTCCGCGGCCGGGATAAGCGCTGTTCACAAACTCCAGGTTTTTGGCCTGCAGCGCCGAAATAAATGTCTGCTCCATCTCCACGCCCATCAAAAACACATCCACATTGGATGAGTTTACATTAATACCTTTTATCTGGCTCCCTGCCCATTCAACCAGGTTCGAAAGGGTGAGTTGAATGCCTTTTACAACAGGGTTGATATTTTTCATCAGATCATGCACCTCGTTGGCTGTAAGATAACCATCCTCAAACATTTCAATAATATTGCTCAGGTTGGCTACCGGCGAACGCAAATCATGGCCTATAACGGCAAATAATTTATCCTTAAGGTTATTTACCTTTTGCAGGTTTGCTGTTTGCGCTTCGATGAGCTGTTTCTGATCGAGCAGGGCTTTATGCTGATCCTGCAATTTTGAACTCAGCAATTTCTTTTGTTTATAAAAATAATACGTGGCCGTCAGGATGATCATTACCACGATCAGTGAAACCAACAATGCCCTGATCATAAAGTGCTGCGATTTTATTTTCGCCGTGTTGATCCGGGCGTTTACCTCCATCATGGTAACGCTGTTCATTTTTGCCGTCAGGCTATAATAGTTCTGCACCAATTTAATGGTGTTCAGCTTAGCCAGGTTGCCCAGGCTATCTCGTATGTTATTATATGCCCGCTGGTAATCAAGCGCTTTTGCGTACTGGTGTTTTAACGTATAAGTGTTGATCAGTGCATTAAATGCACGTGTTTCGGCATCCATTACGCCAATACTGTCTGCCAGTGCAATGCTTTTTTTTGCGTATATAATGGCATCACTATACCGGCCTGTTGCATTGTATATTACCGCATAATCCAGGTAGGTGTAGGCCAGCAGCCGCCGGTTATGTGTTTCGATGCTTTTTTCACAAGTAATGCCGTTAAATACCAGTGCGTTGGCATAGTTTTTCTTATAAAGATAAATACTTGCCAGCCGGCCATAAAGCACCGCGATATGCTTTTCGGCCCTGGCAATCTTATTGAGCTCCAGCGAGTGGTTTACCTCGTCAATTGCGGCGTCATAATTTCCCAGCAGATTATCAACATAGGCTCGTTCACTGTAAACTTCGGCCCGGTGGCCAGGGTCATTTCCCGCAAAATATAACGCCGTATCCAAATTGGCGTTTGCTGCTTTGTAATTCTTCAGGTCGGCGTAAGTGCGGCCTAATGCCCTGTATGCTTCTGAAAGATAAAGCGGCTTATTTTTTGGCAGGTATGTTACGGCCGATTTAAGATAGAACAAGCTGATGGGATAATAGGACTGCGACCAATAAATGGCGCCCAGGTTGAGACAACTGCGCCCCTTGCCCAGTGGATAATTTAAATGTTCGGCGATAATTAGGGCATCGCCTGCTGCTTTATGTGCGGAATCGGGATATTGAAGAAAGATATTTGCCGCAATATCGTTTAGATGATCGGCATCGGCATAAGTAGTCCCTTTGGTGTTTACCTGCCTGGCTTCGGATCCTTGTTGTTTGCCAAAGGCACAAACACTAACAATAATTAGGGAAAGTATAAGGGTAAATCTCCTCATCGGCTTTAATACGACGAAAGCCTTGCCAGTTGTTTCATTTTTTTTATAAAACAGCCGATTTTGTATCAGATACACAGAACTATAGCCTATCACGACGTCGTAATTAATTTTATTGCCCACCAAGAAAAAAAAACGTTTTTGAGCTGCTGATTTATCAAAATCGCCTAAAGTTGCAACATTTATATGACATTGAGCGCATACTGCAACAATTGTATGACATCGTGCCGGGATATTAAACCACCGCTATATCTTCATGTTCAAAAGCAAAATGAACTAAGCTAAAGTTATGAAGACACCCCTGCTCCTGGCTGTTTTAGTGCTCGTTGTTTTATCCTATTCGTACGGCCAGCAGGTCAAAAAAGTGGCATCCCGGGAAGTCTTTGGCGCCGTGATCGATAGCGCGGGGGCGGTACCCGGTGTTAAAGTAAAGCTCAGTTCGCCAAATGATAGTGTTACCGTAATTACCAACGCAAAAGGAGTGTATGATTTCCCGATCGTCATTTCAAAAAACTTTAAAATAACCGTCACCGGCATCGGCTACCAGGCGATAGCGCGGAAATATGTTATGGATAAGGGAACGGGGCCTGTCAAACTCGACCCGATCAAGCTCTCGGCGCAAACCAATATGCTTAAAGGGGTCACCATCAACGGCGTTATACCGATGGTGATTAAAGAAGACACAATAGAGTATAAAGCAAGCGCTTATAAGGTGAGGGATGGATCGCCGGTTGAGGAATTACTGAAGAAACTGCCGGGGGTTACAGTTGATGCGAATGGCAATGTTACCGCGCAGGGCAAGCAAGTGACCAAAGTGCGCGTTGACGGCAAAGACTATTTTACGGGCGATGTACAAACGGCTACCCAAAACTTACCAGCTGACATTGTTGAAACCATACAGATTATTGACGATTATGGCGACCAGGCCAACCTTACAGGCATTAAAACCGGCGACCCGGATAAAGTGTTAAATATCACCATACAAAAAGGCAAACGAAAAGGAAAGTTCGGTTATGGCACGCTCGGAGATGGGAATGACGATCGCTATATGGCACGGTTATCGGCCAATGACTTTAATAACGACCAGCAGATCGCACTGCTTGGCACGCTGAATAATAACAACACCCAGGTATTTAACCTGGCCCAGGCAGGCGGTAGCGGGGGCAGGTCAGGCCGCGCATCGGGCAACAGCAGCGGCGGCAGCGGGGTGAGTACCGCCAATGGCATCACCATAAATAAATCGCTGGGCTTTAATTATCGCGACAGCTGGGGTAAAAAGATCACGGTTTACGGCAGCTACAGCTTTGCAGATAAAAATACAACTACAAGCAGTATAGCACAGCAACAGGATATATTCCAGTCGGGTTCACTGATCGATAACGACAATACGACCGACAATAACCATAGCATTAATCACCGATTTGATTTTAACATGGAGTACAAAATCGATACTTTAAATTATATTAAATTTCATCCTAATCTTTCGTACGGCTCATCAAACGATAACAATACCGATATTTTCAGCAACATGCGCAACGGCGCCACCTTAAACGGTAATGAATATGCGTTAACCAATACAACCAATCCGAGCGGCGGAGCCAATATGCTTTATAACCACCGGTTTCAAAAAAAGGGCAGGAATTTTAGTTTGAACGCCAATTATTCCTTTTCCAAAAGCGACCAGGGGCTAAACGATCAGTACACTACAACACAGGATAGCATCGTTACGCCGCTTTACCAGCAGATCAACACCCATAGCAGCAACAATTCGTTCAACATTCATGCCTCCTACATGGAGCCCGTGGGCAAGACAACGTACCTGGAAGCCAATTATACTTACAGCTATTCCAATACCGACAACGACCGTTATAACTATCGAATAGACCCAACTACCGGTAAGCAAACCTACGTTGACTCGCTGAGTACGTTGTACAACTACCAATTTGAATATCAGCGGTTCGGACTTAACCTGAGAGGTATAAAACCCAAATACAATTATACCCTCGGCCTTTCGGCGCAGCCCTCCACACTGACAGGCGAGTCGGGTGATTTCAGCAAAAACACCAATACCTTTAATTTTGTGCCGACCGCCCGTTTTGTTTATAATTTCCAAAAAAGCCAGGTGTTGACCATTAATTACAGTGGCAACAGCGGTCAGCCCAGTTTCGGGCAATTGCAGCCCAAACCGGATTATTCAAACCCGGAGAACGTGGTGTATGGCAACCCCGACCTAAAGCCCAGCTTTAGTAATAGCATTAACTTCAGGTACTACCAGTTCGACCTGAAAAGCGGCAGTTCGTTATTCACCAATCTTTCGTTCAATGCCGTTGAAAACCAGATTGTAACCAATACCCAGCCTGCTGTTTTTGGCGCCCAAAGCGGATCGGGCGCCGACCTGTCAAACACCACCAAACAGGAAACGCACTATCTAAATGCCAATGGCTATTATTCGGCGAACGGTAACTACTCGGTATCTCAGCCGTTTGATAACCGGCAGTTTACCGTTACGGTGTCGGGCAGTGCCGCTTACAATAACAATATCTCGTATATCGAGGATGAACGAAACCTGGGGAAAAATTGGGTTTTAACGCAGGGCGCCAAGGTGAGGATAGACGTTGACAGCCTGATGGACACCGACATTGGCGGAAGTTATACGGTTAACAACACGGTTTATAGCCTGCCCTCGTCAATCAATACCAATGCCCGCACCTGGAGCTTTGTGTTGGATGGCCGGAACTACTTTTGGGCCAGCTGGATACTGGGTTATAATTTAACTCAAACCCTTAATCACGGTTTTAGCGCCACCGTAGTTGAAAATCCCACCCTTTTAAGCAGTTACGTAGAATACCAGTTTTTGAAAAAAAACGCGGCCGCACTGCGTTTCCAGGCCTTTGACCTATTTAATGAAAATGCCGGCATTAGCCGCACGGTAAGCGGCAACCAGATCATCGATACCCGCACCAACCGCCTGGGCCGATATTTTATGCTTTCGTTCACCCTGCGCCTGCAGCAATTTGCCGGGCAACAGGGCCGGGGAAATGGACGGCGCGGTGGAGGCGGCTTTGGCGGCGGTGGCCGGCGCGGTGGCGGGTAAGAAGTCCGAAAAGGCCGAAAGATGACTGTCGCCTTGGGAAGGTCATCTTTCGACTTTCCGTCTTTCGGACTTTCGGACTTTCGGACTTTCGGACTTTCGGACTTTTCCGACTTTTCGGACTTTTCGGACTTTTACGACTTTTCCCACTAAACTATTTCCAAATAAAAACATCAAACCCTATATTGCCCCAAACCCATCCGAGTGAAGTACGGCATTTTTATATTTTTCTGCGTTTTTTATGTTATGCGCGGCGCAGCACAGGATACGCTTTCCCGGCGGGAGCGACTATCCGACTCTGTGATAGCGCATTATCATGTTTTGAGTTCGCCACCGAATGTAAAGGTGGGGATTTACGAGGTTTTTTTAAAACGCAGAACATTGCTGGTGAGGGGCCGTTACAGCGATGGAAAAAAAAGTGGCGTGTGGCAGTTTTTTGACATAAAGGGACAGCTAAACGAAAAATACAACTACGACAGGAAACAATTTACGTATGAGGCCCCGCTATATTCTTCGCCCGATTTCAGTTTTCTTTTTGAGGACAGCCTTAAAGTGGGCGACCGGTTAACCCGGCCTTTAAAGATCGGCGGCGTATACTACGGTTTTATGCCTTATTTAAGCATTTATAAACTTCCGTTTGACACGTTCGATGTTAACACTTACCTGTTTCAAGCATATGTTGAGCTGCTGATCAGCCCTTTGGGGCGGCTGGCCGATTACAATGTCCGCGTGGTTTCGGGCCGGTACAATTATGACCAGACTTTTAACATCGATGTTCATCTTTTCAGCGAGGACGACCGCACCTTTACACCAGCCACGAAAAACGGCGTGCCGGTAATGTCGAGGATATTGATCAAGTGCTTTGTGACACCAGGCGGCGGGTTGGATTTTTATTGATGTCTGAACACGATTTTCAGGATTCAATAGTTTAACACAATAAAAAATCCATTGAATCCTTTAAGCTTGAGCATCATGTTCAGACAATGCGCCTACCAGAACAATACAACATTGAATTAATTAGCAATGTAATTACGATGATTGCCGGCACACCGGGCGAAACTTTAAACATCGACCAAAACTTAGTAAGTTTTGATATTGGATTTTAATGGTGATGATGCCCGTCGGGTCCGTGCGCGTGGCCGTGAGATAGTTCTTCGGGTGTAGCGGGACGCACGTTTAAGATAGCGCCTTTAAAATGCAGGTCCTGGCCGGCCATTGGGTGGTTAAGGTCGACGAGAACCGCGTCCTCGGCGATAGAAACTACCTGGCCCTGGAAACGATTGCCATGATTGTCCTGCAAAGGAAGATAGGAGCCTATTTCGGGCATTTCCTGGTCTTTAAACATGTCGAGCGGCAAGTTGGCTACGGCCTCGTCGTCATATTCGCCATAAGCATCGCCGGCGGTTAAATGGAAATCATAGCTATCGCCTGTGGAAAGGCCGCTTAAATTTTCCTCGAATTTTGGCAGCATCTGGTCTGCGCCATATAAAAAGGTAAGCGGCTGCTCCTCGGTAGCGCTTTCTTCCAGCACCTCGGTGCCATCTTCGCCGTTAACATACAGGTCGTAAGTTAATGACACTACGTGTTTTGGTTTGATTTCCATTGTATTATTTATGATTACACCGATTTTTATTGATCGATTTCACCGATTTAAATTCAGTTATCCTATTAATGACTGGATCAGCGATCATTAATTTGTTTAAGCGCATCAGCAACTGTTTTTGCAGGCAAGCCACAGGTTTTATCTTTACAAATAAAAATTTGCGTATCAGCGCCGAACTTGTCCTGCAGCAAAGGTAAACTTCCTTTTTTACCGCCCAAGATAATTTTGTTGGGAACATAATTTTTTTCGATTTCACAACGCTTACTGTTGTAATCTTCGCCGGTTATTGCAACCTCATACGTGCCGAAAACTTCTTCGAGCATCAGCATAACCCAATTTGAATAGGCCGAAGGGTATCTTTCTATCTGCGGAACGATATTGCGGAGCAGCTGCGCCGAGATTTGGTGATATTGATCGTTGTCAAACAATAAAGCAAGTTTTTTCAGGTTCCGCGCCATTACTGAGTTGGACGCCGGCGTTACGCTGTCCATAATTTCCGATTTTCTCGCGATCAGTTGTTCATCATCGGCGGCGGTATAAAAGAAAACACCATTTTCTGCATCATAATAATGTACAATGGCAATGTCCACAAGTTTTTTTGCATTAAAAAGCCACTCTTCATTAAATGTAACCTCATACAGGGCAATAAAAGCGTCAGCGATATTTGCGTAATCGTCCAGGAAGGCGATCCCCTCCTGCTTAACCCGCGACAATTTTCCATCCGCCGCGATACGGCTCCTTAAGACAAAATCCGCGTTTTTCAACGCTATTTCCAGGTATTTAAGCTGGCCAAACGCACGGTAAGCATCGCACAGCCCCTTCAGCATCAAGCCGTTCCACGAAGCCAGTATCTTATGGTCCAGTCCCGGCCTTACCCGTTCAGTGCGCGCTTCAAAAACCGTTTGACGGGATTTTTCTATTTTTTCAGCCAATTGTTCAACGGACATTCCTAACTTAGCGGCTAACTCCTGGTCGCTTTCATTCCGAAACAATACGTTAGACTCCTCTTCCTCCCAATTACCATCCGCTGTAATATGATAATAGATGCAAAACAATTCGGCATCGTCGCCCAATATCTTTTCGATCTCCTTCCTGGTGAAAATATAAAATTTACCTTCCTTGCCTTCGCTGTCGGCATCAAGAGCTGCGTAAAAGCCGAAATCCGGCGAGGTTAACTCCCTTAATATGAAATTGACGATCCCCTCGACAACTTTTTCATAAAGCGGTTCAGCGTTCCAGGTATAGGCCTCGGCATACAGGCTGATCAGCTGTGCATTGTCGTAAAGCATCTTCTCAAAATGGGGCACATGCCAGCGCCCGTCTACCGAATAACGTGCAAAACCGCCGCCGATATGATCATAAATTCCGCCGAAAGCCATTTTTTGAAGCGTGAGCTTTACCTGGGCAGCGATACTTTCATCTTTCATCAAATACCCGTATCTCATCAGGCATTGCCAATTATTGGGCATCGGGAATTTCGGCGCGTTTCCCAGGCCACCTTCAGCTTTATCGAAATATTTTGTCCAGTTGCCGATAATTTGTTCAAGGGCATCCTTTTTATACGTGGCCGGTTCAGTAACCACCACGATGGATTCGTATTCCTGTATGCCTTTGGTAAGCCTGTATGCATATTCTTCAGCTTCGTCGGGCTTGTTTTTAAAAAAATCGGCCAGGCTAAACAACAATCCAACCCAGTCGTTCTTTTGAAAATAAGTACCGCCGTAAATAGGCCGCTGGTCGGGCAGGCAAATACAGTTGAGGGGCCAGCCACCCCTGCCGCTCATTAACTGGACCGCGCTCATGTATACCTGGTCGACGTCGGGGCGTTCTTCCCGGTCTACCTTAATGCACACGAAATATTCGTTCATCACCGCCGCAACTTTTTCATCTTCAAAACTTTCATGTTCCATCACATGGCACCAATGGCAGGCAGAGTAGCCGATACTCACCAGGATCAGTTTGTTTTCATCTTTTGCTTTTTGCAGTGCTTCAGTTCCCCAGGGATGCCAGTCGACCGGGTTATTGGCATGCTGCAGCAAGTAGGGTGAGGTGGAGTTGGCGAGGCGATTCATAGGAAATTATATCGATGGCTAAAAAGTGCATAATACACACTTTTAAGTCAAATCATCAAGCATAACTAAAAGTTTTACAAAAGATAACTAAAATGAATCGACGGCATTAACGGTCGTTTTGAAATGGCAACCGTTTAGCCACATCTTTTCTTCAGAAAGGAATCAAATTTTAACTATTGATTAAAATATTGCGTATTACTACTTAAATCTTCGCGTGGTTTTACCTGTCAAATTCGAGTAATGCTACTAATGCGTCCGCCATCATGCCATTCTAATTTTACTTCCGAAAAACAATTGCGGAAAAACGCCGAAAATCCGGTCAAAAGAGTAGGCAAAAATCACATCGCCAATGAAAATAATCCTGAAAACAAAACCACTCCGGAATTGATCCGGACGGCCTTTCTAATAAGGCAATTCAGACGTTACATTCTTACCTATTTTTTTATTTAAAAATCAAATTATCATGCCAAATCTTGCATTTCATACAGAAGTCCTTAACCAGGTAATCGCAAAACGCGCCGGTATGGGCGACCCGATCGCTGTCAAGTTAAACAACCCGGCCAATGCCAAACTTAAAGAGTTTGCCGTATTGGGGGTAATGGGACCCGATATGCTTCGTTATGTCCCGGTTAGCGAAAAATTAATCGCCTTTCTTACAAAATCAATACCGTCTGCCACATCCGGCAAACTATTAACACAGGCTGAAATTACGGCGGCAACTACGCAAATTCAGAATGATATGTCAAACCTCAGCACCACGGACGAGGCTTTGGCGTTCGAGCTGTATTTTAACCCGCTTGGCGCCATTTATGCTGTATTATTCAGCGGACTTGTAGTGCCGGTATGGCCTATACTGGATAAGACAACTGATTTTTTCAACAAACTATCCCAGATCGTCACAAACACTGACGAGATTGGCCTTGGCCTGATCATAGGACAATTTGCAGGTATACAAAGCGGCGCCAAATCACTTACCGGACTCCCTTCCACTTTACAATTGATGGAGGTCGTTTTGGGCAGTATTTTAACGCTTGGGCCATGGATGGAAATGAACCAAAGCTTCCCGCCGCCATCCGACAACATTGCCGACAGACGTTTTGAATTTTTGCGCTGGCACAAAACAACCGAATTTGCGCAGGCGCTGTCGGCAAACGCAACGTCGGATAATCAGAAAGCTTATGTTTTTGGCTGGCAATGTCACATGGCGTCGTCGATAACCGCTGAACCGTTCATCAATAACATTACCGGCGGCCCGTACCGCACCCATTGGTGGAGGAACCGCCTGGTTGGTAACTTTGTAGATTCGTGGACGTTCGGATTTTTTGAGCAAACGCCAAACCCAACCATGAGCGGCGACAATCCTACGCCCGCTTATTTCGATCCCACAACCAGTACCGGCTGGCCGGCGCTATGTGATGGCGGCAACCTGCAGGACAAATTTAATGTCGGCAACCTAAGCGGCCCGGCACCCGATGATGTGCCCGCAGCTGTAAAGGCAATGGCCAAAGGGGACCTGGGAACTTTACCAAATTCATTCCCGACTGAGATCACGCAAATGTTTTCGAAAGCGCTTAATAGCACTTATCCCGCTGCTACCCAGCCCGTTCTTGGCGTCGACAGCAGCTTTAATACTATACCGGCTTTCGATGATAAAACTTTAGCCAACGCCTATGTCGGCGCATTTGCAGTTTACTGGTTCATGACCTCGGGGCATGGTGCGCTGGTTAACAGCGTGCTTGGCCCCGGCACAGGCATGCCTGAACCTACCTGGATCACCCAGGGCAGTACGCCGTCACCTGCACAGGCGGGTTTAAATGTCGGCGCCGCTATTTGTGCTGCCATCCTTGCCATATTGGGCGCGCTGTTGACATTGGGCGGCGATTTGGTTGGCGGTTTGGCTACAATTGAAGCGGCTTTGAGTGTGCCCATAATTGATTGGGGCACCGTAGCAAACGAATTATTCTGGCTGCGCAAAACGCTCATTGATGAAGAGAACCTGATGCAAAACATACTGGTTATGGGCGGGCTGGCCTACCCGCCACCGGTAATGCTTGGCGCCCAGGTGAATATTATGGGTGACAATATTACTTTACCCGCAACCGATCTCACGCCACCTTTTGATCCCAGCATTTCGCCGGTGCCAAATGTGACCGGTGTGCCGTTGTGCAAATCGAACGAGCTGACCACGCAGGGTATCGATATCGCCTATGTTCCACCATCCTACCCGCGCTGGCTGGACACTAAAAGCACGGTTGCCCCCTCTGCCGACCTCAACTTCGCAGTGTTTCCGCTGATGATAGGGACTGAAACCAAGGCAACAAACAACCCGATTCCACCGAATATTTATCCGCAAACCTTTGTAAATGGTTTTGGATTAATGAACGGCGGGATTGTTAACAGTGAGCCCTATCCAAGCAGCAACTTGTTTTTTGGCGACGCGGTATCAAACGCTGTACAATTAATAGGGGACGGTGGTTCAAAGCTGCCCGATTATAACCTGGATGGCGACCGCGGCTACGGCTGGCTGGCCTGGGATGCTGTGGCCGGAAGTAATCCGTTTAACTTGCCGGTTCAGGATATGCAGGAGGCTTAAACCCGATGTTAAATTTAGAAATGTAAAATGCCTTAAAAAAACAAAAATTGATCATGGAAAACGTACAGGAAATATCAACCAAAAGGGGAAATTCACCCCGGAACAATGGCAACGGCGATAACAAACGGTTTACCGCCCCGCAAATTCCCAAATTGAATTTTAACAACAGAAAAGAGCCGATCCACGATACGACATGGATTGTGGTGCGCGCCAACTACAGCGACTTTGGCGACAGGCCGCTTGCGTCCGGAACGGTTTTCTGGGAGTCACCGGATGTTTGGGTAGTAAGTTCGGCCGGCATTAACCAGCCGGTGCCCGGTGAAAATAACACCGTATTTGCACGAATTAACAATTATGGCCTGCAGGACGCTACCGGCATTATGGTAAAATTTTGGTGGGCCAATCCCTCGCTTGCGATCACGGAAAGCACCGCGCATTTAATCGGGACCGGTTTTGTTGACGTACCATCGGGATGGTCGGTCCAACTGCAATGCCCTACCCCATGGGTGCCGATTATTGAAAACGGGGGGCATGAGTGCCTCATCGCCGAAGCTTTTATTCAAGTAACGGACCCGCTTACCGCACCGATGGATCCCATGGATGACCGGCACGTAGGCCAGAAGAATGAGCAATTGGTGATGCTGCAAAAAGGTGAAAAATTTGTGACCAGGGTACAGGCCATCAATATCACCGACACGGCCAAAGATCTGCGGTTTGACGTGCAGACGCTGCACCTGGAAAACATACATCCGCTGGTAAAGCTGCAGGGCGCCAAATTACCCTCCAATATTCATCCGGCGCATGCCGACCTGTCGTTCGGTATTAAAGTTGCAGAGGACGCGGTGAAAGTTGTAGCATCCAGCATACTGTTTGCCGAGCGGCTGATTTTGCGCGGTCTGGAGAAATTGGAGCACCTGCTGGAAGGCAGCATTGAGCACTCGGCCGCCAACCATGTGGCCAAATTTGGACCGTGGGAAAGCCGTACGGTTGAGATCAGCGGCCAGGT
>Ga0206971_10100_pt1 | contig 31452 bp, 28 predicted proteins | sample Alteio_BWOrgHeat_85_FD_152917 | JGI IMG/M metagenome (GOLD analysis project Ga0206971, IMG submission 152917) | Enriched cells from forest soil in Barre Woods Harvard Forest LTER site, Petersham, Massachusetts, United States -... | ecosystem: Environmental > Terrestrial > Soil > Temperate forest >...
TTGCATATTGGTCCAGCCGCTTACATCATACATAATATAAAATTTGCGCGCGTATGTTTCTGCGGCAGTTTTAACTTTAGCTGTAATAGCATCACGAACCGGGCCCTCCGAACCGGTTGGATTAAATCGCTGCAGCGCCGCGCAATCAATATTATTTTGCTGCATCCATTGAAACTGGATATTTACAGTTTGATCTGTAAAAGAAGAAAACAACGCGGCGGGTTGGCCGTTACCCAGGTTTGCAAACGCTGTTGGGAAAGTAGAGGTATAATCACGTACGTCTGGCCATGCTTTTATGCTGATATTACTGGGGGAAGGTATTTGCGATTGATTCTGCGCCCAATGCCACCAAACGTTAATGGGTGAACCATCGCCAATAATATTGATTACCAGCCTTGCATATTACCTGGCGATCTGTCGGTACACCAACGGGCCCACGGCGATTTTATGTGGAGGCAATTTTATAATATGACAAGGCTCGGCTGTCAAGGAATTTATATATCTATGTTTGACGAATTTAATGAGGGGAATCAAATTGTTAAAACAGCCGAAACAGCGGCATTTGCCCCTGTAGGCGGTGGGTTCGTTACGCTTGATGAAGATGGAACAGCGTGTTCGGCAGATTATTACATGCGGTTAACTGGCGATGGAGGTAAAATGTTTAAAGGGTTGATCCCGCTTACGGCAGTCCGCCCAACTTCACCACAGTAAAAATGGTGGACTGTTATTAGGTTATTATGTTATTGGTTATTAGGATAGGTAACAATTAATAACTTTATAACTAATAACCGAATAACTTAACGCTATTTCACGATCTTGTAAATAGTACCCTTTGTATTTCCCGGCGATGTATCAGGGCTGGTTATCACATATATTTCGCCCGAAGGGTCCTCGCCCCAACTGGTTATTTTTAAATTTGCAGGATAGTTTTGCAGCGTAACTTTTCCCCTCTGCCATTCATCACCGGTTTTTTGTATGTAAAATATTGGCCCGGTCCAGTCAGCAAAAAAGTATTTGCCTTTTATAGCAGGCAACTGCTTTCCTTCATAAACATAACCGCCGATAACACATACACCCTCACGGTGACCGTATTCGGCTATTGGTTTGGTAATCCCTGTGATGTCACAGTTTAGTTTAGGGTTAAAGCAGTGGTTCCCTTCCGTTATGCGCCAGCCGTAATTCGCGCCTTTTTCAATAATATCAACTTCTTCCCAGGTACTTTCGCCGACATCGCTGGTAAATAACTGCTTAGTGGTCTTGTCGAAAGAAAACCGCCAGGCATTACGTATGCCATACGCCCATATTTCGGGCCTTGCGCCGGGTTTGTTAACAAATGGATTATCTTTTGGTACAGTATAAGTTGAATCGCTGTTTACATTTATACGCAATATTTTACCAAGCAGGGTATTCATGTTCTGCCCGTTTCCTATCGGCCCGTGCTTATCGCCGCCACCGCCGCCATCACCCATAGAAACATATAAATAACCGTCGGGCCCGAATTTGATACAGCCGCCATTATTGCCCTGCTGCGGACTATCAGAAGTAAATATGATCCGCCCGCTGTTCGGGTCAACCGGGGTTGAATTAGCAGATAGCGTGTATTCAGCCACCACATCTTTATGATCGGTTTTAAGCGCGGTAGGGGGTGCGCAGTAAAACACGTATACTTTTCTATCACTACTGAACTTTGGGCTTATAGTAAAGCCCAATATTCCCCGTACATCAAACCCCATATTAATGTTTACCAGTTTACTGTGAATATCCAATACGGGTGCGTCCATTAGCTTGCCTTTTTTTATCAAACGAATCTTACCGGCCAGTTCGGCCACCAAAATATCGCCATTGGGGGCAAAAGCCATATCAAGGGGTGCTTGCAGGTCGGTAACCAATTGTTGGGCGTTTAGGGTAATAGTAGGCGCTGTATCATCATTTTTAATTGCCCGGTTTTTACGAAACACATAGGAGGGGAGCAGCAGCATTACTATTCCTAAACAAGACAGTAATAACAGGACAGGCAACCGCCCTGGAAATAAATTGGTACGCGATAATTTCATTGAGGGTTTATTTAACATTAATTGCGAAACAATAATAATCTTTATTTTTTGCAAAAAGTGTATGATAATGGCCTATAGGTATACTGCTCAATAAAGTACTTCTATTATAAAATGATATAAAGTTATTAACTAACTGATAGGTAATTATTTATTTATTAAAACAAAATTATATTCTGTGATAAATGTTACAAATCAATTCGATATGTTAATTTGCCAAATATAATTTTGTTTATATTATTTTATACATTTATATAATTAATAATCAATTATTTATATAGCTTATTTATACTAATAATTATAGCGGTAGTAACTTGCATTAAAATCCTTACTCATTTCAGTAAAACGTGCCGAAACAGTTTTTAAAAATTCTTCGTCAAGCAATTCAAATATGCTGTTAACGCCATCGGTCACATCCGCCTCGGCTATTTTATAACTCTGCTCTAATACACCCCGTTCTATTTTAACAATAAACTTTTGGTTCATATAGAAAATGGATATTTTAAATTCTGGGTGGGGGAGTTCGGCTATTATTCTCATGGTTATTAAAATTAATCCTTTTGCTAAATAAAAGATTAAATATGAGATTTAACTTATTTACTTTCAAACCCGCATCACTACATTTGCTTCATGGCAGAAGACCTAACAATTACAACCTCAACCGATAAAGAAGAACAATACAGGTCGCTAATACCCCAAATAACGGCGCTGATTGAAGGCGAACCCGACATGGTTGCCAACCTTGCTAATATATGCGCGGCTTTAAAGGAGCAGTTTAAATGGCTTTGGGTGGGGTTTTATTTGGTGAAAGGGGAAGAATTGGTACTAGGGCCGTTCCAGGGGCCGGTGGCCTGTACGCGTATAGCAAAAGGGAAAGGAGTGTGCGGCACTGCCTGGCAGCAAGAAAAAACATTGATCGTACCTGATGTTGATGAATTTCCGGGCCATATTGCCTGTAGCTCTGCTTCGCGGTCTGAAATTGTGGTGCCGTTATTTTATAATGGTGAGGTTGTTGGTGTGTTAGATGCTGACAGTGAAAACCCGACGCAATTTGATGAAGTGGATGCCCGCTGGTTAGAGCAGGTTGTAAAACTGGTTAATTTTAATGAGTAAGATATTTTTAATTGCCGGGTTAGGCGCCGACACGCGGGTTTATAATAATATTGACCTGCATGGGCATGAGGTAACACCTGTTGACTGGATATTACCCCATAAACATGATAATTTAACTACTTATGCCCAAAGACTCATAGTTCAATATCATATTACCCCAAATTCTGTAGTTATCGGTAATTCATTGGGTGGGATGATAGCAATTGAGATGGCTAAACTGATTCCGCTGAAAAAAGTAATTTTAATATCAAGTATTAAAACAATTAGCGAGGCGCCCCGGTATTTCAGCTTTTTTCGCAAACTGCCTATTTATAAAATTGTACCTAAAAAACTGTACAGTTCATTTGGGGTGTTTATTGAGTTTTTTTTCGGGGAAATGAACAAGGCCGACCTGTGGCTCTTCAAAGACATGCTTAAAAAATGTTCCCCGGTTTTTTTACGTTGGGCCATGGAAGCTTCGTTGCTTTGGAAAAACGAAACTATACCACCCAATGTATATCATATAGCAGGAGATAAGGACCTTATATTTTCTAATAAAAAGATTAAAAATGCCACAATAATTAAAGGCGGCACCCATATTATGGTATTTGATAAGGCAAAGGAAATAAATAAATTATTAAAGAAAATTTTGAAGGAAAAATGAAGCTGCCTTTATCATTTTATCAACGTAATGATGTGGTTGCTATTAGCCGGGAACTGCTGGGTAAGTATTTATTCACTTGCATTAACGGTGAACTAACTGGTGGATATATTATTGAAACAGAGGCCTATAATGGCATAATTGATAAAGCTTCACATAGCTTTGGTAACCGCTTAACACCCCGGACTAAAACCATGTACTTGCAGGGCGGCATTGCTTATGTGTATTTGTGTTACGGCATACATGAAATGTTTAACATTGTAACATCGGTTGAAGGGCAGCCCCACGCTATTTTAATTCGCGCCATACAACCCACGGAAGGTATAGATATAATGTTAGCACGACGGAACATGAGCATTTTAAAGCCCAATATAACTTCAGGCCCCGGATCTGTTGCGCAAGCTTTAGGTATATCGCGTAATATAAACGCTATAAGCCTGCAAAGCGATATCTTATGGATAGAAGACAGTGGACTGGTTATTCCCGGCGAAAACATCGCGGCAGTGCCGAGGGTAGGGGTGAGCTATGCGGGCGAGGATGCTTTGTTACCCTACCGGTTTTATATAAAAGGTAATATTTATGTAAGTAAGCCAAATAAATAATCAGTCCCGGGCTATTATAATAGTTTGATGATCCCGGTGGTGTTTACTGATAAGTTTAAAGCGAATAAACAATAATATTGCCGATACCATTAAGCCCAATACCAGCCCGTACCAAACGCCGGTGATTCCCCATTTTAAATGTATGCCCCAATAATACCCTATGGGCAAGCCTACTACCCAATACGCTAAAAAGGTAATTATGGTAGGAATATTAACATCGCCCATACCTCTTAAAATCCCGAGGCCCACAACCTGCGTACCATCAAATAACTGGAATATGGCTGCTATGATAAGTAACTGTGCTGCAATGAGTATTACTTTATTATCTGAAGTGTACATCCACGGTAATAAATGGTTGCCAAATGTAAATATAAGCGCGGTTATACTCATAAATGCTAATACAAGATGATAACTGGCGGTGCTTGATAACCGCAAGTTTTTATGATCTTTAACGCCAAAATAGTTACCCGATTTAATTGCCGCAGCAGCGGATAGGCCGCTCGACATCATATAAGTAATAGAAGCCAGGTTAATGGCTATCTGATGCGCGGCAAGCTGTATAAGTCCAATAGTCCCGATAATAACCGCGGCAGCGCTAAAGGCACTTATTTCAAAAGCATATTGTAAAGCTACTGGCGCGCCGATCTTCAATATTTTCATACTGCGAACACGGTCAATATTCCTCAGGGCAAATCCCTTTAGATATTGCTTAAAGTTTTTTGACCGGAAAACATATATGCCCATAACCAAAGCCATTGTACAACGGTCTATCAATGTACTGTAGCCAACGCCCATAATACCCATTGGATGAATGCCAAACAATCCCTTTACAAAGGTTATTCCCAAACATATGTTTAAAATATTCCCCCAAATGGATATCATCATCGCTTGTTTGGTAAACCCCAGGCCCTCGGCAAATTGTTTGAACGTGTTAAATACCATGATCGGGATCACCGATGACGCCAGCAACAATAAAAATGGCTTTGCCTGTTTAACAACTTCTGGAGATTGATGTAAATGATCAAGAAAAAAAACCGGACCAAATGCAACAATTGCAAAAAGCGCTATCCCGCTTAAAACATTAATAAATAAACTATTGGAGAGTAATTGACCGCATTCTGCAAATTCTTTGCGGCCATTATGTTGTGCAATTAAAGGAGTGGAACCGTATGAAATACCTATACCGATGATAAGAGGCACCACAAAAATACTGCTGGCTAATGATACCGCTGCTAAACTTACCGTTCCGGCAAAATGGCCAACTATAATAGTATCAGAGGTTTGAACCAATGTTTGGCCAAGCTGTGATATAACCACCGGTATGGCCAGTTTTAAGTTATCGCGGTAGTGTGACCTGTATTTGTTGTAGAGGGACCTCATTGTAAAAAACGATCAGGCTGCGGTATAATATTCTTCTTTTTCAGTAGTATGTATACGTATTACACCTGAAAGTACCATGTTTACCAATATGCGCTGTGCTGCCCGTCGGCCAACTTTAATCAGCTCACAGTATTCTTTAACCGTAATGCGGCTTGTTTTTTCCAGATATTCAAGCAATGTTTTTTCTTTTGAAGAATATTCAATAAATACGCCATTTTTATTAGCCGACTGTTTAAGTACATCAACAACTATTTTGCTGGCTAACACGCTTTTGTCTTTTACACGAACATACACCCACCATTTTCCATCTTCGGCCAAAGCATAATGGGGTTTGATAGGGCTTTCGGGTGTATCAACCACTAATACCAATTTATCATCTACATAAACTTCTTCAAAAATTGGTTCAAGAGCCGGTTTTGCATAAAGGTGAGCAGCCTTAGTGATCATATATCTTTCTTCATCTTCTGATTTTACTCCAGTTATCGTGCCGTCGTCAGCTACGCCTATTAATAACCGCCCGCCTTTATTATTGGCAAATGATACCATTGTCCGCGCTATTTTTTCGCAGCTGGTAATAGTTTTTTTAAAGTCAAGAGATATACCTTCGCCCTCAAAAATCAGCTTTTTAATGTTCATTATCTTTATTATTAACAGGGTAGGGCGTAAATATTTCCATCCACCTTTCAGGGCTGGTTATTTGTGAAAATCCAAACTGGCTATATAATCCCTGGGCATCAGCGGTGGCCAGCGACCAGCGCCGTAGCCCTTGTAATTCGGGGTGCCCGGTAATGGTTTGCATTAACCATTTCGACAAGCCTTTGCCTCTGTACGCAGGCAAGATAAATACATCAGCAATATAAGCAAAAGTAGCTTTATCAGTAATGGCCCTTGCAAATCCAACCTGGGTTTTATCATGATATACACCAAAACATAATGAGTTATCTATAGCTATTTTAAGCCTTTCTTCCGGTATTCCTTTTGCCCAATACGAATCATTGCTTAAATAATCATAGATCAGTTCAAAATTCAACAAGGTTTTATCTGTTGAAATATAAAATCCCTTATCCAGGAACGTATTATCATTTATAAACACTTTCATTGTAGGTTTCAATAAAATCAAGGTTGCGCACATAAACTTCAACCATCACTACTACACATATTTCGCCAGCTTCATTGCAAATATCAATAGGATGGGTTTTTACATATCTGCCACCTACAAGTAATACCTGCTCGGCTTCAGCTATTTCTTCGTCGCTTAAATTGATATTGAACCGCAATTTAGTTAATGCTGGCTTTATAAACTGTATTTGGGCCGATTTTGACCATGCGATTACGTTATAGCCTTTACGGGTAAGAACCTGGTGAAATAACAACGGGTAAAATGGATCGGCGGCAGAAAAAATGGTGCCGCCGAAAATTGAATTGTTGTAGTTACGATTAAAGAAACTTTTATTGACCTTAACATTAACACCCCGGAAACCCTTATCAAACCGGATTACCCAAATTCGCTGAAAAAAGAGTGGCGGGTATAAACGCACTATCCATTTCAATAAACCTTCCGATATCGCCATAGCTTTTAAATATCGAAATTAAAATCTAATACCAAAACATCGGGATATAATTATTCCAATAATTTATCTCATAATTAACATTATGTTAAATAGTATTCCATTTTTAAAGCCTGCTTAAACTGCAGGCTTTAAAGGGCACCCCTATTTAACTGCTGCGGGTGCAGTGGGTAAAGCTTCTATTTTTTTCTGTATCTCATTGGCATGTGCAGTATCTTTTGTACCGAGGTAGTAAGTTTTCAAATTAAATAAAGCATCGTACGAATTTGGTTTTAGTTCAACAGCCTTTAATAAATACGGTTTAGCAATATTAAATTGTGCCGTTGATTTTACAATAGCCGCGTCATATTCTTTTTGTTTATTTACCGGTATCTCATTATTAGCATAGTTGTATATATCTATAGCAGGGCTCATCAGGGCGTACCCAAGGTTTATATTGGCTTCAAAATAATTCGGATCGATCTCAACAGCTTTCATATACATATCGGCAGCCTTTTTATAAGTCTCATCTTTTTTGGCTTGTAAGGCGGCTTTAGCAGCAGCATCTTTTGTTTTGCTTTTATCCTTCATATCCTTGACTATAGCGTCGGCGAAAATCGAATAGGTTAAACCAGCGTAATAATATAATACTTTATTTTTCGGATCATTGGCTATAGCGATTTGCAGTTTTGCAAGCGCTTCCTGTTGTTTGCCCGATTGCAGGCTTAGTTCAATTTCTTTTTTACGCAGGTCAGAATTTGTTGGATATTTTTGTATCCCTTCGCCAAGTGTTTTTAATGCATTTGTAGTATCCTTTTGTCTCAAATATATTGATGATAACTCAAGATATACAGTTGAATTTTTAGAAAACCTGGTTGTGAGCAGCTTTGTATAGTTAGTAATAGCCGCGGGATAATTTTCTGCGTCTACTGCTGAAATGCCCGAATAATATATAGCATTTGTATCTGTGGGGAAAGCCTGCCGATAATACTCAAATGCACGATAAGCCTGGTCATATTTTTTTTGCCCATACAGCTTAACCCCTTTATTTAACTGGTATTGGGCTAACAGTGTTTTGGCATTATCTATCATTTTTTTATTATCCCCTTTATCTAACTCCTGGGCTTTTTTTAATGCTTCGTCGGCTGTATTAAATAACGGGGCCGTTTTAGCCTGTGAAGTATCATTTAATGCCAATGCAGCGTAAACCGATCCCTTTACGGCCCAGGTTTCACCAAGTCCGGATGTTTTTGCATTTGCAGCTGCCTTATCTATTGATGTTTTAGCTGTATTAAGGCTTATGGCTGCCAAAGTTGCTGCACCTGATTTATTAAGTAAATCATATTTTTCATATGCTTCTCTTGCATCTTTTAATTCGCCTTTTTGCGCAAATGCTGTTGCTGTAACTAAGCCCAACAGGCCTGCTATCAAAAATTTAATTCTCATGGTTATTTATTGGTTGGTTAACTGTTTTAATTTATTACTTATTTGATTCGTTTGGTCTTTATTACCCAATTGTGCGTATATAAGCTGCAAAACTTCAAGGCAACTTACATTATTAGGTGATATTTCGTTTGCTTTTTCTACCCACGGCAGTGCGCTACTTATATTTTTTTCCTTATCAATTCCTTTTTTAAAGGTACTTTTTCTTAAATAAAGTAACCCCAGATCAAATATCGGGTCGTAAGCTGAACCATTCAGATCTATCGCGTGCTGATAAAGTTGTTCAGCCTTATCATATTGATAAAGATGGTCATAACAATTTGCAACTACAAATACAATATCGGGGTTATTTATATTAATATCAAGCAATGGAGTTAATAATGGCGCTAACGACCTGTAATCTCTTTTATTGCTATAAATATTTGCTTCATCCAGCAGTAAAAATTTATCTGCCGGAAATAATTTCCTGCCCTTTTTAATCATTTCAATTGCCCTGGAGGTATCTCCTATTGCTTTATAAGCTGCCGATGCCGCTTCTATATAGGCTACTTTTGTACTATCGGCCTTAATTAAGTTGTCATAATACCTGGCCGCATTTTCTAAATTACCTAATTTGTTGTTTGTATAGGCTATATAAGCATTGAGTTGTTTAAATGACGGGGCGTATTTATGAGCCTTTAAAAAAACCTGTTCGCCATTAACATAATCAGCGTTATCCATATAAGTAAAGCCCTTGCGTATATAAACATTTGCCAGGCATTGCCGGGCAAAATCCATTTCAGGCTGATATTTATATATTCTTTTATTAGTGTTCAGCAAATCAACCAATTCAACCGTCTTTTTAAAAAAATCTGCAGGCTGGTTAAGCTTGTTTAATGAATCGATATACAAAATTGCAGAGTTAACAACCGCGCAATAAACATTTTTCTCCAGGTCGGCATTCCCCGGATTGGCCTTGATCAGGCTATCAATGGCTATTTTGGCGTTGCTTAAATATTTAAGCTCATTTTTTTGTTTGTAATATGCCAAACTATTTACTACCCCTTTTAGCACCTCTGTTTGGCAAAAGGCAAAAGGTGCAGTAAATAATATTAGGAGAACCGATAATATGATCTTACGGCCTTTCATTGTTTATTCAGTTATATCACCCGCATCACCTGGCGTTGGCTCCGTACCGGGGTTTTCAGCATCAATTTCAATATCTTCCTCCTCATCATGCTCAATTTTTGCTACCGATGCTATTTCATCATCGCCTTTCAGCGTGATCAGCCTCACTCCTTGCGTTGCGCGGCCCATAGTTCTTAATTCGCTGATAGCAATACGGATAATTATGCCCGATTTATTAATGATCATCAGGTCCTCTTTATCTGTAACACCTTTTATAGCTACAAGGTTGCCTGTTTTATCGGTGATATTCAATGTTTTAACACCCTTTCCGCCGCGGTTGGTTACCCGGTAATCATCAATATCAGTACGTTTGCCGTAGCCTTTTTCTGATACCACTAATACCGTAGTTTCCGGGTTATCAATACTGATCATTCCTACCACCTCGTCCTGGTCATTCTCCAGTGTAATTCCTCTTACACCGGTAGCTGTACGACCCATCGGCCTTACTTTTGATTCATTAAAACGTATGGCCCTTCCTGATTTTAGCGCCATTACAATTTCACTTGTTCCGCTGGTTAAGTTTGCTTCCAGCAGCGAATCGCCCTCGTTAACATTAATGGCATTAATACCATTTGCACGCGGACGTGAATAGGCTTCCAGCGAAGTTTTCTTGATCACACCCTTTTTGGTACACATAATAATAAAGTTGTTCTCCAGGTATTCCTTATCTTTCAGGTTAACTACTTTAATATATGCCTTTATGTTTTCTTCCTTCGGGATATTGATAATATTCTGTATAGCACGGCCCTTTGAGGTACGCGTGCCTTCCGGAATTTCAAATACCCGGAGCCAAAAACATTGCCCCGATTCGGTAAAAAACAGCATATAATTATGGTTCGACGCGATCAGCAAGTGCTCAATAAAGTCAGCATCACGGCTATTGCTGCCCAGCGACCCTTTGCCTCCCCTGCCCTGCCTGCGGTATTCGGTAAGCGGCGTGCGTTTAATATATCCTTCGTGCGAAATGGTAATTACAACATCCTCATCCTCAATAAAGTCCTCAGTTTGCATTTCCGCTGATGAGTGTACCATTTCTGTTTTACGCTCATCGCCGTATTTTTCTTTTATCTCTAAAAGTTCATCTTTAATGATCTGCATCCTTAAACCCTCATCACCCAGGATCGAATTCAAATGATCTATCAGTTTCATTAAACCTTCGTACTCGTCTTTTATCTTATCACGTTCCAGCCCGGTTAACCTTCTTAGGGTCATATCCAGGATGGCCCGCGCCTGTATGTCGCTTAACCCAAACTCAGCCATCAAGCCTTCGCGGGCATCATCAGGTGTTTGCGATGCGCGGATGAGTTTAATTACTTCATCCAAATGATCTAAAGCGATCAATAAACCTTCTAAAACATGAGCGCGTTTCTGTGCCTCGGCTAATTCAAATTTGGTGCGGCGTATAACAACCTCGTGCCTGTGCTCAACAAAATGATGTATCAGGTCCCTTAAATTCAGCATCATTGGCCGGCCATGTACCAGCGCAATATTATTTACGCTGAACGATGTTTGCAGCGCGGTATATTTAAACAGATTATTTAATACAATAGCTGCATTTGCCTCACGTTTAATCTCATATACAATACGAATACCTTCCCGGTTCGATTCGTCTCTTATGGCTGATATCCCTTCCAGCTTTTTATCATTCACCAAATCGGCGGTACGTTCTATCATCAAGCCTTTGTTTACCTGGTAAGGTATTTCGGTTACAATGATGCGTTCGCGGTCGCTGCCATGCGTTTCAATTTCGGCACGGGCACGTAGCACAACACGACCACGGCCGGTCTCTAAAGCCTCGCGCGGGCCCTCGAAGCCATATATAATACCCCCTGTAGGAAAATCAGGGCCCTTAACATATTTCATCAGCTCTGTAACCTCAATATTGCGGTTATCAATCAAAGCCATAGTGGCATCAATTACCTCGGATAAATTATGAGGCGCCATATTAGTAGCCATACCCACCGCTATACCCGACGCACCGTTTACCAATAAATTAGGAAACTTTGCCGGCAAAACCGTTGGCTCTTGCAGCGAGTCGTCAAAGTTTAGCTGGTAATCAATAGTATCTTTGTTAATGTCGGCCAGCATTTCTTCGGCTATCTTTTCCAGCCTTGCCTCGGTATACCGCATAGCCGCTGGGTTATCACCGTCTATCGAGCCATAGTTGCCCTGGCCCTCAACCAATGGGTAGCGCAAACTCCACTCCTGCGCCATACGTACCATGGTATCATATACGGAAGCGTCGCCATGCGGGTGGTATTTACCCATTACCTCGCCCACAATACGGGCCGATTTTTTATAAGGTTTGTTGTTGTTTAATCCCAGGTCTAACATACCGAAAAGTACGCGCCTGTGTACGGGTTTTAATCCGTCGCGGACATCAGGTAATGCCCTGGATACGATCACCGACATGGAATAGTCAATGTATGCCGACCGCATTTCTTCATCAATATTTATCGAAATTATTCTGTCTTCTTTGTGCGGATTATCGTTCTCTGTGTCTTCAGCCATTTTTATTTATTGTTGTATTTCTCTCTATAATTGGTCGTTATAAACAGGTGTTTTATACGACCTGCGAAGTTAAGAAAATAGTTGGTTTATAATGCCGGTTTTAGTAACAAAATGAGTACAAAATTCGACACGCCCTATAAGAAAATATATTGGGTTAATGAAGTGTATATAAGTTTTCCTGCATGGATTCGAACCACGACTATCAGAGTCAGAATCTGATGTGCTACCGTTACACCACAGGAAACTATAATCAGCACTAAATTTACGCAGATTTCTGAAATATACCAAAAACGCCCCTGCATTTCTGCAAGGGCGTTTAAAGATTAAATATAGTCACTTATTTAAATTTTTTTTACCGGTTTTGTTCGGGCTTCCCGATAAGTGCCATAAACTGATCGAGTTTGGGTGTAATGATGATCTGTGTGCGCCTGTTAAGCGATTTACCGCCTTCATTATCATTACTGGCTACGGGGTTATATTCGCCTCTTCCGCCCGCTGTTAAACGTTTAGGGTCGACACCGTAATTATTTTGTAAGGCCTGTACCACAGACGATGCCCGCAATGCGCTCAGGTCCCAATTGTTGCGAATATTTACCTGCGATATAGGCACATTATCGGTGTTACCCTCAATAATAACATCGTAGTTGGAGTAATCGTTAATAATCTTAGCTACTTTGCCCAATATGGCCCCTGCCCTATCCGATATCATATAACTGCCTGATTTATAGAGCATGTTATCGGCTAACGAAATATAAACTACTCCCTTAAGTACCTTTATATCAACATCTTTCATTTCATCCTGGCTCAACGAGCGGGTAAGGTTAGTGGTTAGTACCTGGTTAAGCGAGTCGCTTTTGTTTTTAAGTTCCACCAGGTGCTGAATGTATTTATCAGACGCGTTTATCTGGTCGGCTAACTTGGCAATGTTCACGCCGCCCTGGTTGTTGCCTGCTAAACATTTATTTAGCGCGTCCTGTAAACCGGCGGCATTTGTCCTTGCTGCCGCTATCTGCTCTTCAAGGCTTTGTACCCGGCTTCTTGATCCGGCCAGTTCTTGCTGGGTTACCTGCCAGCTTTGTTTCAGTTCTCGGTTGGTATCAACCGACTTGTTATAGTTTGCCTGTAATGCAGCATATTCCTTTTTGCTGACACAGCTTTGGGTTAATGCTGCGGCAAACAGTATCAGCAATAACGCTATTTTAGTTTTCATAATTGTAGTTGTTAGATATATTATGATTTATTCACAATCATCATACCAACAAAATACGGCGGGTAAAATTTAGGTTATCCTTATGGTAATACAGTAAAGCATTCTAAAAAACTTGTATGTTTTAAAAAACCGCAGGTTTGATTTAACACTTAATGATAACTTGTTTATGTAATATTTTAAGGTTCTTTAATTACAAAAAAGCACAGTATTAGTAAATACAACAAATTAGTTTATAAAAGGATTAATTTTTTAAGCTATTTTTAATTATTAAATATTTACTGATATGCTTTTTTCCGTTGCAGCGCTTTAAATTATATAGCTGATATGCCCAGGCGCCCTATATTAATATTTATTATAGTGTTTGCATTATTATTAGCGCTTACTCAATTTCTGGCTTACCAGCAATATAAAATAGTTATGGAAACAAAGCAAGCGGGGCTGATACATGAAGCAGTGGAAGCCAAGGACCGTTTTCGTAATATTTTATTTAATGATATTGCTGCTGCTAATACCCTGGCTATTATTTACAAACAATATGGTGTACCCGCTAAGTTTGATAGTGTCGCCCACCAGATCATACAGAACAGCCGTTATGCTGAAGCATTGCAAATAACTGAAAACGGAATAGTAAGAAACGTTTATCCTGATATCCGCTATAAAGCCACTATTGGCACTAACGTTAACGCTGACCCTATGCGTAAGGCTGAAGAAACGCGGGCAATTGAACGTAAGGATATCTACTTTGCCGGCCCCAGGCGCCTAAGGTTTGGTGATACAGGTATCCTGGGAAAGGTGCCGGTTATCATAGATAACAAAGTAGTAGCCGTGACGACCGTATTAACCAGGTTGCCGGCTATAAAAAAGGCGCTTGTGCCACTTGGCGCAGACAAGAACAAGTTTGTTTATCAACTATTGAAAACGAACGGTAAAAGCACAAACTTTTTCTTATTATCCGACGCAAAGCCCAAAATTAATAATGAATATGTTGACCTGCATATTCCTGAAGGCGACTGGTTGTTACGTATATCATATGGCAATGGATATACGGGCAATAAATTTCCGTTTGAATTATCCGGGCTGGGATTATTATTTTCATTTATTGCTGCCCTGCTGGCTTTCAGGAAAGCGCAAGAACCCTATAAACTGAATAAAATAATTGATGAAAAGACTGAACAGTTAACTAAAAGTGAAAGGTATTTTAGAACACTAATTGAAACCAGCTCAGATGCCATTGTTCTGTTGGATATCGATGGGCAGGTATTGTATCAAAGCCCTTCGACAGAAAAAATACTTGGATATACCCTAGAGGAAGTGCAGCAAATGGATGGGCTTCAGCTTATCCACCCGGATGACAGGAAAGAAGACAATAGTACGTTTTATAAGGAGATAAGTGAACATGATGCCATTGTTCAGCGCAGTCATCGGATAAAACACAAAAATGGAAATTATATCTATGTAGAAGGAACTTACCGTAATTTACTGCATGACAACAATATTAAAGCTATAGTATACAGCTATAAGGATGTTACCGAAAAGGTGTTGTTTGAGCAGACACTCATCGAATCAGAAAACAGGTTCCGCAGAGCCTTTGAGGATTCGGCTATAGGTATGGGGCTTACTTCTATAGAAGAAAGTTCAATGGGCCAATGGCTGAAAGTTAACAGATCGCTATATGAAATGCTGGGTTATACCGAAGATGAGCTTTTATCATTAACCTTTATGCAAATTACCCATCCTGACGACCTGGACAGGGACCTTGCGGCGCAGGACAAGATATTGCGGGGCGAATCAGACACTTACAGGCTCGAAAAAAGATATATACATAAAGATGGAAGCTATGTATGGATAAACCTAAATGTTTCTATAATCAGGGATAAAGATAAAAAACCGATATACCTGGTTGCACAAGTAGAGAACATTACAGACCGGAAAGAAATGTATGATGAAATAATAAGATCGGGAGCCAACCTGAGATCGATATTTAATACAACCAACGTTTCATACCTGTTGCTGGATACCAGTTATAATATTATAGCTCTTAACCAGCAAATGAAGGAAATTTATATTAATGTTGCCGGCATCAGTCTCAACGAAGGTGATAATCTTATTGAATTATTACTTCCCGAAAAAAGAGAAACCGCGAAGAAAACTTATGATAAGGTTGTGCAAACAAATCAGTCGGAAGACTATGAAACAGCTTACGAAAAAGACGGTAGTTTTAAATACTTCATGGCCAATGTAAAACCCATACATGACGGCCAAAGGGTTATAGGCATCTGTATATCGGCTGTTGATATTACCGAACAAAAAAAATTGACGCTCGACTTGTTAAGTCATGTAAAAGCTATTGAAGAGCGAAATAAAAAATTGCAGGAAATTGCCTGGCTGCAATCACATGGGGTAAGGGCACCTCTGGCACGTATGATGGGGCTGATCGATCTGCTTAATAATCATGAAAATAACGATATGGATGAGCGCACCATATTAAATTATATAGTACTCAGCGCAAATGAACTTGACCAATTGATACAGGACATTACAGATAAGGTTTATCTTAGCGATAACCCTTACGATTGATCTTTTCCATTGCTCTTGCAATTGACCAACAAAAAACGCCCCTCAATTTCTTGAGAGGCGAAAAAAACGGGTAAATGATGGGGCTCGAACCCACGACCCTCGGTACCACAAACCGATGCTCTAACCAACTGAGCTACATCTACCGTTTGGAGAGTGCAAATGTAAAAATCTCCGGCCTATTTGCAAAGGCTTTTTTAATATTACATTGGGCTTACCCGTTAACCTGTTTGTATAAGTAAATTTGTGGTATGGCTGAACAACTAATTGAATTAAATGTAACCGGGATGCACTGTAATAACTGTGCCCTGTCTGTACATAAGTTATTGGAGAAAAAAGGGATGCACAACATCCTGGTTGATTTTGCCAGCGAAGAAGTTAAGTTCTCCAACACCAGCAACATCCAAATACCCGAACTCATAAAAAGCATTGAGCAACTGGGTTATAAGGTTGTTAATGATCCGGCTTTACATATCACCCCATTTTATGAAAAAGTAGAGAACAAGTTCATTTTCTGTGCCATATTCACCGTTCCATTGCTATTGCACATGGTTTTGCCCTGGCATTTCCTGCACATGCCCATGGTGCAACTGCTGCTATGCCTGCCTGTTTTCATTGTAGGGTGCCTGTATTTTGGCAAAAGCGCCTGGCACTCGGTTAAAAGCGGCATACCTAATATGGATGTGCTGATATTTATCGGCTCAACATCGGCATTTATTTATAGTTTGGTTGGAACTATAGAAAACTTGGGCGAACAATACCAGTTTTACGAAACCTGCGCCACTATTATAACCTTAGTGCTGCTGGGTAATGTTTTTGAAAAACGCTCGGTAAATCAAACCACATCAGCAGTAAAGGACCTTGTTAAAATACAGCAGGTAAATGCTAACCGGGTTATTGATGGCACTGTTGAGGTGATCAGCGCGCGTGATGTACGGCCAGGCGATACCTTATTAGTAAACCAGGGCGATAAAATACCTGTTGACGGCGAAGTGCTGTCGGGTAGCGCCTCTGTTGATGAAGCTATGCTAACCGGCGAAAGCGTACCTGTGGATAAAGAAAAATACGATAAGGTTATTGGCGGCACTATTGTGCAAAACGGCAATTTCCGGATGATTGCAACCAAGGTAGGCTCCAATACAATATTATCGCAAATTATCGAATTGATGAAAAAGGCGCAGGCGGCCCAGCCCCCTATACAAAAGCTGGGGGATAAGGTTGCCGCCGTATTTGTGCCTGCGGTGATATTTATAGCCCTGCTAACCTTTGTATTGACTTACTATTTGGGCGATTCAGGCTTACAGCGGTCGTTAATGAATGCTATAGCCGTGTTAGTCATATCCTGCCCCTGCGCTATGGGTTTGGCTACACCTACCGCGGTTATGGTTGGGCTTGGCCGGGCAGCAAAAAGCGGCATATTAATAAAAGGAGGCGACACTATAGAAGCTGTGGCCAATACAAAATACGTGGTTTTTGATAAAACAGGCACCTTAACCACCGGCAAATTCAGCATTCACGATATAAAGGTTGAAGACGGGGTTGATTTAGCAAATGTAAGAGGAATAATTACGGCCATTGAAGAACGGTCAAATCACCCTATCGCTAAATCGTTAGTGAATGAGTTAAAACTATTACCACAAACCAGGTTGATACTGCGTTCGGCCACCGAAGAAAAAGGGCTGGGTATGCGCGCGGAAGATGTGGAAGGAAATAACTATTTCCTGGGGACAGGAAAATCTGCAAATGCTAACGATTTTAACTTGTCGCTGTATAAAAACCAGGTTTTGCTGGCGCAGATAGCCATTGATGATACGATAAAACCGGAGGCCGCAACATTAATTGTTGAGCTTAAAAAAATGGGAATTATTCCGGTATTGTTAAGCGGCGACCGGAAAAACAGGTGTTTAAAAGTCGCCCAAATTGTGGGCATTGATGAAGTACATGCTGAAAAACTGCCCGACGAAAAACTAACGGTAATAGATATTTACAAACAAAAAGGCAAAACCATTATGATAGGCGATGGCATAAACGATGCCCCTGCCCTAACCAAAGCCGATGTTGGCGTATCAATGAACGATGCAAGCCAGGTGGCCATACAATCGGCGCGCGTGGTTTTATTAAATACCGACCTGCATTCGATTATAAAATTCCTGCAGATCAGTAAGCATACGCTGCTCACCATTAAACAAAACCTGTTTTGGGCGTTTGCCTATAACGTGATAGCCATTCCCATAGCCGCCTTAGGTTTTTTAAACCCGATGATCGGCGCCTTTACTATGGCATTCTCGGATGTGGTAGTTATTGGTAATTCCCTTCGCCTAAAGCGCAAACGCCTCGATTAATTTTTCTATTTTTGGACACAGCTGTGGACTATCGACCATGGACTATGGACTAGCAATATGATTGAAATATACACAGACGGTGCATCAAGCGGTAACCCGGGTCCGGGTGGGTATGGTGTTATTTTACGCTCAGGAAGCCATTATAAAGAACTGTCTGAAGGCTTTCGTAAAACCACCAATAACCGCATGGAACTGCTTGCCGTAATTAAGGGTTTGGAGGCTATAAATAAGCCAAACCAGTCGGTTGCCATATACTCTGACTCCAAGTACGTAATTGATGCTATCGAAAAGAAATGGGTGTATGGCTGGCTCCAAAAAGGTTTTAAGGATAAAAAGAACAAGGACCTGTGGCTGCGATACCTGGAAATAAGCAAACTGCACCAGGTTAAATTTAACTGGGTACGCGGCCATGACGGCCACTCTGAAAACGAACGCTGCGACGAACTGGCCGTAGCTGCGGGCAAACAAAAAGATCTGCAGATTGACACTGTTTTTGAAATGGAAGCAAGCAAAGTCAATTTGTTTTAACAAATGCTATTTCCACCGCTTCATAACCAATCTCTAATCACTGTATCACTATATCACCTTCAAAAGTTTTCTTTTTTTGCTGGGGTGAAAAAAAAGCCATCATCTCTTCTGCTTTTTCAACCATGTTTTTTGACCCGATAAATATAGCCGTGCGCTGGTGCAGCTCCGTTACTTCAAGATCTAAAATGCGTTGATAGCCGTTGCTTGCCTTACCGCCAGCTTGTTCAACAATAAAGGCCATTGGGTTGCACTCATAAACCAAACGCAATTTACCATTGGGCGCGCTTGCTGTGACCGGGTAAATATATATGCCCCCCAGGATAATATTTCTATGCATATCTGCTATCATCGAACCAATATACCGGGATGTATAGGGCCTGCTGGTAGGCTTATCTTCAACCTGGCAATACTTGATATATTTTTTCACTCCATCGGGGAAATGGGTATAATAACCTTCATTTATGGAATATATAATACCATCTTCGGGTATGCGCATATTAGGATGCGATAAGCAAAATTCGCCTATTGAGGGATCTAATGTAAATCCGTTAACACCTTTGCCGGTAGTATAAACCAGCATGGTAGATGAGCCATATATTAAATAGCCTGCCGCAACCTGCTCCACGCCTTTTTGTAAAATCTCATCAGGTGTAACTTTGCCTTCAGGCGATTTGCGCCTGTACACCGAAAAAATGGTACCTACGCTAACATTAACGTCAATGTTCGACGACCCGTCGAGCGGGTCGATCGCTACAATATATTTGGCGTCTTTTGATATTTCTCCTTCAATATTAATATATTCATTATTCTCCTCTGATATTACGATACAACATTCTCCACCACTTTGCAGGGCAGATATAAACTGTTCATTGGCATAAATATCCATTTTCTTTTGCTGCTCACCCTGCACATTCATTGTTTCCGCCTCACCAATATTATCCATCAGCCCGGCCTTATTTATTTCGCGATTCACAATTTTAGCGGCAATGCCAATATCTCTTAAAAGCCTTGATAGCTCGCCCTTCGCGTACGGATGGTCGGCTTGCTTCTCAATAATAAACTGTCCCAGCGTTTTTGCAACTTTCATTTGTATATATTATTTAAGAAGTTCTATTACTTCTAATTTTTCAATTTTTTCTTCAGAAATATTGAACCTCATTAATGTCCTAACTTTCTGCCAGCCCTGTTTACCTGCTGCGCCGGGGTTTAAATGTAAACAATTTATCTTTTTATCGTATATCACCTTTAAAATATGCGAATGGCCCGATATAAATAATTGCGGCGGGTTAGCGTATATCTCATTTCTGATCCGCAAATCGTACCTGTCGGGATAACCGCCTATATGCGTTATCCATACATCAACATCTTCGCATTTAAAACGCAGATTTTCCGGATAAGTTTGCCTTATTTCTTTGCCATCAATATTTCCGTACACACCGCGCAGGGGTTTAAAAGCGGCCAATGTATCTGCCAGCTCTATATTACCAAAATCGCCGGCGTGCCATATTTCGTTGCAGTTTTCGAAATGTTTGAAAACGGAATCATCAAGAAAGCTGTGTGTGTCGGAAATTAGCCCTATCCTGGTCATTAAAATATGGTGAAGAAGTTTTTTAATTGATTTTGATAGTTTTCCGAATATACTTTAGGTTGGGCATAAATAATAAATTTCTCATCCACCCCCCTTCTATCATCCAAAGTTAGCACTAAAATTTCCCTGTGGGGCTCGGAGCCGGGATAAGAATGAATATTTATAGTCTTCATTAAGTTCAACTGGCAGCTGTTTGCAATAGCTTTCACCAACTGAGCGGTAGGTAAAGGCAATATCAGCCAGCATGATCCATCCGCTGAGAGATGCTGTGTAACTGATTCGATTAAACGCTCAAAAAAATGCCCGTCAGTATGTTTTGCAAGGTTTTTTTTAGTGCCCGGCGATTCAAGTGAGTTAATATGGAACGGTGGATTGGAAACGATCATGTCGTATTTTTTTTCAGGATACTGATCAAAGAAATCCACAAAATCTGCTTTATATATATTCAGTCTGTCTGCAAATGGTGAGTTTTTAAAATTTTTGCCGGCGGTTTGGGCCGCAGTTTCATCAATTTCAACCGCATCAATTTTAGCATCATTAAATCGTTGTGCCAGCATTAAAGCAATTACACCGGTGCCGGTGCCAATATCCAATATGTTTGCAGGGTTATTTACTTCAGCCAAAGCACCGAGTAAAACCCCATCCGTATTGATCTTCATGGCGCAGCCTGCTTGATCTACTCTGAATTGTTTGAATTGGAACATTAGGCTAATCTATATAAATTAGTTATGTTTGAATAACCAATAAATACCTCCTGAACTTATAAGTTATTTATTATGGAAAGAAGAAAATTCATACAGTCGGTAGCTATCGGCTCTACTGCCGCAATGGTTGGGTTTCCTTTGTTAAGTGCCGGTGCTGTACCTAAACTAAAGATAACTAAAATAAGATATTATGCTGCGCCGGGATACAACAAACCAAACTTTAACCAGGCGAGGGGCATTGTAGAGATAGAAACGGATGGCGGCATAATAGGCATTGGTGAAGGCGGCTCGAAAGACGCGATCGAGCAATGCGCGCAAATGATGATTGGGTCAGACCCTTTCAGAATTGAGCATATTTGGCAGGATTTGTATCGCGGCATGTTTTATCCTCCCGGCAGGGAAAAACTACATGCTTTAGGTGCGCTGGAAATGGCGCTTTGGGATATTAAAGGCAAAGCCCTGGGTGTACCGGTGTACGAACTGCTTGGCGGTGCTACACGCGATTATATTGAATGTTACAGCGCAGGCTGGCCTTCAAAAGCGATAAAGGAAGAAGACAGGATACGCGATGTTTTTGAAGAAGGGTTCAGGTGTTACCGTATAGGCCCCACTGGCGGAGACGGCGCAATGCCGTTCGATTTTTATGAAAACGCTAAAAAAACAATAGATTATTGCAAAAAAATAGATGCCATTGTTGGCGGTAACGGCAAATGGGCGGTAGACCTCCATACCCGTTTCGACCCGCCTGAGGCGATAAAAATATGTACCGCCATACAGGATCTGGAACCCTATTTTGTTGAGGATGTTATACGGTCGGAAAATGTGGATACTTATAAAATGGTGAGGCAGCAAACTACTGTGCCAATAGCCGTAGGCGAGCAATTTGGCGATAAATGGGACGTGAATATGCTGATCGAGGAGCAACTTATTAATTACACACGTGTTACCTTGCCAAATACCGGGGGTATATCCGAATTTAAAAAGATAGCCGCGCTTTGTGAAACGCATTATGTAGGCATGATACCGCATTTCACCGGCCCATTATCCGAAGCCGCGTTGGTACACGTTTTGGGTTCGAGCAGCCCGTCGAGGTGTATTATGGAAATTGGCGGCGGAATTGAGTATCCGCCTTATTATAATGAGGACTATATCATTTATAAAAAAGGCAAGTTATACCTTAACCCTTCACCGGGGCTGGGTGTGAAATTCGATCCTAAAAAGGCAACGTTCTTAATGGAAATAACCTCGAATACCCGTTTTAAACAACCTATTTTAAAAGCGCCCGACGGTTCAATTCATAACTGGTAATGGAAAAGTATTTATTGAGCTGTGATTGGGGTTCAACTGCTTTAAGGCTGCGTTTAATTGAAATGCCGGGGCAGGTTATTATTGGAGAAGTTTTTTCTGACGATGGCGTTACCCGTACTTTTAATAACTGGAAGGCCAATGCTGCTGATAAAGAGATAACCCGCAAACAATACTTTATTAACATCCTAAAGAAACAGAAAGACTTGTTAGCCGCAAATGTATCCGTTAAGCTGGATGGTATACCCATCGCAGTTTCGGGAATGGCATCCTCCTCTATAGGGATGCAGGAACTCCCTTATGCTATACTGCCTTTCCCGGTTAGCGGAAGCGGTGCAATCGTACAGATTTTTGAAGCTGAAGAAAATTTTCCTAACCCAATACTATTAATTTCAGGTGTTCGAAGTGATGAAGAAGTGATGCGCGGCGAAGAAACGCAGTTGATAGGCATAGCCGAACTATTGGGCTTACAACAACAGGAAGCAATATTAATTTTACCCGGTACACATTCAAAACACTTGCATATTAAGAATGGTCACTTGGTCGATTTTAAAACCTTTATGACCGGTGAAGTATTTGGACTGATGATTAACCATAGTATTTTAAAAAATTCTGTTGATACCGGCGATTGGGCAGAATTATCAGAAAGCGATGAGGAAGCATTCAGGCTGGGTGTAGATCGTTCAACTGTTTCATCGATCTTAAACAGCTTGTTTAGTATCAGAACAAATGAACTTTTTAATAAAATGAATAAACGCCAAAATTCACTTTACCTGAGCGGGTTATTGATCGGCAATGAATTAAGTACGCTTCGCTCTGAAGATGTTACCCTGGGTTTATGCAGCAGCGGAAATTTGCTCGGACTGTACCGGTTAGCCCTTGACCAACTTGGCCTGCTAAAAAACACGATATTGGTTAGCGCAAGTTGTTTTGATAAAGCAGTCGCCGCCGGCCAAATAGCCATCCTAAACAAACTTACCCTTACGTTATGAACCAAACTCAATTTTCGGCCACATTCTTTTCAAAGGTCCCCATAATAGGCATTATCAGGAATATAGCGGCAAATGATGTTGCCGCGATACTTCCCGTTTATGCCGAAGCCGGATTAACTACTATTGAAATAACCATGAATACTGCAGGCGCCGAAGATATGATATGTTATGCACTGCAACATTATGCAGGCAAGCTAAATATTGGCGCGGGCACCGTTTGTACAGAAGATGAACTGGATAGGGCTATAGCGGCGGGCGCGCAATTTATTGTAACACCCGTTGTTAATGAAAAGATCATAAAAAAATGCGTGAGCCTGGCTATACCCATATTTCCGGGCGCCTTTACCCCTACCGAGATATATAATGCCTGGGAGCTGGGCGCTACCATGGTGAAAGTATTTCCCGGTAGTTTATTGGGCCCCGTTTATATTAAAGAGGTAAAAGCGCCGCTAAATCAGATTAAATTGATCCCTACCGGCGGCATCACTTTGGATAATATTTTGAGTTTTAAAAATGCAGGGGCAGATGGCTATGGTATGGGCAGCCATTTGTTTAATAGCACGATGATCAAACAACAGGATTGGGCAGGATTAAAAGCACATTTTATGGAATTTGTTAAATTAGCAGACCCGGCTAATGATTAAGCCAAAGACAGGAAATTACCGCTGGCTGGTTGCTGCTTTATTGCTGGCTGCCACTACTATTAATTACCTTGACCGGCAAATAATAGGCTTGTTAAAACCTACGCTCGAAAAGCAATACCATTGGACAGAAACCGATTTTTCGCATATTGTGATGGCTTTCCAGGCGGCTTATGCTATAGGGCTAATATCATTTGGCTGGGTAATTGACAAAGTAGGCACCAAAATAGGTTATTCCATGTCTGCCGCGTTTTGGGGGGTGATGGCCATGCTGCATGCTATTGTACGAAGCGTATTTGGGTTTAGCATAGTAAGGGTAGGTTTAGGATTAGGCGAGGCCGGGAATTATCCTGCAGCCATGAAAGCGGTGGCCGAATGGTTCCCTAAAAAAGAACGGGCATTGGCTACAGGCATTTTTAATGCCGGAACCAGTTTGGGGGTTGTACTGGCCCTTGTGGTAGCTCCCTTAATATTAGCTCATTATGGCTGGCAGCAGGTATTTTGGGTAACCGGCTCGTTTGGTTTTGTGTGGCTCATATTCTGGCTGATATTTTATGACGTGCCCGCCAAACAAAAACGACTAACCGCGCAGGAATACGAACTGATCACCAGCGGGCAGGAAGCAGTGAATAAAGTTGAAGGAGAGGTGCCGTTACAGTGGATAAAATTGTTTTCATTACGTCAAACCTGGGCCTATATTGTAGGGAAAGGCTTGATCGATCATATTTTACTGGTTTTATTTATTTTGGTTGCCCTCTTATTTTGCTACTGTCTTTAAGCTGGATCTAACTAAGCTCTGCCCCGAATTAATGATCATTTACGCTGCCACTACTGTGGGCAGCGTTGGTGGTGGCTACATCTCTTCCCAATTAATAAAACGCGGCTGGCCGACCATAAAAGCACGAAAGACAGCTTTATTACTATTTGCGGTAGTTGAACTGTCTGTTTTATTAGTTCAGTTTACTACCAAAGCCTGGGTGGCTGTTGGGCTTTTAAGTTTAGTGGTTGCTGTACACCAGGCATGGGCAACTAATGTATTTACCTTATCGTCTGATATGTTTCCTAAGCAGGTGGTAAGCTCGGTAGTCGGCATTGGCGGCATGGCGGGCGCAGTTGGCGGTATTCTTTTCCCTATGCTTATTGGGTGGCTGCTCGATAGCTATAAAGCTGCCGGCAGGCTTGGCGCCGGTTATAATTTATTGTTCACCATTTGCGGTTTTACCTACCTGTTTGCCTTGTGCATTATCCATTTATTAACCAGGAATTTAAAACCGGTAGTGATACAGCAAAACTAATTGAAAAGTTGACTTGTCCTGAAATAGGTTTATTAAAGGTGATTCAAAAAAGTGATTCATCGTAATTTTTTATTTTTGACTTAATTTAGATAAATAGTTTATTTTAAGCTATTTAAATAACTTTATATAAAGTTATTGTACTGATTCAGGGTGATTCACTCCTCTTTTACAAAACATTGACTATCAATAATTTACAGGCAAAAAGTGATTTACGTGATTCATAGTGATTCACTATTTTGTGAATCACCATCACGTTTTTTTATAATATTTTAAGGTGTTTATTTCTCATAAAACTCAATCGGCAAACCATCCGGATCAGCAAAAAAGGTAAATCGCTTACCGGTAAACTCATCAATGCGGATGGGTTCAACAATAACACCCTGTTGTTGAATGTGCTGTATAGCTTCATCTATATTATCAACCTCAAAAGCTAAATGACGAAGCCCGGCAGCTTCGGGATGAGATGGCCGCTTCGTGGGTTCAGGGAATGAAAAAAGTTCTACCTGGTATTGGTTGCCCACTTCCAGGTCAAGCTTGTAGGATTTGCGTTCTTCGCGGTAAACTTCAGCCAAAATTTTAAAACCGAGCACCTGGGTATAAAAATGTTTTGATACTTCGTAATCCGAACAAATAATAGCAATATGATGTACCCGGTTTATCTTAAGCATTTAGTCCCCTAAAATGGCATGTAATACGTTATCGTAAACTAATTTAACATCGGTAATGTGTCCAAATGATTGATCGTCAATAGTTAAATAGCCATTCCTAACAGTCCCTAATAAGCTAAAGTCAACTTCACTGGTCGCCATCAGTTCAATAAATCGTTCATGGTCATCGGGTGCAACGCTCACCACTACCCTGCCCTGCCCTTCACCAAACAGGAAAGCATCCTTGCGAATGCTGCTATCTGATGTAATATCAAAACCCAACCCATTTGACATAGCCGATTCTATCAGTGTAATAAACAAACCGCCATCGGCCACATCATGGGCAGATTGTATCATTTTATGCTGTATCAGTTGCTTTATCACCTGCTGCATATCATATTCCTTATCTATATCAAAATACGGGGCAGGCGCGGCCAATATTTTATGCCACGAGGCCAGGTATTGGGAGGAGGCAATATCATTTACCGATTCCCCAATTAAATAAACCAGGTCATCGGGTTGTTTAAAATCCGAAGTCATGATATTGGCCAGGTCATCCATTATGCCCAGCATACCTATGGTTGGCGTCGGGAAAACGGGCCCGTCATCGGTAGATTGATTATAAAAGCTCACATTACCACCGGTAACAGGGGTTTCAAATTTGCGGCAGGCCTCGCCCATCCCTTTTATAGCGCCAACAAACTGCCAGTAAACTTCGGGTTTATACGGGTTGCCAAAATTGAGGCAGTTAGTTATAGCAACGGGTTCACCACCTGCACAGGTAATATTACGTGCAGCCTCTGCTACCGCAATGGCTGTACCTTTTTGCGGGTCGGCATATACATAACGCGAATTACAATCAACGGTTAAAACAATAGCTTTATCGGTACCTATAACATTAACTACGGCAGCGTCGCTTGGGCGGTTGGTGGTCATGGTGGCTACCCCAACCATTGAGTCGTATTGGTCGGTTACCCAACGTTTAGAAGCGATGTTAGGGTGCGATATCAGGTGCTCAGCGACAGCTATCAGATCGGGAGGTTCTGGAACGTCTTCAATCTTAAATTTTTGATTTTTGGCAAAATAAGCAGGTTCACGGTATTCGCGTTCATAAACCGGGGCCCCTCCGCCTAAAACCAGGTCATCTGCAGGTACATCGGCAACTAATTCGCCGTGCATATAATATGCTAAACGTTTGGTATCGGTTACCTCACCGATAATAGCGCAATTCAGGTCCCATTTATCAAAAATAGCTTCTACTTCTTTTTCCCTGCCCTTATGTACCACGATCAGCATACGTTCCTGCGATTCAGATAACAATATTTCGAAAGGCTTCATATTTTCCTGGCGGATGGGTACTGCGTCCAGGTTTATGCGCATTCCATGTTCGCCCTTTGCCGACATTTCAGAGTTGGAGCAGATTATACCCGCAGCGCCCATATCCTGCATACCTACAACAGCACCGGTTTTTATAACCTCCAATGTGGCTTCTAACAGCAATTTTTCCTGGAAAGGGTCACCAACCTGCACAGCAGGAAGATCGTTTACAGAATCCTCTGTAATATCCTTTGAAGCGAATGCCGCACCATGTATACCATCCTTACCTGTTGCCGAACCGACAATATATACCGGGTTGCCAACACCATAAGATGTTGCCGATACGGTTTCCCCTGCCTTTACTATCCCCGCCGACATGGCATTTACCAGCGGATTAACATTATAACAGTCGTCAAAAAACAATTCGCCGCCAACGGTGGCAATGCCAAACGCGTTGCCATAATGGCTTATACCCTTAACTACGCCTTTGATCAGCCATTTGGTACGCTCTTGTGTAATATCGCCAAAGCGTAAGGAGTTTAACTGGGCTATCGGCCTTGCACCCATTGTAAATATATCGCGGTTTATACCACCCACACCAGTGGCTGCCCCCTGGTAAGGTTCAAGTGCCGAGGGGTGGTTATGTGATTCTATTTTGAAAGCACAGCCAATACCATCGCCCAGGTCAACCAAACCCGCGTTTTCTTCGCCTGCTTTGGCCAGTATACGCGGGCTATCCTTTGGTAAAGTTTTGAGCCAGGTAATAGAGTTTTTATACGAGCAATGTTCACTCCACATCACCGAAAAAATAGAGAGTTCGGTAAAATTGGGTATGCGGCCTAATATTTCTTTTATTCGTTCAAATTCTTCGGGTAGTAAGCCTAATTTTTTAGCTGTTTCAACGGTGGTAAGTTCCTGGTGCTCCAATGTGCTATGTTTTTTTGAAAGGATGCCCAAAAGTAGGAAAAAAAGGCGAAAGGAGGTAAAAGCTGAAAGGCGAAAGGTGAAAGGTTCTATATACAACAAAAAGTAAAAATTGAAGGTAATATTACAAAAACCTTTCACCTTTCGCCTTTTACCTTCACAATTCCCTACTGGTTTATAGAAAAACTAATAGGTATGCTATATTTTACACGTACAGGCTGCCCGTTTTGCGATCCGGGTTTCCATGCCTTTGATAATTTTAAAACACGCATGGCTTCCTCATCCATGCCAAACCCCGCTCCCCTGTCAACCATAATACTTGATAAATGGCCGTCCTTCTCAACAACAAAACTAATCATAACCCTTCCGCTGATATTATGATCTATCGCTTCTGAAGGGTATTTTAAGTTTTTTTGTAAAAATTTGTTCCAGCCGGCAGCCCCTCCGTATGGTTCGGGCATTACGTCTGCATAGTTATGTACATCATTACTTTTATCCGGCCCATCAACTGTACCGTTCCCACCCGCTCCGGTTTCATTAGTGATCTTTGCACCTTCGCCATTGCCCGACACTTTAATGTCAACAGGGCCGACAGCTGTTTTATCCAGGTCTGTAATTTTTGGCGGTTCTTCAATAACGGGCTTATCCGTAACAACCATTTGTACAAATTTAGTTGTTGTAACCGGCGGGATTGGTTTTGATGCCGCCGGCTTTACTTTTTTAGGTTGAGTTTTTGGCGGTGTTGGCGGTATAAAGTAAAGTGTATTATCAACCTGGATCATTCTTTGGGTTATAGGTTTAACCCTGATCATAAATCCAATAATTAATGCAGTGCTAATAATACTTAGAAAAGTAATAAGCATGGCTTTTACAACATTCCGGGCATAATGCTGCCTTAAATAGTAAGCGCCATATTCTTTGTTGCGTTTAGCAAATACCAGATCGAGCCACTCGTTCCGGTACAAATCAAATTTTGAGATAAGCATAGCGGTTGAAATTAAATTTTATTATATAACGCTTATCAAATATTTAATGTTGCGACAAATAAATTTTTGCTACTTTTTCAATGTTAGCGCTTATAGTTGATTTTTATTTAACTAAGTTATTAGTTGATTATAATATTTGCAATGAAAACACCATTTTATTTAACTTTTATTTTTTATGGAAATGCTCAAAAAAACAAAAACTGCCCCGATTTCGTCGGGACAGCTCCTGTTTTAATAAATATTGTATAAATTCTTTCTATTTAGAACGCATATACAGCAGCTAACAAGAATTGTGCAGCTGATGTGGTTGGTGCGCCATTGCTATCGGTAAATATTTTATTTTTTCCGCTATCAAACCTAACTTCAGGAATGAAAGTGAAAGGGCCTGATTTAACATTAGCTGTTACAGTAAGCGCGGTTATACTTGAACTTGGTGTAGAACCAACGGCCGAAAACTGGAAATACTCTCCTCTTAAACCAAGAGTAGCTACTTTAGAAACAGCTATCTGCGGGTATAATGCCACACCAGTATAGTTTGCTGATCCGTTGCCCGATTTGGTAGCGGCGTTTAAACCTAATTTAAAAGCATCCGTCATTTGATATGTAGTGGTTAAATCCAATACTGTACCCGAAGCAGGGCCTGATGCTACATTCAAATAAGCTGTCCAGTTTTTCACAGGCACTAACATTAATTGCGCACCTATAGTATTTATCCTCCCTGCTGATGTATAAACATTCCACAGGTCGTTGAAAACGCCAACCATTAAACTCGCTGATGGAGAAAAAGTGAAGGTAGCTTTAGCACCTGCATTTTGGAAAGGACCGTTAGAGAATAAATAAGAAGTTGAATAGTTGAAGTTTCCTGTAGGGGAAATTACTTCATATCCTATAAATGTAGCCATATAACCCATAGTCAGGTTAAAGCTGCTGGTTACATCATAAGAGACATACAGGTTTTCAATATGATTGCTCGGAACAGGTAAAGAGGCATCGCTGCGCGGGCCAAAAGATACTTCACCAACAAACGACGCGGCGCCAACCTTTTTCTTTACGCCGAGGTCGAACATACCTATAGAAAATGAGTTTTGTTCATTGCCATAATAAGTAGATAAGTTATTGTGTCCGGAAAAATCATACTTGTAATAAGCATCTACTGATCCGGAGATCACCAAGGGGGCATCGCTGGTAACTTTAATGGTATCCTGCGCTTTCAGGGCAAAACTGGATGCTGATACTGTGAGTAATAGAAGTAAGAATTTTTTCATAATAATTGTGATTTGAATAAATGTTTGATTGATAAATTGTTGTTATTGATTAATAAATTAAGAATTAGGGGTATAAAGAACCCTTGTGCGATTGATTAAACGGATGGTAACCATGAGTTAAAAACCAACCGCACAAGGGTATTTATTATATTATTAAGCAGTTACTTTACTTTTTTCGAACAGGCCGCTTAAACTGGCATCTTCATCATCCAGGTCATAAGCTATAGCGCCGTGATCGAACATATCCAGGCCACCCGGACCTGTTTCGCCATGTGCCTCAACACGCAATTTCCATGGATGCGGTAATTGCATTATAAGCCACATCATAATAAAGGTTACCACAAATACTGCTATAGCAATTGTGAAAGTGCCTATAGCCTGGGCTTGTAACACACTGGCATCGCCACCATAAAACAAACCTTTTACAGGGGCCGAATTATCTGCCCCGTAAGGGCCGGTTGCACCGAATTGTCCCGAAGCAAACAAGCCTAATGAAAGCGTTCCCCAAATACCCGCAAAACCGTGTACCGGAACAGCGCCGATAGGATCGTCTATACGTAAATACTCTAATAGTTTAACACCACCAAATACTACGAAACCGGCCACGCCTCCCAATAAGGTTGCGCCCAATGGGCTAACCCAGTAACAAGGACAGGTAATAGCTACCAGGCCTGCAAGGA
>Ga0206971_10101_pt1 | contig 31400 bp, 24 predicted proteins | sample Alteio_BWOrgHeat_85_FD_152917 | JGI IMG/M metagenome (GOLD analysis project Ga0206971, IMG submission 152917) | Enriched cells from forest soil in Barre Woods Harvard Forest LTER site, Petersham, Massachusetts, United States -... | ecosystem: Environmental > Terrestrial > Soil > Temperate forest >...
ATCGAATCCACCGCGACGATCGCCTGGATCGCCCGATGTTCCCGGCAGCCCATTCCCTGTGGAAAACATGGCTTGCAACAACTTATGGCCGGTTGCCGGCACGCCAGGCCCTCCAAAAAGTGTGGTGGCGCTGATTCCCAATTCAAGATTCGGAGTCGGCTTGAGAGTCACCTTCTCCCCCACGATGAATGGCTGATCGCTTAAGGTTTCGCTCCAAGAACCGGTAAAGCCCGTGTTTGAACTGTAAGTCCAGTGATATCCGCTGAGTCGACCAAGGATGTAGTCCACCCGAATTGGACCTAACCGGCCAAAAATGCTCGGGAGTTCGAAGGGTTTGACCCTATCGATCTGCAACATCAAAATTGGCGAGGCATTCGTGCTGAACATCATCGGGCCGCTTTCGTCCGCGCCCCACCAAAGCGCTTGCCTGCCGAAGGTTATCTCCCAGTTCGCGAGCTGGATTCCCGCATATCCTTCGAGAATATTTAACCGATTGGTCGATGGAAGTCCGGCAGATGCCGGGGCCGAGGGAAGACCATCGACCGCCTGCACTGCCTGTGCAGCTTGTGCAGGGAGCCCCGGGATCGCAGGCGCGTGATCATATTCCGCGCGGACAAAGAACGAGAGCGGGCCAGCCACAGCGTGGCCCGTAAAACCTGTCGTGTTGTTGAAGCCTTCTCCATACGGCCGGCCATAGTCATTAATAATCGTCTGCCCGAAGTGTAAGCCATCATTCAGGGGCGAACCCGCGATTCCCGTCATGCGCGTGTAGACCGAATCCAGAGAAATTTCCAGGTTCTCGGATCCCTCCAGACGTTCCCTCTCCGGGCGGAATTCCGCAGTCAGAGCGGTGTATAGCTTGTCGGCCTCATTGTCATTTCCACCACTGTCTTCAATGAGTCCACTGGCTTCTTCCTGAAGCAGCCGGGCGCACTCCATGCGAGTCCAGGGACGCATTCCCAAGTCCGCCGACTGGATGTATCCCATCGCGATAAGGCGCTCCATTGCGGGATAGATCCAGCTATCGATGGGAACGTGGGGCGAACCCATGTTTCCCACATTTCGCATGAGATCTTCGCGATTGCCCTTCTTCGCGAACGGCCCCCAGCCCGAGAGCGCTGCGTCGCTATAATGGGAATGAGAACGATAAGCCTGTCTTCCCAAGTACCAGCCGAGAGCGCTACCTACCAGTAAGTCGGTGGCAAAATGCTTTTGCCCGGCCAGACGGGCAGCACTAACTCCCCCAGCAGCGCCGTAGGCCAGTATTTGCGTCAGTGGCCCTGGATACTCGTGCGCAATCACACTGGCAATCGCCCAACTGATGGCTGCGTGTTGCGAAGGAAACGAGTCACCTCCCTGGAAGAACTTTCCCCGATTGTCCCCCGTAAATGGCCGTTCGCGGCCGAAGGCATACTTCAAAATTTCGGTATCGAGGAATGCGTCAATACCAGCCTCTCCGCTAAGCAAACCAGTTTCTCGCTTTTGATCATTGTGAGTGAGGTGCCCCAGCAGAAACATTCCACCACCCATCCCCGCCATCAGGGCAAGGCCAGCATTGGACGCGGTAGCAGCGTGCGAAATCGTAGAGGGACTGGATGGAAGATGTCGCTCGACGGCAGTGTCACTGGCGAGAGATACGGCACCGACGAACGAGATCGGAGCAATCCATGCCCACTGCGATCCGGTCATGTGCACCGGGCCGGTGACAAGATGCTTCTGATCATCGAACAAGTTACGCGGCAACGACTTCAAATCAACTGGCGGAAGAGATGAAAGCCCGAGTTGTTGCGAAAACGGATGAGGATCAGCAGCCTTTGCGCTACCGGGCGTAGCGGTGTCTTTTTTTGGATCGGGCAATGTTTGCGCCCCGGCGCGCGTCGCGAAATTAGCAGCAAGTATGACAACCAATCCGACACGCAGAAACGCCAAATGGTTCCATTTTGGAACCAGTCGCTTGCCACGCGAGTGTTCAAAAAACTTCATTCGCATTGAATGCCGCAAAAAGTTGATCGTAATACCACGTCAGGGTTGAAACTTAGGCGCGAGGCATATCTTTAGATACTTCCAAAAGATTCTTCTGTTGTATGTCATAGAAAGCCTTAGGGCAGTCGCGTAGTATCAAAACCTTATCAGACAGATTCGCAGCAACACGTCCAAGCGGTTACTGCATCATTAGTTAATGGTCGCCTAGATCTGGGAATCGGCGCAAACAGCCTGCTAAACTTAACCTAGTACGTTGTGGTTCTTGGAGTTACCCGCAGATTGCGCTAGATGCAATGATTGAAACCGAAGCTCAACGCAGGCCCATGCTCGACGTCCCCTCCGCTCCCAACGCGGTTGAATCGGAGATTTCGGTGCTCGATATCTTCGTGGTACTTCTCGAGCGGAAGCGCTTTATTGTCCGATTCGTAATCGGAGCCGCGGTCTTGGCGACCATCGTGTCATTTTTATTACCGGTTCGCTACGAAGCAAAGATTGTCCTTATGCCTCCAGCGCAGAATTCCTCGATCGGTTCTGAGTTGTTAGGGCAAATTGGAGGTCTGGGGTCGTTGGGATCGCTCGCTTCACTCGCCGGAGGGACGCTGGGAATCAAGAATCCTGCCGATATGTATGTTGCCTTACTGACGAGCCGCACAATTGAGGATGCGATGATCCGGCGCTTCAACCTGATGGACGAGTATCACAAGAAACGCATGTCGGATACGAGAAAGGAATTCGAAAGACGCAGCTCAGCCCTTGCGGGAACGAAGGATGGCCTAATTCGCCTCACGTTTGAGGATCACGATCCAAACCGAGCCGCGGAACTAGCAAATGGCTACGTAGACGAATTCCGTAAGCTATCGGCTACTCTCGCCATCACCGAAGCTGCGAGGCGGCGCGTCTTCTTCGACCAGCAATTGCAGGACGCAAAAGAGAAATTGACGCAAGCCGAAGATGCGATGTCGAAAACGCAACAGAGCACGGGCGTGTTGCAAATTGACAGTCAAGCGCGGTCACTGATTGAATCGGCAGCTATTCTGCGCGGACAGGTAGTCGCGAAGCAGGTAGAGATTGAAGGTATGCGTTCTTTCGCGACTGATGACAATCCTCGTTTGGTGCTCGCCAAGCAGGAGCTCGCGGCCCTTCAATTGCAACTCGATCGCGTGGCAAGTTCACACAGCGACAACGGATCGGACATCAATCTGTCCAAAGGACGAGTAACGGAAGCGGGCATGGAGTACTTACGGCGCTTCCGCGATCTCAAATATCAGGAGACTGTATTCGAATTGTTGGCCAAAGAGGCCGAAGTCGCAAAACTCGACGAAGCGCGCGAAGGATCTATCGTGCAAATCGTGGATGCTGCGGTTCCGCCCGACCGAAAGTCTTCTCCCCATCGAGCGTTGATCGTAGCTGGAACCACTGTCTTCGCTTTTTTTGTCGCTATCTTCTGGTGTTGGTTGCGGAAAAGGCTGGCGTTTGCGTTTGATCTTCCGGAAAACAGGCCGCGAATCAACGCTATTCGAGAACTGTGGAAACGAAAGCCTGTTTCGACCTAATTACCGTGTTCACATGAGGTTCACACTGGATGCGTACACTATTGTCACTTCGCATACCTCGAAAACGTACAAACCTTACCGTATGTGAATCGCCTGCTGCCAAAGCTTACAATTACATATAGATGCGAGTCCTATTTCTAAACCCGCCATTTCACCCCCGCTTTTCTCGGGAACAGCGAAGCCCTGCCGTCACTAAAAGTGGGACACTCTACTACCCGAAGTGGCTGGCACATGCCGCAGGCGTAGCAATCAAGAACGGACATGATGTCGATCTGGTGGACGCACCCGCCGCGGAGTGTTCGGTAAAAGCAGTTATCGACCGCATCGAGTCGAAGCGCATCGAAGCCGTTATCTGTGATACCTCCACGCCCAGCATTCTGAACGACGTCAGCGTCATCGAATCTCTCGTCGCCGCGAACCCTGCGTTGCACATATTGCTCGTTGGGCGGCATGTGTCGTCCATGCCGAACGAGACGCTGGCCATGTCTTCTGCTCTTGAGGCAGTGGCGTTGCGCGAATATGAATACACCGTTCGCGACTGGCTCGAAGCCAAGTCCTGCGGTGCGGATCTTTCCGCAGTGGATGGTCTCGTCTGGCGGCGCAAAGGGAGCGACGAAATCCTGCGCAATAAGCCACGGGAAGCGATCAAGAACCTTGACGAGTTGCCTTTTGTTTCTGAGGTCTACAAGCGTTTTCTGCGTACTCCTGACTATTTTTATGGTCATTCACTTTGGCCACTGGTTGTGTTCGATACCAGCCGCGGCTGCCCGTATCACTGTTCTTTCTGCGTTTATCCACAGACATTTAGCGGGCACACGATGCGCTACCGCTCGGTGGGCAATGTAGCGGATGAGTTTGACTTCGTGTCTCGCGAGATGCCCGAAATCAAAACCGTCATGCTTGAAGATGATACGTTCATCATCAGCAAACCGCGGACGCTGGAGTTAGCCAAGGAATTAATCCGGCGTGGCAACAAGCTGCCATTCGATGCCAACTGCCGCGCAGATATCGGAGCCGAGGAAGAACTGCTATCCACTCTTCACAAAGCGGGTGCTCGTCTGTTCTGTGTGGGATTCGAAAGTGGCGATGTGGATGTGATCAACGGGATGAAAAAGAACAACGATGACCGGCGTGACGCTAAATATCACGACGAAGCGCATCGTTTCGTTCGCCGCTGCCAGGACTCGGGAATTATGGTGCACGGTTGCTTCATGGTAGGCAACTTGAATGAAACCCCGGCCAGCATGGAGAAAACGCTCAACTTCGCGAAAAAGCTTCAGCCGGATACGGCGCAATTCTTCCCTATTATGGTGTATCCGGGAACGACCGCCTACGAAGAGGCGAAGAGGCGCAACTATATCCAAAATGAAGATTGGAGCGCTTGGCTCACGAAAGACGGGCTTCATAACAGTGTGGTCACGTTGCCGAACATCACGCATGAGCAACTTGTGAGTTTCTGCGACCGGGCGCGTCGAAGTTTTTATCTGAGTCCGTCTTACCTGTTTTACAAATTGAAACAGTCGATGAGAGATCGCCGAGAGTTGCAACGGAACCTCAAGGGGTTTGTGACGCTTTCAAAATACTTGCTGCGCGGCAGCCAGCATGACAAGAGCGCGAAGCCACCGGCTCCGCTGCAACCTCTTCCAAGCTCTCCGGGGAATGATTAGCCGCGCAGCAAGTGAGCACATAAGGGCGCTTCACACTCCTCTCGCATCATGCCTGTAGAAATCACCAATTCGCCCGCTTTCTCTGTCATTATCCCCACTTTTAACGGCGCTGCTCGCATCAATTCATGCCTGCACGCGTTGATTGGACAGGTCGCTGCACAACAGGGGGAGATTCTGGTTGTGAATGACGGCTCATCCGACAATACGTCAGAGGTAGTCGGAAGCTATCCGGGCATAAAACTAATCACACAAGCCAACGCCGGCCCAGCTGCCGCTCGCAACCGTGGCGCGCTCGAAGCTCGAGGCGCGATCATCCTGTTTACCGATGACGATTGTGTCCCAACGCCAGATTGGGTTGCCGCCATGTTGGCGTCGTTTCGCGATCCACAAGTCGTGGGAGCAAAAGGAACCTACCGTACAAATCAGAAAGAGCTGGTTGCTCGTTTCGTACAAATTGAATATCAGGATCGTTATCGTTTGATGAAGGGTCTTGACTCGATCGATTTCATCGACACTTACTCAGCGGCGTTCCGACGTGACCGCTTTCTGGAAATGTCCGGCTACGATACGTCTTTCCCGGTGGCCTGCGCGGAAGATGTTGAACTGTCTTACCGCATGTCAGCCCGCGGCTGGAAGATGAAGTTCGCGCCAGATGCAATCGTTTACCACACCCATCCGGCGACGCTCTCGAGTTATCTGCGGAAGAAATACAAGTTTGCGTATTGGCGGGTGCTCGCGGTTCGCAAGAATCCAAGTAAAGCCGTGAAGGACAGTCACACTCCGCAACTCATGAAGTTACAGCTGTTGTTTCTGCCCGCGCTGTTGGCGGCTGCTGCGTTCGATTTGGTACTGCGGCCGCTTGGCCCTGCTTCCGCTGCGGTCGTAATCGCCTTCCTAGTCAGCACACTGCCCTTTTCAATCCGTGCAATCAAGTGCGATTTATTAGTCGGACTTTTGTCTCCAGCGATTCTTGCCTTGAGGGCATGTGCTCAGTTCTTCGGAGTCTTAGCCGGATTGATCCATGTTCGCCAGAAACTAAATAAGGCGCCTTCTCAAGAGCCGGCCTAAATTGACGATTCCTGTCTTCTCTACACAGGCAGCGGGCAAATGGATTGAAGGCATCAACCAAAAGGTTTGGGCTTACCCGCCTCTCTGGTCGCTTCCCAGTAAAACAAATGGTAGACACGCCCGGGCAGTGGAAAAGCAGAATCCAGCAGGTGCCTTGCTGGGTGAAGCACTTTAACGATCCGTTTAGCGAAACCTTTGGCCAGACCGAACCCGACGCGAGTGTGTCTGAGTTCTGCATCTTTCTGCATTTGCTGGCCAGCTTCTTTGCGGGAAAAAACTTCGGCAGAAGCGACATTGCTAACGGCCTTCTTGCAGGCGTCCTCAAACGAGAAAAATTGATAATGGTAACCAATGGCGGCGCGGTTATAGAGCAGTTGTAATCCCATCTTGCTGAGCCTAAATCCGAGTTCGCTATCTTCGTATGCCGCAGATTTGAAGTCTTCATCAAAGCCCCCGGATGCACGCAGGAATTCAGTCTTTAGGCTGATGTTGCAGGTGTAGAAATAACGATAGCTGACTTCTGCATTGTCCCTTAGCCGTTTGAACTCGAACATTCTTTCTTCGCCGTACCAGCGCATAAATGGCGTAGTTCGAATCTCCGGAGACCACGTGACGTATCCCAATACAGCCGCATTAAGCGCTGGCTGGTCTTCATGAAAGTGGACGTGTTCTGCGACTAAATTTCGCTCGGGCACAATATCGCTGTCGGTGAATAGAATTACGCTGGATTGCGCCTCGCGAATCCCCAGATTGCGAGCCGCAGCTGGCCCCTTATTAGACTGATGAAAATAACGAATGGGAAAGCTGGGCTGATTGCTGAACTGTTTGACGATCGAAGAAGTGTTGTCTGTTGACCCGTCGTCGATGATGATTAATTCCCTAATCAAATCGGGTGACGATTGCTCGCGATATCCTTCTAAGGCTTTTGCGAGAATACTCGCGCGGTTGTAAGTCGGAATGACTACCGTGATTGGTTTACGCACTGAGATCACTTTCGAAAACGCGTCGACTCGCTGGTCAGCACAAAAATTTTTCGATACGAGGGTTCCTGATTCACCTGCTGCATAGCGCGTTCCACCAATCCCGGCATCAACCTCAGAATTCCCCGCAAACAATAATTTCGCAGTCGCGACATTTCCGTCCTCATCATCCAGGAATGAAATTTCAGGCTTTCGTTCGGTATAACTATCTTCTTCCATCCTGAAGATATATCGGCGAAAAGCGCTTCGTCGGGAAACGGATGAAGCATGTGCTCCTGTAGCCATACCGGTGGCGTTTGCCCCACTGACTGGTAATGAATGAATAAATCCTGATCAATCGCGAAAGCCATCGGACCACACGGGTACCCAAACACCGCAATTTTGCGCGCGACGCGTAAGACTTCGGTAACCACCATATGACGCAGCTGGGGCGGAACATGCTCTATCACGTCAGATGCGATCACGGCGTCGAAACTAGCATCCGGAAATGGTAACTGGTGCCCGGAGCATTGCACCGCACGCATGTGCCTCAATGGACGCGATGAAAAAGCGATGTCGCAGCCGACAAATGGATGGGGCCAGAACTCGCCGATCCCCATCGAACCCGATCCAACTTCTAGCACAACTCCCCCGGGTGGAAGAGCGCTTCTCAATACCTTGAGAATCGGGAAAAAGCGCGCCGCACGGTTAAGCAACGAACCCTACCCTCCTTGCATGTTTGGCAATGGGAATAAAACTTTCGATTTTCTTCCAATCGTATTCATCCAAAAATCGGCTTAACAAAATAGCGACTCCATAGAACAAACCGAACAACGCGCCCGTTTCGGCCAAGCTCAACCATGAATTAATTTTGGCCGGATGAACGAGTAGAATCAAGAGAACTCCGAGCAGTGAACCGAACACAGGCTTCAAGTAGCTGTCCAGCAACACACGCCGGAATGAGTACTTTGTGCGGCGGTGGAATAACCAAATAAAGTAAGCCGAAGCAATTATCAACGACGCGGATGTGCCAATTACGGCTCCCGCAAACCCGAATTTATAAATCAGCATGAAACTCAGGATGATGTTGACAGAGATTCCGAGCATCGCAGACTGGATGCCAGGCTTCATGTCCCCCTTCCCCGCAAGAATGAGAAAACCCGGGCCGGTCGCCAAATTCAAGAAATTCACTGCCAGGAGAACACTAAGAGGTAACGCGATCATCTCCATTCTCTGCCCTATCCACAATTCGACAAAGCGCCTCGATACCGCCGCCACAAAACACACCAGTGGCACGCCGCAAACCGCGAGATATTTATGGGCTCGAAAATGAAGTTCGCGCATTCTCGACTCGTCACCCAGCGCATTCAATTCCGAGGCAGCTGGGAGGATGGGGCTCAAGATAAATCCGATGGACCCACGCACTTTCAGGGCAACGTCGCTGGCGATATCGTAAGAACCTGCCGCTCCCACTCCCACCAACGTTGCCAGAAATACCTTCTCCACCTGATTGTGCACGGCCACTGCAGCCTGCGTGAAGTACAGTCTCAATCCGTACCCGAACATCTTGCGAGCTTCAACACTGTCGAACCGTAAGGGATTGAGACCCACCTGCGGCAACAAATTTTTGACAACAGCCACATAGACAGCAATCGTCAAAACGCCTGATGCTGTGTAGCCGTAAACCAATCCGCGCAGCCCCCACCCTTCGACCACGAGATAACCGCCGAAAATCGCGCTGAGTAGGACATTTGCCGCGCTGATCATGTTTGTCAGATCGAGCCGCTGCATTCCTGTGGTAACCGACGCAAATAGCTGAGTCAGTATATTCGCCGCGACGACGACAAGAAATAAGCGTAGTAACGCGACCAACTCCACGGCCGGAACTGTACTACCGCGAAAGAATCTTTCCACCAGGAACGGGCTGACAAGCCACAAGATTGCGCTTATGGCAAAATCGAGCAACAAAAAAAGCGCCAGCCCTGAACTTAGGAGTCGACTCAATGCAGGAAAATCTTTTTGTGCATGGTACTCAGCAACAAACTTGCTGAGCGTACCTACGAGCCCGAGGTCGGCTAATGAAGTCAATCCATTGATTGCAAGAAACACGGCCCAGGTACCATAACCCGTGACACCAATCCGATGCAGGATAAGAGGAGTCAGAATAAAAGGAATTGGTGCAATCAATACATAGCGCAACCCGCCAAACACCACGCTTCGCATGATCTTGGAACCCAAAGAGGGCGGCGGCGGATCGGCGCCGGAAACGACACTCTTCGCTTCTGTGATTGGTGGAATACCCTACTCCTGACTAGCAATTAGCGGATAATCATCATTACCGCACACTTTCATTCTATGAGATTGACCTAGGAAACAGACGAGGTTCGTATCAACGAATCAAGAGGTCGTTCGCAATACTTTTCCAGCCACCGGAATAGCGCCAATAATTGCCATTCAAGGCCTCGCGAAAAATGACAGGGATCCTCGTAATTTTTGTCTGCGCCAGGTCAGCCCGATGACGAAGATGAGTGATTTTTCTTTGAATCTGCGCCTGTGCGTGTTGGACGTTGGGATAGGTTCCTGCTTTCGCTCCTATCTGATCGTAGAAATCTTGAAATCGTTCGATTTCACGACGATAAATGTATTCGCCCCCGCTCTTCGCTTGGTTGACTTGCCCTCTAAAAGTAAGCGGGCCCGGCCCCAATTGCTGATTCTGATGTCTGCGATATTGCATGAGTGGCTCGGGAACCAACTCGAAGTGGCCGCGAACGGCGAGCAGAAACGAGATCCATCGATCATGAACTTCACCCTCCGGGATCGGCGTCATTTCATCAAACATCACTTTTCTAAAAGCCATCGTCGCGCCTGTCACTACCGGATGCCTGATGAGAACTTCCAGCGCATGACCGCTGGCAAAGCGGGTTTGTTTTCTGCGGTCGAATGAAAAAGTGGACCATAGCCGCGCTCCAATCCGATTCGAATTTTCGTCGATAAGATCAGCATCACTAAACACCGCGACAGTATCCGAGGCGCATGAAAAAACGCTCTCGAAGCGTTCGAGTTTTTGCGGGTACCATACATCATCCTGGTCGGCCAATACAATGATGTCCCCTCGACAGCGCAAAATTGTCTGCTCAAAATTTTTGGTCGATTTGAGATTTCTTTCGTTGACGGAAAACCGGACAGGAAACGGGCATCGCTCTGCGAAATTTTGGACAATTTCAGCGCTATCGTCATGCGAGCCGTCATCACAAACCACAAATTCGTCTGGAGGACGAGTTTGAGCAGAAATGCTATCGAGTTGCGCACGAAGAAACCTTCCGCCATTGAACGTACACATCGCAACGGAAATAGTGAACCGGTTCATAGGTATCGAAATCCAATTTCTCGAGCCACTCTTAGGCTACATTTTACAATTAGAATTGTCGCCGTTTGAGCCAATGCTAGGCTAGGCGCTATAGGGACCGCGGGGTTCCTGTAAAATCTCGACGGTCAAATAATGCTTTCGGTTCCCCATCCCCATGTAGCCTGCATCATCCTGAATTGGAATGGTTGGCAGGATACGCTGTTGTGCCTTGATGCTCTCGCGAAGTGCCCTTGGCCGCCGCTCACCGTTATCGTGGTGGATAACGGGTCCACCAACGATTCGGTTGCAAGAATACGTACTGCGCATCCAAACCTGCTGCTTCTCCAGAGCAAAGAGAATCTGGGGTTTGCAGGCGGGAACAATATAGGCATCCGCCATGCTCTCGCACATGGCGCAGAATATATTTGGCTCCTGAATAACGACACGGAACCCAAGCCAGATGCACTTGCTGCGCTAGTCGCAAAGATTCAGACCGACAAGTCGATCGGCGTCGTCTCATCGGTGACTTATTATGCGAGCGACCCCACGAAAGTGGAAGCGTGGGGTGGCGCTCGCGTCAATCTTTGGATTGGTTATGGCCGCAACACGACCGAACCTCACACCGACGATTGGTTCCATTCACTGAATGGAACCAGCATGCTCGTAGCTCGCAGAGCGTTCGACGACGCTGGTCTACTGGATGAAGGATTCTTCCTCTACTGGGAGGATACGGAATTCTGTTTGCGTCTGCGAAAAAAAGGCTGGCGGATCGCCGTTGCTTCCGATTCGAGAGTGCTCCACAAAGTGAATGCCAGCACGGGTGGAAACAGAATCGTGCTCGATCGTTACCAGACTGCTTCCGGTTTGCGACTCTTACAACTCCATTCGAAAGCCCCCTATTTAGCCTGTTTGTTATTTCTGACCATACGGTTTATGCACCGTTTGGTGCGTCTGCGGTTTGATAGGCTTCGGGCTGTTTGGCTTGGATTGCGAGATTATCGCAGCACGCTTCCAGTCTCCCCTAAAATACGGTGATATAGCCTGAGACTGCGATGTCCTGGAACCTACTCTACATTCTCGACGTCTCCGCGATCTTAACGTTTGCGGTCGCCTATTATCGCAATTGCTACCGCAAGGGATATCGCGTCGATTTTTGGTACTTCCAGCTGTTTCTGATGTGCGTGTTTCCCAACATGATCATGCTACCATTCGCGAAAAGCGAGCTGAATTTGCTCGTTCTCGGGAAAGACCTGAACGCAGTGATTGCGGCGTTACCTACAGTTTTTTTGATTACTCTGTTCGGCTACTCGGCAGTACTGGCGGGAGGTGCGTTGTGGCGGATTCGAGTCGGAGCCGGCCTGCGCAATGGGGCAACCCAAGTTTTAGATATTGTGCCGCGATGTTCGCTCATGGTGATGTCGTCTCGAAATGTCCTCGTATTTCAGGCGGGATTGTGTCTGTTGATGCAATTCGGTATTCTCGCGCTCTACTTCTCGCAAAGCGGATTCGCATTCGACCTTCGTGGCTATACGTTTGAGAACCCTTCGCTTCGTCCCGTCGCGCTGATCGTTTCGAATTACTCAATTCTCATCGGTTCTCACTGCCTAGCCCGCTACATCGATCGAAAAGAGAAAATTCTCTTGGCGTGCACCTTGCTCTTGAGTTTCGGATTAGTATTCTTTGGCGCTCGCGGCAATCTAATAGGAATTTTCCTTGGCGTTTTCCTTTGTTATCTGATCAAGTTGCGCCGGGAGATCAGCCTGATTCGTGTAGTTTGCCTAATTGCGATCATTCTGATTGTCGGTTTTTATCTCGGTAGCATTCGGGATGGCGACTATTCTCTAACCGGGTTCTTCGCTTCGCTCGCATTTCTTTTATTCTACGGAAACAATTTTTCGGATCTTCGCGATTTTGCGTGGGTATATTCAGCTTGGGATCACGTGTTTTGGGGTGGCAAGACCTATCTCGCTGCTCTTCTGGCTTTTGTTCCTCGCTTTGCATCCCAGTTTCGCGATACGTGGGGACTCGGCGTCGCAACCGCGTCGACAGTCGGCTTTGATCCTCAAGTTCATCCGGGGTTGCGGCCCGGAATGTTTGGCGAGGGATTCTTCAACTTCGGTTTTCTTGGGGTTATCGCGGTCGGACTGATGCTTGGCATCATCATTCGGCGTGTTGATTTAGACGTCAAAGAAGCTTTTGCACGGCCGGGTGATTCGATGATGAGGGCCTTCGCCTCGACCTCTCTGCTCGGTGTCGCCGGATGCCTCGCCGTATCAGCCGGATTCTCCACACTGTATGTATGGGCAGGGATCTACTTCTTTTCGTGGTTCTGTCTCTCCGTAGAGCGAATGATTCAACCACGAAATACCCCCCCCACTCGCTCGCCGGTCGAGTAAAGTTCTCCAAGCCCGTTACTTGCAGCAGTCCGATGTCTCGGCGAGAACAGCGTGGACCTTTTTCGACGTTGTGATCCAAGAGTACTTTGCGGCTCGTGCAATCCCCTTTTCCCGAAGCCGCCCGCGTAACTCTGGATCATTCACAATTCGCCGCATTTCTCCTGCAATTTCATCTACCGACGCCGGATCCACAAGAAGTGCAGCCTCGCCTGCGATCTCCGGCATTGCAGTGACATTTGACGTAAGTACCGGCGTTCCGCAAGCCATTGCCTCCAGTAAGGGTAGTCCAAACCCTTCATAGAGAGATGGAAATACCAGCGCACGTGAACCTCGATAAAGGTCCGGTAGCTTCGTTTCAGGAACTACACCCGCGAAATGTATAGACTGCCCCATGCCATGTTTGCCGATCCATTCGCTGAGTTCGGCCGTAGGATTGCCAGTGAAAATCAGATGTAGATCCGAACCGAATCCAGCGCGAGCAAACGCATCCACGATCCGAAATTCATTTTTGTGACGCTTACGGTTGCTTACACACAACAAGTATGGAAACTGTGACGGGTAAACATCACCATCAGGTTGGTAGATGGAATCCACACCGCAGCCGACATTGATAACTTTATCCGGCGAAATTCCAGACCACTTTAGGATCTGTCCTCGCGTGAACTCCGAGACTGTCAGTACGCTAACGGCGCGATGGCAAGCCCGCTTCATAATGGTCGCGTAGTACAAACGAATAGCTGGGCTGCTGTTTTCGGGGCAATAAATGTGGCTGAGATCATGGATCGTAAAAATGAACGGGGCGCGGCAAAAAAGCGGCGTGTTGTAACCCGGCGAGAAAAATAAGTCTGCAGGCGTCAAAGCCCGCAAAGCGCGGGCCAGCTTCCAAGAGTCAAGCGCAGCCGCTGGATTGGAAGTTAATGAAACGGGAACATACTTCGAATTCGCAAGAACATTTCTGGCAAACCGACCGATGCCGTGGTTTCCAATCCAACGTTGATCGGCATGTATCATGCAGAAATATTTGCGCTTTTGTGTTTGTGACCGCGAGCTATTTCAGAATCGCGACCGCAGCTGCGGTCAACGCCAATTGCGAAGACACTTGCGTCCAATCGCGCAATCCACGCACGAAAGCTCCTGTTGGTAACTTGTAAGGAACGATGATCTGATCGCCGGGATATAGACGCAGGCGATTGAACTTCGACCCAACAAATGGACCGTTGACATCGTTGGCCGCAACCACCACTCCATTCGCGCGCAGGACAAAGGCATGATGCAGATCGGACTGAGGCTTTCCCTTCCCGGCAATCTGTAAATATGCTCCAGCGCTGTTGTGCGGATCGAAAATGAACGATCCCGGATTGTAGACGTCACCGATGACCGAAACGGTCGACGGAGTGTGCGGAATGATCAACCGGTCGTTATCTTCCATCACCATGTCCGGAAAATCGGTGAGGGTTTTGTCCCTGGGTTTGACGGGAAGCGCGACTCTTCCGGTAGCTCGCGTGCTGCGAAGCTGACTGATGATGGCTTCCTGAGCGGTCAACATCTGCGGGACGTCGCCGGGCTGGATCGAGGCGGCGGCAGAAACCGCAGTCTGGCGAATCTGTACTTCCATACTACGAGCCAACTCATCTAAACTTTTTTGTTGATCCTTCCGCGCCGAATCGCGTGTAAATTGAGCTCCGTATACGTAAGCGTCAGGAGTTAGACCACCCGCTCGCAACAGAATCGACCGCAGCGTCTCGTTATTTTCCAGTTTGTACACGCCGGGACGCATTACCTCGCCCTCAAGGATCACGTACTGCGAGCGATCCGACTGCGGAACGCTAATATCCCTCTGCGAAAAAATAGTGACGATGTCACCGGCTTCTAACTCGAGGTTGCTTTGCTCGTCGCGCTCCAAAACCGCTTTTCGAGGGCTCATCCAAATGAGCTTGGATGTGAGGTCGACCGGATTCACGCGCTGAATAATCGCGTAGTCCCAATTAATCTCAGGAGCATTTCTTCGCACATCTTCGACAACATTTTTTGTCATCACAGAGTTAGATTCAGAAATCCCGCCTTGGTTTTGCATAGACGGTTGGTTTCCTGAACTCGCGCTCTCGCCATTCGAAGACTGAGCAGCGTCGACTGAAGTCTCGTCAGCCGCAACCCCGGCCAAGCCAGCAGAGCCGTTTGCATCCTGCAGATCTTCAGGGGTGCTGGAATTCTGATCCGGATCTTGCGCTCGAGCGAAGCCCTGAGGTGTTGTATCGGCGGGCCCGGAAACGCTGTTCCGTTGATTATTTGCGGCATTGCCGCTATGCAGCCGTTCTTGAATCGGATATTCGGTCGCATTCCCGATAACAATCGAGGCACGGTTACGCCAATAGCCCCGAGTCAGCAGCGCCTGCGAATCGGGAATAAGATCTCGTACACGCATGCCCGGCTTCCAGGCGTAACGACCAGGGTTCGCTACATTCCCGCGCAATGTGACCGTGTCTTCAAACCGCGGAACGATCGACAGAACGCGAACGATATCTCCGTCTTTCAACGGAAGAGCACGCGCCTGCTGATCGTAGGGAAATTCCAGTGTTTTCCGCGCTTGGTGATCGACCACACGGTCAACGGTAATTTTCCCGGTGTCGGCGACGGTGCTCAAGTCTCCGGCGATTTCGACCAGATCATTGAGAGTTGAATCGTCCCTCATTTCATAAATCGCGGGAGTATTCACCGAACCGGCGATGGCAACGAGCGGTCCCACATGAGGGATGTAGATCACATCTCCCGGCTGCAGACGCACGTCTTTCGATTTGTCGCCTTTGATGAGCAGATCGTAGAAATCAAAATCTGAAATCGTGTGGCGGTCGCGACGGACTTGAATATGACGCAACGATCCTTGTGCCGAAGGACCGCCAGAAGCAAAAATCGCATTGACCAGCGAACTGAGTGAACTGATGGTGTACGTGCCGGGATAGCGCGCGTTGCCGACCACCAATACCTGAATGGAACGTAACCGCCCGATGTTTGCTGTCAAATGAAAATTCTTGAAGTTTTTAGCAACTTCAGTTTTGAGGTGATCTTCCAATTCTCCGTAGTGCAATCCTGCCACCGAGACTTGTCCAACCTGCGGAATATAAATTTGACCAGAGCGATCGACGCTCACTCGCAAATTTGCTTCCACCTGTCCCCAAATCCTGACTTGTAGTTCATCGCCCGGGCCCAGAATGTAATCGCTGGGAACCTGCATCCAATCAACCGGAGCGAATGTGCTGGGCGGAAGCAGAAACAAAGATTGTCCGAACAATGGCAGCGCTCTGCCCACGGAATCTGCAACCATTTGCTCGAACTCGGTTTCCGGCCGCACTGGCATGGTGCCAGTTCTTATCTGCGATGGATTCAGTGGCGGCGTTGTGGGTACATATCGATCTTGGCCGCCGGTCGGACTGTTCAGAACCGGTGTACTCAAAGATGAGCCACCTCTGTCCGTGGCCCCTCCAACCGATTGGTTCTGTGCGCTGCACTGAACGCTGTTGGCAACCGACGGATCGGAGCAATCCAGTGTGCTTTGCTGGGACGGAGCCGCCTGCGATAACGGGATAGCTGCGGATTGCGACAAACACACCTGGGCGCAGAGGATCAACAAACCTGTCAGAAGCAGCGACTTACGCATGTGGATGACAATCCTGTGATTCAAAAAAAATACGTTGGGGACCGCAAACATTTTATCAACTCGCAGAGCGTCCCACAGGGAATCGCTGCGAATGTTTCAGTCTTGGATGCAGGCTGCGGCATTCCGGCAGTTCTTCGCCCTTGGAACTTCCCTTTTTAGCGAGAACGGTTTCAAAAACCGTCTTCGATGCTCAACAGCAAATGCCGCTGCACTCCTGGTTCGTATATTCCTTGACACGTATATTCCATTTGGAGCATATAAGGTGAGTGGAATCTGTTTTCGAAATCATTGCCGAGCCAAACCGCCGAGCGATTTTGAGTCTTCTGGTTTCGTCCGAACAATCGGTCGGAGATATCGAACGGCAGCTTCGCATGCCGCAGCCGACCGTATCAAAGCACCTGCGTGTGCTCCGAGATGCCGGATTCGTCGAATCGACGGTGGCTGCACAGCGCCGTCTTTACCGCCTGAAGCCCGAACCTCTGCAGGAAGTCGACGAGTGGCTATCTCAGTTTCGCCGTTTCTGGTCAGCTCACGTAGATGCTCTCGAACGCCTCCTCGACCGAATCGATCAACAACCACGCGGATCAGAAACGCCCACGAAAAAGAATACGAGGAAAAAACGATGATTAATCGCGAGCAGTATGAGCCAGGCCCAGCCAACGTTGCCGAAGTTCGAAAAGATGGAGAGAGCTGGACGCTCGTTCTCGTCCGACAACTGCGTCACTCACCCGAGAAAGTCTGGAAGGCGTTGACCGACCCTACGCAACTGCGGGAGTGGGCCCCCTTTGACGTCGATGGCAGCCTGGATAAGGCCGGAAATATGGTGAAGCTCACCACCGTGGGCGCTCCTTCAGCGCAAGTTGTCGAGACCACGGTGACCCGCGCCGACCCAGAAAAGGCGCTTGAATATAAGTGGGGCGGCTTCAATATGCGCTGGGAACTAGAAGACATTAGCGGCGGTACACGCCTAACGCTGTGGACCAACATCGGCCACCGTTACATCGCGATGGGCGCTGCCGGCTGGCACGTCTGCTTTGACGTGTTGGATCACCTGCTCAGCGGCAATCCCATCGGACGCATTGTCGGCCCCGAGGCCATGAAGTTTCCCGGGTGGCAGCGGCTGAACGCAGAATATTCGAAACAGTTTGGTGTTGAGGCTCTCCAATGGTAGGGGCGGTGAGTCGCCTTGCCCAGAGGACATACGGTATCGAGGAAGGAGCAGACTCGTGATGCAGTTTATCAATACGACTGGCACAAAGAACAAAAGCATTACTCGTGCGATTTTTCGCTGGATACACATCATTTTTGGCATTCCCATTGTCGGCTATGTATACAGTCCATTCGATAAGCTACCCGGCTACGCCTTTCCAACCCGATTCATATTCCTTCCCACGATCGTTCTTACCGGACTTTGGATGTGGAAGGGCCATCTGGTACGCCGGTTGGTTACCAGAAAGCAGATTAGCAACGCGGCGTGAATTCTATGGCAAACGTGACCTTGTCAAAAAAACAACAAGACGAACTCCTCAAAACACTGAAGATTCGCTTTGAGAAGAATCCGAAACGCCACGAAGGCTTCGAATGGGCAAAATTGCAAGCCAGGCTGGAAGCGAATCCCGACAAATTATGGTCGATCCACGAAATGGAAAAAACCGGCGGAGAACCCGATGCCGTTGGTCACGATAAGAAGACTGACGAATACGTCTTTTACGATTGTGCGGCGGAAACTCCGAAAAGCCGTCGCAGTCTTTGCTATGACCGTGAGGCTCTGAACTCACGGAAAGAAAATAAACCGAGAAGCAACGCTCTGGACATGGCGGCTGCCATGGGCATTGAGCTATTGACCGAAGAACAATATCGCGAACTGCAGAAATTAGGCGAGTTTGACACGAAAACATCAAGCTGGGTGAAAACGCCTGCGAATGTTCGAGAGCTTGGAGGCGCGCTTTTTTGTGATCGCCGTTTCGATACCGTTTTCCTGTACCATAACGGCGCTGAGTCTTACTATGCCGCCAGAGGATTTCGGGGTTGGCTCAAGGTGTAGCCCCGCATCGGCCGCAAAGAACAACTAGGCAGAAAACGCGAAACAGGAGATCCGGATGATAAACAGAATCGCTACATGGTTTATTCCCAAAACTGTCCGCTCGTATTCGAGACTGGCGATTTGTGTGTGCGCCGTTTCAGTCATCGCACTCTCGACTACCGCCGCACATGCCAGTGGTACTTGCGGTCCAGTCCGCGAGGCCTACAACAATATGATGAGTTCTCACGCAGCTCAAACGATAAAAAATAGCGGAAAAGTCAATGTCACAGAGGCTCTCGGAAAGATCACGGAAAGCGGCCAGTACTCCGACACCTGCAAGCTCTTGCGGGAAGAAGCCCTCGACGGCGTTGCCACCACCGTATACAGCGAAGAGATGAAGTCGAAAGATGGAGACACGGTAGCTACTGTGTGGATTTCCAAAAACACCAACACTATCTTGAAGCAGGATGCCGAGGCCGATATGGGCGCAGACGGCAAGGGACGACAAATTATCACTTTTACTTACAAGAAATAGAGCAGACGAACCGATTCAATCCGCTCGGCTTGAGTGAGCGACTCTCTCAATATGTTTGTTTGATCCCGCCGCCTGTATCAACAATGGTCGAGAGGCCCTCTTGCTATGATACGGGCACATGCTTCCGAAATACCTCGCGACCCTCGCCATCAGCGTGCTTCTCGTCACTTTAGCTGTCTCGTCCCTGCAGTTTACGAAGCGCTCCCAGGTTCTCAGGGGTACGGCAGTAGACGAGAATTTGCAGTTCGAATTCACCATCGATGCCGATAGCACCCATACCTACGAAATCACTCCTGCCGTCGCAGAATTTCTGGAAAGCAACATCAGCTTTCGTCCAGAAGGATCGGCACATATCGTGTCCGCAAAGGTAGTGATCACGCCCAAAGATGTGTCCTGGAGCGAGAACCACGAGAACATCACCTCGACCGGCGCAGCCTTGTCCGCTCAACTAAGCTGGGATACGCCGCCCGATTCGGCGAACGGCGCCCGTGGCAAGATTTATCTAGACTTCCCTCAAGTTCCTGGGCTCGAAGGGAAAGCCGTCTCGTTCCATTCCGGCACCTACCAGAGAGACGATTCGGGCCATTCCATTATCCGGGAAGTCACCAGCTACAGAAGCACATCCATGCTTTCCTTCGGTCGTTTCGTATTTGCTTTATCCGTTGGCCTGCCTTTCGGAATCGTATTGCACACCATCTATTGGTTGCTCGCCATGAAGGGAGAGAAACGATCCCGCATCGCAGCATTGCCACCTCAAAGTACGACACTTCCGCGAACGTTTTTCCCAGACCCAATCGCAGAGTGGATTGCTGGAGTCTTCTTCTTTGGCCTAGGTGCCTCCGTAGCCTGCGTGTTAGCGGGAATGGCTGTTTATGACGGCTTTTTAAGTCCCTTCAGCAGATCGGCCATCGAAATCATCCTCGGAATCACCGTATCCGTCGCGCTGGCCGCCGTGTACTTCACAGCCAAATACCTTCTGACAGTTCGCGTCGAGAGCACTGGCATCTTTTACGCGCGTGGGCGCGGAGAATTACAGTGGCTCAGTGCGGCCTGGGGCGAGATTCTTGTGCTCACGCAGAAATCCCGCACCTACCGCGGCAACACTACGTATTGGATGGAACTCGAATTGAGCGACAACCGAAAGAAGCTGAAGATCGGGCAATCTATTGGAGATTATCCTGCCTTGCGTGATCTGTTGCTGAGCATGTATCGGCGTTAAGTCGGGGAGCTGCAGGTGTTCGCTGAGCCCGATCGAACTACCGTGGGTTTTGCATTCACGGCTCCCTCGTATTGCGCCAACTTCGTACGCGTTCCCTGCAACTAAGCTGGAGCGCAGAGAACAATCAAGCATTTACTGCCGGAAATGGAGTCTTATGAGCAATGATCCAAAGGACCGCCCTAGCGACGAAACCAACACATCCCAGAGCGAACAACAGGGACCGTTACCCGCGAATGGCAGCGTCGAAAATGTGAACACGAAAACGCCGCGGACTGACCGCAATGTTGAAACGGATCAGCGACGCGATCAAGACAATCGGATCGCTTCTTAGGTAGCCAGCCGTTCGGATCCGGCTCTGCTCGAAGCTGTTGGCGTCAACTCGGCTTGAGCTTCTCTGACGGGCCAGCGTCTTGGTGTTCGGGATGGGTACACCCCGGAAATGCTGCCAGATATGTATTGCCCTGATATTCCAGGTCCTGGTGAATCCCTATTTCTGATGTGTAATAGGCATCGACCGTCATCTGTTTGAGCGATACGAAAAATCTCTCGAGTTCGGTCTGCGGATTTTCCTCGTTGCTCGCGGCCTGGTCCAGAGCACTGGCCAACGAGGAATGCGCGGCTGCTTTTTGCATTAACGCCAGACCACTCCGCCACCGTTTTTTGACAACGTCTTCATCACTGAAAATTAGCAGATCCGCGAGCAGCGAGGTCTTAGCCGCATGCGCTCCCGGAGAGTGGTCATCGGCCGGAATAATTATTTCCATCATCTGGTCGAGAAGCTGATTTTCTTCTTCGGTAAAAAACTGCAACTTATAGGCGGTCGCGGGAGCTGCCGCGGTTGCATCGTCCATATGACAGACAGCAGCGTTCTGCAGTGCGTTCAATTTGGGAGATACGGCCGCCAGCGCGACCAACTTCAGCATTGCTCGTCTGTCCATTGTTTCCTCAGACTTCCCCGGCTCGTATGCCGAAACTACAGTTCGCCCTTTTTCCGCTGCTCTTTAATGTAATCCGCGGCGCGCAGCGAGAGCGCCATAATGGTCAACGTTGGATTCTTCTCGCTTGACGTCGTAAAACAACTTCCATCGGTCACAAAAAGATTTTTGACGTCGCGCGACTGACAATGGCCATTGAGCGCCGAAGTGCGAGGATCTTTGCCCATGCGCACCGTTCCCACCTCGTGGCTGGCGAATCCACCTGGAGAACTCGCCAAAGTGGGGAAAACTTTGCCTTTCATACGCGAGAAAATATCGAGGACGCTTTGGTTGCTCGCCTGCCACAATGCGCGGTCATTGTCGCTGAAGCGAAAACGCACCACCGGAATCGGAATTCCATTCGCATCGACGCGGTTGGAATCAACAGTGACATGATTCTCCGGGCGCGCCTCTACCTTGCCGAAGCTCCCGAACTGCAGATAACCCGGCTGCATCTTCCTTACATTCTCCTTGAAATCCCGTCCGTAGCCGGGCAAGCGGTAGGCTTCGTGTGGAAACATGTATCCTGCAAAATTGATCTGGATTCCCCATCCGCCGGAGTAATTCTGCTTGCCTGAAAGATGGTTGTAACGCGGGAGATAGACGTGATCGGTCGCACCATCCTGATTCGACGGAGTTCCGCCTGCGAGTTCGTCAAGGTACATGCTGGCCGAGGTTCCCAGATGACCGTGCAGATAATGTCCGACCACGCCGCTCGAATTTGCCAGTCCTGCCGGATGTTGGGGAGAGCGAGAATTTAACAACAATCTGGCCGATTCGACCGTCGAGCAACAGACCACGACAACGTCAGCCTTCACCTGCTGTTCCGTGCGCGTTTTGGTGTCGACATACGATACCGCGCTGGCCAGTCCTTCATTGTCCACGACAATCTCACGCGCCAAGGCATTTTCCCGGAGCGTGAAGTTCCCGGTAGCCCGAGCCTTCGGCAGCATGCAATCGGGCGTGCTAAAGATTGAGGCGACGTCGCAACCATCCATGCAATGCCCGCAGTAGTGGCAAGGCGGGCGGTTGTCATATGGCTTGGTTAGCACAGCCTTCCGCACGGCAATCAATGGAATCCCCATGGCAATCGTCGCGCGGTGCAGAATATGCTCGCTACAGCGCCATGGGATCGGCGGTAGATAATGTTTTCCGGCTGGCAGAATCTCCAGGCCATCATCGTTTCCGCAGATACCGATGATCTGCTCGATACGCTCGTAATACGGCGCAATCTCTTCGTAGGTGATCGGCCAATCTTCTTCAATTCCCTGCGTTGACCACTCTTTGAAATCGCGCGCCGCGTAACGCAGGGTTACCGCATTCCAATGCATCGTCCTTCCACCGACGACGCGCACACGATCGACTCCGACTTTGTCGGAGTCGGAATAACGAATGGACTCTCTGATATCGCCCTGATAGAAGGGTGCTTGTTTTTCGTCGCGCAAACCCCGGAAGGGTAATTTGTAAGGCCACCGGTGAGAGAGAAGCTCCCAGTTAGGAACTCCGCGTCCGGCTTCGAGCATGACGACTTTCGCGCCACCCTCGCAGAGTTCCTTTGCCATGACGCCGCCCGCGGCGCCCGACCCGACGATGCAAACATCGAACCCTTCAGTGGTTTTGCTCACCCGGCTTCCCTTCTCGATCTCTACCGATCACTTCTGCGCATGCTTATCAATGGTCAGATTTTCGAACAGGAACAAGCCGGATTTCCCGGCCACCACAATATCGAGATCACCGTCACCATCGATATCTACGACCGGAATCTGCATGCCTCCACCGGCGCGGCTGCTGTAATCGATCACGTGCCGTATCCACTGCAACCGGCCGCGGCTCTGAATCGGCTCGTACCAGTAAACGCCCAACGGCTCCGCCGCGCCCGGATCATGATCGTGAGCGAAATACCGCTTTCCGGTCACCAGGTCGGTCTTTCCATTCCCTCTCAGGTCAGAGAGCGTCATGGCATGCGCCTGCGACCATACGTCGTCGATCGTGTGCTTGATCCAAGAGCGGCTTCCATCTGGATTTTTCTTCTGTTCGTACCAGAGAACGCCGTAATTGTGCGCCATGGTCGTGACCAAATCCGGCAATCCGTCTCCGTTCACATCTTTGACGTAGATGAAACCGGTCACACCCAAATCGAACTCGGGATGAAATGTCCAGTCTCCATTTCGCGGATCTGCTGGCGCTTCGAACCATCCTTTCGGCGTAATGATGTCATTTCGCCCATCCTGATTCACATCGCCCAAGCCAATGCCGTGCCCGTAGCTGTGTTGGCTAACGATGTGACGCACCCATTTCGCATCATCACCCTTGCCGGACAGTTCGTACCACGACATCGGAAAATCGGCATCGCCAAACTGCGGGAGCAGTTGTTGAGGCTGCCCTGTGTTGAGAACGTCGACTAAGAAGACGAATTCCACTGGCGCGCCCGTCTGGATGACGAATTTCTTCCAGGGCTTATCTTGTTTGCCCGGATTCTCCCACCAGGTAAGGGGTTCATCCCAGTATGAACAGCTGACAATGTCCGGATAGCCGTCTCCGTTGACATCTATCGCAAGATCACTCAGGTCTTCTATATATCCGTCAGTAAACGGCAAATCGCGAAAGTGATGTTTGATCCAGCGGAGACCGTCATTCCCTTTCACGGGAGACGCTTGCTCGTACCAATTCTCTCCAGAAACAATATCCAGCCGTCCGTCTCGATTGATGTCAGCGACCGCAACGCTTTCGCTGCGCCCCAAATCGATTGTCTGCTTACGGAATGGAATTTCGTCGGAACCGGAATCCTGGGCAGCAATTTTGGGCGCAGAGAATAATACTGCGATGAACAAAAGAAAGGCGGGCACCAATTTCGCTAGTGGTCGAACACTGAACAGCGCCAAAGAGAGAGGACGTTTCATGCTCGGCGTAGGATTTTACCGCTTTCTGGATGCTTTTTTCTTTGTAGTCGAAGCTTTCCGTTTTTTGGCTTGGGAAGCGATCCGTCGTTCATCGTCTAACTCCGCGGCAACCTGCTTCAGAAATTTGATCCCTTGCTTCGCCAGTGCGTCGCCAGATGGAACCACATCGCGCCAGATTGCGGCCGCCGCAGCCAGCGATGGCTCCGGTTTGGCGAACGATTCAATCGTCAACCAACCGTCGTAGCCGATCTGATTAAGTACAGAGAGAACGGCTTTCCAATCCGTGTGCCCAGTACCCGGAATTCCGCGATCGTTTTCCGAGATGTGCACATGCCCCAGGGCCTTGGCGATCGAACGCAACGATTCGGCGGGGTTCTTCTCCTCGATGTTTGCGTGGAAAGTGTCGAAGTGAATCCGCACATATTTTGATCCAACGTCTTTTACCAATCGCGCCGCATCGGCCTGCGTATTGAGAAAATAAGTTTCGAAGCGGTTCAGAGGCTCGATGCAAACCGAAATTTCCAGATCTTCGGCGTATTGTGCAACTTCGCTCAGGCTCTCAACCACCCAGTCCCACTCCTGCTGCGTGCGCCGCGCTCCCGTCATCAATCCCAGGCTCGCGTGCATCGGCCCGCAGATGAGACGAGCACCCATCTCGGCGGTACGATCCAGACATTTTTTTAGAAATTCGATTCCGTAAGCACGCGTTGCTGCATCAGGGCTAACCAGATTTGCATTCCTCGGAATCACCGTGCCCGTCGTGAGTTCCAGACCTGCAGCGTCCAACATTTTCCTGATTCTTGCCGGATCAGCCGGTTCGTCCGGAGAAATAAAAATCTCGACTCCGTCGAAGCCCCATTTCTTTATCTTGGTGAAAAGCGAGGCACAGCCTTCATCTACTCGATTTGTCCAAACGATTGTGTTGACACCGTATTTCATTGAGCTCTCCGCGACCGACAGTGTACTCGCTCTTTTCTCAATCGGGCACTTGAAAATGAGTTCTTGCGGCTTTCACGGATACTCCGTGTAGAATGATTTCCGTTTTGCAAACGGGGTGATTCTTGAAAACAATTCTGTTGACGCTGGGTCTTGCAATTCTTGCCGTTCTGCCTGGTTTCGCCGAAACCAGTGATGACGCCTATATCACTACGCAAGGCAACAGCTGGACTCTCGGATCGAAATCTGTAGAGATGACCATTGCGTTACAGAATGGGATGTTAGTGACAACCCATCTCAAGAACAAGCTCAACGGCCATGAGCTCTCGCCCTCCGATTCGACAGGCCCGTGGACGCTGACAGGCGCTAAGACGACAAAGCTCAAACAAGGTGAGCTTCAATTGGATTTGTCGCTCCAGCGAGACTCGCTGTCGGTGACCAGGACTTACGTGGTCTATCCCGGCTCCAGCATCATCCGCCAATGGACCGAATTCAAAAATACAGGATCGGCTGCTGTCAAACTTACCGATCCCGAATTTCTAAACACCAGCGCACGCCTGGGAGACCCGTTCTCTGTTGATTTTGACTGGATGACGGGCGGTGACAACGCGCACGGATCATGGACACTGAAAACCGAAAAACTCAGCGCCGGGAAGCCACGGCAGTTCGATTCTTATGATCCTTTTCCCGATCGCGGAGTGTGCGGAGATTTTGTCGACGACAGACCCAGTCTCAGCATTCTTCTGAATGACAAACCAATCTGGCCCTCCCCCGGGCAACACCTCATACAAAATGCGAATCGCTCGGTGACGATCGATGCCAGCACCGATCTGAATCAAGGCGACCGGCTTGTTTTCATCACCGCTCCAAACCGCGCGTTCGACGATATGCAGTTTGATCCTTCCATTGCCTACGCAGACGGGGAAGTCCACATTGCTTCAAAGGAATATGGAGCCGCCCAGGGCAAGAACGGATGGACCTATCAACTTGTCAACAATGGCAAGCTCGTCGACATGACGTTCGACGCCGGTAGCCTGCGATGGCAAGAAAAGAAAAATGACGAACTCGGGCCGTATGTCGCTGCACGCGAACAAAGGGGCGGCCTGACTGACGATGCCGTTCGCACATGGGTCGCGACGAAAACCGGAAGAGTAAGAGTCACCGCGAATCTATGTTCGGGCGCGCTGGCTGCCGACGCAAAACCGGGTTTTCGTGCTGGATCTGCAAGCTACGCTCCCTGGTCGGCCCTCTACAACTCCTCGACTCACGACGGTCTTTTCATTGGCTGGGATTATTTCGGGCGTTGGGCATCTTCTTATACCGAAGATGCTGATGGCACCGTGAAGGCTCGCATGAACGTCGCTGGATACCGCAGAGACCTGATGCCAGGAGAAACCGTTCAAACTCCGAAGGCTTTCATCGGACTATTTGCCGGTGACCTCGACGATGCTGGCAATGCGCTGCTCGATTGGCAGTATCGGTACATGTGGGATTACACCCGCGACGGCTGGTTTCCTGGCATTCGCATGCTCGGCGATTGGTGGAAAGGCACGCCTTGGGGATTGCCCGAAGGAAGCTGGACCGGGGGCGGCGGCGACTATGAGGGCACGTATCGCAAAGTGTTTCGCCTCGCCGACATGATGCGCGAAGTAGGTGCCGACGTTTATCACCGCGATTGGGGTTGGTGGGATCGCGCGGGCGACTGGAACGGTCCTGATTTCCGGGGTATGGGCGATTATCTCCGCAAGTCCGACATGGGACAGCTCATTTACGCGTTCCTTTACACCGTGGATCCGAAATCCGAAGTCGCGCAGGAACATCCGGATTGGGTTTTGAAGAACGGCGAAAATTGGACAGCAATGCACACGTTAGATATGTCCAAGCCGCGAGTAGTCGATTTCATGAAAGGCCAGCTTGATTCGTTCCACGACAAATGGGGCGACTTCGAGTGGCGTAACGACAGCATGATCACCAGCCCGAGCAATAACGACGACACGCCGATGCTTGGTGAAGACCAGGGCATGCGGGAGGTTTTGCGCGACTTTCTCGATAAATATCCAGCATCTTCTTTCCAGGCCGTGAACGGTGGCGGCAACTATGCTGGGTACGATTACGTTCGCTATTCCTCGAACATTCAATTCAGCGATGCTGGCGTTGGCCTCATGCGGAACTATTGGGCCGCACTTCTACTTCCTCCGGATAAAGTCGCCGACAACCCGGACGCCTGGCGTGATGTGGATAAGTACAACAAAGCATCATGGCGCGGCTGGCTTTGTCTGAATCCCGACACTGTGGGCGACACCTGGAATCCCGAAAAGCTGGATGGCTTGCGTGAGCTATTCGGGATTTACCACTACCTGCAAGCGAATGGCGTAGTTGGCCGGTGGGTTCACGTCTATCGTCCAATAGTCGAGGGCGATGATCCAACTATGTATTTCGAGCGCTTGAGCGGCGACGGCCTACGGGGCGTCATCATTCCTAAGCACACGGCTCAGGGTGCGGTCACCATCAAGCCCAAAGGCCTGATTGCGGACAAAACATACGTTGTGAATTATCAGGAGTCGAGTCAAGTTCAGAATCGTAGTGGCGCGGACTTGATGGCAACCGGAATTAAGTTCGAGACAATCGCGCCTGGCGAATTGATTTACCTCAACCTGCCGATGCACCCGGGCAGTTCCCTCGACAAAGAAGCGGCTAAAGCTCCATCGGGCGCGACGAAGGTCCGCGCTGACAATATGGGTTTCGCCGGTATCGAACTGAAATGGCAACCCGGCTCCGACAATAATTGGATCGCCTACTACGAAATCTTTAGAGACGGCTTGTCCATCGACAAAGTCGCAAAGGGAACGTTTTATTTCGATCATTCCGCTGGAGCAGATCTCGCTGCGACCTACGAAATCCGCACTGTTGACGGCGCAGGTAACTCCTCCGACCGTATTGCGGCGCAGGGCTCAGCCGCTAACCGCTCAAAAATTGTGGATGATGCTGCGAATGAGATCAACTTTAGCTCGCAATGGAAACACGCAACCGAAGAACCGCTGGTCGCCTATAAAGGAACAATCAGCTCCTCGAATGTGAAAGGCGCCACGGCTGACCTGACGTTTGAAGGCAAGCGCATCATCTGGTTCACTAAGCTTGGCGACGAAAATGGACAAGCAGCCGTCAGCATCGACGGTGGTCCCGCGCAGGTCGTCGACACCTACACTGCCGACGATATCTGGGGAGCCTCTGTGTATCGCAAGGAGTTTCCAACTGTTGGACGACACACCATCCACATCGAAGTCTTGGGCAGTCGTGGTGTGCATCCCAATCAGCGCTCAAAAGACACGCTAGTATTTCTGGACGGAATCCGCGCGGAAATGGATTAACATCACGCAACGCAGGGCTTCTAAACGTAGAAGTCCTGCGTTCTGATGTTTTGTTGTCATCTCCCGAACCTGCACGCTAATCACCACTGTTTAAGTATTGGTTGACAGACATCTCTCCATCAAACCTGTTTCGTTGCGCTTTCCTACTTTCGCGGGAACAAGTTCCCGTATTACTTCGTTAAAGCCCTGCAACAATGCTGCAGTCTTCAAGCTCGAACTCACTCCCTAACGGCTTGGAACGAAGTTCTGCATTTTAGAATCTTTTCTAAGCGCTTTGACCATGGATCATTTTATGCAATATCACCTGGGAAGATTCCCGTTTTTGCAGAGAATTTACAATCGCACGCGTTGGCCAATAATTTCCTGCCTTTTAACATTCTCTTAACAAGTATTTAGTATGCTCGTTCTATACAAATTCCTTTTTTGGCAATGATTTAGCACGTTTTTTATGTTTTGCGGATGTTGATGCTTCTCGAGTCCCACAACCGTTCCGCCCCGACTAAAAACAGTTTCAAAGACTCGCTTAGCTACATTTGGCTTGACTGTTTCGCCGCACGATTGCTATAAGCACAAATTATAAGCGTTTTGAAATTTTCAATAAATATCCGACGCCGGTTGCAGGCGTAGTCGCAATCCAGGAGAAATGATGAAATCCGATCTTTATTTCGAAAGCCAGCCTTGTGGACCGATCAAACCTGAAGGACTTTCACGGTTCCGGCGGCTTTCCTTCGCTCTAGCAATCTTCTCGGTCGTATGTCTGTTGGGTATTTCTTCCTATGCAAGCGTCGTCGCTGGAATTTCCGGCACGGTTACCGATCCGAGCGGCGCGGTTGTTTCTGGCGCAACCATCGAAGTGAAATCTTTGGACACCGGCATTGCTGAGACTCAGCAGACGAACGCTGGCGGTTTCTATTCATTTGTGAATCTTCAGCCGGGACACTATGACGTTGAAATTCGTCAAACTGGCTTCACGTCGTTCAAACAGACTGGATTAATCCTCGATGTTGACTCCGCCAAAGTTCTGAATGTCAAACTGAATGTCGGCAAGACCAGCGAGAAGGTCGAGGTCTCCGCCCAAGCCGTTCAACTTGATACAGCTAGCACGCAAAATGGACAGGTCATTGACGAAAAAACCATTACTGCTGTCCCTCTGGTAACGCGCAGCTATACCGATCTGCTGGCTCTGCAACCGGGCGTTGCACCTACTTCATCAGGTCTTGCGGGTGGACAGGGTGGTCAGTTTAGCGCGACCGGATTCACCTTTACCAATGTTTCCGGCGATCTGAACGCGGGCAACTTATCGGTCAACGGACAACGCGAATCGTCAAATGGTTTCCTGCTGAACGGCACAACAGTTCAGGAATTTGCTTTCTCAGGAACAGCCATCATCCCCAATCTCGATTCGATCGCAGAGTTCCGCATCGTGACGAATAACTTCGACGCGGAATATGGCAACTACGCCGGCGGACAAATCAACGTCATCACCAAGTCGGGGACAAACAATTTCCACGGTAGTGCCTTCGAATTTCTTCGCAATACCGACTTCGACGCCACCAATTATTTCTCGCAAAGCAAAGACAATACAACCAGAACGAATTTGGCGGCACCTTCGGCGGCCCGATCATTAAAGACAAAGTCTTTTTCTTCGGCGACTATCAAGGCAATCGTGTAGTCCTCGGACAAAGCGGTCAGACTGGACTCATTCCCGTTCCTTCCGCCGCCGAGCGCACCGGCGACTTCTCTGCCCTTGCCAGTTCTCTCAACGGTAGCGTGCAGGGACCAAACTGGGCGCAACAGCTTTCAACCACTCTGGGCTACACTGTGACAGCGGGCGAGCCCTACTACTTCGCCGGCTGCACCACAGCTCAGTGCGTATTCCCCGGCGCTCAAATTCCCACGACCGCGTTCAGCGCGCCGTCCACCAACCTTCTGCAGTTCATTCCTCCGGCGAACTCTGTCGACAGCAGTGGCAATTCCCTGTTCTCTCCCTCGGCCGCTCCATCGCGGCTATCTGACGACAAGGCCAGCGGTCGCGTGGATTACAACTCTAAGCTGGGCTTGCTGAGCGGCTATTACTTTTACGACTCGTACCTGCAGAGCGTACCGAACATCTTCCTGCCGGGTTTCGGTAGCAACTACAGCGGACGTTCGCAGGTTGCGGATGTGGGCGACTCCAAAACTCTGGGGTCGTCCTCGGTCAACGAACTGCGCGTGGGCGCAACCCGTCTCAGATATCTGATTCACGCTCCAACCGGCGGAAACGGCGTCACCCCGGCGTCCCTAGGCTTTCAAGAGGGCCCCGACACACTGGGTATCTCACCATCCCTGCCACAGTACGCACACGTTCCCCAATATTCACTTCAATGACTTTTCCTTCGGCGCATCAGGTGGCGCATTGGGCGTAACCGAAACCACGGTTCAAGCCACGGACAACTTCACCCGCATCATTCGCACTCACACCGTGACCCTGGGCGGACAGTTCCGCTACAACCAGCTAACCGAGTACAACGGCGGATCGAACGGGGATTTCACCTTCAACGGATCCGAAACCGGAGTAGATTTTGCAGACTTCCTTATCGGTGCCCCCGTCAATTATTCACAGGGCCAGGGCTTTCCCTCATACGGCCGCTCGCGTTATATCGGACTCTTCGGCCAGGATAGCTGGCGCGTTCGTCCGAACCTGACACTGAACTATGGACTGCGTTGGGATGTGAGCCGTCCCTGGTCGGAGAAGAATGGTCAGCTGGAAACTCTCGTACCGGGCTTGCAATCGACCCGATTTCCCGGTTCACCACTGGGATGGGTCTTCCCGGGCGACCCC
>Ga0206971_10091_pt1 | contig 31145 bp, 21 predicted proteins | sample Alteio_BWOrgHeat_85_FD_152917 | JGI IMG/M metagenome (GOLD analysis project Ga0206971, IMG submission 152917) | Enriched cells from forest soil in Barre Woods Harvard Forest LTER site, Petersham, Massachusetts, United States -... | ecosystem: Environmental > Terrestrial > Soil > Temperate forest >...
ACTCAACGCACACGGCCAAAAAAAAGGTTTTTGGGTTTGCATCAAATAGTCCCTTTGTAAAAAATCTATTAAAAAGACACATTACCCATTCCTTTCGTTTACTTTTAAACAAAATGATAACTTGCGCGTGAAATTAGATTTTCCTGCAGAATTTAGCCGCGTTGCACCAATGAACTAATGAACCAGTGAACCAATGAACAAACGAAAGATACCCCTGCTGATATTGATCCTCGGCGCCATCATGGCCATCTCCGCCACGCACGATTATTTTTTATTGCCCGAAAGCTTTTTTATGCACAAGGGCGATAAGCTAAGCCTGCACCTGGTTGAAGGCGACCAGTTTGCCAAACAAAGTGAAATGGGATTTCATAGCGGAAAGGTGATTTCTTTCTCGATACTGTCAGGCAAGAAGAAAACAGACCTGACAAGCCTTGCCCGCGACTCCGGCGCTATGCTGCTGAATTACCCGCTGGAAGGTACCGGCCAAAACCTTGTTTCCGTAACTACCGGGGTTGATCACAGCAATTACTCGCGCGACGCCTATTCTGACTTTTTAAATACGCTGGGTTACGATAAGCTGGCCGACAAAGTAAAAACCGGCAACCAGTTTAGGGTGAAGGAAAAGTATGCCCGGTATATGAAAACGCTGTTTTCGGTGGAGGATAATGACGGCCACGAGTATGATAAAGTATTGAATGAAGCGAGTGAGATTGTTTTAAAAGATAACCCCTACAAAAAGCGCTACGGCGAAGACCTGGTTGCGCAGCTGTTGTTTAAAGGCAAGCCGGCCAAAGGCGAACAGGTTAGTCTGTACATTAAATCGCTCGGCGGCAACGTTTACGCGCAGACATACACCACCGACGATAAGGGCGAGGTAACCATTACCATGAGCCGCGAAGGCATTTTTATGCTCCGAAATGTGCATGTTGAACCCACTACCGATAAGGACGCCGATTTTGTAAGCTGGTGGACCACTTACACCTTTTCTTTCAGCAGCTCAGATGATATGCTGAACTCGTATAAACAGTTTGGTTTTGGGGATATTCATTAAAGAATTTCGGATTTCGGAATTTCGATTTCGGATTTGTTTAATTTTAATACGAAATTCAGAGATGAACTTAAATATTGAAGAATTAAAGTTGATTTTATTAAACGGGTCTTTAACCGATATCAAAGTTGCCCTAAATAGTTTTGATATGGCTTCCTTCGACAAGAATGGCAGTAATATTTTGCATTACTATGTAAGAAGCCACAAATCAGTGCAAATGCATGCCGAAATCATAATACAATTATTTATGGACTTTGGGATTGATGTTAACGCGAAGCAATTGAAAATTCGTAAACGAACTGCTTTACAGTTGGCAGTCCTAATGCAATCAAGGGTCATTTTTAATACATTATTGAAGATCGGAGCGGATGTTAATATACAAGACCGGAATGGTAACGTGGCGCTATTTGACGCAATGTTTGTTTATAGTAGAGGCGATGACGGATATTTTATCAAAACGCTTATTTCAAATGGGGCAAACGTTGATGTCATGAATAACTATGGCGTTTCTCCTAAAGGGCTATCAGAAACGATAGCTAATTATGATACTAAGAAGTTCTTCCTTTAAAAATTAAATTGCACTAATATTAGGCTATTAGGCATCAATATTAAAATCCGAAGTCGACTTTTGGCTAATGACTCGAGACTTTAGACTTACTTGAAATCATTCCTTTCCATCCACTCCTGGCTAAAGGATTTTGGCGCTACGGTTGGCATCTCCCGGTAATGGCCCCAGGTTTTTTTGAAGAATTTTTTAAGCAGGAAGTTTTTTGTTTTTCCGCTGAAAAAATCCATCCATTTACGCTTTAACATGCCTTTTTTCCAGGCGAACCATCCCCATTTTTCAGCAGCTGTAACCAATTGCTCGTTCACGGCATCGCGGCGGTTTAGCAGCAGCATTTTATGTATATCGATTTTTACCGGGCAAACCTCGGTGCATTTGCCGCACAGGCTGGAGGCATAGCTGAGGTGTTTAAACTCGGCCATGCCATTCATGTGCGGCGTGATGATCGAACCAATAGGGCCGCTGTAGGTGGTTTCGTAACTATGACCACCAATGTTTTTATAAACCGGGCAGGCGTTTAAACAGGCCCCGCAGCGAATGCAGTATAAAGCCTGCCGCTGTTCTTTTTGGGCCAGCAGGTTGGTGCGGCCGTTATCCAGCAGCACCACATACATTTCTTCGGGGCCGTCGGTTTCTCCCGGCTTGCGGGGGCCGCTTAAAATGGTGTTGTAAACGGTCATGTTCTGCCCGGTGCCGTGGGTTGCCAGCATAGGCCAAAAAACGTCAAGATCTGCCAGCGACGGGATCAGTTTTTCAATACCCACCACGGCAATATGTATTTTAGGGAACGAAGTGCTCAGCCGCGCATTGCCTTCATTTTCGCTGATGGCGATGCTGCCTGTATCGGCGATTAAAAAGTTGGCGCCGGTTATGCCTACATCGGCGTGTACATATTTATCGCGCAGCAGTTCACGGGCTTTTTGCGTAAGCTGCTCGGGCGTAAAATCGAGGGGTGTACCGAAACGCTCGTTAAATAGTTTGGCAATATCCTCTTTGGAAAGGTGCATCGCAGGCGTAACGATGTGGTAAGGCTTTTGGCCAAGCAACTGTACGATATATTCGCCCAGGTCGGTTTCCAGGGATTCGATGTGATGATCCTCCAAAAACTCGTTCAGCTCAATCTCCTCGGTCACCATGGATTTGGATTTGACCACCGTTTTGGCGCCGGCTTTTTTCAGGATATTCAGGATCTCGCGGTTGGCTTCGACCGCATCATTGGCCCAGATCACCTTTCCGCCCCGCTTTTGAAAGTTCGATTCAAATTCCGGCAACAGCTTGTCCAGGTTTTCCATCACCCGCCATTTAATCACATGCTGCCTGCGTTTGGCGTTCTCCAAGTTCACCATGCGCGCAAGGCCGCGCTCAACCGCGGCATCGTACTTGCCAATGTTGTAGTTGATGATGCGCCGGTGTTTGGCATCAAATGCCTTTTCTTCGGCGGCAACCAGGAATTCTTCTGAAGCGTTCATTGGTTCACTTGTTCATTAGTTCACTCGTTCATTAGTGTAACCTCAACGACTAAGATATGTTTTTCTTTCGGACTTTACTGACTTTTCGGACTTTCGGACTCGAATCAACAAGCAATCTTCCCAACCCTCGTCGCGTGCCTTCCACCCTCAAACTCCGTTGCCAAAAATATCTTAACGATGCTTTTAGCAGTGTCAAACGAAATATGCCGTGCAGGCAAACATAAAATATTGGCGTCGTTATGGCTGCGGGCCCGCTCGGCTAACTCTTCGTTCCAGCAGATAGCTGCGCGGATACCCCGGTGTTTATTGGCCGTCATGGCTACCCCATTTCCGCTGCCGCAGATCAGGACGCCAAAATTAAATTCGCCGCTTTCAACGGCCGATGCTGCGGGATGGGCGAAGTCCGGATAATCGCAGGAGTCGCCCGAAAAAGGTCCGAAATCCTTTACCTCGTTCCCGGCCAGGGCCTCGATCAAAAGCTGCTTATACTCAAACCCGGCGTGGTCGCCGCCAATCGCTATTTTTAGTCCCTGTTTCATAGTATCAATTTGAAAATTTGGCGATTTGAAAATTTGAAGATGAAGGCCGCATTGTTTTAACCATTTTCAAATTGATACGTTTTCAAATCATCAGATCATCTGAACACCTTAATAGCTGCGCATGTACACATTCTCCCATCTGCACATCTGCATATCCCCACATCCACACATTGATTAGGCCAGCCCTTCAGCCTTCTCCCGTTTCAGCCTTCTCCGCTCCACAAAAGCAGAGACCATAATGCTGAATTCGTAAAGCAGGAACAGCGGTGCTGCTACTACCAGCATGGTCAATGCGTCGGGCGACGGCGTTATGATAGCCGCGAGCATTAATATCAATATCGTGGCATAACGCCTGGTCCGCCGCATAAATTTTGGCGTGAGGATGGTAAGGCTCGAAAGGATATACGCCACCATGGGCAGCTGGAATACAATGCCCGCCAAAAGCGTAAGCCAGGTTACCGACGAAATGTAATTGTCGATATCGAACATGTTAGTTATGGTGTCACTTACATTATACGTCGCGAAGAAACGGACGGAAAGCGGTGTAACGATATAATAGCCGAACAATACGCCCAGGAAAAACAAAAAGGAGGCATAAAACACAAACCCGCTGGCGGCTTTGCGCTCCTTTTCGTGCAGTGCGGGGCGAATGAAGCGCCAAAGCTCAAACAACAGGTAAGGAATGCCCAATATCAGCCCGATCATGATGGAGGTGTTAAGCTGCAGGGTAAACTGCCCGGCCATCTCGGTGTTAATAAGCCTGAAATTGAAGCCGTGAACGCAAAAATCGTCCGGGTTGATAAAAGACATGAGGCGGTGCAGCCCGTTCCCCATATTGCACATCATCCTGTAGGTCCAAAAATCGGGTTTTGTGGGCGCCAGTACGATGCCATGAAAAATGTCCCTGAAAAAAACGAAAGCGACGATTGCAAAAACCAGGACGAAAAGGGCCGTGCGTATAATATGCCAGCGCAGCGCTTCCAGATGCTCGAAAAACGACATCTCGGACTGCATGTTTTTGCCTTTTTCCCGGATAGAACTAACCAGTTTACTTCCCCAATTTGCCATTTTTTAAAATAAAATACCGGTGTGCGGCACCGGCAAATATAATACGTTCTTCTGTATAACTATCCGTTTAAGATTTTTACCGCAAAGTGCACAAAGGGAGAAGGCGCAAAGGCCACAAAGTTTTAATAATTTGTGATTTATTTTCTTCTCCGCGTTCTCTGCGCCTTCTTAGTGTTCTTTGTGTTAAAATTAAAGCGTTTCGTCTTCTATCCTTTGTTTATTCAGCATACTCAAAGGTTTCCATAAACTTAGTCGTAAAATTGCCGGCACGGAAGTTTGGGTCCTGCAGTAATTTTAAATGGAAAGGGATAGTGGTTTTAACACCTTCGATCACGAATTCGCTGAGGGCACGTTCCATGGTGCTTAGGGCTTCTTCGCGGGTTTGCGCCACGCAGATCACCTTGGCGATCATCGAATCATAATTCGGCGGGATAACATACCCCGTATAAACGTGGGTATCGATGCGTACCCCGTGGCCGCCCGGCGAATGGAAGTTGGTGATCCTCCCCGGGGATGGGCGGAAGTTATTAAAAGGATCTTCAGCGTTGATACGGCATTCGATGGCGTGCATCTGCGGCTCATAGTTTTTGCCCGAGATCGGTATGCCTGCGGCAACTTTTATTTGCTCCTTTATGAGGTCGAAATTGATCACCTCTTCTGTAACCGGGTGCTCTACCTGTATACGGGTGTTCATTTCCATAAAGTAGAAGTTCCGGTCCTTATCAACTAAAAATTCAACCGTTCCTGCGCCCTCGTATTTTACGGCCTTAGCGCCCTTAATGGCGGCGTCCCCCATTTTTTTGCGGAGCTTTTCAGTCATGAACGGCGAGGGCGATTCCTCTACCAGTTTTTGGTGCCGGCGCTGTATCGAGCAATCTCTTTCGGATAAGTGACACACCTTGCCGTACTGGTCGCCTACCACCTGTATTTCAATGTGGCGTGGGTCCTGCACATATTTTTCCAGGTACATGCCGTCGTTGCCAAAGGCTGCTCCCGACTCGGCACGTGCCGAGTCCCAGGCGTTTTCAAACTCTTCGTCTTTCCAAACAATGCGCATGCCGCGACCGCCGCCGCCTGCTGTAGCTTTTAAAATAACCGGGTAACCAATTTTTTTGGCAATGTCAATACCCTCCTTCACGCTGTTCAGTAAACCTTCGGAACCGGGGATAGTAGGCACGCCGGCTTTTTTCATCGTTTCCTTTGCCGAGGCTTTATCGCCCATCGCGTTGATCTGCGCTGCGGTAGCGCCGATAAACTTTATACCGTATTCGGCACAGATCGCCGAAAATTTTGCATTCTCCGACAGGAAACCGTAGCCGGGATGTATGGCGTCAGCATTCGTCAGCTCTGCCGCCGATATGATGTTCGGGATATTTAAGTAGGAATCGCGGCTTGGCGCGGGGCCGATGCAAACAGCCTCGTCCGCAAAACGGACATGCAAGCTGTCCCGGTCCACAGTGGAATATACAGCTACAGTTTTGATGCCCATTTCCTTGCAGGTTCTGATGATCCTGAGGGCAATCTCACCGCGGTTAGCTATTAAGATCTTTTTAAACATGGTTATAATGTGCAAATGTGCGTATGTGCATATGTGCAAATGATTGTTTGAATGTGCTTTTCATCCGCACATTCACGCATCTGCACATCCGCACACTTATATGGGTTCAACCAAAAACAAAGGCTGGTCATATTCAACCGGCGAGGCATTGTCAACCAGTATTTTTACAACACGGCCCGAAACTTCTGCTTCGATCTCGTTGAAAAGCTTCATCGCTTCGATAATGCAAAGCACGCTGCCCGGTTTTATTTCGTCGCCAACGTTAACAAACAATGGTTTGTCGGGACTGGCCGATCTGTAAAAGGTACCGATCATCGGCGACCTTACCGTTATGTATTTCGATGTGTCGGCAACAGGGGCCTCAACTGCCGTTGGGGCGACAGGAGCCGGTGCTGTAGCCGCCGGCGCAGCCGGATGGGGTTCTGCCGGTACTGTCGCACTAACGTAAGTTGGCGCCTGGTTGGTTTTTATGGTGATTTTAAAACCTTCCTGCTCGATTGAAACTTCGTTTACCCCCGATTTGGAGACAAAGCGTATAAGGTCCTGAATTTGTTTAATATCCATGCCCGGTTGTTAATTGGTGGTTGATAAAGTTACTATTTTAATATGCAGATGTGCAAGTGTGCGGATATGTAAGTTTAATGTGCATATGTGCGGGTGTGCAGATGTGCAAATTAGTACTGTTCAGCATATTCGTGCAATGCGCAAATGCATGGATTGTATTTTTATATGAATTATGACAACAAAGGCAGTTTACTAATGTTCAGCTACCGGGTGCAAATATATTATTTAAGCGGTCAATTAGTAATCTACTAATCGCACAAATCGATTTTCATCTTCCCATCCGCACATCCGCACATCCACATATTTGCATATTTGCACATCCGCACATCAGTAAGCCCATTTCAAATATACCGATCCCCAGGTAAAACCACCGCCAAAGGCCGCCAAAATCAAATTGTCGCCTTTTTTAAATTTGTCTTCCCATTCCCACAAACACAGCGGCAGGGTTCCGTTAGTTGTATTGCCATACCGCTCGATATTGATAATTACCTTGTCTTCGCTTATCCCGCAGCGGTTTGCAGTAGCATCAATGATGCGCTTATTGGCCTGGTGGGGTACCAGCCAGGCCACATCGCCGGCCACCAGGCTGTTGCGTTCCATTACTTCTGCTGCCACATCCGCCATTTTGGTTACGGCGAATTTAAACACTGCCTGCCCTTCCTGGTAAGCAAAATGCTGGTTGGCATCAACGGTTTCATGCGTCGCCGGGTTTACCGAACCCCCTGCCTTTTGGTGCAGGTAAGGTGCGCCTGAGCCATCGCTTCTTAATATCGAATCGATCACGCCGTTACCTTCGTCATTGGGTTCCAGCAAGACAGCGCCCGCGCCGTCACCGAAAATAATACAGGTAGCGCGGTCTTTATAGTTAACGATGGCCGACATTTTGTCGCCGCCTACTACCAAAACTTTTTTATGCTTGCCGCTCTCTATAAATTGCGAACCGGTTGCCAGTCCGTACAAAAAGCCGGAACATGCCGCCTGCAGGTCATAACCCCATGCGTTTTTTGCGCCGATCTTATCGGCAAGGATATTTGCCGTAGCCGGGAAAACAAAATCAGGGGTGGTGGTGCAAAAAATGATCAGATCTAAATCTTCGGCGCTGATGCCGCGCTTCTCCAGCAGGGCATTTACCGCCGGAACGGCCATGTCAGAAGTGCCCAGGCCCTCGCCTTTTAATACCCGGCGTTCTTTAATGCCGGTACGGGTGACGATCCACTCGTCGTTGGTTTCTACCATGCCTTCCAGCTCGTGGTTGGTTAATACATAATCGGGTACATAACCATGCACGGCGGTAATAGCAGCGTGAATTTTACTCATTGTTGTGATTTACTGAAAAGCCAGCTTGATCTTTCCGGTCAAGTCGCTTTCCACCATATTTTTGGATAGCACCACCATGTTTTTGATGGCTTCGGGGCTCGATATGCCGTGCCCCACCAATACAGGCGCATTTACGCCCAAAATAGGGCTGCCGCCGTACTGTTCGTAATTGAACATGTCAAAAAAGTCGTCCCTGATGTGCCTTTTCACTGATGCTTCATAAATCGACTCGGCAAGTTTCAAAACAACATTTCCCGTAAAGCCGTCACAAACAATCACTTCGGCAAAGTCCTCAAAAGCATTGCGCCCTTCAACATTGCCCACAAAATTGATGTGTTTATTGTCCTTCATCAGCGGATAAGCCGCCTGGCAAAGAATATTGCCTTTTTCCTCTTCTTCGCCGATGTTCATCAGCGCAACACGCGGATTCGGCATATTGTAAACATATTCGGCAAACAGGCTGCCCAATGTGCCGAATTGCGGAAGATATTCGGGTTTGCAGTCGGCATTGGCGCCAACGTCAACCAAAACGCTTAAAGTGCCTTTTATTTGCGGGATAATAGCGGTGATAGCGGGACGCAAAACGCCCGGAATAGTTTTTACGCTGAACATGGCCCCAACCAGCATGGCGCCGCTGTTGCCTGCCGACGAAAAGGCATCGATTGCCCCTTCTTTAAGCAATTTAAAGCCAAGCGAAATGCTCGAATTTGGTTTTTGAACAACCGCTTTGGTAGGATGCTCGCCCATGCCAATTACCTCGGTAGTATGCACATACTCGATATTACCGGGGTCGAAATTTTGCTCACGAAAAATGGCTTCGGCAACGTTTCGGTCGCCAAAAAGCACCAGTATTTCATCGGGCTTAAGCAATTTGTGCGCAGCAATTGCCCCCAGCACAGTTGCCTGCGGGGCAAAGTCGCCGCCCATAATATCCAAGCCAATCTTCATTGCAGAAAATTAAACTTAGGCTACGGCAGCTTTCTCAATCAGTAATTTACCGTTGTAGTAAACATTACCGTCAACGGTATAAGCGCGGTGAGGCAAATGTACAGCACCTGTAGTTTTGCAGGTAGTGAGTGTTGGCATTACGGCCTTGTCGTGTGTACGGCGTTTATCCCTTCTTGATTTGGATATTTTTCGTTTTGGATGTGGCATGATCCTGTTTTTTTAAATTCAATTTTTTAAATATTACGCTTTGTTGGCTTCACCTAAATCTTTTCCAAAGTAAAGGACTTAAAAAAAACCAATGTCGCGCTCTTCGCTTTCTTTTTTAGCCCCTCTCTTTTGGAGAGGGGTTGGGGTGAGGCAACCCTAATTCAATTCAATTTTTTAAGCGCATCCCAACGCGGGTCAACTTGCTCCGGGTTGGTATTTACTGTCAGCTTGCTTAGGCTTTCCAGCATTTCTTTATCACAATACGGGGTCATCCCCTCGTCAATGCAGACCGTGGTAAGCGGCAAAGCAACATTTATATACTCGTATATCAACCCCGCAATATCAATCTCGTGGTCGTTTTTGGTGAGGAGGATGATCTCCTCATCGTCATCACCTTCTTCGCTGCTGAACTTGGCTATCTGCTGTTCGCGAACATGAACCAACTGCGGATATTGCGCCAGGCAGCGGTCGCAGTTGGCAAAAATGGAACCTTTGATGTCGAAATTCAGGATTAGCATTGTTTCCTGTTTGTCGAGCTCCACCCGGCACTTTAAATCAGCCTTTTTTACCAGCGAATATTCAAACTCGTCAAAAAATGCATCAGTAATATCATATTCAAACTGATGCTTCCCCAGCTTAAGGCCGGTAAAAGGGATCGAATATATCCTTAGCGATTTCAATGAGCAACAATTAGCCCGCAAATGTAAGGATAAAATTTAAATGTGGAAAAGGTTTTTTAAAATGTGGAGAAGAGGGCTAGTTGGCGGGAATCAACTTAAAGTTAAGTCATTGTTTATTTGCGATTTTTCTTGTTTTTATAATTTAGAAACAGTTAGGTTTATAGGGGCTTTATTTTTTCTAGATCACAACCCAGAACTATAGACCATGATCAAAAAACTACGTTTCGTTTTATTGCTGCTTGTACTTTCAGGTATTAAAGACGTCTTTGGGCAGGCGCCTTCGATTAGTTACACAAGTCCGCATACCTATACTACCGGGACCACTATACCTAACCTACTGCCTTCAAACAAAGGCGGAGCGGTTCCGGCAACGGCATACCAACAGGTCAGTACGTTCGCAGGCCTTGCCGGAGTACGCGGTTTAGTCAACGGAACTGGAAGCGCTGCTCGCTTTAATTATCCGGTGGCACTTGCAATAGATGCAACAAATAATATTTACGTTGTCGATGGGATTAACAACGTAATAAGAAAAATAACCGTGACAGGGGTTGTCACAACCTATGCGGGGACTGGTGCCTATGGTGCAAATAACGGGCCCGCGTTAACCGCAACATTTGTAAACATGTCTGGTCTGACAATTGACCCTTCCGGTAACCTGTATGTTTCAGATGCGGCTACTGAATTAATAAGAAAGATTACACCCGATGGGACAGTTTCAACCTTTGCAGGTCAGTTTAATGTGGCAGGAGCCGCAAATGGGCAAGGCGCTTCTGCCACTTTCTTTAGCCCTACAAGTCTGGCATCTGATAAGAGTGGAAATATTTATGTAGTTGATGCTGGGAACTTCCTAATAAGGAAGATTACACCAGATGGCACAGTATCAACCTTTGCTGGTCAGGCAGGTATTTATGGGTCCGCTAACGGGCCTGTTGCGACCGCTACCCTTAATCCAAATGCGATCGCACTTGACGCAATCGGAAACCTATATTTTTCAGATAATAGCAACGTTATCCGGATTATCTCCGGCGGCCAAGTAAACACATTTGCGGGGAATGGCGTAAAGGCCTCTGTCGACGGCCCGTTAGCATCTGCAAGTTTTTATCAACCCGGCGCGATTGTCTTTGATGCTGCCGGAAATATGTATGTTGCTGACGATGTGACTATACGAAAAATTGCCCCGGATGGAACCGTGTCTATGTTTGCGGGAATGTTAGGAAAGAGTGGTTCTACTGATGGAGTGGGTGCACTCGCCAGTTTTACTGGCCCAACCGATTTCGCGATGGATGGGTTTGGCAATATCTTTACAACCGATATTATTTCCAGTACCATCAGGAAAATCGCTGCTACCGGATATGCAATTAACCAACCCTTGCCAAATGGTTTGATATTCAACTCTGCAACTGGCGCTATTAGCGGCACGCCTGCCATATTCTCGCCCTCAACCACCTACACAGTAACCGGATATAATACATCCGGTCAAGGCTTGGCAACAGTTGCTATTGCAGTAACCGGTACGCTAAGCTTCCCGCCGATTGCAACGCAAACGTACGGGGCAGCTGATTTCAGCCCTGCGGTTACCACCACAGGAATAATAACCTATTCTACGCCCGACAGCACGGTGGCATTCATCGTAGCCGGCAAGGTTCATATCGCAGGCATCGGGAAAGTAACTATCAGGGCCGCCAACAGCAGCGACACCATATCACAAGTATTAACTGTTGTGCCGGCGCCGCTTAGTATTATAGCCGACAACAAAAGCAAGAATTACGGCGCCGCAAATCCTCAACTAACGGTAACCTACAGCGGGTTTGTTAACGGCGACACACCGTCCAAAATACAGCCGCCGTCGATAACCGCTAGTGCGTCGCAGTCGTCGTCGCCAGGCATTTATCCAATTATTGCGTCAGGTGCGGTTAGCGGTCATTATACTTTTTCCTATACGCCAGGAACATTGACCATATTGGGCGGTAATACAACGCAAACAGCACCGATCATCAAATATCCAAAGCCTCCTCAATTTATTTCTGGCCAAGCGATTACCCCTATTACCCCGGCAAACACAGGTGGTACGGTTCCTGCTACGGTATACGGCCAGGTAAGCACGGTTGCTGGAACGGTTGGTGTTATGGGTTCGACAAACGGGAAAGGAACCGCTGCAAGCTTTAGTCAACTTCAGGGGATAACAATTGACGCAAAAAATAATCTATATGTAAGCGAATATGGCAACGATATCAGAAAGATAACGTCGGATGGTATCGTGAGTACGTTTGCCGGAAGTGGAGTTGCCGGTTCTGCGAATGGCCGGGGAACCGCCGCAAGCTTTAACGATCCACTGGGGCTGGCAATAGACAGCACAGGTAATATCTATGTGGCTGACCAGCAAAACAAACTGATTAGGGAAATTACAGCGGGTGGCCTGGTCAGCACATTTGCTGGTGGCGGAACTGCCGCATCCGGTTCGCGTCTGAAAGTCGGCTTCTCGTCCCCAAATGCTATAGCCAGAGATAACCAGGGAAATTTTTACATCTCTGATGAATTCTACTGGGTTATTGATAAAATAACACCGGATGGACAAGTCTCCAAGTTTGCCGGCAATGGATCATCTGGATCCAGTAATGGCCTGGGGACAGCGGCTAGTTTTAACCAGGTTCAGGGTGTTACAGTGGACGGGCAGGGTAATGTGTACATTGCTGATGGCGGAAATTTCGTAGTACGAAAAATTACACCGGCTGGATTGGTTAGCACGCTTGCGGGAAATGAGACCATGGGTGTACAGGATGGGATCGGATCGGCCGCTAGTTTTTCCTTTTTTCAGGGAATAACCGCTGATGCCGCGGGGAATGTGTTTGTTGGCGATAATAATGAAATAAGAAAAATTACTCCAGACGGAGCCGTTAAATCAATAGCGGGTCAGCCAACCACTTCCAATTCGACGATGCCGAATTATGGCTATGCAGATGGAATCGGCACATCTGCAAAGTTTTTTAGCCCCTCCAGTCTGGTATTTGATAACGTAGGCAATTTATACATTACAGACGCAGGCAATCAATTGATCAGAAAAATGGTGACAACCGGGTATGCCATTGATAAACCACTGCCGGCAGGCTTATCTTTTGATCAAACTACAGGCACTATAAGTGGAACACCGGTGGCGCCGCTGGCCCCAACTGCCTTTTATGTTACAGCCTATAACACTTCCGGAGCGAGTACAGCGCCGGTCACAATATCCGTTTCGCCTTCCGCCAACGCCAACCTGTCCACCCTGGGCCAAAGTGCCGGCAGCTTAAGCCCGTCATTTACAAGCGCAACCACCAGCTATACCGACAAAGTAAGCAATGCTACCGCAACCATAACCTTAAAACCGGTTAGCAGCGACGGCACGGCAACCATAACCGTAAACGGCATAGCGGTAAAGACCGGCACAGCCACTGCCCCTATCGCGCTAACCGAAGGCGGCCAGACCGTGATCACCACGGTGGTAACAGCACAGGATGGTGTAACCACGAAAACGTACACACTTACGGTAACCCGGGCTCCGTCAAGCATTGCCACCCTTGCAAACCTGCAGCCAGACAGCGGCACGCTTAGCCCGTCATTCGCAAGCGGCACTGTTAAATATACCGACAGCGTAGCCAATGCTCTTACCACCATCACCGTTACGCCAACCACAACGGATGCCAATGCGACGGTAACGGTAAACGGAGTGGCAGTTGCCACAGGCACGGCCTCCGCTCCGTTCGCCCTGCACGAAGGCGCTTCAATCACAATCACACTGGTAGTCACCTCCCAGGATGGCGCCGCCACCAAAACCTATAGCCTGAAGGTAATAAGAGAACCTTCAGCCAATGCCGCCCTCTCAGGCGTCAAACTAAGTAATGGTACATTGAGTCCGGCATTTGCAAGTGCAACCACCAGCTATACCGCCAGCGTAGCTAATACGGTTTCAACTATCGCCGTCACTTCAATAACTGCGGATACCAATGCAACGATAAAAGTGAACGGCACAGCGGTGGCATCCGGTATGGCATCAACCCCGATCTCGCTGGCCGAAGGCGCTCAAACGACCATCACTGCAGTGGTCACGGCGCAGGATGGCGCCACCACTAAAACGTATACGATAACCGTAACGAGGGCGCCATCAGCAAACGCCAACCTGTCCACGCTCGGTCAAAGCGCCGGTGGACTGACGCCTGCATTTAGCCCCGCAACCACCAGCTATACCGACAATGTAAGCAATGCCACAAAATCGATAACCCTGAAACCGGTAAGCAGCGATGCCAATGCTACAATAAAGGTGAACGGCACCACGGTAGCATCAGGAACAGCAATAAGCCCGATCGCGCTTGCAGCAGGCCCCAATACCATCACCACGGTAGTGACCGCCCAGAATGGCACCACGACCAAAACCTATACCCTTACGGTAACAAGAGCAGCGGGCCCCGTGGACAGCTACAGCCCCGGCATCAGCGTCACCAAACCAACGGAAACAGCACAAATGGTTGATGACGGCCTGCTGGTACATCAGGGCCTATCACCTAATAGCGATGGCGTAAACGACTTTTTACAGATAGACAATATCAGCCAATATCCCGATAACAAACTATCGATTATGAACCGTAACGGGCAGCTGATCTATGAAGTTAAGGGCTACGACAACAGCTTAAAAACCTTCGATGGCCACAGCAACAAAAACGGTCAGATGCAGTTGCCAGGGACTTATTTTTACCAGCTGGATTATACCGTAAACGGCGTAACCAGGCACAAAACCGGGTTTATTATCTTGAAGTATTGATTAGACCATAGTCGATGGTCCGTAGTCCATAGTAATAGAATCAGCAGCTTATTTACTAAAGGCTATGGACCATTGACTATGGTCCTTTACAGAAACTCCAGTTGCAGCTTTCTTCGGGCTAACCTCTCCGGTGTCTGATGTCTACTGTATAACGTTTAAGATGTGAGAAAGCGATACTCACGCAAGCATTAATCCAAAGTTAAATTAACAGCTTTCTGCTATTTTATTTTTTTATAGCATAAAAACGGGTAGATTTATGTCTGTTTTTGTTTTTCTATATCACAGCTATATAACAAACCATGGTCATAAAGCGCCGGCTATTATTAATACTGCTTTTAATAGCAAGCCTGAAACTTGTTGTCGCCCAGGCGCCGAATATATCTTACATTAAATCCGGCTACTCCATAGCGCCGGGTGTTGCATTTTCGATCAGCCCGGTTAATAGCGGCGGCGCGGTGCCGGCCACTGTTTATGGTGATGTAAAGATTTTTGTTGGGGCCGCTATTGCAACGCCGGGCTACCAAAACGGCCCCGACACCTCTGCCAGGCTTAACATCCCCCAGCAAATGGTACAGGATGCATCGGGAAACTTTTACGTGGTTTGTTCCGGTAACAACGGGGTCAGGGAGATAACCCCGGCCGGCGTAGTAAGCACTTTTGCCGGCGACCTTACAGGTCTTGCAGGGCTAAAAAACGGCACGGGGACTTCCGCGCTCTTCTATTTTCCGGACGGCCTGGCCATTGACGGTTCCGGTAATCTTTATGTGGCCGAGTATAATAACAATACGATCCGAAAGATCACGCCTGACAGCGTGGTGACCACTTTTTATGCGGCTCCGGCTCCTTTTGGCCCTGCGGGTTTATGTTTTGATAACTCGGGCAACCTGATCGTAACGGCACAGGATGCCAACCAAATCATAGCTATTAACCCATCGGGTATTGCCACCGTGATAGCCGGCAGTACTACGGCAGGCTATGTTAACGGGCCGGTTGCCTCGGCGCAATTCAATAATCCTACAGATGTGCGTGTTGACGGTTCCGGTAATATGTATATTGTAGATTATATGAACAATGCGGTCCGCGAAATAACGCCGGGCGGCATAGTCAGCACGATTGCGGGCAGTGACGTGAGCGGGAATAAGCCCGGCTATGCCAATGGCATTGGTACGGCCGCAATATTCAATAACCCTGCCGGACTTGTTATCGGCGCGGGCGGCGTTATTTATATTGCGGACATTAACAATCATGATATCCGGCGTATCATGCCCGACGGGACGGTAAGTTTGTTAGCCGGAAGCGCGGTACAGGCAACGGGCGACAGCGATGGGATAGGCACGGCGGCAGGTTTCAACTACCCGGTGGCCATGTACATTGACAATAACGGGGTGGGTTATATCAGCGAGTTTGTGGGCGCCAGGATACGCAAGATTATTCTTACAGGCTATTCTATTTCGGGCACGCTCCCGCCTGGCTTGACTTTTGACCCTACCACCGGAACCATAAGCGGCACCCCTACGGCTGTAAGCCCGGCTACCAGCTATACGGTCACCGGCTTTAATACCAGCGGCCTGAGTTCGGCGGTTGTTAACATTGGCGTGGCGCCGGGCCCCAATACAAGCTTGATAGGATTAAAAAGTAGTCCGGGTACCTTATCGCCTGCTTTTAAAACCGCCACCACAGCCTATTCCGTTTCTGTAGGAAATGCGGTTGCTTCCATTCAACTTACGCCTACCACATCGGACAGCACCGCAATTGTGACGATTAATGGTTCAGTGGTAGCATCGGGCGCCTTATCGCCCGCTATACCGCTGTCGGTCGGATCAAATTCAATTACTATATCCGTGGTCGACAACGGCGGAACAACGGAAAGTGATTATACGGTTACCGTAACCCGGGCGCCCTCCAATAATGCAAACCTGTCAACCCTGGGCCAAAGCGCAGGCGGATTGACGCCAGCATTTTCAACCGCAACCACCAGCTATACTATCAATGTAAGCAACACCACCGCATCGATCACGCTTAAACCCGTTAGCAGTAATGCCGGCGCAACCATAACCGTAAACGGCGCCGCAGTCGCTTCCGGAACAACAACCGCCCCAATCGCGCTGACCGGGGGCGCTCAAACAGTAATCACAACGGTCGTAACCGCCCAGGATGGAACAACAACCAAAACCTATACGTTAACGGTAACCCGGGCATTGTCAGCCAACGCCAATTTGGCTACCCTGGGCCAAAGTATTCACGGGCTGACCCCAGCCTTTTCAACCGGCACAATAAGCTATACCGATAATGTCAGCAATGCAACAGCGAGCATGATGCTAAAGCCGGTAAGCAGCGATGCCAACGCAACGATACAGGTAAACGGTACAGCTGTGACTTCCGGAACCGTGTACGGGCCAATTACATTGGCCCCCGGCGCAAATACCGTTACCACAGTAGTAACCGCGCAGAATGGGACCACGAGTAAAACCTACACGCTTACGGTAACCCGCGCAGCAGGACCCCTCAACAGGTACTTCCCGATAGCCAGCGAGACAGGCCTCAGCATCGCAAGGCCCATTGAAACACCTGCATTGGCTGAAGACGGCATCATGGTTCACCAGGGCATATCGCCCAACGGAGATGGCGTAAACGATTTTTTGGTGATAGAAAATATCAGCCGGTACCCCGATAACAAACTATCGATTATGAACCGTAACGGGCAATTAATCTACGAGGCAAAAGGCTATGATAACAACTCAAAAATATTCGACGGCCACTCAAACAAGAACGGGCAGATGCAACTGCCGGGGACTTATTTTTATCAGTTAGACTATACGGTAAGCGGTATTATCAAGCACAAAACAGGGTTTATTGTATTAAAATATTAATGTCAGCTATTAGAGGTTGGTGATTAGAGATTAGGAGAAAAACTAATCTCTGATCACTAATTTCGCGTTTTGAGGCCCACCGTCGAGTGTGGATATCCGACCGACGAATATCGCTGTCGCGCGCTTTACGTTTCGTTATTTAAAGGCCTGCATCTGTGGTTATTAACCCGCCCGGCAGTCGTTTGCATAATATCCTTGCTAACCTTTAATAAATCAAAGCCGCTTTTCGTCCGCCGTTTCAGCGCTTTTACTAAATCACGGTATTGCAGTTTGGCCATTGTGTTACTTTTAGTAGGCGGAATGACGGCGGGGCGCACATCGATGTAAATATCGCGTTTGTGTCGTCTCATCAGCTTAAAATAACACCCCGCTCCTTTCCCAGGATCAGTATGCATATAAACGTAAAAATGAGTTGGCCTGCCGTATGGGTAAACACCAGGGGCTCCTTAGGAATAACAAAAGGAATTGCAAAGGCCATGTATAATATTATCGCCCCGGTGTTGTTTGGGGTTTTAGCAGCGCTTCCATTCCATGTATCGGCGCAAAGCATCGTTTATCCCGCCCAGTTGATCTGTACGGTTGGGCAGCCGGCAAATTTCGTGCCTGTAAGCAGCGGCGTTATGCCTTATGGCACTTATGTCGATAGTGAGCTTGGCGGCGCGACCCAACTTGCAACCGGTATACACGGGATAGCAGTTGATTCTACAGGTAATTGGTACGTTGGTCACTCGGTCCACGAGACTGGACATTATTTTTATTTCTTTGGCCAAAAAATGCATATTGGTGACGAATACTTCACTTTCGTAGCGCAAAACGCAAACGCTACAAATGGCGTAACCTATCCGGGCGCGGTACAAGTGGCGATAGACGCATCAGGAAACCTTTACGTAGCGGATGGCACTTCGTCAACTATCCATGTATTCCAGCAGGGGGCGGGTAACCCGGCCGAAATAGGATCGGGTTTTAGTAAACCAACAGCCGTAGCAATTGACAAAGCGGGCAATGTATATGTTGGCGACAGCGGCAACCATGCCATATATAAACTCAACGGCGCCGGTCCGCCGATCTGTTGGGCAGCCGATCTGCGCTTAGGCAGCATCCAGCAAATGGCGGTCGACGCAACAGGCAATATTTATGTTGCCGCAGGTAGTACAACGTATAAAATAGCAGGGAGGGGCGCGGCGCTTGTTGATTTGAGTGCAGGTGGTCCGGCTGTGGGTGGTTCGGGTGTTGCCATAGATATAAATGGCAATCTATATTTTAATGCTGGTCCGGCAATAAGAAAAAGATCGCCTAACGGGAAAGATAGTATAATTAATATCGATCCTAACGTATCTGCCGATGTCCTGGATTTAGCTGTTGACGGCAAGGGCGAAATTTTTTACAACACCACCGCAAATAGTACCAGGATACTTCAGCCCAGGGGCGGGTACCATCTTGTTCCAAACAACCCATTGCCGGCGGGTCTTCGCCTTGATCCCGTCACCGGCGCCATCAGCGGAACACCAACCGAAGTAACAGACCAAGCAGTATACACCATTTCTACCGATGGTAATTCTATTGTCTACGCCGACGTATTAATCACCGTTAATCCAGCAGCGCCTACCCTAAGCTATCCAACTGCATTGAAATTCTTTCAAGGGGAAGCGATCCAGCCCGTATACGCTTCCGGCGCCCGTTTGTCTCCCTCGCAATATTTTACACCACCCGAAATGGATGGCAGCGGGTTTAACAACCCTACCGGCGTGGTGCGCGACCACCTCGGCAATATTTATGTATCCGATTTCGGCACCAATTCGGTTAAAGAAATACCGCTGGGCGGCAACATTGTTACCGTTGCCACCAATTTAAACGGGCCGCGCGGGCTTGCGGTTGATGCGGCGAACAATGTTTATGTAGCCGACTGGGGAAACAATGCTGTAAAAAAAATATTTGCCGGTGGCGCAGGCATTAGTACCATTGGTTCAGGTTTTAGCAGCCCATACGACGTAGCCGTTGACCAAAGCGGAAATGTATATGTTGCCGACCTGGGGAACGGCGCGGTAAAAAAGATCCCGGCAGGCGGCGGCAGTGTAGTTTCGGTTGGCAGCGGTTTTGTGAACCCGAACGGCGTAGCCGTAGACGGCAATGGCAATGTTTATGTGACGGACCTGGGCCTGACTTCGGTAACCGTATTGCCTGGGGTTAACGGACCTCAAAGATACATCGGCTCCGGCGGACTTCAAAACGCCGCAGCAATATCCGTTAATAGTGTTGGCGATGTATATGTTGTCACCGCAAACGGCAGGTTGTATCGGATCGATCCCAATAACAACAGGACCGAGGTAAACGTTAACGGCACTTATGATTTCCAAAAACCTGTGGCCCTTTTTGCCGACTACTCCATATTAATAGCCGACCAGCTAAACACATCGATAGATGAACTTTATCCAAACGCAGGCTATTACGTCTCCCCGCAGCTGCCCGCCGGGCTGGTATTCAGCAGCGATTTTGGATATATTACCGGTACGCCAACCACCACAAGCCCCAACAACACTTATACGGCAATTGGCTGGAATGTAACCGGCGGCGGGACCGCCCATTTTACTTTACGTGTTGATTTGCCGCCGCCCACCATAAGCTATACCGGTCCGAATAATTATTTAGTGGGCACTGCTATAACGCCGCTTGTGCCGAACAGCAGTGGGATGGGCCTCCCTGGTTATGCCCCGCCAACAACCGTGGGGACAGGTTTCAACCTGCCCGCCGGCGTCGCCGGCGATGCAAACGGCAACCTTTTTGTAACCGATGCGGGCAGCAATACGGTAAAGGAAATATTGTATAACAGCGGCACGGTAATGACCGTGGGCGCCGGCTACCAAAACCCGCATGGTATTGCTGCTGATGCTTCGGGCAACCTTTATATTGCCGATTATGGCAATAACGCCATTGACGTATTACGGCTGTCGGGAATTAACTATAGTGCCGCCGGTACCATCGGCTCAGGATTTTTAAACCCGGCAGGTGTGGCTGTGGATAGGGCAGGCAATATTTATGTGGCGGATTATGGCAATAACGCCGTAAAAAAAATACCCCAGGGCGGCGGCGTGCCGGTAACGCTGGGGTCGGGCTTCTTAAAGCCATCGGGCGTTGCTGTTGATGGCGCCGGAAATGTGTATGTTGCCGACCTGGGTAATAAAGCCGTGAAAATGATCCCCGCCGGCGGCGGCGCTGCGGTAACCTTAAGCAGCGGCCTGTCAAGCCCTACGGGGATAACCATTGATGCCTCGGGCAATATACTGGTTGCGGATGCGGGGGCCAATACCATTTTGAAAATCCCGCCGGGCGGCGGTACGCCTACCACTTTGCTGTCGGGTTTTTCAGGCCCCTCAGGGATACTTGTGGACGCGCTGGGCAATATCTGCATCGCTGACCAGCAAAATAATGCGGTTAAAAAAGTAGTGCCTACAGGTGGATATTTTGCAAACACCTTTTTACCGGCCGGGCTAACTTTGGATAACAGCACAGGCACTATCAGCGGTACACCCCTAATGCCCGTACAGGCTAAAAATTATTACATAACCGGGTACAATTCCTATTATCCTACCACGGCGCCGGTAAATATTGCCACATTTTCGCCGGCGCCGGCTATCAGTTACAGCAGCCCCCTGAATTACCTGGTGGGCGCGCCTGTTACAACACTGGCCCCGGTTAATACAGGTGCGGCGGTTTCGGCGCCGGCTTATAATACCAGCACTACCTTTGCTGGCAGCGGTTTTTCCTATCCGATGGGCGTGGCCATCGATGCTGCCGGCAACCTGTATGTTGCGGATAATTTACATTTTAAGGTGCAGAAAGTACCGGCGGGCGGCGGTGCCAATATTACGCTGGGCAGCGGGTTTCAAAACCCGGTAGGCGTTGCGGTGGACGGCGTGGGCAACGTTTATGTGGCCGACCAGGATTTCACGACCATCAAACGTATAACTGGCGGTGTGGGCGCCATTGTTGATATTGGCTCCGGCTTTAACAAACCCTGGGGCGTTGCGGTTGATGCTGCAGGCAACGTTTATGTGGGCGATTCGGGCAATAATGCCGTTAAGGAAGTTCCCGCAGTGGGCGGCGCACCGGTTACCTTAGGTTCGGGCTTTAGCAATCCGCTTGGCCTTGCTGCAGATGCGGCAGGGAATGTGTATGTAGCCGACGCCGGCAACAATGCTGTAAAGGAAATACCCGCCGGCGGCGGGGCAGTAATAACCATCGGCTCGGGCTTTAACCAGCCCTCTGGCGTTGCCATTGACGGCGGCGGCAACCTTTTTATTGCCGATGAGGGTAATGGCGTGGTAAAGGCGATCTTTGCAGGGCAAACCACCCCCGTGGTTATTGGTTCCGGGTTTAGTGCACCAACAGGAGTTGCGGCGGACCGCTTTGGCGGCGTTTACGTTGCCGACCAGCAGCGAAGCGCGATCATAAAAATAACACCCTCGGGCGGCTTTTATGTTAGCCCGGCGTTACCGGCAGGATTATCCCTTAACGGCGCGACCGGGAATATCACCGGAACACCCACCGCCCTGGCGCCAGCCGCCGATTATAAAATAACCGGGTATAATGCCAGCGCAGCCTCAACTGCCACCACCAATATCACTGTATTAAGCGCCAGCCTGCAGCTGACGTCGCTTACTATCAGCAATGGCACTTTGCGCGGCGCTTTTACATCGGGCATAAACACCTATACCGACACGTTAGTCAATACTTCAACACCGCTTACCTTTACACCGACGGCCTTAGATCCGGCGGCTACGATAACCATTAACGGCGTAACAGTTGCATCAGGCACTGCTTCGCCGCAATTGAAATTTTCGGGGGCGACCTCCGTTGAGTCGGTAACACTGAGTTTGCCGGGTACCAGCCAAACCAATACCTACAGCGTACAGGTTACCGCTCTGCCGCCAACGCTCAGTTATACAAGCGCAAATAACTGGCCGCTGGCAGCAGCCATTACGCCATTGCAGCCAATTTCGACCTGGGTGGGCCCTGCGGGGTATGCGGGCGTTAGTTATCAGTTGAAAGCTACTACCTCACAGCCGCACGGCATCGCAGTGGATACATCCGGAAACCTGTACATAGGCCATACCGGTTCCACCATAACCCGGGTAGCAGCGGGCGGCGGCTCGCCTTTGGCTTATGGTTCAGGGTTCAGCAGTCCGCTGGCGGTGTGTACCGATGCGGCCGGCAACGTTTATGTGGCCGATTATGGCAATAACGCGATAAAAAAGATCCCGGTGGGCGGCGGTACGCCGGTAACCCTGGGCAGCGGTTTTAGTGGGCCAAACGGTGTGGCTATTGATGCTGCAGGGAACGTGTATGTGGGCGACCGGAACAATAACGCGGTAAAAGAGATATTGGCGGCCGGCGGTACAACCGTTACCGTTGCCGGTGGTTTTAACAGCCCGGGCGCCGTGGCAGTAGATGCCCTGGGGAATATTTATGTGGTCGATAGCGGGAACAACAGCATTAAAATGATACCCGCCGGCGGCGGCGCCCCGGTGTCCATCGGAACCGGCTTTAGTAACCCCACAGCGCTGGCGGTTGATGCAAGCGGTAACCTGTTTATAGCCGACACGGGTAACGCCCGTACGGTTGAAATACCGGCGGGCGGCGGAAGCCAGGTGGTAATAGCCACGGCATTAGCGGGCACGTTTGGCGTAGCAGTCGATCAATTCGGGGCAGTTTATATGTCAACTATAAGTGGCGCCACGTATAAGCTGAGGCCATCGGGCGGTTATTACCTAAGCGCTCCCCTTCCGCCGGGGCTTAGCTTCAACAACAATACCGGCGTTATAAGCGGAACTCCAAAGGCCGCAGGCGCAGCGGCAAATTACCGCATAACTGCGTACAATCCTGGTGGCGGCATAACTGCGGGAACCAATATCGCCATAACCCAATCGGCATACCTGTCGGCGTTGCAGCTTAGCGCAGGTAGTTTAAGCCCGTCGTTCGCCCCCACAACCACTACCTATGGCGCCAACGTGGGCAGTACAACGGCCAGCATCACCCTTACTCCTGCCGTTGCCGACCCAACGGCTGCTATCACGGTAAACGGCGTATCCGTAGCCTCCGGCGCTGTTTCCGCGCCGGTAAGTTTAACAACCGGCCTCAATACCATTACAATTGTTGTAACCGGCAGCGGAAGCGCCGGCAGCACTACGTATACCGTGCTGGTTACGCGCGGGCCCTCGGTTTCGGCTTATCTTGCCAGCCTGGCTATCAGCAAAACCACCTTAAGCCCCGCATTCGCCTATAAAACACTTATTTACTCGTCTACAGTGCCCAATACCGCTACATCTGTTACGGTAACACCTGCGCTGCTTGATGCTACGGCAACAGCAACAGTAAATGGGGTTACCGTCGCCAATAAGACCGCATCTGCGCCGGTTATGCTGGCGATTGGCGCAAATATTGTACAGGTAGTAGTCACCGCACAGGATGGTATTACGCAGCAAACTTATACCGATACCCTGGTGAGGCTGCCTTCATCAAACGATGCCCTTAAGAGCCTGAAATTGAACGCCGGAAGTTTATCGCCGATTTTTGACGCCACTACATTAAACTACTCAGTTAGTGTAGCGAATAATATCGACACGATAGCGGTCACGCCGACCGTGGCGGATGGCACCGCCCATCTGCATATTGGCGGTGTTGAGGCAGCATCGGGAGTACCGTTCGGCGGTATCGCACTTGCAGAAGGCGCGACGACCGTAATACCTGTTTTGGTGACAGCCCAGGATGGCACGACTACCCAAACCTACACGGTAACGGTAACCAGGGCGACGTCAACCAATGCCAACCTGTCTGCGCTGGGTCAAAGTGCCGGCGGCTTAACCCCGGCCTTTTTATCCGGAACCACCAGCTATACCGAAAATGTGAGCAATACAATAACAACAATTACATTAAAGCCGGTGAGCAGCGATGCCAATGCTACTATAAAAGTAAATGGCACATCGGTAACATCAGGAATTATGACCGCGCCAATCGCATTGGCCGAAGGTGGCCAAACAGTTATCGCTACGGTAGTAACCGCACAGGACGGCACCACCACCAAAACCTATACCGTAACGGTAACCCGTGCGCCGTCAACCAATGCCAACCTTTCAACCATGGGACAAAGTGCCGGGGGGGTAACGCCGGCTTTTTCAAGCGGCACAACCAGCTATAGCGATAACGTGACCAATGCCACGGCTACGATAACCTTAAAACCGGTGAGCGGTGATGCCAATGCAACGATAAAAGTAAATGGCACAACGGTAACGTCGGGAACGATGACTGCGCCCATAGCGCTGTCGACAGGCCCGAATGTGATCATCACGGTAGTAACGGCGCAGGACGGAACGACAACAAAAACCTACACTTTAACGGTAACGCGCGCGGTATCCGCAAACGCCAGCCTGTCCGCATTAAAACTGAGCAACGGCACCTTGACGCCTGCATTCGCGACTGCAACCACCGGCTATACCGCAACTGTGGCAAACACCATTTCAACCATAACGGTTACGCCTACCACTGCCGACCCAAACGCGACTATACGAGTAAACAGCACGGCGGTAATTTCCGGCACAGCATCCGGGCCGATCACGCTTGCTGAAGGCGCTAATACTGTGATTAGCGTAGTTATAACCGCACAGAACGGCACAACCAAAGAAACGTACACGGTAACAGTAGCCAGGGCGCCGTCAACAAACGCCAACTTGTCCACACTGGGTCAAAGCGTTGGCGGGTTAACGCCTGGCTTTAGCTCAACAACAACCAGCTATACCGATAATGTAAGCAATGCCACAGCAACGATGACCCTGAAACCGGTGAGCAGCGATGCCAATGCAACGATAACCGTAAATGGCATAACTACAGCATCGGGAACAGTAACCAGCCCGATAGCGCTCGCAGTGGGCCCCAACACCATCACAACCATTGTAACTGCGCAGAATGGCACCACCACCAAAACCTATACGCTAACGGTAACACGGGCGGCGAGCGGCGCAGATGGTTACATCCCGATAACTATCGGAACGGGTATTAGCGTGACAAAGCCAATCGAAGCGCCGACTTTGGACGACGATGTAATCGTAGTTCACCAGGGCGTATCGCACTGGCGGATGTGCTGAGCAATCGCAATAAAGCTACATTGGTTTTTACCGGCGAGGGCGCTACCAGCGAGGGCGATTTTCACGAAGCGCTTAACGTGGCCGCCGTGTGGAATTTGCCGGTAATATTTTTGATCGAGAACAATGGCTACGGCCTGTCCACCCCGGTGAACGAGCAATATAAGGCCCGGCAGCTTGCCGATAAAGCCATCGGCTATGGCATGGAGGGTCGCCGGATTGACGGCAATAATGTACTGGAGGTTTACCACACCATCAACGATATTGCCGCCAGCATGCGTCAAAAACCGCGCCCTGTTTTAGTGGAGTGCATGACTTTCCGCATGCGCGGGCACGAAGAAGCATCGGGCACCAAATATGTACCGCAATATTTATTTGATTTTTGGAAAGAGAAAGACCCGCTCACCAACTTTGAGCAATACCTGCTGGACGAAAAAGTGCTGCGCCCCGAGTGGCTGCCGCAGATGCGCAAGGAATTCTCCACGCTGATCGAATCGGAAATTGAAAAAGTTTTCAGCGAGCCGGATATCATACCAAATTTGGAAACCGAAGTGGCCGACATGTACAAACTCCACAGCCTTACAACCTTGCAACCTTCCAACATTACAGCAGCAAAAAGATATATCGACGCCATCAGCGACGGCCTGCGCCAAAGCATGCGCAAGTTTGAAAACCTGGTGATTATGGGGCAGGATATTGCCGAATACGGCGGCGCCTTTAAAATTACGCAGGGTTTTGTAGAGGAGTTTGGCAAGCCGCGCGTGCGGAACACACCTATATGCGAGTCGGCGATTGTGGGGGCGGCAATGGGTTTGGCCCTCAACGGTTATAAAGCCGTGATGGAAATGCAGTTTGCCGATTTTGTGACCAGCGGTTTCAACCAGGTGGTGAACAACCTGGCCAAAACCTATTACCGCTGGGAACAGCCGGTTGATGTGGTGGTGCGCATGCCTACGGGCGCAGGCACCGGCGCGGGGCCTTTCCACTCGCAAAGTAACGAAGCCTGGTTTACCAAAACACCGGGGCTAAAAGTTGTCTACCCGGCCTTCCCGGATGATGCCAAAGGCCTGCTGATGGCTGCTATTGACGACCCAAACCCTGTAATGTATTTTGAACATAAATACCTGTACCGCAGCAACACAGGCGAAGTGCCCGAAGGCGATTACTATGTCGAGATCGGCAAGGCGCGGGTGGTGCAGGATGGTTATTTAGCCAGCATTATAACCTACGGCCTTGGTGTACACTGGGCGCTGGAGTATGCCGCCAAACACGCCGACCTATCCATCGAGATCATTGACCTGCGCAGCCTGCAGCCCTGGGACAAGGAAGCGGTAGAACAAAGCGCCAAAAAAACCGGCCGCGTGCTGGTGCTGCACGAGGATACCCTGTTCTGCGGTTTCGGCGCGGAAATTGCCGCCCACTTAGCCGAGCATTGCTTTGGCAGCCTGGATGCGCCCGTGATGCGCTGCGCCAGCCTGGATACCGCCATCCCCATGAACAAAGCGCTTGAAGACCAATTTTTGGCGAAGGCGAGGCTGGAGGATGTGATGCGGAAGCTGTTGAGTTATTGATTTCATTAGATACCTGGGCATGCCGATTACTTGTTTCGGCACCTCATCATACAGGTAGTCCGTTGATCGTCAATCAATCTCCGGGCTACCTATCGCACGCCTACTTAGCGTGTGAGGTGCCGAAACAAGTTCGGCATGACTCGGGAGTTGTTTGTCTCTACCGCGGTGAATTGAATAAATTTTCCCCATATTTAACAATGGAAATTCCTTATACCGGCCGCGCAATAATCAATGATTTACATAACGGCGCCGAGATCATCATTCCTGCTAAAAAAAATTTGTTTGTCATTCTGTTTTCATTCACATGGTTAATTGTTTCGTTGTATTTTGCAATTTTGGTATGCACGCTGGTGCAGGGGCCGGCCGGCGCCAATGCACGCCCGTTTATCTATGGTTTCCTTAGCCTCCTGCTCATACCCTCCTGGGTTTCAGTTATCGGCAAATTGTGGTGGAATATTGCCGGTAAAGAGATTATCCATATTTCGCAGGGTGTATTAACCATCGAAAGAAAAGGCGATTGGTTTAAGCACACTAAAAACTACGACCTGACACAATGCACCAACTTTTGCGCGTTTGAGGTGGAGATGCCGATATATCACTATGGCAATCGTACCGCTGCTATGCTGCGCAAAAAACCCAACCCCGGCACCATCAGGTTTGACTATGACGTGGTGGACACCATTCAATTCGGCGACTGGCTGCGCCAGGCTGAAGCGGAATATATTTTGGAACGGCTGCGGGATAAGAAGCTGATTAGCTGAGGCGACATCCCGTATCGTCATCGCGAGGAACGAAGCGACCTCTGCATTTGCAAATCAACCGACCCCGTGTACCGGGGGACCTTTCAGCAACCGCAGATTATCCGTGCTTTTATTTCGTTGAATACCTGTCACACTAAACGATCTGAACTAATAAAATATGACGCAGATTTTTTATTATCTTGCATAATGATTCAATACGGCGGCTGTGTTTACATCATGACGAACAAGATGCACACGGTATAGTATGTTGGAGTTTCTTCAGATTTAACTGTCCGTGTTTGGAAGCACAAAAACAAAGAATATCCAAACAGTTTCACGGCTAAATACAATTGTAATAAATTGGTTTACTATTGCTTTTATCCACGCATCGAAGAAGCGATCGGGGTAGAAAAGACGTTGAAAGGTGGAAACCGAAAAAGCAAAATCAATCTCATCAATTCGATAAATCCTGAGTGGCGCGACTTATATGACGATCTTGTGGATAAATAATTCTCTTGCCGTTACCCGTCTGCTGCACGCCGGGCGTCCGTACATCTCGTTTCGTTGACTGTTTGGTGCAGAGGTTGCTTCGTTCCTCGCAATGACGCTAAGGGCTTGTACCTAAACTCCTTAACTATTTGAAGCACACACCAACGGCCCTTTTCCGCCAACTCATTTGTAATATTTATCTTTATCACCACTATTTCAATAAACCCCCATGCACCGCACCCTTATTTTTTTTGCCGCAATCCTCCTGCTCTCCGCCTGCCGACAGCGCGATGCCAGGGCGCGGATTTGGAAGGTTGAAGTTGCCACCACCGAATGTAATGGACTCTGTCAAAGTACGTTAACCGTTGTCGACAGTAACTTAAACTATCGTTTTTATGGCGGCCGCGTGGCTAAAGGCGGCGACTATGGCCGCAAGGGTAAAATATTTGGCTTTTATACCGCCAAAATAAGCCGCCGCTTTTGGGACTCGCTCACTACGCGATTGGAAGATAATGACTATCAATCGCTGGATACCGGTTACCAGCAGGAAAACGATGTGCAATTTTTGGAGATACTGGTGCATTACGGCAAGCAGGTTAAACGCATCCATGGATATGTGATCGATTTGCCCGACGATATCGCAAAAACCATTTATTGGGTAGCCGGAAGCTATGCTGCCATCAGGCCCGTGGCTACAAAAGATACGTTTAAAACGGATATTACCGACTGGGAGGGTTGGCGGCATTAGGGCTGCCCATCCCGGTGCACCGCGTGGTTAGGGCACGAGGCATACATTTCGACGGCAATTTAAGCGGGGCATTAATTTTTTAATGCTGTATCATTCTTCCCGTTAACATCGTCATTTTAGTCGGGACGCTTTTAACCAAACAGACCCCTGGCTCCCTATCCGGCATGAAAACAACCCTTATCTTCTTTTTTTGCTGCCTTATTGCCCTGGCACAAAAAGCGCCGGCGCAGACCGCTAGCAACGACTCAACGGCAAAGGCCGACGCTGCTAAACCACTTTTGCGCAGCGGGCGGCTGAGGGAAATGACCGCCCGCCGCGCCGCCATGATGACGCCGGCCCCGCAGTACAGCGGCGCCCCGGCAAAGGCTGCCCGCCGCGATTCCCGCATGTTCCGCCTGCCAAAAGATATGCTGATGAAGCTGCGCGCCGGTGCCATCCCCGCAACATCCGATTACTTTAATCCCACTGCAGCCACCGCCTCAAACCCGGCCCTGCTTACCGACTCGGGCTATGTACAAACGTACCGGTATTATGCTTTTAACGCCGCGCAGCGCCAAATTATAAATCCGGCGGGTACCCGTTTACTTATCGGCGGCGCCGCTGTAGTTTTTGCGGCAATAACGGCGGCCCTGATTGTTGTGTTTAGCCATTCAAAAGGGTGAGGGGTTGGGTGATTGTCTGAACCTTGATTGGAGCTGATTAAAGGATTGCCTTGATTTTGATTATTTTGGATAAATGCCCCGGTATTACAATATTTTTGTAAATTTGAGTAAAAGCAAACACAATGGTAATTGAGCGCACAAAGGACGAGGTGATCATCCGCCTGCCGGCCTACGTAGATACCGAAGGACTACAGCGTTTGATCAATCTTTTATATTACAAGGAAGCAACTGCCAAATCTGAAGCAACCCAGGCCGATGTTGATGAATTGGCTAAGGAAGTTAAAAGGGGCCGCGCCAAAACGAAACGTTTGCTGGAAATAGAAGAACTTACCAAATCAAGCCTCGTTGTCCTGAGCGGCTTTAAATTCGACCGCGACCGTGCGAATGATTTCCCCGCCTGATAAACTCCCTTTCTAATTTCCCGTACTTTTGCTTTATGGCCGATGTACACTCCAAAGAGACGCGCAGCTATAACATGTCACGCATACGCAGCAAGGATACCAAACCTGAGTTGCTGGTGCGGCGGTTTCTGCATAAAAACGGGTTTAGGTACCGGCTGCATGTAAAGGATTTGCCGGGCAAGCCGGATATTGTACTGCCAAAATACAAAACCATAATTTTTATACACGGATGCTTTTGGCATGGGCATGAGGGATGCAAATATTTTGTTGTTCCGAAAACCCGGACGGAATGGTGGCTGCATAAGATTGGGACCAATACCGACAACGATGCTAACGCTGAAATTCAGCTAAAAAGCGCTGGCTGGAAAATTTTAAAGATTTGGGAATGTGAGTTGAAAAAAACAACCCTCAACGACACATTTGCCATGTTGACATCCGTTTTACCCCGTTAGTAACTTTTCTCAAAGTTCACTTATATCCGATTGACTTATAGTCGAATACGCAATAGCTTTCCCTTATGGATATCCGTAAGAGAATAGGGCAGCGTATTAAAGAATATCGCACAAATTTAAAGCTAACGCAGGAAGCTTTAGCCTTTAAGGCAGAGATAGATAAGACTTATATTAACGAGGTTGAAAATGGAAAAAGGAACGTTTCAGTTATTAACCTTGAAAAGATCGTCATTGCACTTGATGCATCTTTAAGTGACTTTTTTAATAACGACGCTTTTAACGGGAGGACTGCCTGATGGCCGTAAATCCCCCGATGCCCGCAAAC